>WBZP01001153.1_pt2 | contig 10103 bp, 9 predicted proteins | sample 5204301 | NCBI WGS metagenome assembly WBZP01 (sample SAMN12412401, study PRJNA552823) | activated sludge metagenome | isolation source: activated sludge from nitrification reactor of wastewater treatment plant... | place: USA: Pennsylvania | collected 2017 | reverse complement strand
TCCAGTAGTCGCGCGCTTTCTCGTTGTCTGCTTGACGCCACCCCATGCCTGCGCTAGAATCACGCATCTTGCGAGTAGACGCGAGACAATTGGCGCATGTCCGCCGACCAGGTGGCGACGCGCCGGCCCTTACCACGTTGGCCCAATGGTGAATTGAGTGTTTGAGTCTCTGGGATCACGGCTTCAGTCCGTCTTCGACAACCTGCAAAAGCGCGGCAAGCTAACCGAAGCTGACGTTGACGTCGCCATGCGCGAGGTGCGTCTGGCGCTGCTGGAGGCCGACGTCAACTTTAAAGTGGTGAAGGCGTTTGTCACCCGCGTGCGCGAGCGCGCCGTCGGCCAGGAAGTCATGCGCAGCCTGTCGCCCGGCCAGCAGGTAGTCAAGATCGTCCACGACGAACTGGTGCGGACGTTGGGCGAGCCGGGGCGGCTGAACCTGGGGGCGCAATCGCCGGCGGTTATCATGCTCGTCGGCCTGCAAGGCGCGGGCAAGACGACGATGGCCGGCAAGCTGGCGCTACACCTGCGCAAGCAGGGGCGGCGGCCGCTGCTCGTCGCCGCCGACGTCTATCGCCCGGCGGCCATCAACCAGTTGGAGACGCTGGGCAAGCAGCTCGATATTCCCGTCTACAGCGAAGGGACGCAGGCCGATCCAGTGTCCATCTGCGCCAATGGCGTGCGGCAGGCCATCAGCAGCGGGGCGACGACGGTCATCCTGGACACGGCCGGCCGGCTGAACATTGACGAGATGATGATGGGGCAGATCAAGGCCATCAAGGCCCGCGTCCAGCCCATCGAGACGCTGCTGGTGGCCGACGCCATGACTGGCCAGGAAGCGGTGCGCGTGGCCACGGACTTCCATCAGGCGGTGACACTGACCGGCCTGATCATGACCAAGATTGACGGCGACGCCCGCGGTGGCGCGGCCATCTCCATGCGCGAGGTCACCGGCGTGCCGATCAAGTTCCTCGGCGTGGGCGAGAAGCTCAACGCCATCGAGGTCTTCCATCCCGACCGGCTGGCCAACCGCATCCTGGGCATGGGCGACGTGATGACGCTCATTGAGCAGGCCCAGTCCGAGATGGATATGGAAGAGGCCCAGCGCGCCGGTCAACGGCTGGCGCAGGGCGAGTTTGATCTCGACGACTTCCTGAAGCAGTTGCAACAGATGAAGCGCATGGGGCCGATCGGCAAGCTGCTGGAGATGGTGCCGGGCATTAACAAGATGGCCGGCGACGTAGACCTCAGCGGGGCCGAGAAGGACATGAAGCGCATCGAGGCCATGATTCAGTCCATGACCGGCGACGAGCGGCGCAACCCGCGGCTGATCAAGGCCAGTCGCAAGCGGCGCATCGCCACCGGCTCGGGCACGACGGTGCAGGAAGTCAATCAACTGTTGAAGCAGCATCGCGAGATGCAGGAAATGATGAAGCAGCTCGGCAAGGGCGGGCGCGGGCGCAATGCGCTGAGCCAGCTCCTTGGCGGAAAGATGTAATCAATTAGGAATTAGGAATTAGGAATTAGGAATTGAAGAAGTGAAAGACACTCTGAATTCCTAATTCGTAATTACATAGTTTGGAGTGATAGATTAGACCATGCTACGAATTCGTTTGAGTCGAACCGGAAAGAAGCGGCAGCCCAGCTATCGGGTCGTTGTGGCCGAGAAAGAGTCCAAGCGCGACGGCCGCGTTGTCGAGCGCATCGGCCATTACAACCCGCTGACCAACCCGGCGGAGTACAAGATTGATGAGGATCGCGCTCTGTACTGGTTGAGCGTTGGCGCGCAGCCGTCGGACGCCGTGCGTGTGCTGCTCAACAAGCAGGGCACGTTCGACCGCCTGACCCGGCTGCACGCCGGGGAGTCGCGCGAGGCGCTGGTGGCCGAGTTCACGGGCGTCGAAGCGCCCGTGGCCGAAGCGCCGGCCCCCGAGGCTGCCCCCACGCTCGTTGATCGCGTCACCGACGCCGCCGAGGCCGTGGTCGAGGCTGTGGCCGCGCCGGTGGCCGCCGTTGTAGACCGCGTCCAGGAAGCCGTGGCCGCTGTGCTGGGCACGGACGAGGAAGAGTAATGAAAGACCTCGTGGCCTTCATCGTGGAGTCGCTCGTTGACAACCCCGAAGAGGTCCAGGTGACCGAGGTGCGCGGCCGCGGTTCGACGGTGGTCGAACTGGCCGTGGCCCAGCCCGACATGGGGCGCGTCATCGGCAAGAGCGGGCGGGTCATTGACTCCATCCGCACCCTGCTGCAGGTGCGCGCCGCCAAAGATGGCAAGCGCGTCGAGCTGGAACTGCTCGAAGCCGATGAGTTGCGCTAGGTGTCTGCCTTGACCGAAGACAGCCTGCCCATGCCCGATCGCGCATCGAAACCAAAGGGAGGCTCCGCGGATGACTCCGCCGAGCCTCGTTTTTTGGCCATCGGCCGGGTCATCAAGCCCCACGGCGTTCAGGGCGAGGTGCGCGTCGAGTTGATGACCGACGTGCCGGAGCGCTTTAAGTGGTTGAAGTCGGTCTATGTCGGCGAGCGCAACCCGCGCCGCGTGGTTGTGGAGAGCGTGCGCTTTCATCAGGAGTTCGTCCTCCTGAAGCTGGCCGGCTACCCGACACGCACCGAGGCCGAGGCGCTGCGCGACGAACTGCTCCAGGTGCTCGAAGAGGAAGCCATCCCGCTTGAAGAGGGGGAGTACTTTCTGCACCAGTTGTTGGGGCTGGAAGTGCTGACCGAAGGCGGGCAAAGTCTGGGCCGGCTGACCGACGTACTGGAGACGGGGGCCAACAACGTGTTCGTCGTCAGCGGCGCGGATGGGGAGCATCTGATTCCCGACATCCCCGACGTGGTGCAAGAGGTAGACGTGGACGGCGGCCGTATCATCATCCGGCCGCTGCCCGGCCTTCTCGGCGACGTCGCCTAGCCCGCTGGTTGCCGCGTGCGGCTTCGGCTTGCGCGTGTGGGCGCAAGAGGTATCCTCTGCCAATGTCCGATCTCAAGTACTGGCTGGGCTTCAACGCTGTCAGCGGCATTGGCCCGGCCAAGATTCAAGCCCTGTTGGGCGCTTTTGGCGATCTGGAGCCGGCTTGGCGGGCGTCCGAAGGCCAACTACGCGACATTGGCTTCGACGTGCGGGCCATCGAAAGCCTGCGCGAGACGCGCCAAACGCTTGACCTCGACCGCCTCGTGGGGCTGGTCGAGGCCAGCGGCGCCCACGTCCTTACCTGGGACAACTCCGATTACCCCTCGCTTCTGCGCCAGATTCCGGCCGCGCCGCCGGTCATCTTCGTGCGCGGTGGCTTCGAGCCGGTGGATCAGTGGGCCGTGGCCATCGTGGGCACGCGCCGTCTTTCGGCCTACGGCCGTCTGGTGGCCCACGATCTGGCCACGGGGCTGGCGCGCAACGGCATCACCATCGTCAGTGGATTGGCGCGGGGCATTGACGGCGTGGCCCATCGCGCCGCGCTGGAGGCCGACGGCCGCACCATCGCCGTCATGGGCTGCGGCATTGACCGCGTCTACCCGCCGGAGCACCGCGATCTGGCCCACGCCATCGTCGCCGGGCAGGGGGCGCTAGTGACCGACTTCCCGCTGGGCACCGAGCCGAGCAGCGCCAACTTTCCGGCGCGCAACCGGCTGATTAGCGGCCTGTCGCTGGGCGTTCTGGTGATCGAAGCCGGCGAGCGCAGCGGCGCGCTCATCACGGCCCGCTTCGCTCTGGAGCAGGATCGAGAGGTCTTCGCCGTGCCCGGCAACATCAACAGCCCGGTCAGTGTGGGGGCCAACCGGCTCATTCAGCAGGGGGCCAAGTTGGTGACGGGCATCGAGGACATTCTGGAAGAGCTTAACCTGCGGATGGCCGGTGAGCAGGCGGCGGCGCAGGTCGTCTTGCCGGATTCGGCCGAAGAGGCGGCGCTGTTGTCGCAGCTTTCGACGCAGCCCTTGCACGTGGATGACCTCGGCCGCCTGACCGGTATGCCCAGTTATCTGATTAGCAGCACGCTGACTATGATGGAACTGAAGGGCATGGTGCAGCAGGTGGGCGGCATGAACTATGTGCGGCTGCGCGAACCGGACGTTATCTACGATAGCGGGGCGGTAGAGGGGTAAAGGAGACATGCGCATTGTTATCTTCGCCGGTGGAACTGGACGCCGCTTGTGGCCCATCAGCCGCGCCAGCTCGCCGAAGCAGTTTGAGCCGATTGTCGGCGATGCGTCCACCTTGCAGTTGGCCGTCGCTCGCGTTGCGCCCATCTACAGTTTTGACAGCATCTTCATAGCCACCAATGCCCGCTATTTGCCCATCGTCCGCGAGCAGTTGCCCAGCGTTCCCGCGGTCAATATCCTGATTGAGCCGGCGCGGCGCGACCTTGGCCCGGCGGTGGGGCTGGCCATGGCCCATCTGGCGCGCCTGGACGCCGACGAGCCGGTGGCGATTCTGTGGAGCGATAACTACATTGAGAACGTGCCGGCCTTTGTGGAACTCTTGCGCGCGGCCGAGACGCTCATCGCCGACAAGCTGGCCGACATTCTGTTCATCGGCGAGACGCCGCGCTTCGCCAACGAAAACCTGGGCTGGATCGGCCTGGGCGAGTTCGCCGGACGGGCCGGCGACCTGCCCTATTACGGCTTTAAATCACTGACCTACCGGCCGTCTCTGGAACGCTGCCGCGAGATGTTCGAACAGGGCACGCACGTCTGGAACACCGGCTTCTTTGTCACTACGCCGGCCTACGTGCGCCGCCTCTATGCGCGCCATTCGCCGGAGATGTGGCGGCAGTTGAGCGCCATCGAGGCCACCATCAGCACCGAGCGCTACGAGACGACGTTGAATGAGATTTACCCGACGATGCCGGCGATCCACTTTGACGACGCCATCTTGACTCACGTCAACCCGGAGCGGGCGCTGGTGCTCCATAGCGAGATGGGCTGGAGCGACCCCGGCACGCTCTACGCGCTGAAAGAGGCGCTCGACACGGATACGGCGGCCAACGTGACGAAAGGTTTGGTCATTGACACCGCGTCCAAAGATAGCTTAATCTACAACTACGAGGCGCGTAAACTGGTCGTCGCCGTTGGGTTAGAAGGGATGATCGTCGTCAACACCGACGACGCCATCCTGGTGGTACATAAGGACAGCATCCCCTTGGTCAAAGAAGTGATCAATGGTCTACAGGGCACCGAGTTAGAAAGCTACAGTTAGGGCAGCGTTCGGCTGGGTGGCGAAGCAAAAAGCAGACGCATGAACAACGAAGAGTTACAAGGCTATTGCCTGAAATGCAAAGAGAAGCGCATCATCCAGAATGCGACGCCGGAGTGGGCGGCCAATGGTTCGCCCGGCACGCGCGGCAAGTGCCCGGTGTGCGGCGGCACGATCTACAAGCAGGGGCGCACGGCCGCGCACGAGACGCTGCCCAAGCCCGCAGTGACGGCGCGCGCCACCGCCAAGAAGGCCCCGGCGAAGAAAGCGACGCCGGCCAAGAAGGCAGCGAACGGTAAGAAAACAGCCGCGGCCAAATCCAGCGGCGAGCGCGGCGGCAAGCTGGTCGTCGTCGAGTCGCCGGCTAAGGCCAAGACCATCGGCCGCTATCTGGGCCGCGGCTACGTCGTCAAGCCCAGCCTGGGTCACGTGCGCGACCTGCTGAAGTCGCGCCTCAGCGTTGACGTGGCGAACGACTTCGCGCCGGAGTACCGCGTACCCAACGAGAAACGGGCGCTGGTGAAGGAACTGAAAGAGGCCGCCGCCCGCGCCGACGAGATCTTCCTGGCCACTGACCCCGACCGCGAGGGCGAGGCCATCGCCTGGCACGTGCTTGAGGCGGCCGAGATGGACCCGGCGCGCACCAAGCGCGTCGTCTTCCAGGAGATCACCCAGCCGGCCATTCGCGCCGCCTTCGCCCAACCGCGAGCCATTGATATGGACCGCGTCGAGGCGCAACAGGCGCGGCGCGTGCTCGACCGCCTGGTCGGCTACCAGCTCAGCCCGTTGCTGTGGCGCAAGGTGCAGGGGCGACTGTCGGCCGGGCGCGTGCAGAGTGTGGCCGTGCGCCTGGTGGTGGAGCGCGAACGGGAGATCGAGGCCTTCGACTCGCGGGAGTACTGGACGATTGACGCCGAACTGAGCCAGGCGAAGTTCCGCGCCCTGCCGGCCAACAATGGCAGCCGGCGGCCGTTCTTCATCGGCCGGCTCCACCGGTTGAATGGCGCTGAGCCGGGGTTGACCAGCGAGGCCGACGTCAGTCCCCACGTAGCGGCGCTGAAGCAGGCCCACTGGCAGGTAGGCGAGGTGAACCTGAGTAAGCGCGTGCGTCGCCCGCTGGCCCCATTCACGACCAGCACCCTGCAACAGGAAGCGTCGCGCCGCCTGGGGCTGGGCACGACGCGAACGATGCGCATTGCGCAAGAGTTATACGAAGGCGTCAACGTCGGCGAGGGGGACGTCGGTCTGATCACCTACATGCGCACCGATAGCGTCACCGTGGCCGGCGAGGCCCAGGAGCAGGCGCGGGCCTTCATCGGCCAGACGTTTGGCCCCGACTATCTGCCGGAAAAGCCGCCGGTCTACAAGACGCGCTCCAAGACGGCCCAGGAGGCGCACGAGGCGATCCGGCCGACTGCGGTGGAGCGTACGCCGGCGGCGCTGAAGGCCCATCTGTCGAAAGAGCAGTTCCGGCTTTACAAGCTCATCTGGGAGCGGTTTGTGGCCAGCCAGATGACCCCCGCCGTTTACGATACGGTGTCGGCCGACGTCTGGGCCGGCCCGGCACCGACGCCGACCACCCAGCGCCCCTATCTGTTCCGCGCCACCGGCTCGACGCTGGCTTTCCGCGGCTTTCTGGCCGTCTATGGCGCCGAGGAAGACCCGGACGAAGGCGAGGGTGCCGAGGGCGAAGGGCCACAGACTCCGGCCGATCTGAAGGCCAACGACGACCTGGACCTGCTGCGGCTGCTGCCGGAGCAGCACTTCACCCAGCCGCCGCCGCGCTACAGCGAAGCCACGCTGGTCAAGTCGTTGGAGGAGCACAACATCGGTCGCCCCTCGACCTACGCCTCGATCATCTCCACCATCCAGCAGCGCGGTTACGTGGATCAGGAGCAGAAGCGATTGCGGCCGACGGAGATCGGGACGATCGTCAATGACATGCTGGTGCAGTACTTCCCGGACGTGCTATCGGTTGACTTCACGGCGCGGCTGGAAGACGAACTGGACGAAATCGCCGAGGGCAAGCCGTGGGTGCCGGTCATCGGTGAGTTCTATAAGCAGTTCGAGCAGAACTTGAATGTGGCCGATGAGGCGCTGCCCAAGCTCGACCTGCGCAAGGAGCCGGAGTTTGTCGGCCGCGACTGCCCGCTGAGCGGCCATCCGTTGGTCTATCGGCAGGGGCGCTTTGGCCGCTTCATCGGTTGCAGCCACTACCCCCACTGCCGCTACACCGAGCAAATCCTGGTCACGGTCGGCGTGGCCTGTCCCAAGTGCGGCGGGGCGCTGGTCGAGAAGCGCTCCAAGAAGGGGCGCGTTTTCTATGGCTGCGCCAACTACCCCGCCTGTGACTGGACGAATTGGAAGCGGCCGCTGCCGCAGCCGTGCCCGGTCTGCAATGGCGTCATGGTGCAGGACAACAAAGAGATGGCCAAGTGTACGCAATGTGAACACACGATGGCCCTGGCCGACTTGCCGCCCGTCCTCTCCCCCGAAATCGCCTTCGAGTAAAACCTACTCGGTCGTCTGGCGGCAGATAGCGCCCTTCTCAGGCTACTCAGATGCACGACCCGTGCTCTGTGTACTCTGTGTAGGGCGCTATTCCGTTTGTTACATAGTCTAAAGGCCGATTAGCAAGTCATTTGTTGTAATGTTGATTTTAACGCAGTGCGTCTAAGATAAGGAAAGTGTGGCGGGAACGCCCTGTGTGTTGCCATTCTACTGCCCCCAGCGGGGGGCTGGGAGCGCTATAGCAGCCTCCGCTCGCCACGGTAAGCAGACGGAGATAACTCATGCAAGAGCGCCCAACGAGGTTAATCGTCCTCGTCGCGCTGCTGCTGGCCGCTGCCCTGATGCAACTGGGGAGTGTGGGGACCACTCAGGCAGCAACGCAACGACGGGCTCCGCAAAACATCTTCATGCCTGCGGTCATGCAACGGCCGCCGGTTTCGCAAGACCTCACCATTACCCACCTTGGTCTCTATCAGACAGTACAGACGGCAGCCAACTCGGTCAGCCTGGTGGCCCACAAGCCCGCTCTGTTGCGCGTCTACGCCCAGGCTCAGGGCGCGGCGACGCCGCCGGTGGCCGAAGTAACGGTCTATGCCTACCAGGACACAACTTTTCTCGGCTCGCTGACCATCGGGCCGCAGGCCGTTCCCGCTCAACCGTCTACCGCTGAGCTGAGCAGCACCTTCAACTTCGACTTGCCCCACGACTGGCTGGTGGGCAACGTGACCCTGACGGCCAGCATAGACCCCGTCAACACCGTCCTGGAAGTGAATGAGAGCAACAACGACCGCACGGCTCAGTTCTTGTTCCACGACGTGGCGCCCCTCGATCTGACGATTGTTCCCATCCACTACCACGACACGCGCACCGGACGCCTCTTTGAAGAGCCGGCCCACGACCCGATCAGCGATTGGCTGCTGGGCGCTTTCCCGGTCAGTCGCATCAACGTGACCTACCATTCACCGTTCTACTTCGCCGGCGATCTGCGCCAGCCAAATGAGTGGCGGCGCTTGCTGAGCGCGTTGTCTACCCTGGCGGCGGCCGAGGTCGGCCTCGACTCGACCACGGTCTACTACGGCTTGTTGCCGACAGCGCACACCAGCGGGGCGACGTGGTTCGAGGGAGGCGTATCGGGGCTGGGCTGGGTCGGTCAGCAGCGGGTATCCGTTGGCCTCGACCTGGGGGTGGATACGGGCCATTCGGCCGGGCACGAGATAGGCCACAACTTCGGCCGCCGCCACGCGCCCTGCGGCAACCCCAGCAGCCCCGACCCCCACTACCCCTATCCCAACGCGACGATTGGCGTCTATGGCATGGACACCGAGGACGACGTGTTGCTGGCCCCGACGGCCAACTTCGACATGATGAGCTATTGCGGGCCGGAGTGGGTGTCGGACTACACCTATGAAGGGCTGCTGCAAGACCAACTGGCGCGCAGCGCGTTGGCGGACGAACCAGACGAGGGGCTTCTGCTGCAAGCGACATTGGATGGCGAGGAGGCTGTGGCCATGCCGGTCTATCGGCTGAGCAGCGCCCCCCTGCCGCAGGCAGATAGCGGCTACACTGCCCAATTGCTCGATGAGAGCGGCGCGGTGGTTGCTACCTACCCGGCCACCTTGTTCGAGGCGGAAGAGACGGGAGTTTTGGCGCAGATGCTCGTGGCCCACGTGCCAGTGACCAAGACCCCGATTGCCGAGGTGCGGTTCTTGCGCCAGGGCGAGGTGGTAGCCAAGCGGCAAGTGGCCACCGGCGGGCCGGACGCAGGGGCGCAGCAGGTCAAGGTGACAGCTACTGCCGCCGGAGTTAAGCTATCGTGGGGGCGGCCCGACGTGCCGGCGTTGGTGCGCTACTCGCCCGACGGCGAGCGGTGGACGACGTTGGCCCTCGACGTGCTGGGCGGCCATCTGACGCTGACCGACGAGCAGATTCCGACGGCGGGCCAACTCCAGGTCATTCCCGGCGACGGTGGCCCGGCGATGACGGTCCAGGTCAAGTAGCGGCCCGCTCGCCCGGCGACGCGGCGACGCCCAACCGCCGCAACTCGGCCGCCAAATCAAGCTGTGGTGTGAACAGAATGGCGTGCAGCCCAACGGCCTGTGCCCCGGCCACGTTGGCCGGGGCATCGTCAATGAAGACCGCTTCTTCGGCCGCGCAGCCCAGCCGCTCCAGAGTGCGCTCATAGATGGCCGGGTGCGGCTTCATGATACCCTCGTAGGCCGAGCCAACGACCAGATCGAACGCATCCAACAGCCCATAGCGCGCCAGGCCATCGCGCAGGCCGTCGGTGGCGTTGCTGATGATGGCCGTCCGGTAGTGGGGCCGCAATCCCCGCACGAGGGCCACGAGCGCCTCGTCCACGCGGTCGCCGCGCCAGAAGTCGCGGCGAAAGGCGTCCAATTCGTCGCAC
>WBZP01007974.1_pt1 | contig 10104 bp, 14 predicted proteins | sample 5204301 | NCBI WGS metagenome assembly WBZP01 (sample SAMN12412401, study PRJNA552823) | activated sludge metagenome | isolation source: activated sludge from nitrification reactor of wastewater treatment plant... | place: USA: Pennsylvania | collected 2017 | reverse complement strand
AGGGTGCCGCGCGTTCCTCAACGACCGACTCGAAGGCGGCAGCGCGCTCGAATGCCATGGCTGAATTGCAGGCCACTGGCAGCATGGCGGCTGCGGCCAAGGCACTCGCAGGGCTGATCTAAGCCCGACTTCACAAGGAGATTTTGAGCTATGGCAGTCCCGTCAAATACCGTTCAGACGTTCGCGATGGTCGGCATCAAAGAGGATGTTTCAGACATCATCACGCTGACCGATCCGATGGAGGTACCGTTTTATTCCGGTATCGCAAAAGGCACGCGCAAGAGCCGCACGCCGGAATGGATGGTCGATTCCATCGCTGATCCGAACCCGAACAACAAGACTATTGAAGGCGATGACGCGACCAACGACACCGGAAGCCAGCCCGTTCGGCAGAAGAACGTCGTTCAGCTATTCGACAAGGTTGTGCAGGTGTCGTCTACCTCTCAGGCTGTCGATACCTACGGCCGCGGCGATGAGCTTGGTTATCAGGTCATCAAAGCGGGCAAGGCCTTGAAACGCGATATTGAGGCCCGCATCACCGGCAACTTCGCGTCGGTTCTGGGGGCGGCCGGTACGGCGGGCGAATGCGCGGGCGTTCCTGCGTTTCTGACTTCGAACGTCTCGCGCGGTGCGACAGGTGCCAGCGGCGGTTATCAGACTGGCACGGGTCTGATCAACGTCGCGACGGACGGCACGCTGCGCACGGTCACGGAAACGCTGTTTAAGGACACGATTGCTTTGGCTGCGATCCGTGGCGGCAAGCCGGAAACGATCATGGTCAACGCTCAGATGAAACAGAAGATTTCGGGCGCGTTTACCGGCATTGCTACGCAGTATAACCAGTTGAACCAGAGCGGTCAGAATACGATTGTCGCCAGTGCCGATGTCTGCACAAGATCGTATTCAACCGCTTCATCGGCCACGGCGGCGGTTCTCGCGACAACACTTGGACCAGCAAGGCGCGCACGGTCCAGGCCACGGCGAACCGCGACGTGCTCATTCTCGATATGGCAACCTGGAAGCTCGACTTCCTCCAGGCCATGAAAACGGTGGAACTCGCCAAGACCGGTCACAGCGACCGCAAGATGATCTCCTGCGAGCTGACGTTGGAATGTTCCGACGAAGCCCGCAACGCCATCCTTGCCGACGTACAGACCACCTAATGGGCAAGCGTCTTCTTGACTACGATGCGGAGCGCGGCCTTCGCATCGATTACGAGGCATTGGAGGGCGGCGGTTTCGCCCTCCACTACTCGCAGGACGTTGAGCCAGTTCTTGATTTCAACAAGGCGAAGCAGAAGGCCGGTCGCGAATATTACGCGTCCGACCCTGATATGTGGAAAGTGGCGAGCATCCCCGTCACGGTGCAATACGAGTGGATGCGGCGTTATGGGGCCGATCCGTTGGCGCAAGGCAACGAAAAGCTGCTTGAGCGCCTGTTGAACGATCCAGAGTGGCGCTATCTGAAAACAGCAGAGGTCATCATATGAGCCGTGGCAAGAGAATCGTTAAAGCAGAGGACGGGACGCCAATTGAGGTTGAGGGTGAGTTGAGCCCGGCCGCCGAATACCCGACCGATGAGGGGCGCGATGTTGTGTGGACGCAGAAGGCCCAGGACGAGGGCGTGTTTTCGGAGCACGGCCAGCACAAGGCTGGCGACATCGTCAAGACCACGTATGCGGCACTGTTCATCGAGCGCGGCCACGCAACAGAGGTGAGCGAATAACATGGCGCTAGGTACGCTTGGCGAACTACGCGACGCGGTTCTCGATACGAGAACCGATCTCATTGGCAGGTTCGGTGAGGTTCTGGCGCTCGCTGAGCAGCGCATGTATTACGGTGGAAACAATGTGCCTCCGCTTCGGGTCTTGGCCATGGAGTCGAATGCGACGTTGACGTTCACCGATGGCACGGCGGCGCATCCGGCAGGGTTCCTAGACAAGCGGGCGCTCTATTGGGAAGGGGCAGAAACGGTCTCTCTGTGCTACGAACCGCCAAGCGTTTTCTATCCCCTCAGCCGTGGCCGGCAAGGATCGGCCTATCCCTTCGCCTATACGATTGAAGGGTCGAACTTTAAGCTCTCTCCGGCACTCTCCGGCGACGCCAAGTTGATCTATTTCGGCAAGGCAACAGCGATGAGTTCCGACAACGACACCAACGCGATTTTGCAAAATTGGCCGGGGGTTTATCTGTTCGGATGCCAGATCGAGTGTTATCGAATTGCCCGCAACGATGACGAAATGGCTAAGGCGCTGCGCATGTATGCCGACGCCGTTGACGCAGCCAACAAGCAAACCATGATGGCCAGAACCTTCGGTGGGCCGCTGCGTAAGCGGGTCGGGTTCGGTGTTTGATGGTTGCCAAGGTCGCTCTCCCTTTCGCCTCTTGGGAACCTGACAAATCGATCATTGCCGGAGCGGCGGCGGAGGCCAAGGGCGTGTGGTCCAAGTCCGGGCGCTATACTCCGCTCCGCGATTTGGCCAAGCTCCACGCCTCCGCGGCAATGAATGATACATGCCTTGGTGCGGCCGGGTTCTATGACGCCAGCGGAGGCGTTCGCATCTTTCTCGGGGATGCCGGAAAGCTCTACGAGATTCAAGCCCGCGTGCCCGTCGATGTATCAAAGACGGGCGGATATTCTGCCTCTCCCGACTGGGCCTGGACCTTTCGCCAGTTTGGCACGTCAATCTATGCCTCAGGCCGCGGCGTGCCGCAGTTGCAGCGGTTCGAAATCGGCGTTTCGACCAAGTTTGCGGACGTGGCGACGGGGCCTGGCTATTCCGACACGCTGTTTCGGGTGCGCGAGTTTCTGTTCTCCGGTTATGGCAAGACTCTGAAGAATTGCTGCTTCAACAACCCGCTCGACTGGAATCCCAACTCGCCAACAGGTGTGCAGGCGTCCTCGTTCGATCTGCCCCACGATGGCGGTGATATCGTCACCGGGACTGGCGGTCAGTTCGGTCTCGTGTTTCAGGAGCGCAAAATCCATCGCCTGACCTATGTTGGCGACACAGGGTCCGCGTTTCAGCGGGACGAAATCGAAGGCAAGCGCGGCGCCCTTGGTCCGAATGCCATCTGCCGCTTTGGCATGATGACGTTTTTCTGCTCTGACGACGGAATTAGGGTCACGGACGGGTCTGGCGAGAGCACGGGGTTTGGGGAAGCCAAGGTGGACCGCACCTTTGCCGCCAACCTCAACTATTCGGCACGGGCGCGGGTTTCGATGGCCTGCGACGTTGAAAAGAAGCTACTTATGATCGCCTTTCCGACCGGGGGCAACTCGCAGTGCGACAAGCTGCTGATGTACTCGATTGCTGACGGGCGCTGGTCCTATGACGACATCGCAACGGATTTGATCTTCGATGCACCGCGCCAAGGCGTGGTGCTCGATGACGATGCGGCTGTAACGGCTGTTGCCGGAACGAACGTGGTTGACGACATAGCCATTACTTTGGATAGCCCGTTGTGGTCGGAAACCCGCAAGCAAATCATGGCCGTCAACGAAAGCCACGCCGTTTGCACGTTCGAAGGTGGAAATCGACCGGCAACCCTGGAAACTGGCTACGGCGAGGTTGCGCCGGGCCGCATGGGCTACGTGTCAGAGGTCTGGCCCCTGATCGATGCGGAAATATGCACGGCGTCGATCACGACGAAGCTTAAGCGATTGTCTGATGCGCCGGTCAATGGGCTTGCTGTGGCGATGAACCATCACGGTTTTTGTCCTGTCAGGGCGGAGGCCCGATGGTTCCGGGCTCGCGTGGAAATACCGGCAGGAGTCGAGTGGACAGAAGCCTCAGGTATTGATTGGGATGCGAGGGTGAGCGGTGGGCTATGAGGCAATCCCGTTTCCGACAGGCCAAACTCCGGCCGCGCTCTATGCCCATGCGTCGAACCTATCGACGCAGCTCCGGCGCATTCTGAAGGAAGTCAGCGGCCCGATTGCCGATCTGACGGCGCTTGAAGCCGATGTGGCCGATCTAGACGCGCGGGTCGCGATATTGGAAGCCGCTGGCGGGGCTGGTTTGACGCCACAGCAGCAATTCGAGCTGAGCCTGACTACGGCAACTTCTGAGGTTCTTGGCGGGTTCGGGCACCTTCTAGAGCGGTTGCAGACGGTCCAAGAGCAGGAAGCCGACGCCGTGTTGCTGGCGACGATTCAGGCTCATAAAGCCAACACGGGCGTATACACAGAAGTCCGGGTCAGGGCCGAGGAAACCCTGGCACTCGCACAGCGTATCGACACCGCTGATGCGGCGCTTGGTGTGACCAATGCCAACGTCACAGCTCTCACTACTGCGGTTGCGACGGGTGACAGCGCTCTCGCATCTCAAATCAATTCGCTATCGAGCACGGTTGCCGGAAACACGGCGTCTATTCAAATCCTGACCCAATCGGTTGATGGGTATTCGACGCGGTTTGCCGTGATGATGAGTGCTCAGAACGAGGTCATAGGCTTCATTAGCCTAGATGGTGACGTGTCAGGAACGTCTTTCACGGTCGCGGCTGACTACTTCAAAGTTTCAAAGATTGGCACGACCGGTGGCACGGCTGTTCCTGTGTTCTCTATTCAGACGGTTGGCGGTGTTCCAAAGCTGGCGTTGCGCGGCGATATGTACGCGGATGGGTCCATCATCGCGCGCCACATAGCGGCGGGCTCAATCACGGCGGACAAGATCAGCGTTACGAGCCTTTCGGCGCTAGCGGCAAATCTCGGAACGGTCACGGCCGGTCTTATTCAGAATATTGCGGAAACGCTGAAATTCGACCTTCCGAACATGAGGCTTTATCGGACAGATGGGACCATGGAACTGAACTTCAACTCGAAGCTCTTCTTCATCGACTTCTGATGGCGCTTCGGTTCAAGGTTTCTGGCGGGAAGGTTGGAATTTACGATAAGTCGGCAGGGGATGCGCCATTGACGGCCCCGCTTAGTCACCTATCAAAGGTGAAGTTTCACTCTGACCTAGATTACATCCAGGTCATCGACGTTAGAACAGTGACGCTCAGCCTTCCGGCGCGATCGAACTTCAGATCAGCAACGGCGACTTACAATCTGTTCGCGCATGGCAGACCAGGTCAGCCGTTTGTTCTCGGAAAGCTGAATGTCAACGGTGTTCCGGTCGGGTTTACGGGGTCAGTTCCGGTTCACAATGGCCTAACACCCTCCATGCAAAGCGCTAGGTATCCAACGGGATACCTTGGTCGATGGCTGGCACTTGGAGCTGACACAGCAAACGTCATCGTTTACGAATACGCCGTTGCGTCGTGGGTCAACGAAAGCATTAACGAGACATATCCAGCAATGTCTATTCCTATCACGGTCCATGTCACCGATGAGCTTCTGTGATGGCCAACGCGCTCAGAATCGAACCGGGCAGGATGAGGCTTGGTAGCGGTAAATTCGACACCAACAATCGGTATATTCGCCGCGTTGCCGTCTCTGCAAACAAGGTCATGAGTTTGTCGCGCGGCCCATCAATTGCTATTGCAACTGTGATGAGTGGTGGTGGTGATCTTTACATCGCGTTTCGCTGGCAGACTGGCACTGCAACGATAGCGTTCTCAGACGGCAACCTCACAGCTCCGGCAACGGGGTTCAATACAGAGGTTCCCATCGCCCTATGAGCGTTGACATTCGCTCCGGTCAGATGGTGATAAAGAACACTTCAGGCGTCACGCTGTTCGATAGCGACGATGGCATGTTCCATGTGCTGTCAACGATCAACGGTTCAGTTGCAATCCCGGCATATGTGCATCCAGGTAATACGAACGCCAATGTTTCGACTTCGCATCTCATCGGATCGTGCAACTCCAATTGCACCGATGTTCTTGGCTCCGTTAGGGCAACGCTTAACAGCTATGACGCCGGGCTTTCGTTCAACAGATGGTTCACGATTATGGGCGGCTCCATCCTTTGGCTTGTCGATGGTCATGGTCTATTGGGGACGCCTGACCCCAACATTAATCTTCGCCAGTTGGTGACGTATTCACTGAGAGTCGCGGCAGGGAAGGTCTATTTAGACCGGCGCCTTCTCATCTCAGCCGCGAGCCAAGGAACGTATGAAATTCGCGCTCACACGCTCGAATTCAAACTGAAATGCGGCCTTTACACATGAGAACCTTCAACGCATGACGGCTTGGTATCGCACAGGGACACTTTCAGTCACCAACGGATCGGCAACCGTCACGGGCTCTAGCACCGGATGGAATACAACCGTCCGCGCGGGTGATTTCCTGTTCGTCGGCTCTTCGCAGCCTGTCGAGGTTGGCGCTGTCGTCAGTAACACGCAGTTGACCCTGGTCAATACGTGGGCAGGCGCGACGGCCTCAGGCCAAAGCTACGCGGTTGCGCCCGGTGCTGCGTGGGGGGATGTTTCCCAATACGCAGTCGAAGCGGCGCGGATCATTGCCAACGCCGTGCAGATCACGGGCGGGTCTGCCGTTCCGTCCGATGCAGATGGGCTTCCTGATGGCACCATCTATATTCGCCGCACAACGGGGGTGGCTGACTATTATCAGAAGGCAAGCGGCAGTTACGGAACGCCGCTAAGTTTGATTGGCCCAGCGGGTTCTACGGGTTCCGTTGGCCCGGCCGGTCCATCTGGGCCTGCGAATTCGCTCGCCATAGGAACAGTTGGAACGGGTGCGGCCGGGTCTTCGGCTTCAGCGACGATCACCGGCACGGCACCGAGTCAGACGCTTAATTTGACCATTCCTCGCGGCAATACTGGTGCAACGGGGGCAACTGGTCCGCAAGGCGCAAGCGGAACCATGACGGTTGGATCGGTGACAACCGGAGTTGCCGGTTCATCGGCCGCCGTGACCAACTCTGGCACGTCAACTGCGGCTGTTCTCGATTTCACAATTCCGCGCGGCGACACGGGGGCGGCCGGTGCTGATGGTGACAGCTTCACGCATCAGGGCGATTACAACAGCGGAGCGACATACTCTTACGGGCAGGCGGTTCTCGATCAGAACTCGACATGGGTCTATATCAACGTCACGCCCGGATCAGGCAACGCACCTCCGACGCTTCCGACAACATCGAACAGCTATTGGCAGCTTGCCGCCCGTGCCGGCGTCGATGGTACGGGATCGGGAACAGTTACGTCCGTCAATGGGCAGAATCCTGTCTCTGGCGGTGCGGTAACGGTCAAGGCCGATGCCGTTGAAATCAATACTCTGACGCCATCCGGCTATACACCAACAGGCTCAACTGTTGAACAGCATCTCGCAGGCATCAGCTCGGCGCTGCAATCGGCGGGTGTCAATCCGAGCCTGCTCATCAACGGCGATGGCATGGTGTTTCAGCGCTCAGGCGCGATCACCACGAGTGCCGATGACACCTATCATGTGGACCGCTGGTACGCCCTGACGCAGTCGGGAACTTGCACGGTGACGCAGCGCCTCGATGCGGCGAACGGCGTTCCGTTTCTGATCCGGACGACGCAATCAAGCGCCTCATCACAGCGCGTCGGGGCGGCTCAAATCCTTGAGGCCGTGGATTCCAAGGTGCTTCGCGGTCAGGAGGTCACGCTGTCCGGCAAGGCCGCTCTGTCGGTCAATGGCACCGTGCGCTTTGCGATCCTCGAATGGACAGGCACGGCCGATAGCGTCACGTCGGACGTAGTGAGCAATTGGGCCTCCGCCACGTTCACGGCTGGAAACTTTTTTCTGGCCTCCAATTTGACGGTCGCGGCGACTGGGTCTCAGGCCGTGACGGCCAACACGCTGACAGACTATTCGTTGTCTGCCACCCTGTCAGGGTCATGCAACAACCTCATTGTGCTTGTTTGGTCCGATACGGTTCTGACGCAGACATCGACGTTTGATTTCCGCGCCAAACTTGAGCGGTCCTCTTCCGCGACGGCATGGGTCAAGGAGTGCTACGCCGACATCATCGACCGGTGCTATCGCTATTATTACCGGCTTTTCAGCTCTGTTTTGACCAATGCCGCCGGCAGCTTTCGGCAGGCAACCAACAACGTTTCGATCATGCACTATAGCCCGGTGCCGTTCCGGGTTGCTCCGACGTTTTCGCACTCATCGCCAACGTGGGCCACGGCGGCGCCGTCTGGCAATCAGGTAGCTAACTTCAACTACGTTGCCAACGGCTACACGACAATCTCAGGGGCTCTGAGCTTGATTTACACGGGCGGCCCCGGCACGCTGAACCGCTTCTATGCCCAGGCCGCCACGTCGTTTTCAGGGACGGCGGGCGAAATTTCGCTCTTCCAGATCGGCACCAGCGCTTGGTTTGCCTTCGATGCGGAGCTTTGAACCATGACTATTGAAAACGCCCGATACCTCACGACGCCGGAGGGCTTGCAAATGATCGTTGCTCACATCGATGGCGTTGAGATGTGCATCCCTGTCGATGAAGGTAATCGCATATATCAGGACATCGTGCGTCTTGGCGTTGCAATAACCGCCGAATGATCCTCACCCGCGATGACGACTGTGCGTCCTGGCATGTCGTCCGACCATGGATTGATGATGCCTGCACCCGCTGTGATGGTTGGTGGACGATTGAAGCTGTCGAAAAGATGCTGGTCGAGGGTTTGGCCCAGCTTTGGGTGCTGACAGATGACGGGAACGTCGTCGCTGCCGTTGTCACGGCGATCTCGGATTGGGACGGGCGCAAGGTCGCTGAGATTATTGTCACTGGCGGTTCAGGCGTTGTCGAAAGCCTTGATGCAGAGCTTCCAGTTGTCGAGGGTTGGGCGCGCGATCTTGGGGCGCAAGAAGTGATCTTTCGCGGCCGGCGCGGGTGGGCTCGCCTCTACAAGCCCCTTGGATACGAAGAAATCGCGGTTACGATGAGAAAGGCTCTCTGACATGGGCGGCAAAACAAAACAGACTTCAAACAGCACGCAGACCAATACCGCATATGCTCCGGTCAAGCCGGTCATCGACCGTGGCGCCGGTATCATGCAAGGGTACATCGACAACCCGAATTCGACAGCGGTCTACGGTGGCCCTCGTGTTGCTCCGCTTTCGTCAGACACTAACCGTGGTCTGGACATGATGCGTGGATCGCAGGGGGCTAATGACGCCTATGGGTTCTTCAAGAGCGTGATGGATACGCCGGCTGGGAGTAATAACCCGGCAGTTGCGGCGATGCAGGACAAAATTCGCCGTCAGATCATGGCATCGAATGCGGCAATGTTCTCAAACGCCGGAACCACTGGCGGAACGCAGCAGCAGGAGAGCTTGGCGCGTGGACTGTCAGACGGGCTGGCACAGCCTCTCTTTGCCGCCTACGAGAACGACATGGGTCGCAAGATGGCGGCCGGCTCGGCGCTTCCGGGTATCGATCAGCAGAGGATATCAAACCAGCTCGGAGCCGGAAACATCCTCGACAGCTACAATCAAAACAAAATCAACGCGGATCGTCAGGCGTTCGAGGAAAACCGCACTGCTCCGATTCGGGCATGGTCTGAGGTCGCGCCGCTTGCCACGCAGATGGGCTCCACGTTCGGGACGCAGACGGGGCAGAGCACGAGCACCACGAAGCAAAGCCAGAGCCCGCTGGCAATGATCGGCGGCGGTCTGATGGCGGGGGCGGGGCTCCTTACAGGAATGCCAACGATGGGAATGGGTGGGCTTGGTGGACCGTTCGGTTCCACCTCGTCCTCCCCCTGGCAGATGCCGAGCGCTCCCTATGCGTCTAACGGCATGTTCAATCTCAACTCTCTCTTCGGAGCGCGGTAAATGGCGGGCGGATTTTTCGACGGCCTTTATAGCGGCATCGCCAACCCGCTGTTTTTGGGCGGTGTTGGTCTGATGGCAGGCGGCGCGGAAGGGCTGAACCAAGGGCTTTTCGCCGGGGCGAGGTTTCAGGATCAGCGCAAGAAAGAAGCCCAAAGCGCCGCACTCCTGCGTGGCATTCAGGGAATGTCGGGCTTGAATGATACCGACAAAGAAATCCTAGGCAACAGCCCGGACTTGGCGTTGTCGGCCCTTGGCGAGATGTACAAGAGCCGGTTTGACCCGATGGCGGACGTGCGCAAGCGGACGGCGGAAGCGCAGCTTCAGCAGACGCAGGCGGAAACGGGTATGTTGCCGCTTGAGCGCCAATATAAAGAGGCGCAGATCAGAGCGC
>WBZP01007972.1_pt1 | contig 10105 bp, 7 predicted proteins | sample 5204301 | NCBI WGS metagenome assembly WBZP01 (sample SAMN12412401, study PRJNA552823) | activated sludge metagenome | isolation source: activated sludge from nitrification reactor of wastewater treatment plant... | place: USA: Pennsylvania | collected 2017 | reverse complement strand
AGCTGGAATCTCTACAGCTACGTTCGAAACAATCCACTGGCCCATGTTGTTGCTGCGTATTCCGGCGAAGCCGATCACAATTCCGCGCTGAAGCCGATCAAGATTCCGGGGTGATCACGATCACCATCGGAGCGAAGCGACGCTGGCTTGTTTCATGATGCGGGAATGATCGGCATCCGTCAACCCTGCTTCGTCCCCAGCGGGGAGTGGGGTGTGGGGCGAGGGGGTGGCGTTTGAGCCCCCTCGCCCCGCCCAGCAATGTCGCAACCCGCGCGGCCCGGATGGCTCATGAGTTCTCCTTCAAGGTCTTGGGGCCGCGCTTGCGGCGCATCGATTCGCCTTTGAGTTCGATGCGGTGGGCGTTGTGCACAAGGCGGTCGAGGATCGAATCGGCAAGCGTCGGGTCGCCAATCTGAGCATGCCAACTGACCACCGGCAGTTGACTGGTAAGCAGCGTCGAGCGCGCCTGGTAGCGCGTGTCGCAGATCTCCAGAAAGTCACGGCGTTCGCCGTCTGTCATCGGCGCCATGCAGAAGTCATCGACCACGAGCAGGTCGAGACGGCCGAGTTGGTGCAACAGGCGGGAGTGGCTGCCGTCAGCCCGGGCGGCAGCGAGTTGGCGGGCCAGTTCCACGGCTTTCACAAACAATGCAGTGTAGCCATCGCGGCAGGCCTTCTGGGCGAAGGCGCGCGCTAGCCATGTCTTGCCGATGCCGGTAGGCCCGATCAGAAACAGGTTCTGATGTTCGCGGACCCAAGCCGATTCCTGGGTGAGCGAGCGTACCTGCTGGCGGTCGAGTCCGCGCGGCGTGCGGTAGTCGATGTCTTCGATGGTGGCCGGCCCCTGCAATCGCGCGTTGCGAAGGCGGCGCTCCAGGGCACGGTTGGTGCGCCAGTTCCATTGACGGTCGATCAGCAGCCCGAAGCGATCTTCAAAGCTGAGGTGTTGCAGATCGGCGCTCTCCTGCTGTTCGCGGAAGGCCTCGGCCATGCCGCGCAGGCGCAGGGAGTGGAGTTTATCGTGGATGGGTTGTGTCAGCATAAATCCTCTGAGTTGGTAAGTAACTTCGGCAAGTTCGTCACCCAAGCGCGGGCGGATCGGTCCTGTCGTAGTAACCAGGTCCGCGCAGGTTGGGATGGTCAATCGGCGGCGGCTGGGGATCGGAAGGACTCTCCGGTTCCTGGCCGTCGAGATGGTGTTCGAGAATCGCCTGGAGGCTTTTGTAGGTACAGACGTTGAGGGCGATGGCTCGCCGGGCGGCAGCTTCTACACGCGGGTGAGGATACGTCTCACCCAGCCGCTTCACACCCATGCACGAGCGATACCCCTGCTCCGGATGCCGGTTGGAGGCCAGAATCCGCTCCACCACCAGAGCCGTAGCCGGGCCGACCTTGCCGCACCACTCGATGACGCGCGACGGCGGCCATTCCGCGTTGCGCTGATGCGCTTTCGGACGATGCTCGTGAACGGTGGAGTGCGTGTAGGCAACTCGCGAACGGGCATGCGAAGCGACGCGCGTGCCCCGATGAAAGATCTCCACTGTCGAAGCTGTGGAGCGGATCTCCACCTCCTGCTGCGTCAGTTGGTAGGGCACGCTGTACCAGTGCTTGTCGACCTCGACGTGATAGTCGATGTTGACGCGGGCCGTCTTCCACTCACCGTACTGGTAGCGCTCCACTGGCAGCAGTCGCAGCGCCGGTTTGTCGAGGCTTTCAAACAAGCTGCGCCGCGTCCCTTCGCGCTTGCGGAACGGCCGGTTGTTGAGAAGCGGAAGCAGTTCCGCGATGGCCGCGTTGACTTCGCCGAGGGAGAAGAACTTCCGCTTTCTCAGCGATGCCACGATCCAGCGTTCCACCACCAACACGCCGCACTCCACCTTGGCCTTGTCACGCGGTTTCCGTACCCGCGCCGGCACCACCGCCACACCGTAGTGCTGCGCCATCTCCTCGTAGGTGATGTTGATGCCAGGCTCATAGCGGCAGGGCTTGGTAACACCGGACTTCAAGTTATCCGGGACAACGATCTCCGGAACACCTTCGAAGAAGTCGAAGGCGCGGATGTGCGAACCGATCCAGTCCGGCAGGCTCTGCGTCCAGGTGGCCTCGGCGAAGGTGTAACTACTGGCGCCGAGCACGGCCACGAACAACTGTGCCTGACGCGTGTCGCCGCCGTCCGGATCGTGGACGGCGATGGTGTCGCCGGCGTAATCGACGAAGAGTTTCTCGCCCGGGCGATGGTCCTGTCGCAGCACCACTTCCTGCTGCTTCCGCCAACGCTGGTAGAGCTCACAGAAGCGGCTGTAGCGGTAACCCTCGGGATGAGTGGAGCGATACTCTTCCCACACCAACTGCAGCGTCAGGTGCTTGTGGCTCTGTAACTCGGCGTGCACCGCGGCGAAGTCCGGCGGCGGCAGTTGCGCCCTTTGCGGGATCGCCGCAACCTGGCTGGGCAGCAGAGCCTTCCCCAGACGCTCCTGGGTCCAGTCGGCGATGTCGGCCCACTTCAGGCCGGCGGCGTCGGCCAGCTTCAAATACTCAGAAACCGTGCTCTGGCCAACCGCGCAACTGCGGGCGATTTCCCGCTGCGTCAGGCCGAGCGAATGAAGTCGAATGACTTCTCTGATCTTGCGCATGGACAACCTCTTCTGCGGCACCCAATGACCTCCACCCTCCAGTGGAGATCAGGAATACCGCTGGTTTGTTGTCCAGCGCCGCTTCGTCCGTCCGACGATGCCGATCTTCATTCCGGGACCGACCCCAAAAGTGATCGGCATGAGCCCGGAACGCTGATCGGCTTCAGCCCGGAATCGTGATCGCCATCAGCCCGGAACGCTGATCGGCTTGCCCCGGAAGCGTGATCGGCTTGCCCCGGAATACGCAGTTGCGCCTTCCATCCGGCTTTCGTAAGGCAAATACTGCGTGATCACGTAGTCGTAGCCATAGCTTGCCATCTGTTGAATCACGGCATTGGCATTGGCAAAAAAGTCGTCCGTGTGCTCAACAGCGACGGAAACCCTGGGGCGAAAACGCTTCAGGGTCCGCTGCGCTCCTTCCAGGGCGGCGAATTCAGAACCCTCGATGTCCATCTTGATGAAGTCCACCGCCTGGAGATTCAACTCCTCCACAATCTCGTCGATTGTGACAACGGGAATGCGGATCGTCCCTGTCTCGGAAATGGCGTTCGCAAACGGATCGTTCACGAATTCGGAAAAACGCAGCTCCCCTGAGGTATTGTATAGACCTTTCTCGACCAGATGAACAGCGCCGGATGCCATTCCATCGCTGATATTGGCCCGGAAGCAGGCAACATTGACTGGAGACGGCTCAAACGCATACACCTTCTTGGCGCCCATTTGCAGCACGCTCTTTGTGAAGAGACCAATGTTGGCCCCACAATCCAGGACGACCCCCAAGGAGGGCAGGGGAGAAATATGATAAATGTCGGAGAGTTGCTCCTCTATGGTGAGCCGGACGTAGAGGGGATCCAGACCGGCAGAAATCCAAAAATCTCCGAACGCGGTACGCCACTGGTTTCCCAACTCTCCTTGACCCACGATAGCGGGGTGAAGAGAACGGGATGCGAGAAAACCATGTACCGAGCGAAACTCCTGACTGAACGAGCGGAGATGGCTTCCGTAAACCAGCTTGTTCCTGCCGCGCAGTCTATAGGCGAATGCTCTTGCGCGACGCATGCAAGTACGGAATAGAGCTTCTGCGAACAGGGTGGGAGTCTTCGGAAGAGAAGCAAGATTCAGTTCAGGCACGCACTTCGTTTGTACCAAATTGATGACGGATAAATCTATCGAAACGAACGTCTTTGCGCAGCTCCATCAGCGCCGGAAGGCTGCTTCCAGTGGGCTTGTTATACTTGGAAGCATTGCCACCCATGCGTTCTCGTTTGGAACACGCCGCCGCAAGCATTGAAGGGGTATTGCTCTACAAGCCGGTCCTACTTCTATCCCTTTGCATTGTCTTGTGTTGCGCGACCTTCATAGGCTATTCCCACGCGAAATTTCCGTGGGAGGATGAGGTCCTCGAAATCACTGTGGCACGGCTCTCCTCGGGGGGAGAGGTCTGGAATGCCGCACGATCCGGGCTCATTCAAATGGACCCGCCGATTCTCCACGTGGCAATTCATTATCTGTTCCGGGTTTTCGGCGAATCGGTGTTGCTGGCGCGGCTACCGGCTATTCTTGGTTTTTCGTTACTGTGTGCGGCAGTGGCCTGCCTGGTGTGGAAGCACTCCTCGCCGCTATACGGAGCTGCCGCGTTCTTCCTGCCATACTCTACTGTCCTGCGTGGCCGCGCCATGGACGCACGTCCCTATGGGCTTATGTTCGGATTCTCCGCTCTGACCATCCTGTGCTGGGATCGCGCCGCAAGCGATGAACGGAAAACCGTGTGGAGGATCGCACTGTTTCTCAGTCTGGCCGCGACGTTCTCCACACACTTTTACAGCATCCTGATTCTTCTTCCACTCGCCTTTGGGGAACTGGTCAAGTGGCGCTGGACCAGGCGTCTGGACTGGGCGAGTCTGGGTTGCATCGCGGCCGCATGTGGCGTTTATGCCGTCTGGTTACCGACATTGCGGGCGGCTGCCGCACGGTACATGAAGACGCACCACTACCAGGTATCCTTCCAAAACTTCGCTGACTTCTACAGCAACACAATCGCCAGCTTGCCATTGGCGAATCTGTTCGTGCTCCTTTTGCTGGTTGGTGCGGCGGCAGTGTATGACCGTGGTGTGATCTCAGGCCTGGAGCAAGCGGCGCGGTCTACAGCGAAGGACATGGAGATGCGGACTGCGGCGCTTCTGGCAATCTGTGCCGGGTTCATTCTGATCCCGGCGGCCGGCTTTGCAGCCGGCGTAACGGTTACCAAGCTCTTCATCCCCTACCACTACATTTTTGCGGCAATCGGGTTTATCGTCGGATTCCCCCTACTGCTGAACACAATAAGCGGATCTAACCGGACCGTGGCGTTGTGTCTGCTGGCTGTAGTGTTAGCTCAGGGCGGCATGGTCACGGTGCGTGGATTGTCCGGGTTCTTCCGTGCGATGGAGATTCCCTACCCGACACTAGCGGAACTTTCCAAACTGGCGCCAGAACCACACCCGGAATTCGTAGTCGCCTCCCCACTGCACTTCATGGTCTTCTACGAAAGAAACCGAGCGGTAGCCGGCGATCAACTGATCTTCCTGTACGATGCAAAGAAAGCACTGCGTGAAGTGGGAACAGACAGTGGAGATCTGCTCCACGAGAGCCTGCGCGCAGTGACGCCCGCCCGCATTGAGCCCTTTGAACCCTACATTGCAAAGCACCGTCACTTTAACCTTGCGGTTATGGGTGAGGTCAAAGGGGTTCTGGAGTGGCAGTACACCTACCTCATGAAGCAACCAGGTGTGCGGATGCGCTGGTTGGGGAAGGCGGGAGAATTCAATGTGTTCTCTGTCGATGTTGAAAGCTATAACCCATAGCCCATCTCGACGAGTCCCAACTGCCCCTCGGCTGAGCGTTCAACATGGCGATCCTCTTTCTTTCACCCCGGCAATGCTGGCCTCCGTTGAGCGGCGCCAAACTGCGGGAATACCACTTTGCCAAAGCGCTTGGACAACGAGGTCCGCTCACATACGTTCACTTCGCCGATCCCGGATCCCAGCCCCCCTCCCGCCAGGACCTGCCGTTTTGTGAGCAGATTGTTTCTGTTCCAAAGCCGAAGCCGTATACCGTTCCAAAGCTGGTGCAAGGCTTGGTGAGCCGCTGGCCGTTGCCGGTTCTGAACTACACTTCTGAGCAAATGGAAGTGGCAGTGTCTCGGGTAGTTCGGGAGAAACGGTTTGAGCTGATTCACCTGGAAGGCGTCCAGATGACAGGTTATGAAAGCCTATTGCGAAAGGAACTGTCTTCGCCCAGAATTGTCTATAACTGGCACAACATCGAATCAGAGGCGATGTTTCGCTACAGTGAGACGATTGGCTCGCCGGCGAAGCGAATCTACGCAGCCTATACGGGAAAACGGCTCGCCTCAATCGAACGCGCAATGCTTGCCACCAGCTTTGGACACATCGTCTGCAGCGAGCGTGAAAAGCGGCAACTTCTGGAAATTGCGCCTGGAGCGAAGATTCGCGTCGTCGAGAACGGTGTCGACACTGGATTCTTCGATGGGATTGCTGGCACAAATCCTACCGCTCGACGTCATCTCGTGTTCGTCGGGCTGATGAACTACTATCCGAATGTGGAAGCGGCTACGTCTTTCGCACGGTCCATCTGGCCATGCATTCGTGAACGGTTTCCCCATCTCGAGTTGAAGATCGTGGGTGCCAATCCGACACAAGAGGTGCTCAATCTGCGCGAACTCCCCGGCGTTGAAGTGACCGGGACGGTTCCAGATGTTCGTCCCTACTACACTGGTGCACTCGCCGCTGTTGTGCCCCTGCGCACTGGCGGTGGCACGCGACTGAAGATTTTGGAAGCAATGGCCGCCGGCGTGGTCGTCATCTCCTCGCCACTCGGCGCCGAAGGATTATCGGTCAATCCGAATCGCGACATTCTCTTTGCTGATCCGGGAGACCAGGAAGGTTGGCTTCGTGGGGTCTCCGATCTATTGGAGTCTCCGGAACGTCTCCACACGCTTACAGCGGCTGCCAAGGAGTTGGTTCGGACTCAATACGACTGGAACATCCTGGGTGCGCGGCTGTCCGATGCGTACGACGAGTGGCTACGCGGCGCTTCATGAGGTTTCCGGTCTCGACACATTGACGTTCCGCTATAGTGGAAAAGATGGGTTTTATCGGCGGAGGGGTTGCATATTGGTTCCTGAAAAAGTTCTTCCCACGGGGCAATGATCCCCAAGAGGATTTCTTTGAACAGCAGGGGGTCAGCAAGCTGGCATGGTACTTTGGGCCCCAAATTTACGAAGAACTTCGCGACAAGGAAGTGATCGATTTTGGATGCGGCCCCGGCCACAATGCGATTGAACTGGCCGTACATGGTTGCCGCCGGGTAATCGGACTCGATATACAGGAAGAGTTCCTGGAACAAGCGCGCGCCGCGGCAGCTCGCCATGATGTGAGCGATCGTTGCACGTTCGCGTCGGCTTGGACAAGGCCGGTAGACGTCATTCTCACCACCGACGCCTTCGAACATTTCGAGGATCCGGCGTTCATTCTGCGGGAAATGAGACGTTGCCTCAAGAGTGACGGCTATGTCCTTGTGGAGTTCGGCTACACGTGGTACCACCCCTACGGTGGGCATCTGTTTTCCGTCTTCCCCTGGGCACACCTGATCTTTAGCGAAAAGGCCTTCATGCGCTGGCGATCCGACTTCAAAAGTGATGGCGCTACGCGCTTTCACGAAGTCGCCGGCGGATTGAACCAGATGACCCTGAAACGTTGGGAAAAGCTCGTTGAGGAGAGTGATTTCCGTCTCGCCTCCTATGAGCTTGTTCCGATCCGGGCAGCTCGCCGGTTCCACAATTCGTTGACTCGTGAATTACTGACCTCGACGATTCGGGCGCGGCTTGTGCCCAAACGGTCCGGCCCCTGAGACCACCAATTCAACCTCGAGCACATGGGTATGCACTTGCAACAAAGCCGCTCCAATCTGATTCCCTTGCTGGGTGTTGTCCTGGTGTACGTGGCGTTGCTGTGTCTCACGACTCCAGCATTCATCAGTGACACCACAGTGTACGCCGCTGATGCGGTGGCATACGCCGATGGGACAGGGCCAACCCGGCTGTGGGAGTTTGGTCACCTCTTGTGGCGGCCGTGGGGATACGTCGGATTGCGAGTGGCCGGTGGCATGTTTCAATCCCAGTATCAGGATGACGCCAAGGAAACCGTGGCACGGTTTCTGATTCTGACGAACATCGCGTGTGGGCTCATTTGTGTCGTCCTGTTCTTCCGGATCGCCCGCCACATGGCGGGGAGTTGGAGTGCTGTTCTAGCCACGGTTGGTTTCATGTCGGTCAATCCGATGGTGAATTACTGTCAATCCGGTAGTTCCTACGTGCCGGGATTGGCTGCCCAACTAGGATCACTGTGCCTGGTCAGCGCAGCAGTGGAATCCCGCAGGGGTGTACTGTTGTCCGGACTGGGCGGGGTCCTCTTCGCCGTATCCTGTGCGCTCTGGTTTCCATATGCGCTTACGGGGCTGGGAGTGTTGGCTCTTTTTGCCGTCTGGCCGATGCGATCGGACTCGAGCCCGGTGTCACTCCCCAGGCAAAGGATGCGACTGGCAGGTGTCTTTCTGGGTGCTCTGGCTGTGACAGCCGCCGGGCTATTCATTTGCGGTGCAATCGGGGCAGGCGTTCGGACAGTTGGGGAGTTTCGATTGTGGGTTTCCGAGTCTAGCCATGGTTGGTCCCAGACGCTGAATATTGTGCGTATGGCGACCGGTTGGGCGCGAGGGTTCTACGATCTGAGTCAGGACTCCATCTGCCTAAAGCGCATATTCTTTCATGACCCCTATAATGCTTGTGGACTGGCGGAGGTGTCTGGATCACTGGGTGGCAAGCTTGTGCTGTGCTATGCCGCCACGCTTGCGCTGCTGGCGGGCATCGCAAGACCTTTCCGGAAAAGCCTGGGTATCATCCTCCTTTGTGGGATGGGACCACTCATAGCGTTTGCGATCCTTCTGCTGGAACCATCGTCGCCGGAACGGTTTCTACCAGGGTTCCCTTTTCTGTTTCTGTGCATAGCAATTCTGCTTGACAGACAAACCGGGTGGCTTGTCAGCAAGACACTACTTGTTGTGATGGTCACTCTACCCTTGGTGAATACATGGCAGCTCAGGAGTTCTTCAAGTCAATACTATGACGACACGCTACGGAGAAAAGAGCTGCTCGACCAAAGCATACAGAAACCAGCAGCCGTCTTTCTTCTGATCTTGCAGGATGAGTTCGTCGCCTTGCCGAACACACGGCCGCTGGACCGAAGACTGAAAGCAAATCGTTTCATATACCGCACGATCATCACGCTGGCCTCCAGTCAGAGCGCGCACTGGAAGGGTGACTTCGCCCAAGAGGCCTTCGCGCAGTGGAAATTGGGAAGAGAGGTCTGGATCAGCCAGCGTGGTCTGGCTGCGCGGCCGGAACCTCTCTGGCACTGGGTGGAAGGAGACGACAGGAACGTTCATTGGGGCGATCTCCCAGCCTTCTTTGGGCGCCTGGAGTACGAAAAGGAAACAGCTGGCCCCGATGGTTTCTCCAGGCTGGCGCCTTCGCCGCGCAACATGCAGCTCCTGGAAGAACTCGCGTCTCCACTGCGACAGTAAATCCGGTGTTACGGCACCAGATTCGTCCACTGTTTTCCGGATGCCAGTGTCGCTCCCGCTGCGGACAAATACTTGATTTGCATCAAATGCCGTCCCTGCCGGCGATCAATGTTAATGGCGCACGGGATACCACTACACTCGGTTTGTGTGACCTTCCCGCTTGGCGCCGTGATCGCGACTCTGATCTTTGCAGCAGTTGGAACCGACGGAAGTTGGACCCCCACCTGTGTCACCGCAAAAGAAATGGGCTGAGGACCACCTAATCTGGTGGCTGGCCAAGAGGCGAGATTTCCAAACCCGAAATACATCCCAAACCACTTGGGTGCAGTCCCTCCGGGTGGGGTTCCGCCGTTAAAGAAGTTATCCCAATACCACTCATAATCACCATCTCCCGCAATTCCTCCAACTCCGGGTTTGGAGAACATCGATGTATACAGCAGGTCTCCAAAATCGCGAGTCTCCGGGGTGGGGTTTGTGCTGTATGCGTGCATGACAGCACGCATCGCTTCGGCGTTCATGTTCCTCGACTCCGGTAATCCTCCAGCCGTGCAATGCGTTAGAGTCTCATCCACTGGAAGTTGACAATTCGCAAACCCGGCGCCGTAGTACAGCCCCTTTGTGCTGCTCCGGTAGGCGTTGTTCTCCAGCCAGTTTCGAATGTACCCAATGTAGGTTCGGGCCGTAGAGGCGATGGATGGCGAGTACGCCCCATCATCCATAGCCAGTGATGCGTAGTACATCGCCCCGGCAATGATGCCGAGGAAAAAAGGTTGGTTACCATAACCGATCAAGGCCTGTGTGTTGAGCGGGACCATGAACGTGATCGCCCAGCC
>WBZP01007971.1_pt1 | contig 10106 bp, 10 predicted proteins | sample 5204301 | NCBI WGS metagenome assembly WBZP01 (sample SAMN12412401, study PRJNA552823) | activated sludge metagenome | isolation source: activated sludge from nitrification reactor of wastewater treatment plant... | place: USA: Pennsylvania | collected 2017 | reverse complement strand
GATGCCTTTACAAAAGCCACCGTGTTCAATATGCTGGGCATTCCCATGATGGAAAGCGAGGAAAAAGAGATTGATTTCCGGTTTACCCAATGGCATTTACCTTATCCATGTCCACAATGTGGGCATAGCCAAAGTGATCAAGGAATAAAAAGCTGTCACAATACAAATTTTTGACGACCCGTTTCACAGCAGGGGGCATGATAGGTTTTTATTAGCATAAAAACTTACACATGGTTTTTATTGCCATAAAAACCTACACTGGGTTTTTATTGCCATAAAAACTTACACTGGGTTTTTATTGCCATAAAAACCTACTGGGGCATATTGATCAGTGCATTCAAATTGCTGATAAAGATGTCGGTCTCTTCTATGTCGATAATGCCTTCGTGTTTGAAATCAGATAAGGTACGAATGACGGTCTCCTTAGCGGTACCGGCAATAGAGGCCAGATCATCGCGCATCATGGATATAACAGGATTGGCTTCATTTTTTTCATAACACTGAATCAATGCATTGGCTACCTTTTTGCGCACAGAGCTATAAGCCTGGTGTACCAATCCATTTTCAAGGATGGTAGCGTAAACAGCGAGGTGTTTCATCAGTGATAAGGCAAAATCGCGATCTGTATAAAAGAGGTCGATGAAATTTTTAATAGGTATCAGCCTGATTGAACTATCCTCCAGCGTTTGAGCACTCTTGGAGTAGGGTTTGTTGTTGAGTACATCCAGAAAGCCGAGAACCTCACTGCCATTGACAATGCGCGTGGTAAGTTCCTTTCCGAATTCGTTGGTGCGGAATACGCGCACTTTGCCTTCTTCGAGGAAGTAAATATATCTGGCATTGTTTCCTTCTTCAAAGATGACGTCTTTTTTCCTGAATCTGCGCAACTCAAACTCCTGTGAGAAGGACTTGAGTTTTTCATTGAAATAGTTAGAAGGAATGGCATCCAATGACTTCATATGGTGGCTTTCAGCCGGTGTAACCAGGTCGCTTTTTTTAAGTCTTATGGCAATAGATTCCAGCAGATCAGCGTCGTCAAAGGGTTTTGTAATGTAATCGCTGGCGCCCAATGACATCCCCCTCCTTAGATCTACTTTTTCCGATTTGGCGGTTAGGAAGATAAATGGGATTGTAGCAAACTGGGGGTTGGAAGCCAGGATTTTGAGTACACCGTAGCCATCGAGTTCCGGCATCATTACATCACACAAGATCAGATCCGGTTTAAATTGATTGACTTTTACAAGTCCTACCTTACCATTTTCAGCAGATTCTACTTCATAACCTGCCAGGCTTAAGATTTCAGCAATATTTTCTCTTACGTCGTTGTTGTCTTCGATGACCAGAATTTTTTTCATTTTATTGATTTATATGCTTAGGAATGGTAATTTCTACGGTTGTGCCTACTCCAAATTCACTGTTGATATCGATGGAGGCAGAAAGCAATTCGCAATAGCGTTTCACGATGTTGAGACCCAGTCCCGTACCCTGGATATTACCCACATTGGTAGCCCGGAAAAAGCGGGTAAACAAGTGTTTTTGATCTTCACCGGGAATACCAATGCCTTTGTCAATTACTGCTATGGATATTTTATCGTTATGGTGCGTAACCCGAATTTGAATATCTTCTTCAGAGTACTTTACGGCATTGGAAACAATGTTAAACAGAATATTTTTCAGGATATTCCTGTCTGTATTCAATTCGATATTCATTTGATGGTCGAAACGCAGTTCTTGCCCATTTTTTTTGATGCCCGACAAGTCTTCAGCAATTTCCTCCAGCAATTCAGCCAAAGAAAAGGATTCGACCATGATGTTTACCCTACCCTCTTCGAGTTTGCTGAGTGAGAGAAAATCGTTGAGTAAGCCGGTGAGGTGATTGACGGCATTTTTAATTTTGCCGATGTGTTTTTCCCTGTTGCTTTGTTCTTCTTCCTTGTTGTATTTGAGGATGATGGAAGCAGATGACAGGATGGTAGCCAGGGGCGTTCTGAACTCATGAGAGGCGGTGGATACAAACCTGGATTTCAATTCGTTGAGTTCCTTTTCTGAAGACAGCGCTTTTTGCAATTGCTCTTCTTTGGACCTCAATTGCAGTTCCGCCTCTACCCTTTCCTTTACTTCTTTTTTAAGTTTGGTATTGGTTGACAGCAGCTGGTTGACCACTTTTTCTACCTGGTAGGTCCGCTCAACGACTCTTTTATCCAATTCCTTATTGAGGTTGGCGAGTTCATCGTATGCCTTGCGAATTTCCCTTAAATCGTGGATAATACCGGTAAAGATGATCCGGTCATTCAAAATTACCTCTGAAACCGCCAGCCGCACCGGTATATGATCTCCATTCTTGTGTTTGGCTAAAACTTCCCTGCCAATGCCTATGATTTTGGCATGTCGGGTGGTCAGGTATCTGTCCATATAGGTATCATGATGGCTGGCATCGTGTGCATTCATCAAAATACTCACATTTTGACCTATTACCTCGTCTCGACTGTAACCCAAAAGTTTCTCAGCCGCCTGGTTTAGGTTTAGAATTCTACCCCGGGAATCAATGATGATAATGCTATCAACCGCTGTTTCGAGGACAGATTCAAACAATAATCTTAAATCAAAGTCATTTACCATATAAAAACAAAATAAAATTAGGCAAAATGGCTTTATAACAAACAATATTTAAATCAGTTTTAGACATGACTTCGGTCATTTATACGCCATCAGAGTTTCCCGATCTTGCATCAAAAATAAGCATTATTATGAATTTATTAGCACCGGTTTCCACCATTATGACCAAAAACCCGATCACCATTGAGCCTGAAGACACGCTTCAAACGGCTCAGGAAATTTTTGAAAAATACCACATCCACCACATTCCGGTAGTGTATGAAGGAGAATTGGTAGGTATGCTCAGCAAGTCGGATTTTTCATTCTTCAAAAGAGGATTTAATGATGACGCATTTGACAACATTTTGGTTGATGTAAAGCTCAACAATTACAAAGTTAAGTCCATTATGATCAAAGGACTTGGCAAATTGGATGTTGACGACAGGATTAACGTAGCCCTTGAAGTATTTAAGAAGAACCTTCTCCATGCCCTTCCGGTAATGGAAAATGGCAGAATTGTAGGCATTATCACTACCCACGACATCATTAAAAACCTCGCTGCAGACAACTCAGCTGTCAACGAGTATTAAAATTCACAAAGCCAGCTATGGTAGAGCTAAAATTATATGGAACAGGTACCTCCGGTTATCAGTTTTTGAAAAAAAGTCTGGTCGATTTTCTCGAATTCAACAGGCTGGATTTCAAGATTGAAGAGGTCAATGATGTGGCCCGGTTTATATCGGACAACATCAATTCTGTGCCATCGGTTGCCATCAATGGCGATCAGCCCATTGAAATGTCCAAAGAAGGGGATTTTAAAATGGGTATCATCAAAATCTACCACCGCATAGCCGGTTTGTACGGCAAGGATCAGATGAGGAAAATATTGGTGCCCACCGATTTTTCTTCATCTGCTTCCACTGCCCTCCATTTCGCCAAAATCTTTTGCAGGCAGAAGTATTACATGCTGGATCTGCTCCATGTGCATCATCCCTCTTACATAGAAATTGCCAAACATCCTTTCGATGAGGATCACAGTCTGGAGGATAAAACCGAGCTACTCGAAAAAACAGCCCGTGTCGCTGAGACTGATTTTGTAGGTGATTTGCTGGGCTCTACCCCTATTGTACCTGTAATAAAAGAAGGACTCGCCGGTGACGTGATTACCGATATATCAGGACAATATGAGTTCATTATTATGGGCAGTCACGGTGCCAGTAACCTCTTTGAGAGTCTGCTGGGTTCAGTATCTCACACAGTCGCCAGCGAAAGCCAATGTCCTGTGATCCTGGTACCTCCGGGCGTAGAATTCTACAAACTATCACACATTTGCATCATAGGCAATCGCCCTCGCAAAGACATCACCCAGGAAGTACAAGAGGCCTTCCCTCATGTCAATGTCACCCGCTTCGAAAACCAGCCTTTGGTTCTTGCCGGCGGACACACGGACATCCACCCAATAGATGACATCGACCACAACATCGAACAGGAAGACACCTATTTTATTACCAGCATGGATTGCTACAAACACGCCCGTGCCATTGGTGACCACACTTCACTGGAACCCATCTACCACAAGATTCAAGCCAAAGGAAGGCCGTTGATTGTTTGGCCTTAGGACCGCGGAGCATCGGAGCATCGGAGCATCGGAGCATCGGAGCATCGGAGCATCGGGTAACGGAGCATCGGCAATCGGGCATCGGAGCATCGGGCATCGGGGCATCCGGGGATATGTTCAAATGGTGGGGTTCGCTTTGCTCACCCCTATGTTCAAATTTTTCGAATACGGCTTATATTATTACCAATCCCCCCCTAAACAGTATTGAGACGACGTATCTCATCATAATAACAAATCCCAATTCATTTGAACATAAAGGCGAACACCTTTCGCCGCAACATGTAGCCGAACGAAATGAGGCGTACCATGTGAACAAGTTCTTTTGAAATTGGTAAACTTCCCAAGAAGGTAAAATCCCAACGCCGTGGGCGTGGCAGGATGATAGCCGGCGGCATGGCCGCCGGCGAAGTTTGAAGACAAAATCGTTTTGGCGGCATTTTTGTTCCTGCAACGCGAGCGATGTAGGCATCAAAAATGATGACAAAACTTCATGACAAAGCAAGAGGTAGGGGAAGCCCCTTCCGGGATGCATGTTCATATTTTCATATGGTATCCCTACATCAGCAAACTGACGTAGGGACTATGTTCAAATCATTTTGGGAAATCTCGTTTTTATGTGCAATCCCTCCTAAGTTTAATTGCGAGGGAATTTCTCTTTATAAAAATAACCTCCAAACTATAAGAATATCGGCGAACGGCAGTTTGCCGCAACGTGTTCCCGAACGGCAGTTCGGCGTAGCTGACGCAGCCGATGGGCAGTGGTGATCTGCATTAGACCCATCTTCCATAAAAAACATTAACTTTATTACCAATTAAACCAATGGGTGCATGAAATCCATTTTGATAGAGATTGGAGAACTCTCCTACTTTGCGGGCAGGTTTTTCAGGGAGGTTGGGAAACGGCCCTTTGAGTATAAAGAGTTTTTGCGCCAGTGCTACAATATGGGCAATCGTTCTTTGTTGCTCGTAGGCATTACCGGTTTTATCATTGGTCTTGTGTTTACGCTGCAATCCCGGCCTACGCTGCAGGAATTCGGGGCGGTATCATGGATGCCTTCAATGGTGGGTATTTCCATCATTCGGGAAATTGGTCCGATCATCACCGCGCTGATCTGTGCAGGTAGGATTGGATCGGGCATTGGTGCAGAACTGGGTTCTATGCGGGTGACCGAGCAAATCGACGCTATGGAAGTTTCGGGAACCAATCCATTTAAGTATTTGGTGGTAACCCGGATTTTGGCGACCACGCTTATGTTGCCGATATTGGTGGTGCTGAGCGATGCCATTGCGTTGTACGGCTCCTATCTGGTTGAAAACCTGAAGGGCGATGTATCCTTTCAATTGTATTTCAACGAAGTGTTTGGATCGCTGGAATTTGGAGATATAATACCTTCTACCGTCAAGTCTTTTTTCTTTGGCTTTGCCATAGGTCTGGTGGGATGTTTCAAGGGCTACACTTGTGGCAAAGGTACCGAGGGAGTAGGCAGGGCAGCGAATGCCGCAGTAGTATATACGAGTATGGTGTTGTTCATTCTTGACTTTTTAGCGGTATTGGTTTCTGATATCTTTTACGACTTGTGAAATGGAAGATCTGAGTATAAAAAAACCGGTTATCACGATACGAAATCTGTATAAAAGATTCGGGGACAATGCTGTGCTCAATGGTTTTGACATGGATTTGTTCGAAGGTGAAAACCTGGTGATCATGGGCAAGTCGGGTTCAGGGAAGTCGGTAATGATCAAATGCCTGATCGGACTGGAAGAACACGACAGTGGTACCATCAACGTCATGGGCAAAGACATTGACGATCTGGAGGCAGAAGAACTCGATGAACTCAGAACAGAGATCGGCTTTCTCTTTCAGGGCAGTGCCTTGTACGATAGTATGTCGGTGCGGGAGAACCTGGAATTTCCGTTGAGGAGACACACCAAAAAGTTTGGTGTTATCAAAGACGCAGAACCATTGGTGATGGAGGCTCTGGAAAGTGTAGGCCTTGCCAAAGCCATTGACCTAATGCCCGATGAATTGTCGGGCGGTATGAAAAGGAGGATAGCCCTGGCCAGAACCCTGATATTAAAACCCAGCATCATCCTGTACGATGAACCTACCACAGGGCTCGACCCCATTACCTCCAAAGAAATAGTACAGCTGATGCAGAAAGTACAACAGCAATACAAGACATCGTCCATCATCATTACCCATGATGTAGACTGCGCCCGCGCCATTGCCAACAGGATGATTCTATTGATCGATGGAAAGAATTATGCCGAAGGAAGTTTCGATACTTTAAGAAAAAACCATGATCCCAAAATACAAGCCTTTTTCAAATGAAAACGCACGACAAAACATCAGGACAAAAATTAAGACTCGGCATCTTTGTGATTGCGGGCCTGGTTTTATTCATCATTGGTGTCTACCTTATTGGCAACCAACAGAGTATGTTTGGCAGCACCATTAGGCTTTATGCCAGTTTTCAAAATATCAATGGCCTGAAGACCGGCAACAATGTCAGGTTTTCAGGACTCAACATCGGTACGGTCAAGTCTATCAACATGCTCAACGACTCCATCATCGTGGTGGGTATGGCTATCGATCAAAAATCGTCACATCACATTCACAAGGGAGCTACAGCCGCCATAGGTACCGACGGCCTGGTAGGTAATATGATCATCAACATCATAGCCGGGAAAGATGGTGGTGCTGCCATCGCAGAGGGAGACACCCTTCTCTCTTTTCGCAAACTCAGCACGGATGAGATGCTTTCCACCCTCAATGTTACCAATGAAAACGCGGCCATGCTCACCGCAGATTTACTCAAAATCACCAGAGCTATCAATGCCGGAGAAGGTCCATTTTCCTTGCTGATCAAAGACAAAGCTGCCGCTGAAGACATAAGTCTTACCCTGCGCAATTTTCACCAAACCTCTGCTGCTGCCCTCAGGATCATGCAACACACCGATCAGCTCATTTTATCCCTCAATGATAAAAACGGGTTGGCAGGTCTGGCCAAAGACTCCCTCACCGCCAACCACATCCGCAGTGTAGCAGTCAATCTGGACAAGACGAGTGCTCACCTCAATGAAGTCGTTGCAGATCTGCAATCAACCATCAATGAGATCAGGCATGGAAAGGGAACCCTCAACTATTTAGTCAACGACACCACCCTGGCCATCAAAGTAGATACTACCATGGGCAAGCTGGACTTGACCCTGGATCAACTCCATCAAGCGGGTATCAAACTCAATGAAAATCTGGAGGCCCTCAAACACAATTTTTTATTCAGGGGATACTTCAAGAAACTGGAGAAGGAGAAGGCGAAGAAGTGAACATGTTCATATTCTTGTGCCGATAAAACGCAGTTTTGGTCGGTATTCATATGGTATCCCTACATCAGTAAACTGACGCAGGGATTATGTTCATATCATTTTGATTCTCTCGTTAATATGGGTGATCCCTCCTAAACTTTTTTGGGATGGAATATCTCATTTCAAAAACGAATACCTATTTATTTGAAGAGAGCGACGAACGGACGTTCGTCGCAACAGTTACGAACGTAATGGGGGTTGCAAATACCGGGATCTGGCGAGGACCGACATCAGATCAGCTTCCTTATAGAATTGAAAGGGATAGGTTTTAGAGGCCATGGGTGAATTGAGAAAAGCGGCAATTTGCTGTTCGTTAATAGAATCATCCAGTTGGTGGGCCTGGCAGTAATCATGAATAGTATCGATCCAGAACACCGTGAGGGTTTCATGGTAGCCACCCTTTTCATCGTTGATACCACCCAGTGAGTGATTGTACGTGATGATTCTCGGTCTTATGAGGCAAAGGGCTTTGTCCCGGCCATAGCGGGCCACATAAACCAGAGCAGTGATGAGGTGGGCCTCATGGGTCCATTCTTCTTTGGGCAGACTCAGGTCTTCGAATTGGGAGATGAGTTGTTGGATTTCGGCCATAGACTTCATGGTGGTGAATTTTGTGTGTAAAGATAGGGTTTGGGAGTGAATCTTGATTCTTGAAGAAGGTAAGGCTGCTGAGCCCAAACACCAGTATACCTCCAAAATGTATCCGGAAAACCAATGAAGATAAAAAATCGCAAACCCATAGGGGTGCGGCGAACGGCCGTTCGTCGCAACGGATTATTGGCGTATTCAACCCCGTAGGGGTGGTAGGATGATAGAAAATATCCGGGTCAATTTAATCCAAACCCCGTAGGGGTGGCAGGATACCAACCTTTCGTTATAAAATTTCACTATTTTGATTTGGGAAAAATCAAAATAATTATCAATCCATAAACAATTATTCCACATTAAATTTCTCAATAATGCCAAAAAATTAAATCATGACAAATATTATTTGGCAGAAGATTTTCGTCATGCCTAAAAACATAGAAAATCAGAACTTTGTATTACAAAAAGATTAATCATGAATTATGTTAGTGCAGCCGAAGCGGTATCGGTAATTAAGTCAGGTGATCGCATCTATTTGCATGGAGCAGCCGCCACCCCCAATGTATTGATTCAGGCATTGGTAGACCGGTATGAAGAATTGGAAAATGTAGAGATTTGTCACGTCCATACAGAGGGACCAGCCAACTATGTAAAAGAACCTTACAACAAAAGTTTTTACAGCAACAACTTTTTTATCGGAGAAAATGTAAGGTCCCATATAGGAACCGGAAATGCCCAATATTTGCCGGTATTTTTAAGCGAAATACCTTACCTATTCAGGAGGAATATATTGCCGCTGGATGCCGTTTTCATCAACGTATCGCCACCTGATAAACACGGATACTGTTCTTTGGGTGTAAGCGTAGAAGCTACATTGGCAGCCGTAGAAACTGCCAAATATGTCATTGCCGAGATCAACGATCAAATGCCGCGCACCCAGGGTGATGGCAACATACACATATCCAAAATACACAAAGCAGTGCGGGTGAGTGAGCCCATTTTTGCTGCTGCTCCCGCTGAATTGACCCCTGAAGAAATCAGCATTGGTAAATACATTGCCGGCATCATCGAAGACGGCTCATGCTTACAAATGGGCATCGGTGCCATACCCAATGCAGTGCTGTCTCAGCTTACCAACCACAAAGACCTGGGCATCCATACAGAGATGTTTTCAGATGGCATTATTCCTTTGGTAAAAAGTGGCGTGATCAATGGTTCCAAAAAGAAAAATCATCGCAACAAAATTGTGACCACCTTCCTTTTAGGATCCAACGAACTTTACAAATTTGTAGAAGACAATCCCATCCTAAGGATGAAAGATGTTGCCTATGTCAACGACACCGCCAACATCCGTAAAAACAAGAAAGTAGTGGCCATTAACTCTGCCATCGAAATCGACCTCACTGGTCAGATTTGTGCTGATAGCATTGGATCCAGAATGTACTCCGGTGTAGGCGGACAAATGGACTTCATGCGCGGTGCCTCCTTATCAGAAGGTGGCAAACCCATCATTGCCATGTCGGCTGCCACCAAAAAAGGACAGAGCAAAATAGTACCTTACCTCAAACAAGGCGCCGGTGTAGTATCCACCAGAGCCCACGTCCACCACATTGCCACAGAATACGGCATCGTTGACCTTTACGGCAAAAACCTCGCACAAAGAGCCAAAGCCCTGATCAGCATTGCACATCCCAATTCGAGAGAAGAGTTGGAACGTGCTGCATTTGAGATGTTTGGGAAGGTTTGGTGATGACGGAGCATCCGGGGACCGAGCATCCGGCAACTGAGCATCCGGCAACTGAGCATCCGGGGACCGAGCATCCGGCAACTGAGCATCCGGGGACATGACTGAGCGGTTGCTACGAAGTAGCAATTTGATTGCCGGTGGCAATCAAAAGCGAATGAACCACGAGCTCTGCGAGTGGCTACCCCAAATCTCATC
>WBZP01007970.1_pt1 | contig 10109 bp, 10 predicted proteins | sample 5204301 | NCBI WGS metagenome assembly WBZP01 (sample SAMN12412401, study PRJNA552823) | activated sludge metagenome | isolation source: activated sludge from nitrification reactor of wastewater treatment plant... | place: USA: Pennsylvania | collected 2017 | reverse complement strand
AGGCCGAAGCTGTTCTTTATGCACCTATCTGATCGGAGGCTATCATCGCACTCATCCTTGGCCTGCCCTACAAGAGTCGCTTCTACATCAACGACATCCCAGTCACTGTGGTGAAGACCGAAGGCCCGCTCAAGATCACGCTGGAGTTGGGCGGGAAGCTGTATGATGTGACGGAGAAAGAGTCGGTCGAAATCTACCCGGAAGTCTTCGTGAGCATGGGTCGACCGCCGTCCAAATCCGAGCCTCCTTTCCCGCGACTGGTGATCGACGCGCCTCGCAGCGTCCTGATCCTGCGCGAGGAGTTGTGGAAGAAGAGTCATGAACGAGCAAAGAAGGCGGGGGTTCCTAATCCCCATTAGTCTTGTGACGCGCGCTGCCAAGGAGGGCATCTCGTTAGCTGAGCTTCAGCACATGGTGAACCGGTCGGCTCGGTTCACACACCCCGAGGGCAACAGGCGGTACCACGACTACCTCTTCCTCATCGAAGGCCGGAAGCTGATGAGCTTCCAGAAGGTCACCGAGGAAGAGGCCGATGAAGAAGTGTTCTACAAGTGCGAAACTTGTAAGGACGCAGGCACTGTCCCGGTGTTCGATGTCTGTGAGCACTGTGATGGCGCTGGCTGCAAGCACTGCGATGCAGGATTGGTCCGCAACACCATCCCCTGCCCCGCGTGTACGTTGAAGAAAGAAGAGTTTCAACCGCACCGAGCAAGGAGGCGCGGATGACAGGTGCCCGTATCACACTCGCAAAGGAGAGAACATTGGCAACAGTGACGATGCCCCTCGGATGGAGGGGCCGCAAGATCCACGGTGGTCCGTACCGCAACAAGCCCAAGGGCATGTCGGGCATCAAGATGGCGATGGAAATCAACGCCCCGTGCGACATCGACATCCCGACGCGCGACTTCTCGGTGCCCGATCCGATCTTCATGCGCGCGGGCCTGATGATGGCCATCGACGCGATGGCGGACGGCGAAGTCTTCTACGTCGGCTGCATGGGTGGCATCGGTCGCACGGGGCTCTTCCTGTCGCTGCTGGCCCGGGCGCTCGGTGAAGACCACCCGGTCGAGTGGGTGCGCGAGCACTACGACAAGCGTGCGGTCGAGACCGAGGAGCAACGCGCCTACGTCAACGGCTTCGACCTGACGCCGCTGAAGTGGAAGATCCGCTGGGCCAAGCTGCGAGCCCTGCTGCGCTTCTGGATTTGACAAGGGGAGGCTATGCGGTTATACTGACCGTGTAGCCTCAGTTAACCAAGGAGGGTTGTCGATGGTTCCATTCCGCAAGGACACGCTGGCCTACTTCAAGGCCCGCCCGCTGTTCCAACTGCGGAACATGGCTGCGATGCCGGTGGCGGGTGCCTCCCAGTCGATTCGGGTGTACGAACAGCACCTGACCACTCAGGAGGCGCTGGTCGAGCCGGCGGCGGTCGAGTTCTACTTCATGAACCATGCGTTCGCCGAGGTGTCGCGTCGCTACGATGTCAACGAGCCCCTGCCCGCATCGGTCCAGTGGGTCTGCGACAACTACGTGATGCTGGCCAACGCGCTCGCGGTCCGGATGACGTACTACCTGTTGCTGATCTGCACGCGCGAGGTCCGTCACCTGAAATCGGGGCCCTACAAGACCGCGCTCGCCACCAAGCACGGCGAGGCCTTCGCCAACTTCGTGAAGAATCTGCCCCACGATTCGACGGCGGCGGCGAACAGGCTCAGGAACAGTCCGCCCGACATGCTGCTGGGCGACTACACGAAGGCGCTCGCGCACACCTTCCACAAGGGGCTGTACAACTCCAGCTACGGAGGTCCTAAGTGGGGCGTGATCGCGGACGTGCTCGACAACTTCGTCCACGGTCGCATCTCGGCTGAAGTCATGCTCGACACCGCATGGACGCTGGCCCACAACACGAGCCCGATCTTCAACAAGGGCATGCTCTGGGCGCACTACACGGCGGATCTGGTCAAGATCCTCGACGTGCAGCGCGCGGGGATGATGCCGCAGTTGCTGAACGACATCGTGAACGGCGACGCGAAGATCACCAACGTGGGGTCGTACCAGAAGACCCTGTGGGAGAAGGTGGCCGACGCGCTCGGTGAGCCGATGAAGGGCTACGTCGACTGGGCCCGCGTGATGAAGCTCGGTGCAGTCAAGCAGTACCCGAAGGAGTTGGCGGCTCAGGTCCAGAAGCACGGCCCGTCCCCCGACATGGCTAAGCCCGACACGGTGATGGCGGAGAAGGTCAAGGCCACGGTCACCCCGATCAACAAGTTCTTCATCACGCCGACCGAGTGGGTCGAAGTGGTGGACAGGAAAAAGGCAGCGTGATGGCGAAGAGTTTCGGCAACTGGAAGCCCGGGCAAGTCATCGACTACTCGGGCGGGGCGAAGCAGGAAAGCCTGTGGGGCAACTACGGGGGTGGCTCGGCGCTGGGCCCCCGCTGCTACGAGTCACACCCGGCCCTGAAGGTCGGTGACAAGCTGATCTACGGGGGCTCCTGCATCTCCCCGGTGGTGAAGGACGCGGACATCTACATCGGCCTCGACCACGGCATGACGCAGTCGGTCGCAGCGTACCCGTGGAACGAGAGCAAGGTGGTGGAGGTGTTCTTCCCCATCGTGGATCGCAACATCCCGAAGAACCCGGACGAATTCCGCAAGATGGTCGACTGGATTTGCAATCAGCTTCAATCGGGCAAGAAGGTCCACGTCGGCTGCATCGGCGGGCACGGTCGGACCGGGATGGTGCTGAGCGCAGTGGTCAACGTGATGACCGGCGAGAAGGATGCCGCCACCTACGTGCGGGACAACTACTGCAAGAAGGCCGTCGAGACCTCGGGTCAGATCGACTTCCTGAACAAGCAGTTCGGCATCACGAAGGCCAAGGGCAGCGACGCGGACAAGTTCAAGGGCACCTCCTCGGGCCGCTGGTCGTCGTCGGAGCCGGTGCCGTCCACGAAGTCCGGGGGCTCGGCCACACTCTTCAACGAGCGGTACGGGTTCAAGGAACTGGAGGAGGTCAAGCCGGTGGCGAGCCGTGGCAACATCTGGGGGGAGGCGGACCCGTCGCTTCTGTGCTTTGACAAAGTCGGGTAACACGCTTATAATTGCAGTGTGACCCGTTCAAAGGAGTGAAAGGAATGGCCGTGTCGATCAAAAACTCAAGCAACTTCTTCACCAAGCTGGGTATCAACCCGCTCCTCGTCAGCCAGATGCAGGCCACGGGGATCGAAACCCAACTCGGTTTCTTCGACCTCCGGTTCGTGAAGAACGGGTCGTCCCTCGCCCATGTCAAGCTGGTCCGATCGACCAACGAAATCATGAAGGGGCTGCCGTCCTTCTCGGAGATGGACGCGATTCGCAAGTCGGTCGAGTCGGGCCTGAAGCTGGCGCTCGACAACGCCCCGGCCGGGCTGTCGGACGCGCAGAAGAACGCGCTCCTCGACAAGGTGCTCGCGGAGTCGAAGGGCAAGGTCTCGGCAGGCACGCCTGCCTCAGCGGGCCAGACCGCTGCCGACTTCGACAAGGTCATCTCGCAGATGCATGCGGTGGCCGAAGGCATGAAGGTCACGCCAACGAAGGTGGTGAAGGCGGCGGTCGCGGACATCCTCAGCAAGCCCACGGTGGCCCTGAAGGACGCGGAGATGATGTACCAACCGGTGCGCGGCACCGACCCGTCGAGCCGCTACTTCGTGATCGCGATGAACGAGCGCGTGAAGGTCGCGGCCCGCGTCGCGAACGGCAAGGTGTCGGTGCGCGTCGAAGGGGCCCTCACCGCCGAGGAGTTGAACGGTCTGCTGGGCTCGGGCCTCACGAACCACGAGGGCAAGTACCTCAGCGCGCACTTCGCCTTCGGCAACGTCAACCCGAATCGGGTGATCGGTGCGGTGCTGCTGGGGTGCGGCGTGGACTTCACGACCCCGCTGCCCGACCTGTCCCTCATCAAGTAAGGAGTCTTCGATGATCACCAAGGAACAACTGGAGTCGATGAACATCGGTGACACCTTCAAGGCAGGCCCGCTGCTGCCGGGTGTCTGCGATGAGCCGGTGATGCTGCGCCTCAGCGAGGCCGGCAACGGGGACTACGTCTTCGCGATGTCCTACCAAGGCATCGCGATGGGCGAAGTCGCGGTGATGATCCGAGGTGGCCAGACCACCGTCGAACACCTCTAAGGAGAGAGAGATGACCACCAGCAACTTCGCGATGCTGCGGAACGTGTACCCGCTCGCCGACGCGCTCCAGATGCGGCTCGGCCTGTCGGTGCCGAAGAAAGGCAAGCCGAAGATCGTGAACCTCGGCGACCCGATCCGTGCAACCAAGATCACTCCGTGGCTCAGCGTCCCGACCGAGGTGCGGATCAAGGCCAGCCATGTGTCGAAAGACACCGCGTCGATCCTGTTCAAGCTGCGCGGCGACGTGTACGGCTACATGGTCTACGAGAAGGGTGCGGGCAAGGAACAGGACGGCTTCCTGTACTTCTACATCGTCAACCGCCGCGAGATGAAAATCTCGGACACGATGATCGCCGGTCTCGACGGGGCTGATATCCTGAGCATCGACAACGTGGTGATCCCCGCCTCGGTGGCTTCCTTCAGCCGGGCGCAACGTGCTTCCAACTGGCTCAAGACCGAAGTCGATGCTGATACTCTGGACGCCTGACGAGAACAAGGACCTCTTCAAGCTCACGAAGGACGTACCCGCAGACCTGAAGGTCGTCAGGCACTCCAACACATCCGCCCTCCCTCCCACGAAGGAGGGCGATGTTGTTTTGGCGATGGGTGGCGAAGTCCGGGACACGCTGGAGAGCCTGAAGCTCATCCCCAAGAAGCGCACCATCGGTGCGTTGCGCCCGCCTAAGTCGATCAAGCTGCCCACGGGCGGCACGCTGCTGGTCACCTACAGCATGGCGGTCGGGGCGGTGAACTACGAACTGGGCGTGCAGGCCCGGATCGACTTCAACATGGCCGTGCGGCTGGCCACTACCGGTAGCCTCGCGCCTAAGCTCGGTCACTACCGGTGGGTGCCTCGCTTCAGCGAAGCCATCGAAGGTATTCGCGAGAAGTACGCAAAGACCGGCCAGCCGGTCGATGTGGCACTGGACCTTGAGACCATCGGGCTCTCACCCTATGCGGAGAAGGTCTGGATTCTGACGATCCAAGTGGCGTGGAAGAAAGGCCACGCGGACATCGTCTACATCCCCTCGCTGGAGTACCAGAACAAGCTCAGGGCGAAGGCCGGCACGGTCGAGTCCACCGTGCTGGACGATGTGCGGTGGCTACTGACCACCGAGATGGTCTCCTTGCGTGGGGCCAACCTCAAGTTCGACCTGAACTGGATCAAGGTCCACTACGGCTTCGACTGCACCAACTTCAAGTTCGACACGATGATCGTGGGCTCGCTCTTGGATGAGAACCGAGGGTCGAGCCTGAACCTTCACACCAAGTGGTACTGCCCCGACCTCGGGGGCTACGACGACCACCTGAATGCGAAGTACGACAAGAGTCGGATGGACCTGATCCCCAAGGACGAACTGCTGCCCTACGCAGCCGGGGATGCCGACGCTTGCTTACGTGTAGCTGACACCATGAAGAAGGAGTTGCTCAGCGATCCACCGCTGGCTCGCTTCTACGTGAAGATCCTGCACCCTGCTGCACGGGCCTACGAGCATGTCGAGCGCACCGGTCTGCTGATCGATGTGCCGTACTACCTTGAGTTTGAGAACGAGCTAGAGGCCGAAATCGAACGGCTGGAGAAGCAGGCCTTCAAGATCATGGGCGGGCGCATCTGCGCCAAGCACAAGGACAAGCTCAGCCTCACGCGCGCAGCGGTGCTCAAGGAGTTCATGTTCGGGCCGCTGGGCCTGAACCTGAAGCCCAAGATGCTCACGGGCAAGACCGGCGAGCCGTCCACATCGATGGACCACCTGATGATGTTCGCGACCGACCCGGCTGCGAAAGAGTTCATCGACGTGGTCAACGAGTGGGCCGTCGCTCGGAAGATGCTCAGCACCTACGTGTGCAAGCGGGACGAAGACGGCAACGTGATCGGTGGCTTCCTCAGCCACATGCAGCCCGACTGCCGCTTCCACCCAACTTACTTTTTCCACAATTCTGCGGACGGTGAGGGGGGTACGAATACAGGTCGTTTGTCGGCCCGCGATCCAGCAATTCAGTGCCTCAAAGGAGACACCCCGGTCCTGACTGACAAAGGGTACCTCCCGATCCAACGAATCGTAGAAGGGTACGAGCGAGGAGAGTCGTACAAGGTGCTGACTCACACCGGGAAGTGGAAGCCGGTTGTGGGCGTCTACCGGAACGGTGTTCAGCCGGTGTTTAACGTGATGTCTGAAAGTGGTAAGGTCGTCACCAGCACCGCAAACCATCCCTATCTGACGCAGCGGGGGTGGATACGAACCGACCAACTCCGTTACGGGGATCTTTGCTATGAGCTTCGGTCACAGAACGAAGAAGTACACCAGCCCGACATACCACTCATGGGTGGCGATGAAGAACCGCTGCACCAGCCCAACCAGCAAGGACTGGCCTCGGTATGGGGGGAGGGGCATCACGGTGTGTCCCGAGTGGATGGAGTTCAAGAACTTCCTCGCGGACATGGGGGAGAAGCCCGCCAAGGGGTGGTCCATCGAACGCAAGGAGGTGAACGGCCCGTACTGCAAGGAGAACTGTGTGTGGGCCTTGCCGAAGCGGCAGGCCAACAATCGCAGGAACACCAAACTGATCACGCACAACGGGCAGACGAAGACCGAAGCCGAGTGGGCATCCGAAGCGGGAATCAGTCGGGGACGATTGCACTATCGACTCTCAGTGGGGATGTCGATGGAGCAAGCCTTGATGAAGGAGACCCTTGGAACCGGGATGTCTTCCAAGCGGCTCACATCGTCAGCATCAGCACCGCAGGAGAGTGTGAAACCTTCGACCTGACCATCGAAGGGAGTCATTCGTTCGTCGCGAATGGCGTAGTGGTTCACAACACTGTGCCCAAGCACAGCAAGTGGGCCAAGAAGCTGCGGAAGGCCTTCATCGCGCCCCCGGGCATGCTGATCCTGTCGAACGACTATTCGCAGGGTGAACTTAAGATCACTGCGTGCCTCGCTGATGAGGACACGATGATTGAAGCCTATCTGAAGGGCATCGATCTGCATGCGGTGACTGCGGGCTCCATCGTCGGGATGGACCTTGACGAAATCATGGCGCTCAAGGAGACCCAGCCCGACAAGTACGATGAGTTGCGACAGCTTGGGAAAGCCGGCAACTTCGGTCTCATCTACGGCATGGGGGCCGAAGGCTTCCAGCAGTACGCTCAGTTCAGCTATCGCGTGGTGCTCTCACTGGAACAAGCCCACGATGCGCGGGACAAGTTCTTCAAGACCTACCCGAAGCTGCTGAAGTGGCACACCAAGTACAAGAACCTCGCGAGACAGTGGGGCTACATCCGCAGCCCGCTGGGAAGAGTGCGACACCTTCCTCTGATCAATAGCCGGGATCGACAGTCCGCATCGAAGGATGAGCGACGTGCGGTGAACGCCCCTGTGCAATCGACCCTGAGCGACATGAGCCTGTGGGCGACAGCACGAGCCCATGAGAACGGTTGGACCAAGGAGGCCCCAGTCGTAGCCATGGTGCATGACCAGTTGATCAGCTACATCCCGGAAGACAACTGGGAGTTCTACGCCAAGCGGATGAAGGGCTTGATGCAATCGTTGCCCTTCAACGAGGTGGGCTGGTCGCCAGCCCTGCCCTTCACCGTGGACTGCGAAGTTGGGCCCAACCTCGGAGAACTGAAGAAGCAGAAACACATCTGAAAGTGACCTTAATGTCACTGAGCGGTGGGAGAACACTCCCCAAGTGGCACGATGCTCGGCAGTGGGACATAATCCCGTCCAGCCACAGCAACCAAGCCGCTTGGGAAGCCACCAATGAGCGACACAGGTCAGAAGATCCTCCCCAATCCGGGCCGGGTGCGAGTAACCACCTATAAGGGAAGTCGTAAAGCAGATACGCAGAAGCTGGTCGTCCAACCCAATATGGAGCCGGATGACGAGTTCAACGGCCTCTACTACAGCACTAAGAACCAAGGTGCGCTCCTCCTCGCACCGCCGTTCAATCCGGCCACACTGCAATCCCTCGTCACGAAGAACAACATCCTCGCTCAGTGCATCGAAGCGATGGAGGTGAACATCGACGGCACGGGGTACGAGATTGAAGCCACCGACCCCAAGGCCTCCGAGTCGGATGACGCAGCCAACAAGAAGAAGCTGACCGCATTCTTCAAGGAGCCGTTCCCGCTGTGGGGCTTCACCGAGATGCGTCGGAAGCTCCGGTACGACATGGAGTCGACCGGCAACGGCTATCTGGAAGTGCTGCGGAACGCGGGGCGCCAGATCATCTTCCTGCGGTGGGCCGACTCCAAGCTGATGCGCCTCGTGCGACTGGACGACCCGGTGGAAGTCGAGGTCGAACTGGATCGTGATGGCGAGAAGGTGAAGGCGAAGATCCTCACTCGGGAGCGCCGCTACTGCCAACTCCTTGGCACCGAGCAAATCTTTTTCAAGGAGTTCGGCTCCAAGAGGAAGCTGCATCGCAAGACCGGCAAGTGGGAGAGTGAAGGCAACCCGGTGCCCGATGACCAGCAGGCCACCGAGATGCTGCACTTCACCGTCCACAAGGACGCGCGCACTCCGTATGGCCTGCCCCGGTGGATCAACCAACTGCCTTCGGTGCTCGGCTCACGCAAGGCCGAGGAGTTCAACCTCGACTTCTTCGACTCGGGTGCCATTCCCCCTGCGGCGATCTTCCTGCAAGGCGGTCAGGTCACCGAGCAAGTGGGGGACCAGCTTCGCGCCTACTTCGGCCCGAAGAACAAGGAGCCCAATCGCGTCGCAGTGGTGGAGGTGCAGTCGACCTCGGGCACCATCGATTCGGCCGGTCACGTCCAAGTGAAGGTCGAGCGATTCGGTGACAACCAGAAAGATGCGATGTTCACCAACTACGACGACAAGTGCGAGGCGCATGTGCGAACTGCGTTCCGCCTGCCGCCGCTGTTCGTGGGCAAGGCGCAGGACTACAACTTCGCCACTGCGATGGTCGGCTACATGGTGACCGAGGCTCAGGTGTTCGGGCCCGAGCGCACCGAGTTCGATGAAATCGTCAACCGCACCATCGTCAAGGAACTGGGCATCGAAGACTACAAGTTCGTGTCCAAGCCGCTCACGATCCAGAACATCGACGCGCAACTGAAGGCGCTGGAACTGGCCAAGGACAAGAGCGACGGCGAGAACTTCGTGGAAGAGGTCAACAGCCTCACCGGCCTCAATCTGGAGTACAGCAAGGAAGTCGAGCAACAGGCCCTGTCCGCCGGCAAACTCGGCCCCGATGGCAAGCCCATCGTGGACCCGATTGCGGTCGAGCAAGAGAAGGGCAAGATCCAAGAGAAGCTCAAGGACAAGGAACACAGCCACGCCAAGGAGATGTTCCAAAGCACGGCTGAGCACCAGATGACGATGGCCGAGCGTCAGCAGGCTCAAGCTGAGGAAGACAAGAAGAAAAAGCTGCGTGCGGTGAAGGCCGAGTCCGCAGAAGACATCGTGACGCTGGTCACGGTGTGGTCGCAGGCCATGGGGCTGGAGCGCAGTGCGATTCCGCTGTCGGAAGAAGAGAAGGCACTGGTGATCGGGACGGTTCGTAAGCTTGATGAAAGCAAGCGAGCCATCTTCGACAACGTGCTGGCAGTGAAATCATTTGCAAACGTGTCCAACGACCCCACGGGCCTCGCAGAGATTGCATCCTGCTGCGCCGACCACATGGAGTAAGTGGTGGATCTGCTTGAGCGTGCAATCAAGTTCAATGTAGCCAAACGGTTCGACCCGAGTCAGCCGAGGGACAAGGACGGCCGGTGGGCCCGGGTAGGGGGGTCTGCCGTTCTCCCTCCTCCTGACATCGATCCCATCCTCATCCAGAACTACCGAGTGGCACGCATTCAGGAACGCGAAGCCCTGCTGCTTGAGCGTCTTCAAGGAGATCCCGAGAAGGACGTGTATGCGCTGCAAGAACTGAAGGAGGCCAAGGCCAACCTCAAGCGCATGATGGCGACCG
>WBZP01007969.1_pt1 | contig 10110 bp, 8 predicted proteins | sample 5204301 | NCBI WGS metagenome assembly WBZP01 (sample SAMN12412401, study PRJNA552823) | activated sludge metagenome | isolation source: activated sludge from nitrification reactor of wastewater treatment plant... | place: USA: Pennsylvania | collected 2017 | reverse complement strand
AGTAGGCGCTTACATACTTCCGCCGGCGGGGCAGCGACCGGCGCGCCTGTCCGCGCTGCCCCGCGAGGACGGCGTCAGCGCAGCGGAGCGTTCAGGGCCCGCGCCCCGGCGGGTTCCGTGCCGGGCCGTCCGAGCGGGGTGCCCCGCAGTCAGGCCCAGGTGTCGATCAGCGTGCCGAGGGTCGGCGAGCGCGACCGCGTCCGTGCGGCGGCGGCGAGCAGCACCTGCACCACCGGATCGCCCGTCCGTCCGGCGTCCGACACCGCAGCGCGTTCGCGCTGCGGCAACGCCACCGCCGACTGGCCCGCCGTACGCGTGGCCACCGGCAGCATAGTCGTAGCGGTGTAGGCGACGACCGCGGAAGTGCTCAAGAGGTCACCGCGGAGCGCGCGTGCCGCCGTGGCGCAGGCGGCACGCCATCGGCGCTGGCGATCTGGCGCTGCCGGCGCAGGAGGTTGCGGGCGGTGCCGGCGTGCTCGAAGCCGTGGCGGACCCAGGCGATGTCGTAGTCGCTCTGTCGGGTCATCGCCTCGTTGCGCTGCTCGTCGCTGTCGAATCCGCCGACGGTGGCGAATCCGGCGTTGTGCCGCGGGCGATCCAGCATGTGGAATACCCGCACCCGGTCGGAGGCGCCCAGCCGGGCGAAGAGGTATTGCTGCGCGCCGACGTCGGCACCGTTGGCGTCGCCGACGATGAAGTGGTCGCCGTGCGCGATGGCCTCGTCGATCTGCGGGCGGTAGTGGCGCTCGAACTCGGCGTCGGTCAGGTCGTAGTGGCCGGAGATGTGCGCGATCTTCATAGCGGCGTGCCGTGTCCGACGCAGCCGGGACGCGGTGCTTTCCCAAGGTCTTGATTTTCCCACGTTCGCGAGGCCCGTTCAAGCGCTCGTTTTGCCTCTCGCAGCGTACTTCCGACGGCCGCCGGCCGGGCCCCGGTTCGCCTTCGCCCCACCCGGTGCCCGCCCTCGAAGCGCCCCGTCGGACTCGCGCCGCCACCGGGGCCCGCCGCGTATCGAAGGCGGCAACAAGTGACCCCCGGCGGCAACGCGAACGCCATCGATACTGGCGCCGTTGGTGGCACGGTCCTTGCCTGATCCGGTACGTCCGGGAGCGGCGATGCCTACCGCTCGATGGTCCCGATGCGGCGCCGGCGCCTCCCGGGGAAACAACAACAAACGCCCTCGTGATCGAACTGCCGAAGCCATCGCCCGAAGCGCTGCCCTCGCCGCTCGCCGCGCGCGCGGCGCAGGTCCGCGACCGCGCCGGGCTGGCGTTCGTCGCGGCGCTCGCCGGACTGCTGCCGTTCGCCATCGTCGGGGCGGCCACTGGCCTGTGGGCGGCGGCGGCGGCCGCCGGCGCCGTGGTCGCGGTCGCGCTGCCGGCCATCGTGCGCAAGCGGCACAGGTTCATCGATGGCATGCGCGGCCCGTCGCGCGTCGCCCAGGCCCGGGACCGCTTCGCCGACACGCTCTCGCGCGGCGTCAAGGGCCTGAACCAGGTGTTCGGGCAGCTCGCCGGGCGGCCGAAGCTCCTGCGCCCGCGCTACCAGCCGACGCGCAGCGACGATACGGCGTGCCAGCAACGTCGCGTCGACAAGCGCCGCGTGGTCGTGCGCCACCTGACCCGCGCGCAGCGGATCGCCCGCGTGGGCAGCTGGGAGTGGCGGCCCGCCGCCGACCGCATCAACTGGTCGGCCGAGGTCTTCCGGATCGCCGGCGTGCCGAACCCCGGGTTCCGGCCCGAGCGTGCCGCCGTGCTGCAACTCGTGCACCCTGCGGATCGTCGGGCTTTCGCGCGCTGGCTGGTTGCGCTCGCGCGCGGCAAGTCGCGTCCCGGGCTCGACCTGCGCATCGTCCGCCCGACCGGCGAGATCCGGCACGTGCACCTGCTGGGCGAACCGCTGCACGACGGCGGCGACGGTGCCAAGGGGGTGTTCGGGACCGTGCAGGAGGCGACCGAGCACGCGCGGGCGCTGGAGGAAGCCAGGCGGCTCGCTTACTACGACGCGCTGACCGAGCTCCCCAACCGCGCCCGCTTCGACGAGAACCTCGCCGCGACGCTGCGCCGCGCGCAGTGCGACGGCCGCAGCTTCGCGCTGCTGTTCCTCGATCTCGACCAGTTCAAGCGGATCAACGACACGCTCGGGCACGCCGTCGGCGACGAGCTCTTGCGCATCATCGCCCAGCGCCTCACCCGCGTCCTGCGCCTCGACCACGGGCAGGAGCCCCGGGTCGGCGACGCGCAGGAACGCGACCTCTGCCGCCGCGGCGGCGACGAGTTCATCGTGCTGCTCAACGGCGTCGCCGACGAGCCTGCCGCCGCGCGCGTCGCCCAGCGCGTGCTCGAGGCGCTGGCGAAGCCGGTGGTGCTGGCCAGGAACCAGGTGTTCGTGTCGGCGTCGATCGGCATCGTGCTCTTCCCCCGCGACGGCAGCGACCTGTCGACGCTGCTGATGAACGCCGACATCGCGATGTACCAGGCCAAGTCGCGCGGCCGCAACCGCTACTCGTTCTACGAGGAGTCGATGCGCGTTGCGACGACGCGGCGGCTGCTGCTGGAGGGCGATTTGCGGCGGGCGGTCGAGGGCCAGCAGTTCGAGATCGCATACCAGCCGCAGATCGACGTGCGGACCGGCGCGATCGTGGGCGTCGAGGCGCTCCTGCGCTGGAACCACCCGCAGCAGGGCCAGCTCTCGCCGACGCAGTTCATCGGCGTTGCCGAGGAGACCGGCCTCATCGGGCCGATCTGGGAGTGGGTGCTGGTGTCGGCGCTGGTCCAGCACAACGCGTGGCGCGAGGCGGGCATCGGCGCGCTGACCGTCGGCGTCAACCTGTCGAGCGCGCAACTGGTCGACCCCGGCCTGCCCGCGCGGCTGGTCGAGATCGCGGAGCTGGTCGGCGTGCGGCCGCAGCACGTCGAGCTCGAGGTGACCGAGTCGATGCTGATGGCCGACTTCGAGGGCGCAGTGCGCAACCTCGGCCTGCTGCGCGCGCTCGGCATCAAGATCGCCATCGACGACTTCGGCACCGGCTACTCGTCGCTCGCCTACCTGCGGCGGCTGCCCTTCGACAAGCTGAAGCTCGACCAGTCGTTCACCCGCGACGCGGTGGTGAACGCGCAGGACGCGGCGATCACGCGGGCGATCGTCGCGATGGCGAAGAGCCTCGACATCGAAGTCGTCGCCGAAGGGGTGGAGACCGACGCGCAGCGCGATTTCCTCGAGGCGCTGGGCTGCACGACGATGCAGGGGTTCCTGCTGGCGCGGCCGATGCCGGGCGCGGCGATGGCCGAGTTCATGCGCGGCACGCACGGCCGGCGCGTCTCGGCCGCCGTGCAGCGCGACGAGGTGCCGCGCGGCGCGGTCGTGTTCGAGGTCGAGCCCGACCTCGTACTGATGCCGCAGGAAGCGTCCGGCGACCGGCTGCTGCGCCGCCACTGACGCGCCACTGGGTCGCGCCGCGCGAGCGCCGGTACAGGGGTTCGCGGTATGCTTCGCTCCCAAGGCGCGGCCGCCGGGGCGGCGCCGACCTTCCCGCCGGAGCGCGATCGCGATGAAGCTCGCCGAGGTCCTGTTGCACGCGGTGCGCGCGCACGGCGCGCGCCAGATCTTCGGCATCCCCGGCGACTTCGCGCTGCCCTTCTTCAAGGTGATCGAGGAAGCCGGCATCCTGCCGCTCTACACGCTGTCGCACGAGCCCGCCGTCGGCTTCGCCGCCGACGCGGCGGCGCGGGTCAACTGCGCGCCCGGGGTTGCCGCGGTCACCTACGGCGCCGGGGCGCTCAACATCGTCAACGCCATCGCCGGCGCGTACGCCGAGCGCTCGCCGGTGGTCGTGATCTCCGGCGCGCCCGGCAAGGGCGAGGCGGGCACCGGGCTCCTGCTGCACCACCAGGCCAAGACGCTGGATTCGCAGTACCGGATCTTCCGCGAGATCACCTGCGAACAGGTGGTCCTCGACGACGCGACCCGCGCGCCGGAGCGCATCGCGCGGGCGCTCGGGCGCTGCCGCGACGAATCGCGCCCGGTCTACATCGAACTGCCGCGCGACATGGTCGGCGTGGAGGCCGCGCCGGTGCGGCCGCTGCCGCCGCCATCGGTCGACGCCGATGCGCTCGCCGCCTGCGTCGACGAAGTCCTCGCCCGGCTCGCGGCCGCGCGCTCGCCGATGCTGATGGTCGGCGTCGAGGTGCGCCGCTACGGGCTCGAGGATCGGGTCGCGCTGCTTGCGCGGCGACTCGGCCTGCCGGTGGTCACCAGCCTGATGGGGCGCGGCCTGCTCGCGGGAACCGACGCGCCGCTGCTCGGCACCTACCTCGGCGTTGCCGGCGACCCGGCGCTGACCGAGGCGGTCGAGCGCTCCGACGCGCTGTTCCTGCTCGGCGTCATCATCTCCGACACCAACTTCGGCGTTTCGGCGCGCAAGATCGACCTGCGCCACACGATCCGCGCGCAGGACGGCGTGGTCACGCTCGGCTACCACACCTACGCGGCGCTGCCGCTCGCCGCGCTGGTCGACGCGCTGCTCGCCAGGGTGCCGGCGAACCCGGGTGCGGCGACCGGCGCGCCGGCCGCGTATCCGCGCGGGCTCGTCGCCGACGACGCCCCGCTCAGGCCCGCGGACATCGCCTGTGCGATCAACGACCTGATGGCCGCGCGCGGGCGGATGCCGATCGCCACCGACGTCGGGGACTGCCTGTTCACGGCGATGGACATCGACCACACGTCGCTGGTGGCGCCGGGCTACTACGCGTCGATGGGCTTCGGCGTGCCGGCCGGTCTGGGCGTGCAGGCGGCTTCCGGCGAACGGCCGCTGATCCTGGTCGGCGACGGCGCGTTCCAGATGACCGGGTGGGAGCTCGGCAACTGCCGAAAGTACGGCTGGGATCCGATCGTCGTCGTGCTCAACAACGGGAGCTGGGAGATGCTGCGCACGTTCCAGCCCGAATCGAAATTCAACGACCTCGACGACTGGAACTTCGCCGCCGTTGCACCGACGCTGGGCGGCGACGGCGTGCGCGTGCACACGCGGCGGGAGTTGAAGGCGGCCCTCGACGCGGCGCTCGCCGCGCGCGGGCGGTTCCGCCTGATCGAGGCGATGATTCCGCGCGGCGTGCTCTCCGACACGCTGGCGCGCTTCGTCGCCGGCGTGAAGCGGATCACCGCCGGCAAGGGCTGATCATCCGTCCGCGCGGCGCGCGCATCCGATACAGCCCCGCCGCCGCCACATCGTCCACTGCGAAAGTCAACATGACCCTCCTCGTCGCCGGCCTCGTCCTCTTCCTCGGTGCCCACTCGGTGCGCATCTTCGCCGACGACTGGCGCACCCGAACGATCGCCCGGACGGGCGAGGCACGGTGGAAGACCGTCTACTCGCTCGTCTCGCTCGCCGGCTTCGTGCTCATCGTCTGGGGCTACGGCGCGGCGCGCGAGACGCCGGTGGCCGTCTTCGCGCCACCGGTCTGGGCGCGGCACCTCGCATCGCTGCTGACGCTGCCGGCCTTCGTGCTGCTCGCCGCCGCCAAGGGCCCCGCCAACCGCATCCGCGCCGCCGTGGGTCATCCGATGGTCGCCGGGGTCAAGCTGTGGGCGTTCGCGCACCTGCTGGCCAACGGCACGCTAGCCGACGTCGTGCTGTTCGGCTCGTTCCTCGCCTGGGCGATCGCCGACTTCGTCGCCGCCCGTCGGCGCGATCGGGCGGCGGGCACGGCGCCGGCTCCGGGATCGATCGGGGCGACGCTCGTCGCGACCGCGATCGGGCTCGCCGCGTGGGCGCTGTTCGCCTTCGTGCTGCACGGGCCGCTGATCGGCGTGCGCCCCTTCGGCTGATCGCCATCCGGCGGCTTCGCGCCGGCGATTTGACCTCGGACAAACCGCCCCGGCCGTTCGGGCGCAAACTGCGAGCACGCCATCGCGGGACGCGCGCAACGGTCGCGTCACGCTCGGCGCCCAAACTTTCCACGGAGGCAGGACCATGCGGCTTTCCCGAATCGCCTCGCTGCTCGCGACGCTGGCGCTCGCCGGAACCTTTGCCGGCAACGCGCTGGCGCAGCAGAAGCTGTTCGTCTACACGTCGATGAAGGAGTCGCTGATCGGCGACCTCAAGACGGCGTTCGCCAAGAAGCATCCCGACATCAAGCTCGACTACCAGTCGGCCGGCGCCGGCAAGCTGATGGCCAAGATCGCCGCCGAGCGCGAGTCCGGCAAGATCCTCGCCGACGTGCTGTGGACCTCCGAAGTGCCCGACTTCTATCAGCTGAAGTCGCAGGGGCTGCTGCTGCCGTACGTGCCGGCCGAGTCGAAGGCGCTCTACAACCCGCTGCCCGACTACGACGGCTCGTTCACCGCGGTGCGCCTTGGGACGCTGGGCATCGCCTACAACACGCGCCTGGTCAAGGAGCCGCCGAAGACCTGGGCCGACCTCTCCAAGCCCGCGTTCAAGGGCGCGTACGGGATCGCCAACCCGGCGCTCTCGGGCACCGCGTACATGAGCGTGGCCGTGCTCTCCAAGGCGTTCGGCTGGAAGTACTTCGAGGGTCTGCGCGCCAACGGCGCCAAGATGGGCAAGGGCTCGGGCCAGGTCGTCGACGACACCGCGTCGGGCGACCTCGTCGCGAGCCTCGCCGTCGACTACATCACGCTGGACAAGATCGACAAGGGCGCGACGCTGGCACTGGTCTATCCGCCCGAGATGCTGGTGATCCCCAGCCCGATCGCGATCTTCAAGGGCAGCCCCAACGCCGATGCGGCGAAGAAGTTCGTCGACTTCGTGCTGTCGAAGGAAGGCCAGACGATCATCGCCAACGAGGGCACGCTGCCGGTGCGCGCCGACGTCAAGGTCCCCGACCGCTTCAAGCTGCCGGCGGTCGACGACGCGGTCAAGCGCGCGATGAAGGTCGACTACCAGGCGATCATGGCCGAGAAGGAAGCCACGATCAAGAAGTTCACGGAGATCATGCAGAAGTAGCGCGTGCGCGGCGGCCGCCTGCGCGGGCAGCATGGCTGAAGTGAGCATTCGCGGGCTCGGCAAGCGCTACGGCGCGAAGCGCGTGCTCGACGGCCTCGACCTCGACCTCGTCGACGGCGAGTGCTTCACGCTGCTCGGGCCCTCGGGCTGTGGCAAGACCGTGCTGCTGCGGCTCGTCGCGGGCTTCGAGGCGCCCGACGCTGGCACGATCCACTTGGGCGGCCAGCGCGTCGCCGACGGGGCGGCCGGGCAGGTGGTGCCGCCGAACGAGCGCGGCCTCGGCGTGGTCTTCCAGGACTACGCGGTCTGGCCGCACATGAACGTCGCCGACAACGTCGGCTACCCGCTCAAGCTCGCCGGCGTCGACGCCGCCGCGCGCCGCGAGCGCACGCGGGCCGCGATCGCGCAGGTCGGCCTCGCCGGCCTCGACGAACGGCTGCCATCGCAGCTCTCCGGCGGCCAGCAGCAGCGCGTCGCGCTAGCCCGGGCGCTCGTCTCCCAGCCGCGCCTGCTCCTGCTCGACGAGCCGCTCAACAACCTCGACGCCAACCTGCGCGAGGAGATGCGCTTCGAGATCAAGGCGCTGCAGAGGAAGCTCGGCATCACGATCCTGTACGTCACGCACGACCAGGAGATCGCGCTCGGCATCGCCGACCGGATAGCGGTGATGGACGCGACCGGCCGCCTGCGCCAGGTCGGAACCCCGGAGGAGATCTACGCGCGGCCGGTCGACGACTTCGTGTTCCGCTTCCTCGGCGTCGCGAACTTCCTGCCGGTGCGCCGCGACGGCGACGCGCTGCGGCTGGCATCGGGCGGCGACCCCTGGACCGGACCGCCACCGGACCGCCCGGGGGCCGTGCTCGCCGCGGGCTTCCGCCCCTCCGACGTGCTGCTCGCGCGCAGCGGCCCGGGGCTTCCCGGAACCGTCCGCCGGGCGAGCTTCCTCGGTGCTGAGGTCGACTACCTGATCGACGTCGCGGGCACGCTGGTGCGGGTCGCCACGCCCAGCCACGAGTGCGTCGAGCGCGACCTGCTGTTCTCCGAGGGCGAGACCTGCAGGATCGGCTTCGCGGCGGTGCAGTGGTTCGACGGCGACGTCGCGGCGGGGGCGGCGCGATGACGACGGCGGTCGCGACGACGTCCCGCTTCGGCACCGCGCAGGTGCTGCTCGTCCTGTCGATCGCGATCCTGGTGATCGTCGTCGCGGTGCCGGTGCTGCTGATCTTCTTCAACGCGTTCTGGGTCGACGGGCACTTCAACGTCGCCGACGTGATCAAGGTCCTGCGCGAGAAGGACACCTACCAGGCGCTGCTCAACTCGCTGATCCTCGCCTGCGGCGTCACCGTCACCGGCACCGTCGTCGGGACGTTCTTCGCCTGGCTCGTGACCCGCACCGACCTGCCGCTGAAGGGCGCGATGAAGGTGCTCTTCCTGGTGCCGTTCATGCTGCCCTCGTTCATCGGCGCGCTGGCCTGGAAGATGCTGCTCTCGCCGCGCTCGGGCTACATCAACCGCTTCTTCATCGAGGTGCTCGGCTTCGACGGGCCGGTGTTCGACATCTACACGTACGGGGGAATCATCGCCGTCGAGACGATGTACCTGTTCCCGTTCGTGTTCATCCAGGTGGCGGGGGCGCTGGAGCGGATGGACCCCACGCTCGAGGAGTCCGCGCGGATCTCGGGCGCCGACCTCTTCACGATCACGCGCAAGATCACGATCCCGCTGGTGGCCCCGTCGATCCTGTCCGGCGCGCTCCTGATCATGCTCTACTCGATGGCGCACTTCGGCACCGTCGCCGTGCTGGGGATCGAGGCCGGCATCTACAACATCCCGACGCTGATCTACGAGAAGATCCACCAGAGCGCCGGCAGCTTCAACTCGATCCGCACCGGCACCGTGCTGGCGACGGTGCTGGTGATCACCGCGGCGCTGATCCTCTGGCTGCAGAACCGGGTGCTCGCGCGCGGGCGCTACCAGATCATCGCCGGCAAGAGCTTCCGCCCGACCGAGGTGAAGCTGCGGGGGTTGAGGACGCCGATGCTCGCCTTCTGCCTCGCCTACATCGGCTTCACCATCGTGCTGCCGACGGCGACGATCTTCCTGGTCGGCGGCCTCAAGACCTACGGGCTGCCGTTCGCGGCCGAGAACCTCACCTGGGAGAACTACCGCTACATCCTGTTCGAGTGGGACCTCACGCGCGACGCGATCTCAAACAGCATCAGCCTGGGCTTCGCCGCCGCGGTCATCACCATGTTCGCCGGCGTGATCATCTCCTACGTGATCGTCAAGATGAAGGTCCGCGGCAAGGGCGTGCTCGAGTTCCTGGGCATGCTGCCGTTCTCGGTGCCGGGTTCGGTGATCGCGCTGGGCGTGATCCTCGCCTGGAGCGGCAAGTACGGGGTCAACCTCTACAACACCGTCTGGATCATCCTCGTCGCCTACATCGCGCGCTACATGGCGTTCTCGCTCAAGGCCAACTCGGCGGCGCTGGAGCAGGTCCACGACTCGCTGGTCGAGGCGGCCCGCGCCTCGGGGGCGACGATGTGGCAGGCGCTGCGCGACGTCGTGCTGCCGCTGGTGCGCCCCGGGATGCTGGCCGCGTTCTTCCTGATCTTCCTGCCGGCGCTGCGCGAGCTCACCGTGTCGGTGTTGCTGTACGGACCCACGACGCGAACGATCGGCGTGGCGATCTACACGCTGAACGAGGACGGCGAGACCGTGTACTCGGCGGCGCTGGCGGGCATCGCGCTCGTCATCATCATCGTCGGCGAGAGCGTGATCAAGCGCCTGTTCAAGGGTGCGGCGGGACGCAAGGGATAGCAGGCGTACCTATGGCGTACCTTTCGCTATCGCAGGTGACCAAGCGCTTCGGCGCGGTGACGGCCGTCGACCGCCTCGACCTCGACGTCGGCGAGGGCGAGTGCGTGGCGATGCTCGGTCCCTCGGGCTGCGGCAAGACGACCACGCTGCGGATGGTCGCGGGCTTCGAGGACCTCGACGACGGCGAGATCCGCGCTCGCGACCGGCTGCTGTCGTCGCGGAGGAAGAACTACTACCTGCCGCCGGAGCGGCGCAACTTCGGGATGGTGTTCCAGGCGTTCGCCGTCTGGCCGCACCTCTCGGTGTACGAGAACATCGCGTTCCCG
>WBZP01002938.1_pt2 | contig 10111 bp, 9 predicted proteins | sample 5204301 | NCBI WGS metagenome assembly WBZP01 (sample SAMN12412401, study PRJNA552823) | activated sludge metagenome | isolation source: activated sludge from nitrification reactor of wastewater treatment plant... | place: USA: Pennsylvania | collected 2017 | reverse complement strand
CGCATCATCAGCAATATGCTTTGGTTATGGGCGTTTGGTTATATACTGCAGGAAATGACCGGCAACGACAAACTTATCCCGGTATATATTTATGGTGGTGTGTTTGGCGGAATCGTTTTCATCGCAGCCAATTATCTCATTCCACCATTGCGTGTTCTTGGAAACAGTACGGCGCTGCTTGGTGCCAATGCCGGAACCATTGCCGTTGCAATGGCAACAACAACACTATCGCCGAATCATAAATTTTTTACACAGATACGGGGGGGGATTCCAATATGGGTGTTAATGGCAGTGTACCTGTTTATTGACCTGGTTGGAGTTGCTTCACTCAACGCAGCTTACAGTCTTTCACACCTGGCGGGCGCAACAGCCGGTTTTGTATTCGTGCTCTTATTGAGGAAAGGAAAAGATGGAAGCGTATGGATGAACAGGTTGTATGACTGGTTTATCAATCTCTTCAACCCTCATAAAAAAAGCAAAGCATCTGTAAAGGAAAAAGTTTTTTACAACACGGGAAATCGTACACCATACAGCAAACAGGCAATTGTTACACAGCAGCGTGTAGATGAGATCCTGGATAAGATCAACCAGAAAGGATTTGAGTTTTTAACAGAAGAAGAAAAGAAAATCCTCAAAAAAGCTTCAGAAGAAGATCTGTAGGAACGGGGAATATCGAACAAGTAATATTGAATGATGAAGTCTGTAATCTAAAAAAAGCTTTTACATGCTTACATTTCCAAATTCCCTCGACCACATAGGCATATAGTTAACATAGAAGAAGACGCAAACCCCAATTTTCACATTTTCACATCATCACATTTCCAAATTGGCTAATTAATCAATTTCCAAATTCCCTTGACCACATAGGCATATAGTTCACATAGAAGAAGACGGAAACGCTCATTTTCATATTCTCACATCCTCACATTTCCAAATTAGCTAATTAATCAATTTCCAAATTCCCCTGACCACATAGGCATATAGTTCACATAGAAGAAGACGGAGACACTCATGCTCACATTTTCACATCCTCACATTTCCAAATTAGCTAATTAATCAATTTCCAAATTCCCCTCGACCACATAGGCATATAGTTCACATAGAAGAAGACACAAACACTCATTCACACATTTTCACATCTCCACATCATTCCATTTTCAAATTGAATAATTAATCAATTTCCAAATCAACCCGGTACATTATCCTTCCATCCCCACAAATACCGGCAGGCATAGGTTCTGTATGGTTTCCAGCGGGAAGAAATTTTCAGCATCTTTTCCTTCATCAGTTTTTTATTTTCCGGGTTAACCTTATACAGTTTACAGATGGCCTGTTGTATCCCGAGATCATCCAATGCAAACACATCTTCACGGCCAAGTGTAAACATGAGAATCATTTCAACGGTCCACTGGCCCACCCCTTTGATCTGTGTCAGGAACTTTATGATGTCCTCATTGCTCATCGCATGCAGTTTTTCATCGGTAATCGTTTCATCAATAAAAAACCGGCAAACATTCAATACATAATTTGCTTTTGCATTGCTGAGGCCGATGGATCGAAGCGTTTCAAAAGGTGTTTTGAGAATTTGTTTAGGTGAAGGATCTTTTCCTTTGTATAAAGCAAGGAACCGTTGGTGAAAAACATCAGCCACTTTGGTGCTGAGCTGCTGGCTCATGATGGAATAGCAGAGGTGTAAGCAGACATTGTCTTTTTTAGCCAGTTCATATTTTTCCTGGAGTGCAATGATAGAAGCCAGCTTTTTGTCTTTGCTGAGATGTTGAACGTGGGGCATGAAATTGCTTTATCATGCAATATTATTAAAAAGAGAGCTGACAGTACGTTCAAAATACTGTCAGCGCTTTTAAAATATTAATTCACCCTCTCAAAACTGCTTGGCGAACCGGTTGGATCAAACCTGATCTGCATCCACGTGATGCCGCCGCTTGTTTCAAAAGAATAAAAATATTTCCGGGTGAGGTTATTGCTTAATTCAGCGGAAGTAGCATCCCTGTCAACAGTAAGCAATCCATTCTGCCATCCCCTGTAATGCCCGCTGCAGGCGTGGAAAACAAAAGACCCTTCCTGTTCATCGAATGTAACGGTACCGGTTACCTTAGTGGCTGAACTTGAGCTTAGCCCGGCATTGGCCATGTAATAGAACTCTGCATATTTTCCATCAGCCCTGAAATGAAAATACTTGCCGCTCTGCCACGCATTGCCGAGGTGCTGGCCATTGTACACATCAACGATCTCGGTACTTGAGTTAAAACCGCTTGCCCAATTCCCAACCATAGCTGCAGGTACTGTTGTTGAGGGTAAACTGCAGGAAACAGAATCGTTGTCGTCGTTGTCTTTTTTACAACTGCTTACTGCCATTATTGTAACAGCAAGCACAAAAAATAATTTTTTCATGATGATACTTTTAAAATTTCACGCAAGCTAAACAGCAGGGGTGTTCGGAAAAATGAGGAAAGTGATGAGTTGAGCAAATGATAAGATGAAATGACTTTGGTAAACAGCAATGACAGCAAGCTGTTTTGCAGAACAAAAAGCCGCTTTTGCAGAACAGTTTTCAGCAGCATATACAAACCTTGTTTCTTTGTTGCCGAAGTATAGCCATTAAAAACAACATCATGTATTGTGCAGAAACGCGGCAGTTGTCGCACAGTTTTTCTAACCACGCCGATGCATTGAAATCGGTAAACCTGCAGGTGCCCACCGGTTCTATTTATGGATTTCTAGGTCCGAACGGCGCCGGCAAAACAACCACACTGCGTCTTTTACTGGGCCTTCTTAAGATCAGGCAGGGAGAAGTGCTGCTTTTTAACAAGCCCCTGCATAAGCAGCGGTTGCAAAGCCTTTCAAGGATCGGTTCCATGATCGAGACTCCTTCGATTTACAGCCACCTGACCGCTTCTGAGAACCTGGCCATATACAGGGTGTTGTATCAATGTTCGGGGAAGCGGATCGGGGAAGTGCTCAGCCTGGTTGGACTTTCAGCAACAGGAAATAAAAAAGCCGGGCAGTTTTCGCTGGGCATGAAACAAAGATTAGGCCTCGCCATTGCCCTGTTGCATGAGCCCGATTTATTAATACTTGATGAACCCACCAATGGCCTTGATCCCAACGGCATCATTGAAATAAGAGAGCTGCTGAAAAAACTGAATGAAGAGCAGGGTATCAGTATCATCATTTCAAGCCACCTGTTGTCTGAAATTGAAAAACTGGTTACCCATGTCGGGATCATCAGCAAAGGAAAAATGGTATTCCAGGGAACGCTGAACGAATTAACAGGGAGACAGCAGCAATCTTCTGAACTTATACTGGAAACCGATAACACGGCACGATCCATAGAAATATGCAGTCAGCTGCAACTGGATGCCATCAGCAATAACGGAAAAATAAAACTTTCCGTTCCCCCGAAAGAAAATATTGCTGCATTGAACAGGGAGCTTGTAAATAACAATGTGAGTGTTTTTGAAATGAGTGTAATCAAAAAAGACCTCGAAACAATTTTTATGGAACTGATCAATCAATAAACGATGAACATTTTTTTTATACATACAGTGAAAGCTGAATGGATCAAGAAGCGCAGGAGTTTTGCTGACTGGCTGGTATTGGCCGGAGGTTTTTTTGTTCCGCTGTTGCTGATCATAATATTGATTTGCTTCCCAAAGCAATTGCTGTCAATACATGCGTCCGGTCATTTCTGGGAAAGTATGTTTGACAAGTCGTGGCAGATGATGGCTTTTATGCTGCTGCCCATGGGCATTGTAATGGCGGTAAGTCTTGTGGTGCAGATCGAATTCAGGAACAACAGCTGGAAACAGCTTCACACAAGCCCCGTACCATTCGCATCCATTTATTTTTCAAAACTTTTTGTGTTGCTGGTAATGTTGCTGCAACTCTTTCTGCTGTTTAATACCGGCATATTTCTCGCAGGAATTATTCCATCCATACTCAACAGTCATACAAAATTTCCTTCTTATCCTGTGAACTATGTTGTGTTCCTTCAACGCAATCTTCATTATTTCATTACCTGCCTGCCCATGGTTGCATTACAGTATATGCTCAGCCTGAAGTTCAGGAACTTCCTGGTTCCCATCGGCGCCGGCCTTGCACTAACAACAGGAGCGCTTATTGCGCTTTCCTGGAAATACATTTATATGGTACCATCATCTTACACGGCCTTGTATTACCTGCAATCCAATAATCCTGTGCCACCGGCTCATGATCTGCTGCTGTGGTCATTGGGATATTTTATTTGCTTCAGCCTGCTTGGCTATTGGCTGTATGTTTCCGGGAAAGAAAAAGGATAATTTTTTCCCATCTTTGAACACGGTTTATCATTGTGCATGAACACAACCTTTGATGAGAAGATCTTTTATCATACTGCTGCATACCGGGTATTGGATATTGTACCTGCTGCTCATCAGCTTCTTCATTTTTTTTGTGCAGGCAGCAGGTGTGCGGAACGCAGGGGGCAATATACATCACTTCATGCCGGTGATCCTGCAGATTGCGTTCTTCAGTATTCTTCCCGGGCTTATCGGTTTTTATTTTTTTTACTTATTGTTATTCGACAGGTATCTTTCGCAGAAGAAAATAGTATTGCTGTGTATAACAGGATTGCTCGGGATCCTGTTGGCAGGCTTTACAGGCTTTGCCAGCCTGAATATATTGATGCATGGCTATATACTGGAGTACAACGGCTTCCAGGAGATCGTGGTAATGATTGTCTTTATGAGCCTGCTGGCCCTCGTGCATGGCATCATCGCCCTGGTGATGAAAGGGTTCATTACCTGGTATGGTGATATAAAAATCAAACAGCAGCTGCAGGAAAAAAACTTTGAGGCCGAACTGGCATTGGTAAAAGCAAGGCTTAGCCCTCACTTTCTTTTCAATACCATCAACAATATTGATGTGCTCATCGGGAAAGATCCGGTTAAGGCATCAGCATACCTCAACAAACTGTCGGGGATCATGCGCTTTATGTTGTATGAAACAAAAGGCGAAAACATACCGTTGCAAAAAGAACTGCTTTATATAGAAAGGTATATCGAACTCCAGCGGATCAGGAGTGTTAATCCTCATTTTATTCAATACAGTGTTGAAGGAGATGCGACAGACCGGCAGATAGCGCCCATGCTGTTCATCCCGTTCATAGAAAATGCTTTTAAACATTCCGGAGATACAAGAACAGATAACGGCATCATGGTAAAGCTTGCTATAACGGATGAAAAGCTCGACTTTGTTTGTGAAAACAGGATTTCCGCGGCTTTATCAACCGGCGAGCCGGGTGGCGTGGGCAATGATCTTATTCAAAAGAGATTGTCGTTGCTTTATCCAGGCCATCACCGGTTGGTTTTTGCAGCGGAGAACGGATTCTATAAAGTACACCTAACCATTTACAGCCATGAAAATTAACTGCATTGTTATTGAAGATGAACCGCTGGCAATGGAAAGAATGACAGGGTATATCAAAAAACTGCCGCTGTTAAACCTGGTATCTGCATTCAACAATGCCCTTGATGCGATTGATATATTGAAAACACAGGAAATTGATCTTGTTTTTTTAGACATCAACCTCGGTGATTTTTCAGGCATCCAATTACTGGAATCTGTTCAGATCAACAGCCATATTGTTATTACAACAGCGTACCCCGATTATGCACTGAAGGGCTACGACCTGAATGTGACCGATTACCTGCTCAAACCTTTTCTTTTTGAAAGATTTCTGCAGGCTGTAGATAAAGTACAGCAGGCAATGATCAGAACCGGGCCGGCATTTGAACAGGATTTCTTTTTTGTAAAAACAGAAACAAGGCTTGAGAAAATTCCGTTCAATGAATTGTGTTTTATAGAAGGTATGAGGGATTACCGGAAAATACACACGGTAAAGAAAAAGGTCATGACCTTACAAACGTTCACGGAATTCGAAAAAGAACTTCCTGCCAATATAGTATGCCGTGTACATAAATCCTACATGGTGGCGCTGCATAAAATTGATTCGGTAGAAAAAGACAGGATCTATATCCAGGATACGGTGATCCCGGTTTCTGAAACATACCGGCGCCAGTTTTATCAACTGCTTAAAAAATAAAAGATATAATTATGAAAAAAGTATTATTAGGCTCCGTAATTCTATTAATGTTTTCCTGCTCAATATTATTGTTTCAGATTAGTTGCAGGAAAGAGGCCCAGGCCCAAACCAATCAAAACAACTTAAATAAGATTCTTTTATTAAAACGTGCTGTAGGTAATTTCGAGCCTGAATTTGAAACCTGGATAGCCGACTATGACGGCTCAAATGCAACACAAATTTTCATCAATGTGCCAGGCTGGAGAATAAATAATTTTAAATTATCTCCGGATGCTGCCAAAATATTTTTTTCTGGTACCGACTCCGTTTCCATAGCCAACCCGCCGTATAAGTTTGAGGCATTTAGTTGTAATGTTGATGGCACAAATGTTCAGCAAATCACTCATGAAAATGGGTTAGGAAAATCAGCAGAAATCTGGGATGTTAAATAGCGCACCCTGAAAATAAATAAGAAGACCGTTAGCACTGCTTTCAACTAATTATTCCACCAGCCTTGTATCAAATGGCTGTTTAAACAAATATTATGAAGAAGATTTACAAGTTATTTGTGCTGTTGTTACTAGGCTCATCAGGAGCAAGGGCACAAGGAGTATATCAACTATGGGCAACAACTGCTAATGGTGGCAAGAATAATACAGGGGTATTGTTTAACCTCGACTCATCCGGAAATAATTTTACGTTGAGACATGAGTTTAATCAGTATAACCCGGGCGGGAATCCGGAATTTAGTGAACTGGTTGAGTTAAACGGCTTGTTTTATGGAACAACTACAGCGGGAGGAATAAATAATATGGGAGTTATATTTGAGTGGGATCCGGATTCTGATATTTATAGAAACAAAATCGACTTTTCCGCGGCAAACGGAAGCGTTCCTCTTGGAAAGCTAGCATTGTATGAAGGAAAGTTTTATGGAATGACGCAGGTAGGGGGGGCTAATAGTGCCGGCGTAATATATGAATGGGATCCGGTAACAAATATTTATTTAAAAAAAGTTGACCTTACAATATCAGGTGGCTCCAATCCACAAGGAGCTTTAACTTATAGCAATGGAAAATTTTATGGAATGACTTATGCCGGAGGCGCTAACAATAAAGGTGTAATATTTGAATGGGATCCGGTAAGTAATATTTATACCAAAAGGATAGATCTTAATACAACAGACGGGAGTCAGCCCACAGGGTACCTTACCGATGCAGGAGGAAAATTCTATGGTATTACCAATAAAGGGGGTTCAGGAAACATAGGTGTAATATTTGAATGGGATCCAACAAGCAATACTTATACTAAAAGGGTTGATTTTGATGGCTACAATGCCAATAATAGTTTCGGAAGCCTTATTGAATATAATGGAAAGTATTATGGGATGTCAAGAAATGGAGGAGACCCCCTTTCCCATTCCGGAAATATATTTGAATGGGATCCTGTTACAAATATATGTGTCACTAAAATAGATTGCTTCAGATATCCATGCTCAAACCTGGTTCAGCAAGGAGGAAAGTTTTACGGGGTTACAAGAGGTGATGCTCCCGGGCAAACGTATGTTCCGTCTGGAGGAAATATATTTGAATGGGATCCGGTAGCTAATACTATTTCTTATAAATACTCTTTTGATGACCCCTCTGCAGGAAATGCTTCTACAGGCACACTTGCGTACTATCAAGGTAAATTTTATGGAACAACTAGCATGGGCGGAAGTGGTGGATCCGGTGTAATATTTGAATGGGATCCGGTAGCCAATACCTACAATAAGAAAATAGATTTCAATGGAAATAACGGGTTTAATCCAAGCGGAGCATTGTCGGTTAAAGAAGGGAAATTTTATGCAGTAACCAACCGGGGAGGATGGAATGATAAAGGGGTTATATATGAATGGGATCCAAACCATGATTCTATTCGAACAAGAATTCAGCTAAGTGCCCCTATGGGCGCCTACCCATATGGCAAGTTAATAGAGAGCGACGGAAAGTATTATGGAATGACCAGTAGATTCGGATTGGGGTATTACAGTTCTAGTACAGGCGGAACAATGTATGAATGGGATCCCACTACTAATATTTTTACAAAATTGCTTTATCTAATAGATGATGCGAATTGTGCAAACCCCTATGGCAGTTTAGCATTGTTCAATGGAAAATTTTATGGAATGACAAATGCCGGAGGCGCTAATAACGCTGGAGTAATATTTGAATGGGATCCTGCAACTAATATTTTTATCACAAAAGTTGCCCTTAGTGCAGCTTCCGGGGCTAACCCATATAGCAGTATGTTGTTGCAAGGAGGAAAGTTCTATGGGATGACGTATGCCGGAGGAGCTAATAATGCTGGGGTAATATTTGAATGGGATCCTGAAACCAATATCTATAGCAAAAAAATTGACCTTAGCGTTTCAGGAGGGAGTAAACCGTACGGTAGTTTAACATGGAGTAGTGGAAAATTTTATGGGATGACGTATGCCGGAGGAACTAATAATAAAGGAGTGATTTTCGAATGGGACCCGGTAACAAATATATATGAGAAGAAAATTGACTTTACAGGAACAAACGGAAGTAATCCCCAGGGCAGCCTGGTAATGAGTAATGGAAAATTTTATGGAATGACGTATGCAGGAGGAACTAATAATAAAGGAGTGATTTTCGAATGGGATCCATTAACAAATGCTTATAGTAAAAAATTTGATTTCAGTGGAAATAATGGCAGCAACCCTGGTATTGGAAACGATTTTTCTTTAGTGCAGGCTCCAGTCGCAAACGGATTGGCAGGAGTCTGTACTGCTACTGGTAGTGTAATTATTGATAACAGTAACAATAACAGGTGGGTAAGTATTACAGATAATAGAGGCGATGCTATTGCTGAAATTAATGCGAATGGTAATAATCTTGGACTTGTAAATACATCAATATTTATCAATAATGATTCTGTAAGAGAAGATGGAGCCCATAACCTATACCTCGATCGGAACCTTACAATAACGCCAACCAACCAGCCAACAACGCCTGTTGACATCCGGCTATACATAAAAAAATCAGAGTATCTAACACTAAAAAATGCAATCAATTCAGTTGGCCAGACCTCTGGCATTAGTAGCATAAATGATTTGGGTATTTACAAAAATAGCAATACCTGTTCACCGGCAATAGGATCCGGAGCGGCATTTACTCCAACTCAAGCCGAAGACTGGGAAAATGGATATGTGCTTTTGGCAACGGTTAGCTCTTTTTCAACATTCTATTTTGCCAGCAAAAACCTGGGAGGTCCGCTTCCGGTTACCCGCATGGAATTAAGAGGAAAGCTCGTAAATAATGATGGAGAAATAAGCTGGCGTACAACAGATGAGTTTAATACTGCATCCTTCGACCTTCAGAGAAGTACAGATGGAAGAGCTTTTACAACGGTGGCAAATATAGCTGCGGCTAACCAGGCGGGTATTCATCATTATAATTATATAGATAAAAACATTATCTCTTTAAGGGTGCCGACGTTGTATTACCGGTTAAAACAAAAAGACCTGGATGGACATTTTTTATATTCCGACATTGTAACGCTTAGCCTCAAGGAAAATGATATTTTATTGCTTTATCCTAATCCTGTTAAAGAAAATATCGGTTTAATAATAAATCTCCCCAAATCTCAAATGGTTGATATCAGGATATTGGATAATACAGGCCGGGTAATAAAACGAACGCAAAAAAGACTTCCTGCAGGCAGTAATTTTCTGCCATTCGATGTTTCGGGAATGGCAAAAGGAATTTATTCGATCGAATTAAAAAGTGAAGCCATTAGCGAACGCAGACAATTCGTAAAACTATAGTGTTAATTAAAATATACGCGGAGCATTATACCATTTGCAAATCAATATGTAAAGCAGTATTCCATACCGTGATATTAAGCGCTATCTGTGGTATATATAACAGAAATCCGTCCACGTCAACAATTCTTTTGCGATGATAATTATAAACTTTACTAAGTGTTAAAATCTGTGGCCGTTTTTTGTGGCACTTTTTTTTCGCC
>WBZP01007962.1_pt1 | contig 10116 bp, 7 predicted proteins | sample 5204301 | NCBI WGS metagenome assembly WBZP01 (sample SAMN12412401, study PRJNA552823) | activated sludge metagenome | isolation source: activated sludge from nitrification reactor of wastewater treatment plant... | place: USA: Pennsylvania | collected 2017 | reverse complement strand
GCGACAGACGATCCGGGGTCACCATCGCCTGGGTAAAGTCCATCGCCGCTTCATCGACGGCCCACAGCGAGACACGTGCTCCCGCCACCGGCGCTCCGGACGCGCGGTCGCTCACCCGAACGGTGATCGGAACCTGAGCGCGGGGACCTGCTTCTTTCGGCGCATCGATGTTTACCCGCAGCCGCAGCATGTCGGTTTCGCCTCGGACGTTGGCTTGGGCTTCGAGCAGCGCCTGCTGCCCACCGGGCGCACTGTAGACCGCAAACGCCCGCAGCTTGACGCCGGCCACCCAGGAGTCGTCCGTAGGCAGCTCGTGGTGAGCGACACCGTCTCGGAAGGTCAGGACCACGTGCTCGCGCAGGCCGTTGCGCTCGGCCAAGAGCAGGCCTCGCTCGACGCCACGGGGAGCGCGCACCGAGACGTGCAAAGTCGAGTGCTGCTTGACCATCTCTTGACCGGTTTCGATATAGAGCCGATCCAAGACGGTCTTCTGCGCCACGACGGCAACCGCACTTCCGCTGGGCAGCACGGAAAACGAGGTCCGCGTCACCGCCCCGGTGGTATCCGCGCCGCCAGCTCCCCGCAGCGTGACATCGTAATCACCAACGAAGTTGGCCGTGAAGACACACTCTGGATCAGCGCCGGTATTGGGCAGATCGAGGGTGCAGCTGTGGACCGGCTCTCGCTTCTGCTCGTGACGGACCAGGACCTCGACGCCGCGCTCGCTGCGATAGACCGGGACACTGGCGCGCCGCTCGATGGTGACTTTGACCCCCGGCGCGGACAGCCGCGCACCATCGTAAAACAGGGCCCGCACCGGCAGCTTGATGACATCGCCGGTCCGCGCTTGCTTGGTCGGTGGCTGCGTCGCCAGATAGTAGCGCGCTGGATGCACGACGTACTCAGTCTGCGACCCCGAGCGCTGGAAGGCATCGTCCGCGATCATCGCCGCAACCTGACAGCGACTGGCAAACTCGGGAATCGCGTGCTGCGACGGCGGCGCAAACTCCAAGATTCCTATCGGCGGCGGACGATCCCCGCTCGACAGCGGCACATCAACAAAGCCGGTGGTGCCTCGGTCGCCTGCCTCGCCCGGTGGACGACTGCCGACATCCCACGACGAAGGCAGCCCCGGTGGACGAAAGCGAATGGCGTGGCAGCGCTGCTGGTAGGCGGCTTTGCGAATGCGCACCAATCCACCGTAGGAATAGTCCGCCGTCACACGCACCGTTGGCCGAGTACCGGCAATCACATCGCCGGGAATCGACATCGCCGCCACCGAAAACTCGGGCCGCCGCGTCTCTTCAATAAAGACCCGCGCTTGGGTCGTCTCACCCAACACCTGCGCCACAATGGCGTACCCACCAATCGGCGTCCCGGCGGGAATCTTCAGCTCGGTGAAAAACTTCCCCTCACGGGTGGTCTTCGACTCCGCCGAGGTCACGATCTGGCGGAACTCATCGACCAGCTCGATCTGTACCGGCGTGCCCTCGGGCAGGAGCCGCGTCCCGCTCTTGGTTCCAGCGGTATCAATCAGCGCCACCCCGAGCACGCGAATGTTGTCGTCGGGTCCGTAGGTACGGCGCTCCGACATCACCATCGCTCGCACCTCTTCACCCGGTGTCAGTCCCGGCGCCGCATTCTTTTGCAGAGACGACACCCGGCCATCCGGCGGCAGATACGCCCGATCTTTGGACGATGGCTCGGTGACCGAAAGCAGCGACGCGGGCGAGCGCTCGGCCCACTCGAACAGACCCGGCAGCGACAAAAGACCGGTGGCATCCGTGCGGCCCATCAGCAGCGGCTCCCGACCCGGCGAGTACTGATGGATCTCGGCCCCAACCACCGGCTGCCCCGAGGACAGCTTGGTCAGATAAAGCAGCGAGCGATTCGCCCCCGTCAGGAGCAGCGGTCCCAGGTCGGTCACCCGCACCAAGATCAGCACCGGCGGCGGCAGCTTCTCACCACCACCGGGCGTAAGCTCGGTCACCTTTGCTTCGAGGAGCACCGCGCCCCGAACCTCGCCGAGCAGCTCGCGCAGATCGATCTCGGCAGAGGCCCAAGCCGTCGGTCCGGCTGGCGTCAGTGTCACCTGCTTGTGCGTTTGTCCCGTCGAAGAATCGGGCCAGTTCAGTCGCGCCAGTCGATCTCGGCTAGGCCACGTCAGGTCGCTGCCGGTCTTGCCGGACAGACCGACCAGGATCTCGGGCTCCAGCACCACCGCGCGCACACTGACCGCTTTGACAAAGCGACTCTCCAGCCCCACGGTCAGTCGTCCCGACGCCGGCAGCGTACCGCCCGTCTGAGCCCAGCGCAGCATCGGTGCCCGCGCAAACATCGGTCGCAGGCTTACCGGCTTCCCAAGTCGCTGGTGATGGCGATCCGACAGCTCACCGGAAATGTCAATGCGATACTGAAGGTCGGGACGGAAGTGGCCATGAAGCAGCACCTGCTGGCTCATGCCTTCACCGTCGGGTAACACCAGCTCCACCGAGTACGACGCCGGCTGGGGCGCGACCCGGATATAGCGCGTCTGCTGCTTGGTAATCGGCGCGCTGAACTTGAGCGCCACCGACTCAATGGTGCACGGCGTCTTGGCCGTACAGGTCAGCTGCTCGACGGAAAGAACCTGGGGCGTCTGAAAGCGCACCGAGCTCTGGGTATCCGTCGGGAGCGGACCTTGCAGGCCGCGCAGCCCCTTGCCTATTGTCAGCGTGACTTGGCTTCCACTTGGCCAACCACCGACGGGCACAATCGAAAACAGGCGGTCCGGCGACACTTCTTTGTCCGGCACCTCGAAGCGCTTGCGCTCGGCTTCACTGGCCCGAACAAGCTGTGTAGACAGCGAGCGACTCGGCCGCACCGTACCAAGCAGTGGCACCGCATGGGCGACGAGATGACTGCTCAGCTCCTCGATCGTGGTGGGCTGGTCGACGGCCATCAGCACCGGATCAGTGCGCGGCTGCGGGTCGTCGGGACTCCGCCGAGGCAAAAGAAAGAAGCGAACCTGCGGCGGTGCCGTCTCGAACGACCAGCTCAGCGGCTCGCTGTGCGACGCACCGTCATACGAGTCGATCCGCCCGCGCAGAAGGACATTGAAGCGCCGTGCCAAGGGAAGCGGCTGCGACGGCTCGAACACCAGCAGATCCGGGCTGGCAAAGTAGGTCCGCCCCGGCACACTGGGATCGATGCTGAGCGTCGGATTCCGCTCGCTATCGGTCGGCGCTACCGGCTGGTTGAAGCGAACAAATACCGTCGCGTGGGAATCGGTGCGACCCTGCGGACCGTGGCCCAAGATGCGCAGCGGCGCAGCGTTTGTCACCGGCGGACGAGGCCGCTGCGAGCTGCTTTCCGGCCCAATCGATTCGAGGATATGCGCGGGCTTTGGCGGCTTGGCCGACGGGCTATTGCCATTTCGCTCACCGTGACAGGCAGCGAAAAACATCACCGCAGACAGCAGCCCCCAGAGCTTTTTAGCCGCCCCGTCCACATGACGCGACGATGCGCAACGATCCCCCAAGCAGAAGCATTCTACGTGATTGCAAGCGTAACTTAAGCTACAAATTCGCCGGTTTGCTCAGGCCGATTCGCACGCGTATGCTCCACCAATGCCCTACCTATTTGAGAGTGAGGAGCACGCCGCGCTGCGCGCACAGGTCGCTCGCTTTGCCGAGTCGGCCATTTCCCCACATGCCCAAGCTTGGGAAGAAGCAGCCGAGTTTCCCCGCGAGCTGTACCCGGCAGCAGCGGCAGCCGGCGTCCTTGGCATCGGCTTTCCCGTCGAGTACGGCGGCAGCGGCGGCGACATCACCCACCAGATTGTCGCCAGTGAAGCGCTGACGCTCCACGGACGCTCGGTCGGAACGGCGGTTGGACTCGGCAGCCACCTGATTGCCCTGCCACCGATTCTGCTCCTGGGCAGCGAGGCGCAAAAACAGCGCTACGTGACGAAGGTTCTGGCGGGCGAGTGGGTGTCGGCGCTGGCGATTACCGAGCCGGGCGGCGGCAGCGACGTGGCAGCGCTCCAGACGATGGCCGAGCGCGTCGAGGATCGCTATGTCGTAAACGGCAGCAAGCTCTACATCACCTCTGGCTGTCGCGCCGATGTCATCGTCACGGCGGTGCGCACCGATCCCGACCGCAGCCGGCGGCACCTCGGACTGTCGCTGCTCGTCGTCGAGCGGGACCTTCCGGGGTTTTCACCAAGTCGGAAGCTAAGCAAGATGGGCTGGTCGGCCTCGGACACCGCCGAGCTGTCCTTTGCCGACTGTCAGGTTCCGCTCGCGAACCGTCTGGGCGACGAGGGCAGCGCGTTTTTCGCCATCATCCGCAACTTCGCAGCCGAGCGGCTGCTGCTGGCGGCGCAGTGTGTCGCGATCGCGCAGCTGGCCTATGACGAGTCGGTGGCCTTCGCCAAGCTCCGCACGACGTTTGGCAAGCCGCTGTCGCGTCATCAGGTCATTCGGCACAAGCTCGCCGACATGGCGACGCAGCTCTGGGCAGCGCGGGCCTTCGTCGGAGAGTCAGCGATTCGTTGTCAGCGCGGCGAAGTGGTCATGAGTCAGCTGGCGATGTGCAAGAACACCGCGACCGACATGTGCAGCTTTGTCGTCGACCAAGCGGTGCAAATTCACGGCGGGCTCGGCTACATGCGCGAGTGCATCGTCGAGCGGCTGTATCGCGACGCCCGGCTCTACCCGATTGGCGGCGGCACCCGCGAGATCATGAACGAGATCATCGCCCAGGCCGAAGGTTACTGACGCCGCCCGTCACGCTGCCGACTGGGCCCGTGACTCCGAGTGCGCTACGGCAGCCGCGCCAGCTCGTCGAAGAGGTTGATCTGGCCGCGAATGCAGCTGTAGAAGTCGGCGACGCACATGCTCTCGTTTTCCGAGTGTGCGTTGGTGAAGGGATCTTCAACACCGACGAGCAGCGCCGGCACACCACCGAGCTTTTCGGACAGCGGACCGACAAAGCCAATCGAGCCGCCACAGCCGATAAGCACCGGCGCGCGACCATACCCAGCCTCGAGCGCACGCAGCGCAGCACCAAACGCGGGATGCTCGGGCGATGTGAACCACGGACCCTTGGCGCCTCGGGTGGTGACCTTGACCTGGACACCGTACGGAGCACTGGCCTGGAGGTGCGCCGTCAGCGCTGCCGCCACCTCATCTGCGTCCATGTCGGGAACCAGGCGAATGCCGACGCAGGCCCAGGCGGTACCGTTGATGATGTTGCGCGCGTCGCGACGGTTCGATACCTCGACGGCGTTGATCGAAAGCGAAGGCTCGCGCCAGATCATCGCCCAGGGATTTTCTCCGCAAGCGGGCAGCGTCGGCACACAATCGAGCAGTCCGGCCTGGTTGCGGAACTGCTCCATCGTGTACGGAAGGCAGTTCATGCTCTGCCGCTCTACGTCGCTGAGCGGCCGAACTTTGTCGTAGATGCCCGGGATCGCGATCCGCCCATTTTCATCGACCAGCGACGCCAGGATCTTGGTCAGCGCCAGGCCCGCGTCAGGCAGCGGCCCGCCCCACATTCCCGAGTGAACCGACTGCCGCAGCGAAGTGACCTCGACTTCGACGGTGACGAGGCCGCGCAGGCTGGTGGTAATCGACGGCACCCCGACATCGAAGTTGTTGGTGTCAGTCAGCACCATCACGTCGGCCTTCAGCAAGTCGAGGTGCTTCTCGATGAAGTCGCCCAGGTTGCCCGAGCCAATCTCTTCTTCGCCTTCGATCAGCACCTTGAGGTTGACCGGCGGCTTCTGCCCGGCGGACAGATACGAATGCAGCGCCGAGCTGTGCACGACAATCCCCGCTTTGTCGTCGGCAGTGCCGCGCCCAAACAAGCGACCGTTGCGCATCGTCGGCTCAAACGGCAACGTCGCCCACGCATCCGCATCGCCAGCCGGCTGCACATCGTGATGCGCATAGAGCAGCACCGTCGGCTTCCCCGGCGCATGCAGGTAGTCGCCATACACGTAGGGATGCACCCCCGGCAGCTTGAGGATCTGCACGTTCTCGAAGCCACGAGCCGTCAGGAGATCGGCTGTTGCTTGCGCGCTCCGCTCGACCTCTTCGGGTGGAAAGCCGTCGAAGCTCACCGACGGAATGCGTACCAACTTGCAGAGATCTTCGAGGTACTCGGGATGCTGCTTTTCAAACACTGCGAGGGCCTGCGAGCAGGCGAGGCTGGGCGTAGACATGGGCTAACGATGTGCTCCTTGCAACACGGGCAGAGACGATGGCAGCGACTACTTGGCGTCGCGCTTGACGTAGCCGGCGGTCACGTCTTTTTGGAAATCCACGCCGGACAGCGAGTCCACGGCGCGACGGTCACCACCAATCGTCGAGAGGAAATAGGCGGCGGTGTACTTGATGGCGAGCTTGTTGGTGCGATCTTTGGGCGCGGTGCCGCCGCCACAGAAGCCGCAGTTCCAGCACATCGCCGGATTGTCGACAAAGTCCATGTGTGCAGCGCCGTTGAACGTAATCGAGAAGGCGGGCGACGGGCTGGCTTTGTAAAGGACCTCGTAGTTGGCGTTGGCGGGCGCGCAGGGCATTCCGCCGGTCTGGCTCACTGTCTCACCGAGGTAGCCAATCGGCACGCCGGCGGGCAGCTTGATCTTGCTCATTCCTGACGCTGCGGACGGATCGCGCTGGTCGACGGGGTCGATGCCTAGCACGGCCTTGACGCGAGGGTCCGCTTGGGCGACGAGGAAGCTGATCTTGCCTCCGAGTGAGTGTCCGACGAGGCCGAAGCGGTTGCGATCGAGCCGACCGGAGATGCGATCGGAGCCCATGCCCATCGGACTGAGCAGCCAGCCAATCAGCCCGACGGTGTCGTCGCGGTACCGGGCGTGGTTGCTCTCGTTGGGGGACTTTTGCAGAACTGTGACGATGCCGAAGCTGGCAAGCCGATCGCCGTAGCCTTGGTACTGTTTGCGATCGGTCAAAAATCCGGGCGACAGCAGCACCCACGGCAGCGGCGTCCCACGCTTGGTGATCTCTTTGCCATCGTCGCTGGGACCGATGACGGTGAGATCAATGTTTGTGCGGTTGACATCGGCCTTGAGGTCAATGCGAACCGTCGAAAATGGCCCCGGCTTGCTCACATCAAGCGGTGAGGTCGCAAGGTCCACAGCCGCCAGATCGCCCCCCGTCGAGGAAAGATCCACCGAAGACTCCGCCAAATCGAGGCTGAGGATCGTTCCCGCATCGCCCTCGCCGCAGGTCTCTGGGTCTGCGCAGTACGAAGGATTGGACGACACACAGCCTGCGAGAACGAGCTGGATCACGACGGAAAATACGATGCGACGGCGTCTCATGAAGGCGACTCCTTGGCAGCGGGAAACATCCCGAAGTAAGAAACAGTAGGCCGAGCGATGTAGATGCAGGTGAAGCGCATAAGAGCGCAGCAAGCCGCCCACAGTCAAGGCACCAGGCACGAGAACTCGGTCGGGCGCCAGACGGCACAAGAAGAGCGATGGAAGGAAAAAAATCGGGGAGGCGGACTTAGCCGCGATCGGCAGGATTGACCCGCAGCGTACGACCGTCGAGCTCGGCACCGTTCATTTCACGGGCGGCCGCAGCAGCATCAGCGGGATTTTCGTAGGTCACAAAGCCGAAGCCACGCGAGCGACCGGTGTCGCGATCGGTGACCACGGTTGCTTCTCGCAGCGCACCGAAGCGACCAAACGCAGCTTTGAGCTGCTCACCCTCGGTATCCCAGCTTAGACCGCCAACAAACAGCTTGGTCGGTCCGTTCGATCCCTTGGGACCGCGTGGCGCAACGCCGGAGACGTTGATGTCCTCCAGCTTGACCTCAGGAAGCCGCTCCATCTGGCTGCCGAAGTCGATGTCCAAAGAAGCATCGCCGCTCGACGGTCGCATGGTGCGATTTCGGCGAAGACGCTCCTCCTTTTCTTTCTTTTTGCGATCACGCGTTGCTTCGCGCTCGCGCTTACCACCAGCTTGCCCAAAGCTCATCTGGGTTTGTCCCTTCGTGCGCTCTCAGCTACCAGCGACCGCCGCCGCCGCGACGATCACCGCCGCCGCCGCCACCGCCACGACGATCACCGCCGCCGCCACCGCCGCGACGATCACCGCCGCCGCCACCGCCGCCACGGGGACCACCGTAGCCACCGCCGCCGCCGCCACCACCGCCTCGGAAGCCGCCGCCGCCACCCGACTCACGCTCCTGAGCCTCGTTGATCTTGAGGGTGCGGCCGCCGAGCTCGCTGCCGTTGAGCTGGGCGATGGCATCGCGTGCTTCTTCGTCGGTGCTCATCTCGACGAAAGCGAATCCACGGGGACGACCCGTCTCGCGATCCATCATCACCTTCACGTCGGTCACCGATCCCGAACGCTCGAAAACTTCACGTAGCTCTGACTCAGTCGTGCTGTAGGAAAGGTTACCGACATACAGGCGCTTGCTCATCTCTGTTCTCCTTGATCTGTTGATGGTCCGAACGACCACCGCATTTGACGGAGCTGCCGTCTCAGAGGCCCACCTGTGTTTCGCACCAACCTAACTCGAACGAAGCAGCACACAGCGAGCAGCGACGCAGAGATGAAACCGAGGCAGAAGACCTGGGCTACTTGTAGCACGATCCAGGCGCATGCAAACACTGTTTCTAAAAGGCGAACCAAAATGCTCGTGAACTGGGCCGATTGGCGACGGCTCGCGGGGACCAAGCAGCAGAGCGGCGATCGGGTCGTTGGCTTCTCATTTTGGCGTACACTCGCGGCATGAATCGATTGACGATTGCAAGCTCAGCGGCTGGTTTTTGGGCGCTCTCTGCGTCGATGTGTGTGGTGACAGGCTGTACCGATGGTGACGTTCCGATTCTGGAGGATGCGTCCGCGCCAGATCTGACGATGGACGACTTGGCGATGCCGGATCTGGCAGAGCCTCCAGATCTGACGACGCCGCCGAGGGATATGGCGATCAAGCCGGTTGCGCCGTGTAGCTGGCGCGATCGCTTTGCCGAGGTCTACGGACACGCCTGGAACAAAGGCGATGTGGCGTTTGTGACGACGGACAATGCGGTGGCGCGAGGGATGGACAAGCTCAACTTCGCGGCGCAAAAGACGCAGGTTCCGGACATCGTGCTGGTCAACGGCAACACCAATCGGATCAAAGAGATTCGGCTGCTCGAGCCGGGTGGCGCCAAGGTGCTGGCGTCGAAGAGCGGCGCGCACATCTATGGGCTGGGATATTCGATGTGGCTGGAGGTGAACGGCTACGGCGAGTCGGGGATCACCGAGATGACGCTGATTCGCCAGCTGAGCCAAGAGACGGCGAGCTACCAGCAGCTGGTGGGGCTGTATCGGGTGCTGACCAAGACCTCGGAGTCGCAGGTGCCGGTGGCCGATCGCAGCGACTACCAGCAGGCGGCGGCGAAGCTGATGACGGCGATCGAGAGCGGGACGCTGACCTTTGGAATCGGCACCGGACACGCGGCGGACTTTTGGCAGACAGCGCAAACGGTGAACGGGAAAAAGTTCTCGTTTCAGCTGTCAAATGGCTTGGGAATGGACCCGCAGCTTGGGCTTCAGCGAGATGGCGTGTGGGGTCCGCTGTGGCAGACGTATAGTCCGGGCGGAAACTGGTCAGCGACGGCGCCGGGGATGCAGCCCAAGTGCGGAGGCTGTACGGTCGATAAGTTCGCGGGGACTTCCTATCTGCTGTGTGATGGACCCAAAGATCGAGCGAGTGCGCAGGCGGACTGTCGCTCTCATGGTGGTGATCTGGCGACGGTAAACGATGTGTTTGGGAATTCCTTTTTGCGCGGAATGGCGCCGAGCGCGGGGACGGCTCTGGTCGGCCTGAACGATCTGGCAGAGACTGGAAAGTATGTGTGGGCGACGGGGAAGGCGGCGACGTATCTGAACTGGGCGCCGGGTCAGCCGGATCACTATCTGAACAGCGAGCACTGCGTGCAGCTGACCGATGGCAGGACGCTCACGCAGTGGAATGACATCAGCTGCGCGACCCCGCTGCCGTATCTGTGCCAGCTTCCGTAATCACAGATCGATTCCGTAGTCACAGATCGATCACGATCGGGGGATGGATCGGCTGATATTGCAGGTTGCAGCTGCTGGCGTTCAC
>WBZP01007960.1_pt1 | contig 10118 bp, 9 predicted proteins | sample 5204301 | NCBI WGS metagenome assembly WBZP01 (sample SAMN12412401, study PRJNA552823) | activated sludge metagenome | isolation source: activated sludge from nitrification reactor of wastewater treatment plant... | place: USA: Pennsylvania | collected 2017 | reverse complement strand
GTAGATGCCCGTCTCTCCCTCCTCGAGCGCATTGTGGGGCCCGAGGATATGGCGGAGGGTGCGGATGATCGCATCGGACGGTGGTGGAACGAGCAACGCCACGATGGCGCCGTGGTCCAGGCGCAAACGTTCCGCGTCGGCGGAGGGGGCCCCTCCCTGCACCTGCATGATCGCGGGAAGGAGGATCTTCTCTTCGATGCCGATATGCCGCAGGATGCCCTGCCGGAACGCGGCATACGCATCCATATCGAACGACATCCCGGAACCGGCCTTCCTCAGGAGTCCGTCAAGCCGGTCATGGTCACGTGCAAGATAGTCAGCGATCGATGTTGCCATGGGGCCTCCACTCATCACCAGGTCAACGTGTACGGTCAGGATCGCCGCCCGCGTGCCCGCCGCACCGGACGTTCCCGTGCGGCCTCCCCGAGCGCGAGAGCGAGATCGCGCACACCCCGTTGGATCTCATACACATTCACTGCTGCGAATCCCATCTGAAGCCCATCCCGCTGCAGGCCTGACAGCGCATAGGCCGAGAGGGGCTGCACTTCCACATGATGGCGGGTCGCGGCACGGGCGACCGCCTCGCCGCTCAGGCCTGCACCCAGCCATCCGACGGTCTGGAGGCCTGCCTCCACCGGAGAGAGCGAGAGCATGCCGCCAAGCGAACGGTGCGCGGCGTTCACCAGCGCCGCCGACCGCTCGCCATAGATCTCGCGCATGCGACGGATGTGCCGGCCAAAGTGTCCCTCCGTCAGAAAATCGCAGAGGACGATCTGATCGAGTAATGGTGTGTGCCGGGTGGCGATGGATTTCGCCGCCATGAACACGGGCACCAGATCCTCGGGGATCACAAGATACCCGAGACGCAGGGACGGAAAGAGCACCTTGCTGAAATTCCCGGCAAGGAGGACCACATGGTGCCGGTCGAGTCCCTGGAGCACCGGCACCGGCCGGCCGGAGTACCGGAACTCGCTGTCATGATCATCCTCGAAGATGAACGCACCCGAGCGCTGTGCCCACTCGAGCAATCCCATACGGCGCGGCAGCGACATGGTGACGCCGCAGGGAAATTGGTGGGCCGGTGTCGCATAGACCAGGCGCACATCCTTCATCGCGGCCGGACGAAGGACCATGCCTTCATCGTCGGTGCGCACGGTGACGATCCGCGCCCCCAGCGCCGTCATCACCGCCGTAGCGCCCGGGTATCCCGGGTCCTCCATGCACACCCGCTCCCCGGGGTCGAGGAGGATGCGTGCACTCAGGTCCAGCGCCTCCTGGGTCCCGGACACGATCATGATCTGCGCGGCAGTGCATCGCGCACCGCGCGACGAACGGAGATGGTCCGCGAGAGCCTCGCGCAGCGGCAGATACCCCATGGGCTCGCATCCGATCAGATGGTCGGAACCCCGCCTCTTCAGCCGGCGTGTGGTGAGCTGGGTCCAGAGCTTCGACGGGAACTCATCGAGCGCCGGCATGTTCGGGCGGAAGGCGCGTGTGGGTCTGACCTCCAGCGATCCGAGCGGAGCCACCTGGCGCGCACATGCTGAAAGCCGTGCACGGCGGGTGACGTGCGATGTGCCGCCGTGGCGCGACGCAGGGACCGTCAGGAATTCCTCCGGCAGCGTCGCACTCACCTTCGTCCCGGAGCCGACGGTGCCGGTGATATACCCTTCCTCGCGGAGGTGTTCGAAGGCGATCAGCACGGTGCCGCGGGAAAGTCCGTATTGCGTAGCCAGGTCGCGGGTGCCGGGCAGTTTCATGCCGGGCTGGAACCTGCCGTCCAGGATGCCGGCGCGGATCTCCCGGTACAGCCAGCGGTACGCCGGCGTCGCATGGTGGCGGCCGGCCAGGGCCAGCGGGATCGTTGTGGCGGTGCGGGGCATGGGAAAGTGGTCTATACGAAAGAAGGTAAATGGTCCTTTTGATAAAGTCAACTTTGCCGTACCCTGGATGCGCACACTAGAAGGGAACCGGACGTCCATGTCACGATCCTCGCGATCCATCGATTGGCTCCTCTTGCTCGGCCCCGGCACGATCTGGGGGGCATCATTCCTATTCATTGCGGAGGGCTTGAACGCCGTTGGTCCCGCCGGGGTCACGTTCCTCCGCATCCTCATCGGATGCAGTACGCTGGCGCTGTTCCCGTCGGCCCGGCTACGCGTCGCCCGGGAGGACCTCGGCAAGATCGCGCTGCTTGGGGTCGTCTGGCTTGCGTTCCCCCTGACGATGTTCCCGTATGCCGAGCAGAGGGTCTCGTCGGCCGTGACGGGCATGCTGAACGGCGCCAATCCCCTGTTCACCGCCGCGGTCGGAGCGGTACTGATCCGGCGGATGCCTTCGCGGGGGATCCTCGTGGGTCTGGCGGTCGGACTCATCGGGACCGTGACGATCGCGCTGCCGTCGCTGCATGAGGGGTCGAACAGCATCGCGGGGATCGTGATGATCCTGGCGGCGCTCTTCTCCTACGGCATCGCCCTCAACCTTGCGCATGCCTTGCAGGAGCGGAACGGTGCACTTGCGGTCATCCTGCGGGCGCAGGTGGTCGCGCTTGTGCTGACGGCACCGATGGGGATACCCGACCTGGTGCATGTTCGGTGGGCCGCGGGGCCGTTGTTGTCGTTGGTCGCCCTCGGCGCGTTCGGTACGGGGATCGCCTACGCGCTGTTGGGCGTGGCGGCGGGAAGGCTGGGCGCGACGCGTGCATCGGCGACCACCTTCCTCATACCGGGCATCGCCCTGGTGCTGGGGGTCGTGGTGCGCGGCGAGAGCGTGGCCGTGCTGTCGGTGATCGGATCAGCGGTGTGTGTGCTGGGGGCGTGGATCCTGCGGCGGGAGCGGATCGCGGAGGCAGGCGGGCAAGAATAGAAAACCCCCGGCGGTCATCCCGCCGGGGGTCTGTATCAACCTGAGAGCAGCTGGGCTTAGTACATATCGCCCATGCCGCCGCCCATGCCGCCACCAGGAGGCATCGCAGGGGCCTTCTCCTCTTTCGGCTTCTCGACGATCGTCGCTTCCGTGGTGAGCAGGAGCGCTGCGACCGACGACGCGTTCTCGAGTGCCGTACGGGCCACCTTGGTCGGGTCGATGACGCCGGCCTTCACCAGGTTCTCGTAGGTCTCGCTGAACGCATTGAATCCGAAGTCGTCCTTCCCTTCCTTCACCTTGTTCACGACGACGGAGCCTTCGTGACCGGCGTTCTCGACGATCATGCGGATCGGCTCTTCCACCGAGCGGCGGATGATCTCGATACCGGTGGCCTGGTCATCGTTGGCCGGCTTCAGGGAGGCCAGCTTGGCCGCTGCGCGGATGTACGCCACGCCGCCGCCGGGGACGATACCTTCTTCGACCGCGGCGCGGGTCGCATGCAGCGCGTCCTCGACGCGGGCCTTCTTCTCCTTCATCTCGACCTCGGTCGCGGCACCGATCTTCAGCACGGCGACGCCACCCGACAGCTTTGCGAGGCGCTCCTGGAGCTTCTCGCGGTCGTAATCGGACGTGGTCTTGTCGATCTGCGCCTTGATCTCGTTGATGCGCTTCTTGATGTCTTCCTTCTTGCCGACGCCTTCGACGATCGTGCTGTTGTCCTTGTCGACGACGACCTTCTTCGCCTTGCCGAGGTAGCTCAGCGTGGCGTTCTCGAGCTTGTAGCCTTGCTCTTCGGAGATCACCGTGCCGCCCGTGAGGATGGCAATGTCTTCCAGCATGGCGGAGCCTTCACCGCGCACACGCGCAGCGTGCCACGCAGCTTGTTCACGACCAGCGTCGCGAGCGCCTCACCCTCGAGGTCTTCCGCGATCACGAGCAGCGGTGCACCCGTCTGGGCGACCTTCTCGAGGATCGGGAGGAGGTCCTTCATCGCGGAGATCTTCTTGTCGTGGATCAGGATCACCGCGTTCTCCAGCACCGCTTCCATCGTCTCGGCATCCGTCACGAAGTACGGGGAGAGATAGCCGCGGTCGAACTGCATACCCTCGACCACTTCGATCGTGGTGTCGGTGCCCTTCGCCTCTTCCACCGTGATCACGCCGTCGGTACCGACCTTCATCATCGCATCCGCGATGAGGTCGCCGATGAGCGAATCGTTGTTCGCGGAGATGGCGCCGACCTGGGCGATCTCCTTCTTGCTGGTCTTGTCGACCGGCTTGCTGATCTCCTTCAGGCCCTCGACGACCTTCGCGACGGCGATGTCGATGCCGCGCTTGAGGTCCATCGGGTTCGCGCCGGCGGCCACGTTCTTGAGGCCTTCGCGCACGATCGCCTGGGCCAGCACGGTGGCCGTCGTGGTGCCGTCACCGGCCACGTCGGAGGTCTTGGACGCGACCTCGCGCACCATCTGGGCGCCCATGTTCTCGAGCGGATTCTCCAGTTCGATCTCCTTCGCCACCGTCACGCCGTCCTTCGTCACGGTCGGTGCACCGAACTTCTTGTCGATGACCACGTTGCGGCCCTTCGGGCCGAGGGTCACCTTCACCGCGTTGGCGAGCTGGTCCACGCCGCGCTTGAGAGCGGACCGCGCCTCGACGTCAAAGTTGATGAGTTTTGCTGCCATGGTACTTCTCCTATCGTAGTGTTATGCAGATTCGGGTGTCAGGGACTACACGATCGCGAAGATGTCCGCTTCGCGCATGATGAGGTACTCGCTCCCCTCAACGGTCACTTCCGTGCCGGAGTACTTGCCATAGAGGACCTTGTCACCGACCTTCACTTCGGGGGCGACCTTCTTGCCATCATCCGTGACCTTGCCCGGACCAACGGCAACGACCTCACCAACGACCGGTTTCTCTTTTGCGGTATCGGGGAGAATGATCCCGCCCTTCGTCTTCTCTTCTGCCGGCGAGGGCTTGATGACCACGCGATCGGCCAACGGCTTAAGATTCATACTGCCTCCTATTTTGATAAGATATTGATACGAAAAGAGTTACAGACGATGAAGAATTCGTTAGCACTCGCTTGTCTTGAGTGCTAATAAGATACAATTTCAGAAGAAAAAGTCAAGAGGGGGATGGAGATAAAGGGTGGAGGGCAAACGCAACGTCAGTGCGTGGGAGGAGGGAGAAAAGCATCCGCATGGTCGAGGGCCCACTGGTGAAAGCTCCGCGCAGGACGCCCGAGGATGTCCTGCACAGCCGTCGTCAGATACGCTGGATGCCCCATCGTCGCTCGCCACGCAGACAACAACATGTCCACGACCATTGGTGGCCAAATACCCGCAGTGTCGTGACGGAATTCCTCGGGTGCGATCTCCTCAAAGATGATGCGTCGGCCGATCGCATCGACGGTTGCCGGCGAGACTGTCCAAATGAGGAACACCGAGCGTACATCCTGCAATGACGGGAGGAGGGACTCGGGATCGGTCAGATCCCCTCGCACGATCTCAACGCCGGGGGGAAGATGCGCATCCGCAGGGCGCCGGGACAGCGCGCGCACCCGGACGCCATCGCGCACGAGTTCGTGCACCACGAGCCGGCCGATCCGCCCCGTGGCGCCGATCACCAGCACGGGAGATGGGTGCATACGGTCGCTTACCAGGACACTCAATGATCACAACGCCGGCGACGCGCCTTCGCTCTGCTCATCCTTCTTCCCCGGCGCCGCGACCGCGAAGATATGGATGCCATAGCCGGGCAGATCGAAATACATGCCCTTCCCGTGCAGCCCCGCACGTTCGCGCGAATACGTTGCCGTTCCCAGCAGATCGTGAAATTCGATCAGATGCCCTTCGAGCAGATCCAGCGGTACATCCACATAGACCTGACCGCTGTGCGGCGCATAATTCACCACGATGAAGCGATGCCCGTGGGCGGGATCGTGCCACCAGTGTGCTATGAAATTCTGCCAGGTGTGGTTGTCGTGCCAGGCCGACCGCAGTGAGAGCAGCCGCCATTCACCCTGGCGGAAGATGGGGTGGTCGATCACCGCGAGCAGTTTCGTGTAGAAGGCCTGGCTCCGCACATTGGCGACCTCGGCCAGGCGGCGCCGCAACTGCACGGGCACACGCATACTCCGCGCTTCCATCTGTCCATCATGCAACAGGAACATGCCCGGGACCGTGGCAACGATGGCCGCGGCCGCATACTGCCAGGACTCCGCCGGAAGCATGCGGGCCGCACGCTCCTCATCATGGTTCTCCAGGAACCGAAGGCTGCGCAGCTGGTACTGCATGTCCGCCTTCAGGTGATCGCGCACCGCCGACGCGCCTTCACGGAGCAGGCGATCGTACAGCGTCTTGTCATACGTGAAATGGAAACCGAGCTGCTGCAGGTCCCATTCCCGGTTCCAGTAGGCTTCCGCGATGAACATGAACCCCGGGTGCGAGGTTGTCACCGTGCCGATCGCTTCGCGCCAGAACTCCCCTTCCACCCGATCCTCGTCCGGACGACGGCTCCGTTCCCCCCAGGTCCGTTCGAACACATCCGCCAGCAGGAGCATCGCCATGTCGCACCGGACGCCATCGCACACATCGGCGATGTCCTCGAGCTGGGCGACCATCGCGGCGCGTGCACGCTTCGAACAGGGATTGAGCTGTGCGGTATCCGTCCACCCCGGGAACATCGGGTCGCGGCCATGGGCGACGATCAGGTCCCCGGCCACCGTTTCCGCCAGGAATCCGTCGGTGATCGCCGCGCCGTTCTGTGATGGGTCGGCATGGATGTAGTATTCGGGGTGCTGCTTCACCCATGCGTGGTCACGGGCAGTATGATTGCTCACGTAATCGAGAATCAGTCCGATCCCCTTCTTCGCCAGACGTGTGCGGAGGGAGCGGAGCGCACGTCCGCCGCCCAGGGCCGGTGCGATGCGGTATTCCTGCACGGCATATGGTGAACCAAGCACGTCCTCCGGGGTGACGTCCGGCAATGACCGGCGATACTCTTCCATCAGTCCCGGCGCATCGAGAGCCAACTTCCGTCCGAGCGCTCCCGTGGTCCATGCACCCATCAGCCACACCGCATCGACACCCAGCGCAACCCATCCATCGATCACCCGGTCCGGGATGTCGGCAAGCGTGAGCGGCGTGCCCGCCTCGGACGAGAGTTCGTGCATGAGGACACGGGTATTCACTTCATAGACCACCGGATGCCGGGTCGCCGGTAATCGTGGCGTGACGGTATTCGTTCGTGCGGACTTAGCCATGATCCGTATCCCTTTCTTCACCTTCGTCTGCCGTGTGCGCAGCGGCCTGCTTCCGGTCACATCCTTCAATGATCAGGACGATCTCTCCGCGCGGAGGTGCCGTGCGCACGCCATCGCTCAGGTCCTGCAGAGTACCCCGGCGCATCTCTTCGAATTTCTTGGTGAGCTCACGGGCGAGCACGGCCCGGCGTTCGCCCATCTGTTCCGCCAGGTCGGTGAGCGTCCGTTCGATCCGATGGGGGGATTCATACAGGACGATCGTGCGCGTCTCGCCCACCAGCTGTCCGATCCGGGTCTTCCGCCCCTTCTTGTGCGGCAGGAATCCCTCGAACACGAACCGTTCGGTGGGGAGTCCGCTCGCGACCAGCGCGGTCAGCATGGCACTCGCGCCGGGGACCGCGACCACCTGTGCTCCCCCCTGCAATGCCGCGCGCACCAGGGCGAAAGCAGGGTCGGAGATGCCCGGCGTACCCGCATCACTGATCACCGCCACACTCCCGCCGGCGGCCAACCGCTGGACGAGTTCGGGGATACGCCGCAATTCGTTCTGAATGAAGTAACTGACGAGGGGAGTGGTGATGGTGTAATGCTCGAGCAACACCCGCGAGGTGCGGGTATCCTCGGCCGCGATCACATCCACGCTGCCGAGGATGTGGAGCGCGCGATGGGAGATATCGCCGAGATTGCCGATGGGTGTCGAGACCACGTACAGCGTTCCGGGCTGGACGCTCTCCGTCATAGGCCCCAGTCCCGTGGATACCGGAAATCAACGTTGATGGTCCGGTGCGACAACTTGGCGATGACGGGTGGCCGGCGCTTGAACTGGCTCCGCGTGATCATGCCGCGCACGCGGGTGATGAACGCTTGCGCGAACCCCATCTTCAGAAGTTCGGCGTCGGTGCGACGTTCATCCAGCATGCAATACAGCAGCCGGTCCACGTCTTCGTACGTGAAGCCCATCTCGCCTTCGTCCGTCTGGCCGGCCCAGAGATCGGCCGAGGGTTTCTTGTCGATCACTTTCAAGGGCAGGCCGAGGTGACGCGCGAGTTGCCAGATCTGCGTCTTGTAGAGATCGCCCAGGGGGTTCAGGGCTGACGCCATATCACCGAACAGCGTGCCATAGCCCAGCATCAGTTCGGTCTTGTTGGAGGTGCCCAGGACGAGCGCCTTCTCGCGCTGGGAGATGTCGTACAGGATGATCATCCGTTCGCGGGCCATCACATTGCCGCCGCGGACGCGGTCGTTGCCGCTCCCCAATGCCAGGTACGGGTCCACCATCGGCGAAATGTCGACCAGTTCGGTCCGCATCCCGATCGAGCGGGCCACGAGTTCGGCATCCGCTTTGCTCTCGGGCGAGCTGGTCCGGTACGGCATCATCACGCCCAGAACGTTCTCCGGACCGAGCGCGCGCGCTGCCAGGGCGGCGCACACCGCGGAATCGATACCACCGGAAAGTCCCAGAACGCCTTTCGTGAACCCCGCGACGGACGTTTCGTCCTTCAGAAAGGCCACAAGGATCCGTTCGACGATCGACGGATCGAGCAACGCGCCAAGTTCAATATTCTCTACGGTTTCCATAAGGAAAAGGTACGAAAGGCGCTTCTCGTATTCAACATGCGGTCACATTCACCGTTCAATTCAGATATCGGATATCAGATATCTGAATTCAGAATTTGCGGATCCGTCCAACCCACCCGCCGCCCTTTGCCAGATGCACCGTCAGGGTATCGCCGGCATGCACCGCACTGCCCGAGATCACGTGATCGATGGCACGGGTGTTCGCATTCTTCCCGTCAGCGAGCGATGTGAGGAGATACGGCGCGCCCGGCTCCAGGAACGTCAGGTCCAGCCGCAGATCGCGCTCCTCCCCATTGGTCACTGCCCCGATGAACCACTCGTTGCCGTGCCGCCTCGCCACCGCCACGACCTCCCCGATCTTCGCGGTGAGGACGCGTTCTTCATCCCACTCCACGGGGATGGCGGTCATGAACCGGGTGAACGCATCCTCTGCGACATAATCCGACGGACTATCGGGAAGCATGCGGAGCGGGCACTCCAGGATGACGCACATTGCGGTGGTGTGCGCACGTGTCCCCTGCCCCATCGGACGGTCCGGGATCATGCGGAATTCCCGCGGGGTGGCATTGCGCACGGTCCCCGGCAGATAATCCGCCGCCCCCGCCACCATGCGGATGAACGGCAACACGGTGTGATACCACGGCGAATCGTCCTGATTCACGCCGTTCTGTTCGAACTCGATCAGCCCTTCGCGCACGGGGGCGTTAGGCCACGTCCGTTGCAGGCCATCGGGCTTGTATGCGCCGTGGAAGAGAACGAGCATCTTTCGCTTCGAGGTCTCCTCCGCACACCGATGGTAGAACTCCACCATCTGCTGATCGTCGCTGTTCATGAAGTCGATCTTGATCCCCGCGATCCCCCAACGGGAGAATTGCTCGAAGGCCGCGTCCCATTGCCGCTCGAGGGTCGACCAGACGGCCCAGAGGAGGATCTCGACGTTCTTGCTCCGTGCATAGGTCAGGACCTCGGCCATGTCCAGCCCCGCCGAGACCCGCAGCAGGTCCTCATCGGGTGACCAGCCTTCGTCCAGCAACACATACCGGACGCCATAGCGGGCAGCGAAATCGATGAATGCCTTGACCGTGGGTGTGTTCACCCCGCCGGTGAAATCCACGCCGAACATGTTCCGTCTCCCCCACCAGTCGAGTGTGACCATGCCCGGACGTATCCATGACGGATCGGCAAGGCGTGAAGGCTCGCCAAGGAGATAGACCATGGTGTTGGTCAGGAGTCCGGCGTCGTCCCTGGCGATGCAGAGGACACGCCACGGGAACCACCGCGACCCGGAGGTGCGGGCGATCTCTTTCGCGCGGTCGGTCACCATCCCGCGCCGATAGAGATCCTTCCCTTCCAGCCGCGCCGTCGGGTAGCTCGGGAAGGTGGAGGCCAGCGTTCCGTTCCCCGCATGC
>WBZP01007957.1_pt1 | contig 10118 bp, 12 predicted proteins | sample 5204301 | NCBI WGS metagenome assembly WBZP01 (sample SAMN12412401, study PRJNA552823) | activated sludge metagenome | isolation source: activated sludge from nitrification reactor of wastewater treatment plant... | place: USA: Pennsylvania | collected 2017 | reverse complement strand
CGCCGCCGAGAACACGCTCGACGATGACGGGATCACGCGGCTCGTTGCGCGCTGTCGCGCCGGAGGCGTGCTTGTCGGCGTGGGCGCGCTGACTCCGACCGTGCAAGACGTGACCGCCGCCGATGACACGGTGTCGGGCCCGGAAGTGCTGTACGCCGGCCGAATCCTCATCACCGACTAGGAGAGCCTGTGGGGAAAAAAGCAGACAGACGCGCCGCGCGAGAGGCAGCCGCACAGGCCCGCTCGTGCGCGTGGATTCAGCGCGGCATGACCGACGAGGCGACCCTGGCCCATCTGCGCCAGTGCGACGAGTTTGGCCTAAGGGCTGCGCTGTTGCGTGCATCGCATGACGCCGCTCGCCCAATGAGCCCGCATCATGTGCATGGTCTTGTCGTGCTGGGAGCGCTTGAAACTATCAAGCTGGAACGGCTGAGGGCGTAGCGTGGCGTCGATTCAGCGCATCTTTCCAGCGCTCAACACGACCGCGCTTAGCTTCGTCCGAAAGCCTGCTGGGGCTCTCGGGCAATGGAGCCAAGCCAGCGCGGTCTATGGGGCGCAGGGTGCGCGCTACGCTGGGCCCTCTGTGGGCACGGCGCAGATCCAAGCGGTGCCGCAGTTCAATGCCGTCCCGGGTGGCACGACACAAACGCTGCTCTTGGCGCAGTTCGTCTCTGACCCTCTGCGGTCGGTGCTGATTCCGGCGCTGGCTTGGAATGTGGGCTTTGCGCTGCAGCTCGCTAACGCAGCGGCGACCTACACTTGGCGGGGCCAAGCGGCGCTCTTTGTGCTCAATGGCTCGACGGGAGAACGGCGGGCTACGCTATTCGATACATCCAACGTCGGCAGCGGCGCGCGGACAGTCACGACTGAGCGCACCTGCCTTGCCAGTATCACAGGCCAAGCGGCGCAGGTGCGAGCCGGCGACTGCCTATGCCTGGAGCTTGGCATCGAGATCGCGAACGCGGCGGCCTCGCTGGCTCCGCAGGTCAGCCTATTTGCTGGCGGGCTGTCGCCTATCACGGCGGACAACGTCGCGGCGACTGACGCGCAGACAGTCCTAGAGGCGCCGCAGAACCTTCTGCTTAGCCTGCCCGCGGCAGGAGAGCAGCCGAATGCGCGGGTAACGCGCGCCGATGCTGTGCGCATGATCAAGGAAGCGTGGCCGCCGCGCAGCGCTTCGCTTTACGACTGGGATTCCTCCGACGCGCTGGTCTGCAAGGTCTTTGAAGCGCTCGGCGACGTTCTGAAGTTGTATTTCTACGACCAAAGCGACCGCGTGTTTCGGGAGACCAATCCGCTGACGACGGTGGAACTGCTGCCGACATGGGAGGCGCTGCTAGGCATTACGCTATCCGAGAGCGTTCTACGCACGCGCTCGGTCGAGCGGCGGCGACAGACTGTGCTTGCGCGCCTGCGCGAGATGGGGCCGCTGACACTGCACAACCTCGCCGCCATCTTCGCGCAGTTAGCTGGATACGTGCCTCCTGCGGTGCCTCAGGTTCTGGAATTTGCGCGGACCGACATGCAGCCGCCGAACTTGTACACAGACACGCTGGGCGGCGCCATCCCGACAGGCACGGCGTTTGACGCAACGAACCTGCGGCGGATCACGCCGACTCTGCTAGATGGCGGCAAAGTCTGGGACGCGGGCGCGCTGGTGATTCTGACGCTGTCCTCTGCTGTCGGCGCGCGGGCCTTGCGCGTGAAGCTAGAGGGCCCCGACGGAACCGCAGCGGCCTGGAGTCTGGAGAACGGCAGCGATCCCACGCAGACAACGCTGTACCTGCGCAGCCCTGTGCATGCCGGCGGGCCAGTCCACGGCAATTGGACGCTCAGCCTGTACCTTGATGAGAACCCGCCGCCGACGATAAATCTCACGTCCTGGAGCTTGTATGTGCTCGGACACAAGTGGGGCGGGCGCGGGGGCGTTAAGCACATCTGGAGCGTGTATCTGGACCCTGCGCACCAGGCGGCGGATCGGCGCGACATCGACACCACGCTCGACCGAATCACCCAAAGCTACGCCGAGGGCTTTGTCATCTTCGACCTAACAAGCATCCCCGGCGGCAACACGCACCGCGCAGGGCGCTTTATCCCGGGAGCTTAGTCCATGTATAACCCTCTCAAATATCCCTACGTTCGAGCGCAGACCTACGTTGATGGCAATCCTCCGGCGGTGCTGTCAGATGAGTTTTACAACCCCACACAGGATGCACTTGCGCGCCTGTATGGCTCTACGCTTGGCTATTCGACATCGCTCAGCACCGAGGAGTTCTGCCGACTTCAGCTTAGCGCACTGACCCCGATCGCAGGCGACCCGTTCGGCACGGAACTGGCTGTTCTAAGTAACCCCGGCGGCTTTGAGTTTCTGAGCGTCTCGCCGTCTGGGGTCAATGAACATGGCGTCTATCGCGTGCGCGGCAACGTGGCCGGGAACCGCGGCGGCCCTCCCGGGTTCCAGGTCGGCGACGGGCTGCGCTACCTCGGGGCGCGGCGCTGGATCTTCCGCTGCCGCCTCCGCTGCAGCAAGTTCAGCGTGCTGACCGGCGCCGACCCTGGGCTGGTGACCGGCCTCGGCAGCTATGCCTCCGGCCTGCCCGTCTGGATCGCCAACAACACGGGGTTCTGGGCGTACCAATGGGATGGCGGCAACGCGGTCTCGGCGATCCCCACAGTCGATGATGAGTGGGTGACGCTGTGGATTACCTGCGAAGATGCCGACGCGCAGGTGCGGTGGTATCTCAAGCGAGACGCGGACCCTCTGCCGCTGCTCATTGACACGCAGACGCTTGCAGCGCCTGACCTGTCGGGCGTGCGTCGCTTCATGCGCTACCAGGTCACGGCCGGCGCGGCAGACCTTGACTACGTAGAGCTAGACAGCATTTCCCTCGGGTGCGAGCGATGACCACGAACAACCGCGCGCTGCTGTCTGTGTTCCACCCGCAGCGCAAGCCGTTCGTGCGAAGTCACACTTTTGTCGATGGCATCGGGCCGCCGCCGTACACGTTTTTTGACGAAACCCAAGACCATCTCGGCGCGCTGTTCCATGCGCTGTACGGCTGGCAATACAGCCTGGATTTTGACGAGTGCGAAACAGGCGCCTCGGGGCTCGGCTACCTCAGCAACTTGACGTTATTCAACGCGCTGGGCGGGCCGATCAGCGTAGTGCCTGCCGCTGCCTCGGTCTACGGAGCACATGGAGTGTGGTCCGTGCTGGGCAGCACAAGCCCCTGGCAGATCGGCGCGCGCACTGCAGACATGTATCTGCGCGGCGATTTTCTGCTTACGGCCAAGGTCGCCGTCGTCAAGCGCTCGACACTCGATAGCAACGGCAACAACGGCTTCTGTGTTGCCGTCGGCAACCGCACCAAAATCCCGGTCTGCCCTGGCATCTCCTGCGGCACGAACTCGCCCAACTGGCATGTGTTTTACGGCCCTGGGCCGTCGGACGCTGCGGAGTATTTCGACACGGGGATTCCAGTCATTGATGGCCGGTTCTATCGGCTGCAGATCTCGCGCATGGCCGGGGCGCTGCGGTTCTTCATCGACGGCGCCGAGGTGCAAATTAACGGGCGCCCCGGGGTGTACTACCCCTATGCCCTAATCGGCTGCAAGTTCCTTTATGTCTCGCGCTGGACTGTCGGCGCAGCAAACGAAGGGTTTCTTATCGACGCCATCCATCTGATGGCGCAGCGGGTGACCACATGAGCGTAATCATCACGGGGCGCGTCGTCGTCGCGACCAATGCCGGCCTGCTGGAGGCTGTGCCCAGTCGCTACGTCTACCTGCGCCCGTCGCGGTCTGACTTCCAATTCAGCCTCGACGGCACAACGTGGCAGAACTGGCAGGGCGATCCAGACCTAGCCGGCAGCGAGTTCGCGGGCTGCATTCGGGCTCTGTGCAACGGCACGGGTGACTGGAGCTTCACTGTTCCGTGGACCGACGACCCCACGGAAACGCAACTGCCGGGCGGGGCGCTGGTTCCGGATCTGCTTTGGAACATCATCGACCCCAACCCGGCGCCCGGCCAGATCGTCTACTACGGCGCGACACCGTCGGCGGTTGTTGGCGCGACCATGTCGATCATGGAGCTAACGACTCTGCCAGCGCCGGATACGTGGCAGGTGGGCAGTGTCGCCTATACCGCGGTGCCCATTGGATCGCGGCGGTACGTGACAGTGCCGTTCACCTCGGCGAGTCAGTCCGCTTCGCTGGTGTTTGCCGACATGGGCACGACCGCCTGGAAGTTCAGCTACGGCGTCGAAAGTGATGACGTGTCGGCGACGTTCTATCTGCCGCAGGTGGACACAGCAAGCAAGACCAGCACCGCTGGCACCATCCGGATTAGCGACGTTCCGCCGGTCGGCAAAACCGTTCTCGTCCACGTGGAGATCTACGTCTGATGCACATGCTACGACTGACATTGTTTCTGGCGCTACTGCTAGCGCCTGTCATCGCGCACGGCGACACGCGAACTACCTCCGTCAGTATGACGCCGCAAGCGTCAAGCCCCATCGCATCGGGTCGCGGTGGGCTCTATACGAAAAGCTCGGACGGCAAGCCGCGGCTCGTTTCGACCGCCGGCACAGAGTACCCAGCCGGCGAGGCGCGGCACATATACATCAGCGCTGGCGCCCCAGGGGCTGCGGTGCTTGGCGACTGCTGGATCGACTCCACGAACAGCCACCTGCTTTACTGCAAGGAGTCCGCGGGCAACCTGCGACAGCGGATCGACCTCACTGTGCCCGGCGCCATTAGCATCCCGGCCAGTCCTGCGGTCCTGCTGGCACACGCAGACACGGCTGCAGGAACCAAGTACCTAGGCGGCGCTGGCTACACGGCCGCAGCAGCGGCGCAGGTCGTGTTGTTCGTCTCGCACAGCGCGCAGAGCATTCGGTATCTCGCTTGCACCGCAGGCACAGCCCCGGGCGGCGCGGTGAGTGATGTGCTGACCGTGCAAAAGTCGAGCGACCAGGGCGCGACGTGGGCCGATACAACATCGACTTGCACTCTGACCGGAGCCGCGCAGACATGCTTCTCGGCATCGACCGCGCTGCTTGCTGCCTATGATCAGCTTGCAGTAAAAATCGTCCGCAATGGTCTGTCGGTCGGCGCGGCGTATAGCTGCGAGATCGTGGTGAACTGATGCGCGCTCGCTTCGCTTTGCTGCTTCTGTGCCTTGCTAGCTGCCATCGCTGCCCATCGCATCCGTGTCCCATCGACATGACGCCGGCGCTAGATCTTGCCGTGCCTGCAGACATGGCACTGGCTGACATGAGCGCGCCGGCTGACAGCGCCAGCCCAGCGCCTGATGCCTGCTTGGCCTGCAATGCCATTTTCAACCCCTGCAACGCGCTGGGTCTTTACTGCTACCGCGGGTGCTGCAGCTCTGACCCGCACTAGGATGCCTATCTGCCGCCCTTAATTGATGGCTAATCCAATCGATCGCGGCGATTTCGGCATCGTCTTCTATGCCAGCACGGCAACTCCTCTTCCGACCTACATCGACGTAAAAGGGCAGCCGCAGACCGCCATCGCGCTGACCGGAAGCATGCAGCGCATGCCGGTGGATGTCAGCAGTGCGTATGTCTACGTCGGCGGCGTGTCCCGCTACACCCTGCAGGTCGATGTGGATTCGGACGACACTCCGATCGATCTTGGCCTGCTCGGGCACTTCGAGTCAGACCCGTCCGCTCCCTTTGGTGAGCTGGCCACGTTCCGCAACGACGACCAGGCCACCAAGTCGATCCACACCTTCGACGCCCCTGGGCGCTACATCCTGCAAACTGCCAACCTCGGCGCCATCGTCGAGGGTTGCTTGCAAGCGCGGCTGAGCGGAGACGGTGAAGACGGGGAGATCATCGTGCGTCTGCGAGTGGAGCGCTAGCATGGGTGTTCCGTTTAGCTTTCCGACAGCGCCTGGTGAGCCTGGCGCAACGGGTCCGGCTGGCCCCGCAGGCCCAGCCGGCAACCCATACGAGAGCGTCACCACAAACGACGCAGCCAGCGCGGGGCAGGTAGCGCGGCGCGTCACCGGCGGCAACGTCGAGCTAGCTGACGGCGGCGCTGTTGGTAGCGGCGATGCCACGGTGGGCCTGTATGGCGCCGCGGTCGCGGGCGGGGGCACTGCTCAGATCTATCGCTCAGGGTCGCGCTGTCCTGTGGCTGGGCTGCCGGTCGGCGTGCTCTGGCGTAGCAACACCGGCGGCGCCGTCCTGTATGCCTCGCTGGTCTCTACTGAGTACACAAACCGGCTGGGATACAGCGACGGCGCGGGAGTCGATGTCAACGTCGGCGCAGAGGAGATGGTTCCATGAGCAAGCAACGCTTCGCCCTACTGATCGCGATCGCGCTGTGCGTCGGCGCATCGGCAGGCGCTTACAAACCACAGTGCAAAGACAGCAGTGGGCGTCTCATCGTCTGCTCTGGCACCCTCGACAACACGCAGGCCCCGACCGCAATCGCCACTAGCTCGCTGACGGGCACGGTCGCGCAAGCAAACGGCGGCCTCGGGGTCGATGCGTCTGCGCTGAGCAATGGCGTGGTCGTCAAGTCCGGCGGGGTGATGTCTACCGCCACGGCTCCGGCGATGTCTGGCGCGAACATCACGACTGCGACACTGCCCGGTTCAGCCCTGACCGCCTCCTCGGTCGCAACGACCAAGATCACCGGCGGCACTACCAATCGCGTGCTTTACGACAACGGCACGAATGCGTCATGGACCGCCGCGCCGTCGAGTGCGTCATCTTTTCTGCGCGGCAGCAGCCCGCCCGCGTGGGATCAGATCAACCTCAACACCGATACGCAGGGGGTGGTCCCAACAGCCAAGGGCGGCACGAACCTCTCGAGCTTTACCGCGGGCGGCATCTTCTACGCGTCGGATTCTTCGTCGATGGCCCAGCTTGCGCTCGGGACCTCGGGCTACGTCCTCACAAGCAACGGCACAGTCCCGACCTACGCAGCACCGGTCACCGCGACGAACTCCTGCGCGTCGATGTCGGCGACCAGCTACACGCTGACGACCATTTACGGAAACATCGGCCTTTCGCTGTCACTGGGCGCTGGGACGCACATCGTCACCGCCAACGTGCGGACGCAGATACAGGCGACTGCGGGCACGCTTAACGCTGGCTTGCGGCTCTACAACTCGACCGCTGGAGCGGCCATCAGCAACAGCGACCGCTTCACCAGCTACAGCAGCGGAATGCTCGAGGGTCAGACGACGCCGATCACTGAGATCATCACCCTCGGGTCAACGTCAACGATCGACGTGCAAGGCCTCAAGTCGGCGGGCACGTTTACGTCAGCCACCGTCAATAGCGACTCCTCGGGATACAGCCGCCTTTGCGCGGTCAAGATCAGTTCATGACCAAAATTTTCGCCATACTTCCGCTCTTGCTTCTGGCCTGCAGCCCCGAGGTGGAGCCGTTCTGCGGCCCCGCCGAGGATCTCGACGCCTGGCAGGTACAAACCAACGGCAAGGTCGCTACCACTTCGCGCCCTATCGACGCCTGCCGCCGACAGACCGAGCTTGTCAGCGACCTCCTACCCGGCGGCGAGGTCTCGATCTCGCGCGTGGTCCCGATCCCCGCCGGCTATCGGCGGCCCTACGTCGAGGTGGACAGCGGCGCAACGGCTGCCTGCGCGTCAATCACGGTGGCGCTGGACACCGAAGGGCACGCGGGGCCGGTGGCTAGTTTCGCCGCGCAGTCGGGCGCACCGGTGGCCAAGATCACGGCCCTGGCCCAGGAGCGATGCAGCGTCCGGATCAAGCCGCACATCCAGATAGGCGAGGGCCCCTGATGCCTGCCTTGCTCTTGCTTGTCGCTCTCTCCGCCTGCGGTCAGGGTCCCACCTGGCATCAGGACATCGCGCCGATCGTCGAGCGGTCGTGCTCGGGCTGCCACGCTTTCGACGCGGCCAGTGCTACACGGCAGGCGACCCAGATCGCCGAGATGGTCACGAGCGGCCGCATGCCGCCGTGGCTGCCGGATGACAGCGTGCTTTACAGCAACGACCCGCGGCCCACTGCCGCAGAGCGCGCGCTGATCCAGGCCTGGGCGCGAGATCCTGAGCTCGGCACCCCGCGGCCGCGAGCTCTGCAGGCGGCCGGCGAGCTCTACGAAGGCGAGCCTTACGCCCCGGGCGACCGGGACGAGATCCGATGCTTCCTACTGCGGCCGCGGCCGGGGTTCTTCTCCGCCTACCGCTGGACCGGGGCAGGCGCGCACCACTTCGAGGCGACAGTGGTTACGGCCGCTGGCGCTGCGCAAGCAGAAGCCAAGGGCGGTGCACGGGGCTGGGACTGCGCCGACGCGCAGGACTTCCCGGCGAGAACTGGGCTGATTAGCACAAATCCCGCGGTCCCCTATCGCTACCCTGCGGGCTACGGCGTCGAGCTTGCCGACGGTGACGCGCTGGTGCTGTACGCACACTTGACCCCGCAGGCAGACCGCAGCCCGCGGCGCTTTGGGATCGCGCTCGAGTACGGCGCACAGGGTAAGCCAGTGGTGCAGCACGGATGGAATGGGCCATCCGAGGTCCCCTGCCCTCCTGCTCTTGCTAGCCAACCGCAGTGCGCGAAGTCCTGGGCGCGGTCGCGAGCCCTGCTTGGCGCTGGCCTACCGACCCCCGAAGAGCAGGTAGCCCGCTGCGGGCCGCAGACCTTCGAGCCGTCCGCCGATGGCCGGTCGATGACCGTCCGCTCCCAGTGCCGCGCCGCTCTGCCCCCTGGGCGCTGGCGAGTTCTAGGCGTCCGGGCGCACATGCACCTAGCCGGGCTCGCGGTCACTGTGAGCAGCGGCGGCCGCACGCTCCTCCGCATTCCGCGGTGGGACTACCGGTACGAAAACACCTACGCGCCCGTCGAGCCGCTCGAGCTTGGCCCTGATGCCACGATCGAATGCACCTGGGCGGCGGGTTCGCGGTATCATACTTTCGAGCTGGGCCGCGACGGGGAAATGTGCGTCGGCTCGCTTGTGCTGGGAGGGATACCTTGACCCTGAATGCTTCCGATATCCTCGCCGCCGCACTGAGTGCCGGCGGCGCTGTATCTGGCTTGCTGGCCTTCCTCACTGGCTGGCGACGCGAGACCGTCACCACTGAACGATACCGGCTTTACCTGGAAGCGCTCAACCGTCGCGATCAGGCACTGGCCAGCGCCACGCCGGAGGGCCGAGACGCGATCCTGCGCGAGCCCCCGATCAGCCAACCGCCGCCCCTGGGAGCCATCGCGATCGCTGCCCTGGTAGCTGCAGGAACTGGGCTCTCAATTGGCGGCGGAGTGGCCGCGGTGCCCCAGGTGGCCGCGCCGGGACCAAGCATATGCAAGTCCTGCGATCCGCCGTGCCCCCGCGGCCAGTATTGCAGCGGCGGCGTCTGTGTCAGCAATGCCGAGACGCCCGAGGGTTCCGCGGCGCTGCTCAAGGGCGGCTTCATGACGTTGCCCGGCTGGGCGGACCTGACCTCGCGCACGCCTTGGGACCGGGCGCCGGAGCGGTACTAGGGCTTGACAGCCCGCGCGGCTTTGGCATCCTGAGCGGGCTCCCCTTGTTTGAATAAACAAGCCCTCGCGCAAGGTTTCGACCATGTAACCGCACCCGGTTGTAAAAGCACACGAGAGCCCCGCCACAAGCGGGGCTTTTGTGTTTCTGCCCTCCCTCCCCCTCCCCCGCCTCAGCAGTCAACCCCCGCTTCACAACTGCCTTCCGTCGCTGGTGTAAAAAAAGCGACATCAGACGTTAATTTATCTTGACGTTTGATTCGGCGTGAGTAGAGTAGTGGACATGGACGGACGGCACAGAGCCGGACGCCAAAAAGGAGCCCACCATGACCACCTCTGAAAACCGCGACGCAATCATCGAGACCATCAAACAACTGGACCTGCACATTCGCGCCGATAAAAAGCGCGTGGGCATTCGTGGTCTTCGACGAGGCCCAGAGACCCGGCCCGAGGTCGTGCTGTACGCTTTCTATCGGGGCGCTGAGCTTAAGGTCGATTGGCGTGCGACGTACGAAGAGGCCCAGGCTGACCTCAATGATCACGTGGACTATTGCCTGCACAATCTGGGACTGCTCCCTCCCTCCGCCGCCAAAGCCATCGCTTGCCTCGCCGAGAC
>WBZP01004329.1_pt2 | contig 10120 bp, 12 predicted proteins | sample 5204301 | NCBI WGS metagenome assembly WBZP01 (sample SAMN12412401, study PRJNA552823) | activated sludge metagenome | isolation source: activated sludge from nitrification reactor of wastewater treatment plant... | place: USA: Pennsylvania | collected 2017 | reverse complement strand
GTGTCCGACGAGGCGTTCGCAGCCATTCGCCTGGCCCGCGAGGACTTTCATGGCGAATGGAACTACACCATCACGCCAAACACCTCATAAAAGTTCATGTTATTTGTTTACGACTCCATAGGGCCGTAGCGGGCTGCCCCAGGTGTCGCCGCTACTCCCCGTTACATAGAGATAGCCGCCGGCGTCCACCGCGAGGCTGGAGCCCCAATCCTCGCCACTGCCGCCGAGGAAGGTATTCCAGAGCAGTGTCCCGTTGCCGTCGAGCTTGGCGACAAAGGCGTCGTAATAGCCGCTGTGCGCCCGCAACGGGCTGCCCCAGGTGGTGGCGCTCTCCCCGGTCACATAGGGATGGCCGCTGGCGTCCAGGACGAGGCCAAGGCCCCGATCAAAGCCGCTGCCGAGGAAGGTGTTCCACAGCACAGCGCCCCATTGGAGCTGAGCTTGGCGACAAAGGCGTTGACGCCGCCGCTGTGCGCCTGCAGCGGGCTGCCCCACGTGCCTTCGCTTAAACCGGTCACATAGACATAGCCGCCGGCGTTCAGGGCGAGACCATAGCCCACATCAATGTAATTGCCGCCGAGGAAGGTGTTCCACAGCAAGGCGCCAGTGGGGCTGAGCTTGGCGACAAAGGCGTCGGCCTGGCCACTGTGCGCCCGCAGCGGGCTGCCCCAGGTGGCGTAGCTCCCACCGGTCACATAGATATTGTTGCTGCTGTCCAGGGCGAACTCCAAGCTCCAATCCTCGCCACTGCCGCCGAGGAAGGTATTCCATTCCAGGGTCGGATCGATCCATAGCGCCCGACTCGGATCATAGTCGCCAAGCCGGAAACCCAGCTCTTGTTCGCCATGTTGGACGAAGGCGACGCTCACGGCCTGACGCTGGCCCTCCCGCTCCTGCCAGGCGATGGGGGCGGATTCGGTCAAAAGGCCGCTGTCGAAGCGGATGTTCAGACGGCCCTCGGCATCGAGGCTCAAGGGCCGGTTGTAGCGCAAGCGCACCTGGCCGATGTCGGCGCCGGGTTGGAGTTGATAGACACTCTCGGCGATACCGCCCGGCGCGGCGCGATAGCTCAAGTCGATGCCCTGCCAGAGGTTGGGGTAGCGCACCTCGGTCAGGGGCGGGGCCTGTGGATTCTGGCGCGAGTTGTGTAGGGTCCGCTGTGCGGACCTCTCGTGGCTCGGGTCTGGGATGGTCCGCATAGCGGACCCTACGCGATTTTCCGCTGGTTTCACTGGTTCCCAAGCTCCACCCTGTTCTGCCAGCTCTGGCTGGTCCAGGTCGCCGGGAAGCTGGGACTTCGCCACAGCCGTTCCCAAGGAGGACCTTGGGAACGAGCGAAATCCTTGCGTCCCCTCGACCCTCACCCCTAGCCCCTCTCCCAAAGGGCGAGGGGAGTCTTGTAGGGTCCGCTGTGCGGACCATTCGGAGCTTGGGTCTGGTATGGTCCGCCTAGCGGACCCGACAGGGTTATCCCCAGCCGGGGTGTCGCTCTGCGGGACACTCGGGTTGGCGCCGACAAACTCCACCTTGAGGGCATGGGTTCCGCTGGCGGTCAGCAGGTGATCCGGGGCGAATCGCAACACATGCCCGCCCGAGGTAAAGGTGAGGCGTTCGGGGGACTCTGGTAGGGTCCGCTGTGCGGACCTCTCTTGGCCTGGGTCTGGGATGGTCCGCGTAGCGGACCCTAGGCCTACGCCATCTACGCTCTCAGGCCAATCGAGCGGGAGAACTCCCGAGGGTGCCTCGACCCGGGCCTGGCCGAGACCGGCCACTCCCGACAACAAGGCCACACCGACACCAAGCCAAAATTTGAATCCGCGCATGAGGGGCTCCTTTCCAGTTCCTTGCTCTTACGACAGTGAGGGGAGATAAACCGTTGAAGGTGTGGGATTTTATGAGAACCCCTGGGCAAAATCCAGACACCACCAATAGGTGGTAAGGGGCTATCCGTTCGCGGCTTGATCCCCGACATTGCCATGGCGCGGAGAAATGCCGCAGAGTGATGAAGAAGTAGGGCTCCCTTCAGCGATGGGACAGCCCTCGGCAGCATGATTTACTTATTGATATTCATATATTGGCCATGCGTAACTTATGAATGCCCCATCTTCCCCGCCACCGCTCCTGAGCCCCGAATACCGCAGCCAACTCCTTCTGGTCGCCAGAGAGTCGATCGAGCATGGGCTCCAGCTTGACCGCCCCTTACGGGTGAATTCCGAGGCCTATCCAGCCGCCCTCCAGGCGCCACGGGCCAGCTTTGTCACCTTGCAGCGCCATAAGGAGCTGCGGGGGTGCATCGGACATCTCGAAGCCTGCCTACCCCTGGTGGTGGATGTGGCCGAGAACGCCTTTGCCGCGGCCTTCCGGGATCCACGGTTTCCGCCCCTGACCAGCCGCGAGCTTCAGGATCTCGAAATCCACATCTCCGTACTGACCCCGGCGGTGCCCATGTCCTTTAGCTCCCAGGCCGATCTGCTGCGCCAACTGCGACCGGGCATTGATGGTCTGATCCTGGAGGAAGGGGTTCACCGGGGCACCTTTCTGCCCTCGGTATGGGAATCCCTGCCAGAGCCGGGGCAATTCCTCGCTCATCTGAAGCGGAAGGCTGGACTGAGTCCGACCCACTGGTCCTCCAGCCTCAAGGTCAAACGCTACACGACCGAATCATTTCCCTAGACCAGCTCCAGGGCCTCCCGCAGACGGGAGACGGCCACCACCTCGACGCCGGCGGGCGGATGTTTGGGGGCGTTGGCGCGCGGCAGGACCACCCGGTTGAAGCCCTGCTTGACCGCCTCCTGTAACCGATCCAAGCCGTTGGGCACGGGTCGCACCTCGCCCGCCAAGCCGATCTCGCCGAAGGCCGCCAAGCGCGATGAAATGGGCCGGTCCCGCAGACTGGAGAGGATGGCGAGCAACACCGGCAGATCGGCGACGGTCTCGGTGATGCGCACCCCACCCACCACATTGACATAGACATCCTGGTCGTACATGGCGATGCCGCCGTGGCGGTGGAGTACCGCCAGCAGCATCCCCAGGCGGTTTTGTTCCAACCCCAGGGCCAGGCGTCTGGGATTGGCGAGGGAACTGGTGTCCACCAGGGCCTGTACCTCCACCAACAGCGGGCGACTGCCCTCCCGGGTCACCAGGATAACGCTACCGGAAACCGGCTCGGCATGGCGGGACAGAAAGATGGCCGAAGGATTGTTCACCTCTCTGAGCCCCTTGTCCGTCATGGCGAACACGCCCAACTCGTTGACCGCGCCAAAGCGGTTCTTGAAGGAGCGCACCATCCGCAACTGGCTTCCGCTTTCGCCTTCGAAATAGAGCACCGTGTCCACCATGTGCTCCAGCACCCGGGGACCGGCGAGCGCCCCCTCCTTGGTCACATGGCCGACCAGAAACAGCCTGGTTCCCGTTCGCTTGGCATATTGCACCAACTGGGCGGCGGACTCCCGCACCTGGGCGACGGAACCAGGAGCGGACTGCAAGTCTTCGGTATACATGGTCTGGATGGAATCGATGACGGCCACCTGGGGGGCCTCGGCCTGGGCAGCGGCCAGGACCCGTTCGATGCAGGTCTCGGTCAAGACCTTCATCCCCGTCTCCCCGATCCCCAGGCGCTGGGCACGCAGACCCAGTTGCTGGGGGGATTCCTCCCCGGTGACGTACAGGGTCGGCCAGTCTGGCGGCAGCCTGGCCATCATCTGTAGTAGGAGGGTGGATTTACCGATCCCGGGGTCGCCGCCGATGAGCACCACCGATCCCTTCACCAGTCCGCCGCCAAGGACCCGGTCCAGCTCGCTGATACCAGTCGGCGTCTTGGTCTCGCTCTGTACCCGCACCTCGGCCAGGGGGATGGGGCGGGCCTCGCCTCCCTCCCCAGCAAAGCCGGCGAACCGTCCCGGGCGTGGGGCCTTGGCCTCCACCCGGGTCTCTTCCATGGAATTCCAGGCCCGACAGTCCGGACACTGACCGGCCCACTTGGGGAAAGTGGCGCCGCAAGCGTTGCAAGTGTAAAGGCTCTTAGCCAAGTTCCCGGCGGTGCCTGACGACCGCCCCTTGGTTCTCGTCCTGGGAAGCGAGGTATCGCCTCGGCACCCGGGCCGTGACCCCGCACAGGAGTTGATAACTGATGGTCCCGGCCCGTTCGGCGATCTCTTCCACCGGCAGGCCCCGGCCCCAAAGCACGGCGGGGTCGCCTACCCTCGCCTCTGGACAGGGGCTGAGATCCACACTGATCATGTCCATCGACACCCGCCCGACCAGCGGCACCCGCTGCCCATTCACCAATACCGGCGTGCCTGAAGTGACCTGTCTGGGATAGCCGTCGCCATAACCGATGCCGATCACCCCCACGGGCATATCCCGGGGACAGCGATACAGGCCGCCGTAACCGACCCTTTCACCGGCGGCGATCCGATTGACGGCGATCAGCCGCGCCTGGAGGGTCATGACCGGCTCCAGACCGCGTTGCGCGCCGGTCTCACCGGGAAAGGGCGAGGCACCGTAAAGCATGATCCCCGGCCTTATCCACTCCCTCGGGCCGGCCATCCCGCTCAGGATGGCGGCCGAATTGGCGAGGCTCGCCGTCTCCCCGGGCCGCAACAGGGCCTGGAAACGCTGCCATTGTACCTGGGTATGGGGATGGCCCGGCTCGTCGGCACAGGCGAGGTGGGTCAGCCAACCCGGCCTTCCGACCAGCGCCACAGCAGTAACCAGGCGCCCCAGTACCTCCCTTCCCCGTTCGGGAGAGAAACCCAGGCGATGCATGCCGGTATCGATCTTGATCCAGATCCCCAGGGGGGACGACACCTGGGTGCGCTCCAGTAATTTGATTTGAAATTCATGATGGACGACCAGTTGCAGATTCTGTCGGCCCGCCAGTTGCAGCTCCTCCCCGGTGAAGGCCCCTTCGAGCACCAGCAGCGGCAGACCTATACCCGCCTCCCGCAGCCTCACGGCCTCCTCCACCCGGGCCACCGCCAGACCATCCGCCTCCCCGAGGGCGGCGGCCGCCGCCGTCATGCCATGACCATAGGCATCCGCCTTGACCACCGCCCAGACCGAGGCCCCGGCGCTTGCCCGTCTGGCAATCCCGAGATTGCGGCGCAAGGCGGTATGGTCGATGAGTGCCTCGGGCCCGAACTCCATCAGTAGTGTTCACTCATGTAGACGTCGTTGACGTAATTCTCGAACTTGGTGTACTGCCCAAGGAAGGTCAGTTTGAGGGTGCCGATGGGACCATTGCGCTGCTTACCGATGATAATCTCGGCGCTGCCCTTGTCCGGACTGTCCTCGTGATAGACCTCGTCGCGATAAATGAACACCACCAGATCCGCATCCTGCTCGATACTGCCGGATTCCCGCAGATCCGACATCACCGGACGCTTATTTGGCCGCTGTTCAAGGTTGCGATTGAGCTGGGAGAGGGCGATCACCGGCACCTCCAGCTCCTTGGCCAGGGATTTGAGACCCCGGGAGATGGCGGAGATCTCCGCCACCCGGTTTTCTCCCGCCCCGGGAGCCTGCATTAACTGTAAATAGTCGATCACGATCAGGGCCAGCGCGCCGTGCTCGCGCTTCAGGCGGCGGGCCCTGGCCCGTACCTCGGTCGGCGTCAGATCGGGGGAATCGTCGATAAAGAGCCTGGCCTCCGCCAGGATACTGACCGAGGAGGTCAACCGAGGCCATTCGTCGTCCTCCAACTTGCCGGTACGGACCCGATGCTGGTCGATGCGTCCCAGGGAGGACATCATGCGCATGGCCAGTTGCTCGCCGGGCATCTCCATGCTGAACACCGCCACCGGCAAACCGCTACGAATGGCGACATTCTCGGCGATGTTCATGGCAAAGCTGGTTTTTCCCATGGAGGGACGGCCGGCGATGATGATCAGATCCGATTTCTGCAACCCCGAGGTCATCTCGTCGAAATCGGCAAAACCGGTACTCAGGCCGGTGATGGGCTCATCCTTCTGGAACAGGGTCTCGATACGGTCCACCGCCCGGGTCAGCAGGGCCTTGATCGGCACGAAACCGCTCCCTCCCCGGGTACGCTGCTCGGCGATCTGGAATACCCTCGACTCCGCTTCGTCCAACAGGGCAATGGAATCCCGTCCACCGGGGTTGAAGGCACTGTCAGCGATATCCGTACCCACGGCGATCAACTGCCTGAGTACCGAATACTCCCGTACTATGTCGGCATAGGCGCGGATATTGGCCGCCGAAGGGGTCTCCCGGGCCAAGGCGGCCAGATAGATCAGCCCCCCGGCCTCCTGGAGTTGTCCCTGGCGTTCCAGGTCCTCGGACAGGGTCACCACATCGAAGGGTTGCAGTGTGTCGGCGAGCCTGGCTACGGCGCGAAAGATGAGACGGTGTTCCTTGCGGTAGAAATCGGTCTCGGTGACCCGGTCGGCGATCAGATCCCAGGCCCGGTTGTCGAGCATCAGACCGCCCAGCACCGACTGCTCGGCCTGGCTCGAATGAGGCGGCACCCGGAAACCCGGCTCATCCAGGGTCACACCTGGGGCTGTGGCGGCATGCAAAGGATTCATGGCAAGCTGGTGGAGTTCGCTGAATTCGGACTCATGGTCCCGTTCCGCCGCCCCTTGTCAAGGGCCAGAGAACCGGGAAAGGGAAAGAGGCATCGGCCTCCCGCCTCACCCCGGAACGGGGCGAGGCGATGGGATACCGAAGAAGAAACTAGGCGGGAAGGATTTCGAGCTTGAGCCTGGCCTTGACATCCGAGTGGAGATGCACCTCCACTTCGAATTGACCGGCCGTACGGAGTGACCCCGAGCGGAGACGGATCTCCTGTTTCTCGATAGGCACCCCGGCATTCATGGCCGCCTGGGCGATATCGCTGTTGCCCACGGAACCGAACAACCGCCCCTGATCGCCGGTCCTGCGAACAATGCGAATCAGCAGTTGCTCGATCTTTTCCTTGCGTTCCTGGGCCTTACTCAAGGCCTCGGCCATCTGCTTCTCCAGCTCGGCCCGGCGTGCCTCGAAAGCGGCGATATTCGCCGCCGTGGCGGCCACCGCCTGACCACTGGGGATCAGATAATTGCGGCCATACCCCCCTTTGACCTTGACGTGATCGCCCAGGCCACCAAGATTTTCGACTTTCTGCAGCAGAATGATATCCATCGTTGAAACCCCTATAACAATCGAAACGTCCGCCAAAACACCATCAACGGGCCAAGCGGGCGCGAACATCCACCCAGGTATCCGCCATCCCTAACAACGCCAACAACATGGCGGGATAGGGCATGGCCAGGAGTACCGTGACATAGAGGGCGGTCAACAAGGCGAAACGCAGCCTGTGCCCGGCAAGCAGGCCATGCACCACCGCCAACCCCTGAAGAACAAAGGCGCTGGCCAGAACCAGACCCAGAGACCTGGCCCAGTCTCCCCCCGACGCCGATCCCAACCACCACGGCAACATCAGCAACAGCCCGCCATAGGCCACGAACTTGTGCAGGCGCAACAGGCGAAACTCGATCCCGAACCCTCCCGGGTTGTACAACATGGCCTGCCACCAGCGGGCCAGAAAGAGGCTCAGGATCATTTGCAAGAAAAAGCCCGCCACCACCGCCCCCGTCATCCATTGCAGTACCTGTTCCAGTAGGGCGCTCTCCTGCTCGCTGGTAAGCTGCTGGGTCCGCCCCAGGGTGTGGACGATAGGCGCTACCAAGTCACGCCATTGGGCCGTTGGATCCGGCTCCCACACCAGGTAGAAGGCCACCACCAGGATACAGATGGCCAGGGCGGACTCGATGGTCGCCGCCAGTGAACGGGTTGAGCGCAGCACCGCGCCCAGCGACAGCATCGGCAACCACAACAGGAGCGCCAGGACCAATACGGCCCCCGGATGTCCGAACACCACCAGGGAGATCAGGCCCAACCCCAGACTGGCCAGGGCGGCCACGATCAAGGCCTGGGTGATCCCTTCCCTCAAGGTGACCAGGCCCAGCGAAGCCGAACTCAATAAACTCAGAGGCGGCACCAGCCAAGCCGTGACGGCCAGACCAGCCGCCGCCACGGCCGCCTGAGAGCGGCCCTGCATGATAAAGGAGGCCAGCACCCGCATCTCGGAAGTTCACCGCCGGGGTGATCGGGGTTCGGGCGTGGGAAGACGCCCTCAGTGCCGGTCGGTGAAAGGCAGCAGGGCGAGGAAACGCGCCCGCTTGATCGCCGTGGCCAATTGCCGCTGATACTTGGCCTTGGTGCCGGTGATCCGGCTGGGCACGATCTTGCCCGACTCGCTGACATAGGCCTTGAGCAGGTTGAGATCCTTGTAATCGATCTCTTTGATGCCTTCGGCGGTGAAACGACAGAACTTCTTGCGACGGAAAAAACGCGACATATTTGATACCCTCGGCTATTCGATGCTTACCAACAACTCAGTCTTGATCCTCGTCGCCGGCGGAATCCGCATCCGCCGCCCGGCCACCACCTTCCGAACGCTCTTCATGAGACTTGATCAAAGGCGAAGGCCCGGTGACGGCCTCGGTCTGACGCACGACCAGGCTGCGCAAGACGGCGTCGTTGAAGCGGAAGGCATTCTCCAGCTCATGCAGGACCTCGCCGCTGCACTCGATATTCATGAGCACGTAATGGGCCTTGTGAACCTTGTTGACCGGATAGGCCAACTGGCGCCGACCCCAGTCCTCGAGCCGGTGGACGGCCCCGCCGTGGGACTCGATCATCTGCCGGTAGCGGTCAACCATGCCCGGCACCTGCTCGCTCTGGTCCGGATGGACCATAAACACGATTTCGTAATGACGCATGCAACTCCCCTCACGGATTAAAGCCTCCCGCGGACGCGGTGAAGCAAGGAGCTTCAGCCCTCCAACATCACTGGGCCAAAGATAAAGCGGGAAATCATACTAGCCTTTTAGGAGGTGAAACAAGCCGTCGGATGATTCCTTGCTTTCTGGGGATAGCCCCATGCCAACAGCCCGTATCTGGCCAACCCCGCCGAAACCGGAAAGATCGCTAGGAGACCACCATCCCTGGCTTTTCAGCACCATGGCGAAACCTCGGAGAGAGGCGAGTTTTTCTGAATGCAGAGTAATACCGATTCCTGTTGGGTCTTTACGAATTGGCCGCCGGGGAGCTGGCCCGTCTGCCTGTCGACGCTTCCGGGCATGGGTTCTTTTAGCTGGTTTATTGTTCTCCAATAGAGAACAATAATGATATTTTTGGCGAATTGTTCTCTAAAAAAGAACAGTAAATGGCCATTTTCAGCCCATGCCCGGAACCATGAAGCACTCACACCGATTCATCTTGGGTCTATCCTACATTAACAGATGAGATGTTGCCCCGAGCCCGAGGGCTCGAAAGCCGAAATGTATTCAGAAATGCTATGAGAGGCTTGCCAGGCGGCGATTCAGCGCCATCCCTTCACTCGCCGATTACGGACGGCTAACAGGAATCGCTATGATTTCATCATCCGATCAACGAACTCACGGGGTCTTAACGCTTTGTCACCAGGTCTCTTGGTCATACAAGGCCCGCAACACCATGGCGATGCCTTCTTCCCCCTCTTTCAGCATCAGGCTCAGCGGGGTGATATAGCCGAATTTCATGCGGGGTGTGGTAACCCAGAGGTCGGCGGACAGCTCGCTGTGAGGAAAAAACTTGTGCAGGGCGTTGTCGATTTCGAGTAGGCGCGCCACCCGATGGTAGACCCGGGGATTATCGGGTAGGGCCGCACCCAGGCGGTATCTATTGAAGTCCCGGGTCTTGAGATTGGGGTCCAGACCGAGGAGGTTGGGCATCGAGCGCTCAGGGACATCCCATTTCTTGAGCAGCCGAAATACGGTCTGAGTCAAAGCCACCCGTTCATTGAGGGAGAGAAAACCGGTAACCATGGGAGAGTCCCCCCTGTCTTCATTATTGTTTTGAACGCATGAAAACAGTACCCCAATCCCAGGGGAGGTGCAAAACGATGGGATCGCCGCCGTCGACGGACACCCCGAAGGTCCACCCCTCGACTTGGGTTCCTGAGCTTCCATCGGCCAACACGACCTGCTTGCGAACGGTCAGTTGCGGCTGCGGGAAGGCGACCGTCGGACCGATGAAGGAGAGGAACTCGGTGCGGCCGTTGCAGTTCTGGGCG
>WBZP01007953.1_pt1 | contig 10122 bp, 9 predicted proteins | sample 5204301 | NCBI WGS metagenome assembly WBZP01 (sample SAMN12412401, study PRJNA552823) | activated sludge metagenome | isolation source: activated sludge from nitrification reactor of wastewater treatment plant... | place: USA: Pennsylvania | collected 2017 | reverse complement strand
AGCGGCACTTGATTCATGAACTATGTCAAATGAACTACATTTCCGGTAAGACCGCCGGAAATGCTCCGCTTCGACGTCACCTCGCCAAGCGCCGACGATCAGACGCTGATCCCCCGGGCCTCGATCGCTGCCTGCAACTCGGCCTGGGTCATCCGTGAGCGGTGCTCGATCCCGGCTCGTCGGGCGAGCTCGTACAACTCTGTCTGGGTGCGGTGCCGGCGACGCGAGGTGGCAGCGCTGCGGGCAGCGGCATCCCGGCGGATCCGGAACACCTTGCCCAACCGCCGGCGGGCGTCGAGTTCAAGGTGCTCCCCGAAGAGCCCCAGCACGTATTGCTCCTCCATGCGCACCAGATCGGCGGTGGCCGCACGCAGAGCGTCCGAGGACTCGCTCTCCGCGGCCTTGCGGATCTCAGTCACCGCCTCAGCCGGCCAAAGACTGCCGGATAACCGCGCTGCTGTCGGGTAGATCTCGGCGGTCGCAGCGACCATATGCGCGTACAGCGCGTGCTGGAGATCCGCAACGGGATCGTGGAAGCCACGGCTCGGCCGCCCGCACCGCTCGACGAGTTGGTGCAGTTTGCGGTGCTCGGATTGCAGCACAAGAACGACATCGACAGCCATGCTGTCCCCATACCCGGCAACGGGGCGGCTACCCGCGTTACCTGACGCAGATTTCCGGTTTGGCCGTCGGCACATGCCGTGTCCCACGACCGGAACGGATTGTCGCGCTGTTGGTCTGGCCGTCGTGTCGTTGGGCGTTTACAAGATCCAAAATCCCAACAACGCAGCATTTCGCCTCGGGTGCTACCCCAGTTCAGCAAGGCGCGCAGCAACCAGCGCCGCCACCAACTCCCTCGGCAGCGGCTGGTCCACGGGGAACCGCAACGCCCCCTTGCTGTAGGTGTAGCCGGCCAACTGATCGGCCATGCCCGCCAGCACCGACCCGCTCATCGGCAGATACGCGCAGTGCTTGGGGTTGGCCGTGTAGCCGGCCACCAGACCCTTCTCGACCCGCAACGCCGGCGCCCCGTACGCGATCGTCTCCTCGGCCTCCGGCAGCAGTTCGAGCAGTTGCCCGCGCAACGTGCGCAGGGTCGTGGCCTGCGGTTGCGGCGCAGCGGCCAGGTATTCGTCAACGGTCATGTTGTCCAAACTAGAACGGCGGCGCAGGGATCGCCCCGCGCCGCCGTCCGTTCGCCTCGATCAGGCTTGTACCTTCTCGTGCGGCAGGTCCAGCGAACCTTCGCCGGCGTCACTGATCTGCGACGGCGAAACCCGCTTGCGGAACACCCAGTACGTCCAGCTCTGGTAAGCCAGCACGATCGGGGTGAACACGATGGCCACGATCGTCATGATCTTGAGCGTGTAGTCCGTGCTGCTCGCGTTCCAGATCGTGAGCGACAGCGCGGGGTCGTTGCTCGCCGGCATGACGTTCGGGTACAGCACGCTGAACAGGTACACGACCGCACCGGCCAGTGTGACCGCACTGAAGATGAACGCCCAGCCCTCACGGCCGGCCCGGTTCATGGCCAGTCCGGCCAGCCAGGCGACAGCCGCCACAACGACCAGCGCCCAGGTCCAGGCCTTGTCGCTGTAGGCCAGCTGCGTCCACAGCAGGAACACCACGGCGATGACGGTGGCGACCAGGCCAACCTGGCCGGCGACCTTGTTGGCCCGCACGCGCAGGTCACCGTCGGTCTTCAGCGCGAGGAAGATCGCGCCGTGGGTTACGAACAGCGCCAACGTCGTCAGCCCGCCCACCAGTGCGTACGGGTTGAGCAGGTTGAAGAACGCGCCGTCGTACAGCGAGTTGCCGAAGTCACCGGGCCGCATCGGCACGCCGCGCACGATGTTGGCGAACGCCACGCCCCACAGCAGTGCGGGGATGAACGACCCGATCACGATGCAGAGGTCCCAGCGCCTACGCCAGGTCGCGCTCGAGCGCTTGCTGCGGTACTCGAAGGCCACACCGCGGATGATCAGGCCGACCAGGATGAGCAGCAGCGGCAGGTAGAACCCGCTGAACAGGGTGGCGTACCACTCGGGGAACGCGGCGAATGTCGCGCCACCGGCCACCAGCAGCCATACCTCGTTGCCGTCCCAGACCGGGCCGAGCGTGGTGAGCATCGCGCGCCGGTCCTGCTCGGTCTTGCCGAGCACGGGCAGCAGCACACCGACTCCGAAGTCGAAGCCCTCGAGGACGAAGTACCCGACCCACAGGACCGCGATGAGGATGATCCAGATCTGTTGCAGTTCCATCTCCAGCTCCTCAGTACGTGACCGTCAGCGGCCGGTCTTCGCCGACCTTGTCCGGATAGTTGGGCACCACCGTCTCGGGCGGTCCGATCTTGATCGCCCGCATCAGCAGGCCGACCTCGACGACGGCCAGGCCGCCGTACAGCAGGGTGAACACGATCATCGACGTCCACACCTGCAGCGCCGACACTGTCGGACTGACGCCACTGGCTGTCAGCATCACGCCGAACACGACCCAGGGCTGCCGGCCGACCTCGGTGAAGATCCAGCCAGTGGACGAGCCCAGCAGTGGCATGAAGATCGACAGGATCGCCAGCCGTGGGAACCACTTGGATGTCGGAACTCGGCCACCGCGGGTCACCCACAGCATCCAGAGTGCAAGGAGGGCACCGACGAAGCCGAAGCCCATCATCAGGCGGAAGTTCCAGTACGCCATCGGGATGTTCGGCTTGTAGTCGCCTGGGCCGAACTGCTGCTCGTACTGCGCCTGAATGTTGTTGATGCCCTGGACCTCGCCGTCCCACGTGTGGGTGGCAAGCAGTGACAGCCCGTGCGGGATCTCCAGACTCCACAGCGGTTGCGAGCCATCCAAGGAGCCGATCGTGAGCAGGCTGAACGGCGCCGGGGCGCTCGTCTCGTACAGAGCCTCGGCAGCAGCCATCTTCATCGGCTGCACGTCGACCATCTTGCGGGCCTGGAAGTCGCCAGTGATACCGACCAGCACGAACGCCACCAGAGCGGTGATCGCGCCGAGCTTCAGCGTCGAGCGGGCAACGTCAGGGCCCTTGCCCTTGAACAGCAGCCAGCCGGAGATGCCAGCCACGAACAGCCCGGCGACCATGAAGGCCATCGTGATCACGTGCGTGAACGTGATCACCGCCAGCGGCTGGGTGAGCACCTGCGCGAAGTCCTTCATCTCGGCGCGCTGGGTCTCGGGGTTGACCATGTAGCCCACCGGGTGCTGCATCCAGGAGTTGGCGGCGAGGATGAAGTACGCGCTGAGCACGGTGCCGGTTGCAGCGATCCAGATGGTGGCCAGGTGCAGCTTCTTCGGAAGGCGGTCCCAGCCGAAGATCCACAATCCCAGGAATGTGGATTCGAGGAAGAACGCCAGCAGGCCCTCGATGGCCAGAGGCGCCCCGAAGATGTCCCCGACGAACCGGCTGTAGTCGCTCCAGTTCATACCAAACTGGAATTCCTGAACAATGCCGGTGACCACGCCCATGGCGAAGTTGATCAGGAACAACTTGCCGAAGAACTTGGTGGCGCGCAGCCACTTCTCGTTCCCGGTACGGTGCCACGCCGTCTGCATTCCGGCCACCAGGAATCCCATTCCAATGGTGATCGGGACGAAGAAGAAGTGGTACACGGTGGTGATGGCGAACTGCCATCGCGACAGATCGAGCGCACTCATGGCTGAAGTTTGACGTAAGCAAATTGTTAATTCCAGCAATGTAAGGCTTACCTATCCGTCGTCTGGACCCGCTTTCGCAACGGATTTCGCGGCATTTCGGGGTAATTCCGGGAAAACGTGCCCTACTTTCGCGCCATCGCGACCCGATATTCGCCAGCCTTGTGACACAAATCACAAGCGCGTCCTCGGAGGATCGCCTCCGAAGATTTGATAGACAACGGCGCACGTACCTGCCGATGTCAGTAAGGCGCGCCCAGCACCTCGAGCACCCGGTCGTTGGCGGGCACCGGTCCCACCGAGATCCGCACGCCTTCTGCGAACGGCCGCACGGTCAGACCTTGGGCCTCCAGCTGGGCCGCCAGCGCCGGGCCGTCGCCAGCCACCCAGACAAAGTTGGCCTGACTGTCGGGCACGTCGTAGCCCGCGTCCCGCAGCGCCGCCCCCATGCGGTCACGTTCGCGCACAGTGTCCTGCACCATCTGCTCCATGTGCGCCACCCCGGCCGGCTGCAGGGCCGCGATCGCTGCGGCCTGGGCTGGGGTTGACACCCCGAACGGGGTCGCCACCTTACGCATGGCGGCGATCACCTCCGGCGAGCCCATCCCGTAGCCAACGCGCAGCCCGGCCAGGCCGAATGCTTTCGAAAACGTCCGCAGGACGAGCACATTCGGGTGGCTCGCGGCCAGTTCGAGGGCGCGCACTGCCGCTGGGTCCCGCACGTACTCGTGGTAAGCCTCGTCGATGACGACCAGCACGTCCTCGGACACGGTTGCCAGCAACCACGCCGCCTCGTCATGAGTGACAGCCGGCCCGGTCGGGTTGTTGGGCGTACACAGGAAGACGACCTTGGTCCTGGGCCCGACCGCGTCGGCCATCGCCTGCACGTCGTGACGGGCCCCGCTGGTCAGCGGTACCTCCACAGGCACGGCAGCGCTGATGGTGGTGACGATCGGATACGCCTCGAACGCCCGCCACGCGTACACCACCTCGTCGCCGGGGTCGGCCGCGATCTGCACGGCGTTCTGGCACAGCGAGACCGAGCCGCAGCCCACACAGATCTGCTCGACCGGCAGGGACACGTGCTTCGCCAGCGCCTCCAGCAGCGCTGTGCTGGCGGGGTCGGGGTAGAGGTGCACGGCCGACTCGGGCAGTGCGGCGAGCACATGCTCGGGCGGCGGAACCGGCGCTTCGTTGGACGAGAGCTTGAACGTAGGCAGATCGGCGCGTGCGGCCGGCCGCTGTCCCGCGCGGTAGACGGGCAGTGCGGACAACATCGGGCGCAAGCGCACGCGGGCCTCCAGAAGGGGTGGTACGAGTAGCCTGCCATTCGTGAGTCTGCGTGCCCGCGTCTGGATCGTGTTGCTGACCGCAGCCGCACTGATCCTGGGCTGCGCCTGGGCCCTTCGCAGCGGTTATCTCACGGTCGTGGACACCGCCGAACATGTGGCGAACACGCTGCAGCCCGCTTCGGACACCGTCGCCGACCTCGACTTCGCGCTGGCAGAGATGCGCGCCGGTGCCACTGTCTACGCACTGACCGGGAACGTTAAGGATCTCGCCACCTACGTCGACGCGAACACGCGCGCACAGAACGCCTTCCGAAAACTGGACGAGTACCTGGCCGGCGACGAGGAACTGTCCGCACTGCTGCGAAAGACCCGCATCGATACCGCGGTCTGGCGACGGGAAGGCATGCAACCGGTCATCGAGGCGACCCGCAGCGGCGACCAAGCGACCGCTACCGAACTGGTGAGTTCCGGACAACCGCGCCAGATGTACTACACCGCTCGCAGTTCGTTGCACCAGCTCAATCAGGAATTGCGGGACAACGTCGACGACGCCGTGGCCAGGCAGACCGACGAGTTCGTCTGGCTCTGGCGGGTGCTCAACATCTCGATCCTGCTCTTGCTGGTGCTGATGGCTGCGATCGCGGTGTTGCTGATTCGCAGCGTTCTGCGCCCATTGCGCGATCTGGGTCGGCAGCTGGTGGTCACGACCGCCGCCGAGAACCATGAGATCCCGATCGTGCCGTCCGGGCCGCCCGAGGTCCGGCAGGTCGGCGCCGACGCCGAAGGAATGCGCCGGCAGCTGGTGGCTGAGATCGACCGGGCCCGGCAGGCCGACGAGGGTCTCGAGCAGCACACGCCCGTACTCGCGGCGATCCGGGCGGAACTCGGTGAGAGCCACGCGCCCTTCATTCCCCAGCTGGACGTTGCGGGGGTGCAGCAACCCGCCGAAGGGGTCATGGCCGGCGACTGGTGGAGCGCCCAGGAGATCGCCAACGGCTGCCTGGCGCTGGTGGTCACCGATGTCTCCGGGCACGGTCCGCAGGCCGGCATCGAGGCGCTGCGACTCAAACACGTGGTCGAACTCTCCCTGGCCCAGCACGGCGACCCGGGTCTGGCCATGGCCGCGGCCGCCTCCGGATTCCGCGATGCCAGCCGCTTCGCGACCTGTGCCGTCGTCGTCCTGAATCCGGCCACCGGGATGGTCCATTGGGCCAACGCCGGGCACCACCCGCCGTGGATCATGAACGGCGACGTCACCGTCGAACTGGTTTCCACCGGTCCGCTGCTCAGCATCCTCGGCGGGGAATGGTCGACCCAGCAGACCCAGCTCGAGCCTGGCGCCGCGCTGGTCATGTGGACCGACGGGCTGACCGAATCCAGCGACGACCAACGCACGGAACTCGGCGATGACGGGCTGCGAGCGTTGGTGACCGCCGCCCTGGGCGCTGAAGACACCAGTGCCGGCGTGGTTGCTCATATCCTGGCCGCCGCCCGGGCCCGTGCGGTGGACTGGCGCCGCGACGACGTCACACTGGTGGTCGCTCAGCGGCAGTAGGCCTTACTGGTCGGCAATCAGGCCCGCATCCCGCGACACCCGCGCGACATCACCGAACTGGTCGTGCAGAACGGCTACCTCACCGACCACGACGATCGAGGGCGCCCGCACGCCCTGCGATGCCGCGACCAGACTGCCCAAGGTCGCTCGCACGGTGCGCTGCTGCGGCGTCCAGCCGCGTTCGATGATTGCGGCCGGCGTCTGCGGACTGCGCGAGCCGAGCAGAACGTCCACGACCATGGGCAGCGAGCGCACCCCCATGAGCAGCACGATCGTGATCTCGGGCGGAACGGCCGCTAGGTGGGCCACGAGGGCGGGATCCTCGCCGTGCGTGGTGGCCACCAGGAAACCGGTCGCAAGGCCGCGGTGGGTGACCGGGATGCCAGCCGCTGCGGGCACCGCGACGGCACTCGTGATGCCTGGGACCACCTCCACGTCGACCCCGGCCGCCAGGCACGCCGCGAGCTCCTCGCCACCCCGGCCGAGCACGAACGGGTCGCCGCCTTTGAGCCGCACGACCGCATTGCCGGCCTGCGCTTCGCGGACCAACACCTCGTTGATGCCGTCCTGTCCGAGCGTGTGATCACCAGGTGCCTTGCCGACGTGGATGACACGGCCGTGGGTCAGATCCAGGGCCGCGCGCGGCGCGAGTCGGTCCACAACGACCACGTCGGCGGACTGCAGCAACTCCCGGGCACGAACCGTCAGCAGGCCAGGGTCCCCCGGTCCAGCCCCGACGAGGGCAACCCGGCCGGGGTGAGAGCGCCGGGCCCGCAGATCTGCCCCGGCCACAGCGTCCGACACGACCTGCGCCAGCGCTCGCGCGCGACCTGGGTCACCGCCTCCCGAGACGGCCACTTGTCCTTCTCCGGCCGGCACATTGATCCCGGTCCAGGCGGGGCCGGCAACGTCGGCTGCGTTGACACACCACACCCCGCGCTGCGCAGCCGCAGCCGCCACCACCGCGTTGACCTCGGGCGTCGCGCAGGCTTGCACAAGCCAGGCGCCGTCCACGTCCGACGGTTCGAAGTCGCGCTGCTCGACCGGGCTCGGGAAACCCTCGGATACCTCCGGCGCGACCACGGTGATGTCCGCACCCTCGGCCAGCAATCGCGTGACCCGGCGCGCGGCAACCGGGCCCGCGCCCACCACGAGCACGCGCCGGCCGGTCAGGCGCAGGAAGATCGGGTACACGGTTCGAGGGTACGCAACGGGTCTGAGTCCAATGCCCGCCCGCAGACCTGCTGGACATCGATTCCAACGTCCGCGTTCAGCCACTTCTGTCGCGTTGTTGGCCTCACTGTTGCGTTGTTGGGGTTTTGGGTCGGCGTGTCGCCCCAACAACGCGACACCGCGACCAACTTCGCAACAGAACTCGCACCGCAATACTCCTGCGGGCGCACCCTGCATCGGCCGGCGTAGGTCTACCCTTCTCACATGGATCTTGCCAGCGCCATCCTGACCGGCCTCGGGCTGGCCGCTGCCGCTGGATTGAACGCCTACATCCCGCTGGTCGTCGTGGGTGCGCTGCAGGCGCTGGGCTGGGTCGACTTCGGATCGCCGTACGACAACCTGGCCAACCCGTGGGTGCTCGGCGTGCTGGTCGTGCTGCTGATCATCGAGGTCTTCGCCGACAAGATCCCCGCGGTGGACAGCGTGAACGACGTCATCCAGACCGCGATCCGGCCCGTCGCCGGAGCTGTACTGTTCGCGGCGAGTACCGGGGTCACAGATGTTCCGCCGGTGCTGGCGCTGATCGCAGGACTGCTCACAGCCGGCGCCGTGCACGGCACGAAGGCAGCGATCCGCCCGGTCGTCAACGCCGGCACCGCAGGCGCGGCGGCCCCGGTCGTCAGTACGGGTGAGGACATCGTGTCCACTGGGCTGGCATTCATCGCCATCCTGGCGCCGTTCCTGGTGCTGCTGGTGCTGGCGGCTTTCGTATGGCTGGTGGTCAGGTGGCTGCGACGACGGCGAGAGCGCGCACCTGTCTGACCGGTTTCGGTGGACTACGTGGGCGCAGCGGCCCAACTGACCACCGAGATCAGCCGGCCTGCACCGCCAGCACCGGATTACCGGGCTGCCAGGCGTCCTTGCTCGTGAGGGTGACCTGCGCCGACCCCCCGGCTGGCACCTCACCGGTCTGGCCGGTCGCGACCGCCACCGCTTGGCCGTCGATGTAGTAGTAGGCGGTCAGTGTCGTGCTGGCCGCGCTCGCGCCATCGTTGCGCACCGTGCCGTCGATGACCAACTTGCCGTTGTCCTGGGAGATGGAGTACTGGGACAGCAGCCAGTCCCCCGAGCGCAACTGGTCCGAACCCGGGAACGCGGGGGCGTCGGTGATGCCGCCCGAGGTGGCGGTTGCCGTTGCAGTGGGCTCCGGCGCCGGAGGGGTTCCGTTATCCAGCGCCGAGAAGCCTGCGTAACCCAAGCCCAAGGCCACCAACCCGGCGGCCACCACGGCGACTGGCTTGCCCACCCGCCGCCGCGGTTTCGCAACGGGTGCAGCAATCGGCGCGGTCGTGTGGCTACGGGACACCTGCACGGTCGCGTCCTGCGAGAGATCGCGCATGCCCCGGGCAACTTCCAGCACGTCGCGGGCGGACGGCCGGCCATTCGGGTCCTTGACGAGCATGCGTTCCAGCAGCACCCGCCGGGTCGGATCCACACCCTCGAGGTCCGGCTCGTTGCGCTGAATGTTCATCAGCACGGCCACCGTGGCGCCCTGGCCGAACGGCGGGCGTCCCGTCGCGGCGAAGGCCAGCAAGGAGCCAAGTGAGAAGACGTCGCTGGCAGGGCTCAGGTCCTGCAGTGCCACCTGCTCCGGGGACAGCCAGGACGGGCTGCCGGTCACGATGCCGGTGGCGGTCAAGCTGGTCGCGTCCTCGGGATGGGCGATGCCGAAATCGATGAGCACCGGGCCGCGCTCACTCATGATGACGTTGGCCGGCTTGATATCTCGGTGCATGATCCCGTGAATCTCCAGCACCGCCAACGCCTGCCCCAGACCGCGTGCCAGCTCCCACCAGCGGGCCACCGTGAGCGGGCCCCAGATGGCGACGGCATCGCGCAGGTTCGGCCCCGCGATGTACTCCGTGGCAAGCCACGCGGGAGTGCCGGCAATATCGGCATCCAGGAAACGGCTGATGTGGGTGTCGTGCACGGACCGCAGAACGTCGGCCTCGCGCTCGAAGCGGGCAGCGACCTGTGGATCGTCCAACAACCCGGGACGCACCACTTTCACGGCCGCGACATCCTCGCCGTAACGCGCACGGTAGACCACACCCATGCCCCCGGAACCGATCCGCGCTTCGACCTGCCACTTGCCGAGTTGGCGGGGATCGACGTCGGTGAGTTGCGCGGCCGGCGAACCGTCGAGCATCGCAACTCCTACCTAGGGGACACCACAAGTGTAAGTCCGATTCTCGCGCTGCCCAGAGCGCCGACAGGGGTGAGACGTGTCACCTCACGCCTGACAGACCGGACACCAGTACGTGATCCGGTCATGTGGCGGGCTACCGACTCGCCCGGTTGCGATCGGCGTCCCGCACACCCGGCACGGCTGTCCGACACGTTCGAAGACCCGCATCCGGGGTCGCCGGCCGG
>WBZP01005637.1_pt1 | contig 10122 bp, 8 predicted proteins | sample 5204301 | NCBI WGS metagenome assembly WBZP01 (sample SAMN12412401, study PRJNA552823) | activated sludge metagenome | isolation source: activated sludge from nitrification reactor of wastewater treatment plant... | place: USA: Pennsylvania | collected 2017 | reverse complement strand
CATTTCAACGCCTCCGGGTGAAGTTTAAGTATATAAACGGGTTTCGATCGAGTCAACGCTACGGCAAGCAAAAAGCAACCCTGGCAACTACTGTGAGAGATGCGACGTGCTGTTTGCGGTGAAGCCTAAAGATTGTTTCCTGGAAATGTGTTTCACGGACTTGCCTGTCTATGACTGGATGACCTATGCCGAGGTGGAGGCTACCCTCGTGTCGATCGTACAGCCTCAGGTTCCGATGGATGGGATCCCGGCTTGTCAAGAAACGTCAAGAGGCCGATCAGGAACACACCCGAGATCAGCCATGCGCAACCAACGAGCCATCTTCTTTGGCAAAATGACAACATACCCATCAGAAACACTACGGTCCCCACGAGTCCGGCTATGCCTGTACCAAAGGAACTCATTGCCCTCTCCCTCTGTGTTTCGCATTCTGGATGGGTCAGTATTCAGAATGCAACCGAGTCTTAACCGGCGCCGCTTGTTACCGACAATCGAAGTGGCAATATTCGATCGGGCTGGGAGGAGCGCTCATGGCCATCATCATCGTATCGGGGTCATAGCCGATGTCTTCTAGATCCCTCTGTGCGCGCGTGAGTTCCTCCTCAGTCACATAGGCCACAGTGTCGGGAATGCCGGTCTCTTTCAACGAGCGGAGAATCGCTCCCAGCGCCTCTCGCTCTTCCGGTGGAATATTGGTGCCGAGCGGAAACACGAGGCGATGGCGATAGGGACTCTCAAACGTCTCATCCAGCGCTCGGATGGTCTTCAGAACCAGACGGTCCTGCTCCCATGGCTGAAGCCTCGGCCCCGCAGATGGATGCGTCGCCAAGAGATCCATGAGGGTCATGACGTTCGTGTTCAACGATCGCCCCACGAACTCCCGCTGAGCCTCCAGAGTTATCTGCTTGAAGCCCAGGTGCTTGGCCACAGCCTCGACTAACGCAAAATTGATCATAAAGCTATATTGCCCACCGAACTGGCCGTAGCAGGGCTTCTCAGGATCGTTGAGGACTTTCATGTCGCCCGTCCCGGCATCGAACGCGCTGAGTCCGACTGCGTCAGGAGCCAACAATCGCTTCGCCTCCTTCAGCGTGGCAAAGGCGCCGAGATTGACCGGCACCAACACTTCCTGATCGATGGCCTGAAGAAATTCCACGATCGTCTTCCTGTAGGGCACATCCTTCCATTCGACTTTCCGATACTCCTTTTCCCACACGAGCTCATCCAGGAACGGCGGGAAGGTCTTGATCGCCTCGAGATCCTGCTCCTGAAACGCCCGGACGAACCCAGACCAATCCTGGATCTGGGCATGGAGAAACTCGCTCACGTTGGGACGGATATACTCTTCTTCGACGTCTCCTCCGTGTTTGGCGAATAATTTCGTCGGCAGATCGTTCCACAACTCGTTGCAGAAGATACGATCCACACTCCTCTCGACCAAGCCCTCGAGATGCTCAATTGAACCGCAATGGCTGTCCACACGATCCCGATGGGCGACTAAATCCGGATGGGCCAACGCGCTATCCAACACCGGCTGCTCCCAATCCACCATGACATACCGCACGCGAGGATAGATCGCGCCTTGTCTGTCGAGCACTTTGAGATGACTGAGAAAGCAAGCGGCGAGATTCCCATTGCCTGGACCCAACTCTACTACGGTGAGGGGTGACGGGTGAGGGGTCAGGTGTGGCTCCGATGCATTCTCGTTTGATGCATGACGCCTGGCACCAGACGCTTTTTCACGCTTCGTGACGCAGTCGTAGTAATCGGCGGCTAGAGCATGTGCCAGACGGAAATCCGCTGAGGCAAAGGTTTGATAGTACGATCGCAGTTGGTTCCCCCGTAACCTATAGAAGATCTGGTTGAGATGCATCTGCCACTGGTCGAGTGGCTTGTATTCACCAATCAGTTGCGGAAGGGCATCAGCGTCTTGCAACATATCGTTCCATCACCACCTTGAAGGTTATCGAACAATCGGACGAAGAGTGGCGGAAATCCTAACAGATGCTTGGAAAACGCCGCAATGGGCTGCTTGCTCCACACTTCCTTGACAGCATGACATCGGCGGGTGTAGCAGACGGATATGAGGCCGAACCGATCAACCGTTACCGCCATAGTGATGCTGGCGTCCTTCCCTTGGGGAACGGTCGTGACAGGCGAAGAGCTCCCGCTCACGGAAAACGTGCCGATCTCCGAGTTCCAGAACCGCACAGAAGACGTCCGGACCTACGACTTTAATGCTCCTCCACAAGGTCTATTTCGTTCAATCACCTTGGCGGAGGACTTTGAGGAGCAGGTGGGTTTCCACCGCACCCATGAGATCGTGCCGATCAACCCGACGGAACGATTCCCTGCGAATGTCACCGCCATTGTGATTGTCTTTGCACTGCATCAACACTATCAGGCCTTCACGGTATTTGGCCGTTGCATGCCCGAACGGGTGGCAGGACTCTCGCCGGCGACCATTGTGAGCGAAGATGCCATGCATATCGCCTTAGAGGATGAAAGCGGCTATCTCAGATTGTCGCCGCCCAACGAAGGATGGAAGCCTGGTCGATACAAAGTCGAAATTCATACGGGTGAACAAATCAATGAAATGAGCCTCATGGGCACCATGCGGTTTACCATTGTCGCATCCGGTACAGAGTCTGATTAACGCTCCGCTTCGAACCTCTTTTCGGTACGCGTTTGACCCTCTCTCCTCCTTCCGTTAGAATGCCGCATTTCCTAGCGTCACCTCAGACAGCGGCGCGAGTCTTTGCTGAATATGACACCGCCATCAAGCCCCTGGGCCTCGGTTATCGTCCCGATCAAGGACGAGCGGGATAACCTGCCCCCTCTCGTCGCCAGTCTGACGAAAGTCATGGATTCGTACGAGCGCTCACAGTCCCGTCCGTACGAAATTATTTTCGTCGACGACGGGAGCAGCGACGGCAGCAGCGAAGAGTTAGACCGATTGGCCAAAGCAGACCAACGGGTTCGAGTCTTTCACTTCGACCGTAATTACGGCAAGACCTGCGCGCTGGAAGCCGGCTTTCATCAGTCGTCCGGCGAGATCATCGTTCAGATCGACGGCGATCTCCAGCAGGACAGCGAAGATATCCTCAAATTGCTTCCGCATACCGCGACGCACGACGTAGTGTGTGGTTGGCGACAACAGCGACAGGACGGTCTCGTGAAAAAACTCTCGTCGTTGATCGCCAATCGATTCCGAAACCATTTCACACACGACGGGGTCCATGATACAGGATGTCCGCTCAAGGTGTTCCGACGTCCGGTGTTGGAGCGAATCCGGCTTTTCGAGGGCATGCATCGATTTTTCCCCGCCCTCGCGTTGATGCATGGATTCACGGTCACGGAAGTGCCAGTCCGGCACTACGCCCGTATGCATGGCGTATCCAAGTACGGCATGGGCAACCGCCTCTTCAAGTCCCTCTATGATCTGATCGCGGTGCGATGGATGCAACAGCGTGTGATCCAGTACAAATTCCGTAGCCAGCAACCAAACCCCGCCAAACTGAAAACGCTCCTGCAAGAACAGACCATGAGCATCTCCCTCCAAACACCTCATGACCACTGAAACCCTCTGGCTCGGCATCGGCTTTTTCGGCCAAGCTCTGTTTTTTGGCCGTTGGGTCGTGCAATGGATTGCATCCGAGCGGAATGCGGAGAGCCGTGTGCCCGTTTCATTCTGGTATATGAGTCTCATTGGAGGGCTGATTACGCTCACCTATGCCATCTACCGGAAGGACCCGGTATTTATTTCCGGTCAGGCCATCGGCTCAGTCGTCTATGTGCGGAATCTTGTCCTGATTCATCGCGCAGATCAGACCAAGAGCCAGTCTCCGTCGCAGACATGAGAGGTTGGGAAACAGACCACATGTTGATGCCTCTCTTTACCCACTGGTAACGACCACCCTGACGATGGATCGACTCGCACCTCCTCCCATACATCTCCTTCTGCTGTTCCTCCTGTCCAGCCTGCTCTTTTTCATCGGCCTCGGCAGCATGGGCTTGACGGATCGTGATGAGGGCCGCAATGCCGAAGCCGGCCGCGAAATGTTCGCCTCCGGTGATTTAGTCACCCCCACCTTCAACGGAGAACTCCGTGTCGCCAAGCCGGTCTTCGTCTATTGGCTGATGACGCTGTCGTACCACGTCTTCGGGGTGAATGAGTTCGCAGCCCGGTTTCCCTCCGCTCTATTCGGGGTTGCCTTGATCCTGATGCATTACTTGTTCCTCACCAAGCTGCGAGGACCAACGGTCGGTTTGTATGGCGCTCTCATGTTATTGCTGAATATCGAGATCCTGGCGCTCGGACGTATGGCCATTACCGATAGCGTCTTGATCTTTTTCACCACACTGTCGCTCTATAGTTTTTGGCTCGGTCTTCAGGAACAGGGCTCGGATCGGCACTGGATATGGGGATTTTATGTTGGCATGGCCTTGGCTACCTTGACGAAGGGGCCGGTAGGATTTGCCGTTCCGCTGATCACGGTCCTCCTCTATCTCGCGGCTACGCGACGGTGGCAGCTCTTATGGGAACGGGGCGTTCCTCTTGCCGGCACTTTGCTCTTCTTCATCCTGGCCGGTCCTTGGTACGCAGCCATGTTCCTGATCCACGGCGACGCCTACTCTTCGCAAGCACAGGTTCATACAGTGGGCCGCTTTCTCGCTCCGATGGAGGGACATGGGGTGGGTTGGTGGTTCTACATTCCCGTGTTGCTGCTCGGGTTCTATCCCTGGAGCAGCTTCCTGCCTGCCGGACTCTATCGGGCCTATGTCAGTTGGCATGCATTCCGTACCCAACAGATGCACGCACCATCCGAGTCAAGGACGTCGGAAGCGTCTCACGACGAACTGGACTGGTTCATGGGGCTCTGGATTGTTGGCGTGTTTATCTTCTTTAGCCTCTCGTCTACTCGACTGCCTCATTATATTGGCCCGCTGTTTCCCGCCTGCGCGATCCTCGCGGCCTCCTATTGGACTCAGGGGTTACAGGATCCGTCAACCAAAGGATTGCGAGGTTCCATCCACTTTTTGATGGGTGTCGGGTATCTCCTCGCGATCGGATTTGCATGCGCGCCTGCCCTCTTCGCCAAATTCTCAGAGAAAATGCTGAAGGAGTTCCCTCTCGCCACCCAGTTCGATCTGGGTCCTGGACCCTATGCTGGTGCAACGATCGTCGTGCTGGCCATGGGATTGGTCGGATATTTCGGACTGAATGACGACAAGCGTGGACTCGCATTCGGCGTGGCCGGAGGTGCACTGGCGAGTGTCTTCCTCGTTGCCATCCTGACCATCGTTCCTGGACTCAACCGCTATGCCATCGCGCCGCCGCAAGAACTCGCGTATGCAGCCGGATTGAATCTCGAACCAAAGGACCAACTCATCGCCTTTGGCTCAACCCGTCCCTCCTTTGCATTCTACGCTCGCCGAACCGTGAGCTTCATCCCATCCAATGAGCTCGACCGCTTACGTACGGCTCTCGGCAAGGACGGGCGCATCATGATTCTGTTGCCGGAATACCTGCAAGATACCTTGCCCAAAGAAGCGACGGGGTTTCAGCCCATACTCAAACGGTATGGTTTTCTCTTGCTCAGCAATCAGCCTGTCGTCGAGACGCCTCAGAGGGTCGATGCCGCTCCCCCTCAATCATCCAAGCCGTTGAGCCATTAGTCTCTCGTCGGATTTACACTCCCACGCTTCGCTCGCCATTTCTCCTGCTGCATCGCCCAGACGAATAACACTCGATGAGAGGATTACTGAAACGGTAGGATTCCTCGCGCAGTCGCGAGAGTCAATAGGGCAAGACAAAGACTCCCGAGGACGGCGCCTTCTCTGAGAATAATCCAGTTTGTAGCTTGCGCCTTTGGCTCGTGAGAGCGCGTGCGATGCCGAAACCAGGTCGCCACACAGACACAGCCCGCTGAACCGGCCACGAGCGGCGATGTCGTCATGGCAGCAATCCCGAAAGCCATGAGAAGCATGGAAGCAGTCGCCGGCCATGTAGGGTGACTAGAGCAGGCGCCCCTGAACCAATGATCTTTCCTACCCCACAGCCCCCCGACAATGGAGATGATTCCTACCGCCACAAGCGCGAACCCAGCCATTCCATCTTCCATCCGGTGAGACAAGGTCCACAACACACTGAACACGCTTGAAACGGCGATTGCGGCATAGTGTAACCCCTCCTGCAACGAGGAGCGCCATTGCCGCAATGGAGCCGCCGCAACACAACCGCTGAGAATCCCGATGACGGCTCCTCCCATCACATCGGTCGGGAAATGCGATCCCCGCAGCACACGGCTAATCCCCACAAATAGAGCGATCCCTAGACAAACCGGCGCAGCCACGGGGAACCGTTTGGCCATCACCGTTGCGACGGCAAAACTCGCTGTACTATGGCCGGACGGAAAGGAGTCGAGTCCGGAGACGAACGAGAAGCTCATCTGCCAGTCTCCCGAGTGCATAAATTTAGGGCGAGGCCTGCTGATGAGGTGCTTCAGCACATTGGCAAGTAAGGCTGCAATCCCATGGGCGATCAGCGTCTGAATCGCCACGCTCTTGATACTTGGTTTTTTGAACGCCCAGGCGATTGCGAGTAGGAAGAAACTCAAGAACGCCAGACGCCACCCTTGGCCAATCCAGTCTCCCCAGTTGCTGGTGAATGCCATCCAGGGAACGGTCAATTGATCCCAGGGGAGATGGATCGTCACCGAACGCACGTACTTGGTGATCGGCAGATCCAACCGGGCCAAGCCGAACAGGCTGACGCCTAAGGCCATGCAGGAACAACCAACTTGGGCGAGCGCTGCAGCCGTAGGATGGGATGGTTGCGATGGAACACTCATCGAGCTGCAACTTGAACTGACCGCCCTGAAATGCTGAGACTCCCTACGACTCGCTCGTGGAGGATCACCGCGGCTTACGGAACCCAATCAGCAAGGAACACGTTGAATTCACCAGGTGCTGTCGCATTTCGATCGGAGACCCAAACGAGGCGTTTGCCGTCCGGGGAAAACATGGGGAAGCTATTGAAATGCCCTTCGGTGGTGAGCCGTTCGACCCCCGTTCCGTCATCACGCACGAGGTACAGATGGAAACTGGGTCGACCGCCTTCCCCTCTCGTTTCGAGATTGGAAGAAAAAATAATGCGTTTCCCATCGGGATGGAAATAGGGAGAAAAATTCGACGCCCCGTTCGAGGTGACTTGCTGCTTGTGCGATCCATCCGTATTGATGACAAATATTTCAAGTTGCCCCGGTTCAACCAGCCGCTGGGCCAACAGCTCTTGGTACTTGGCCACTTCGGCTGGATCGCTTGGATGGGCCGCGCGATAGACGATCCTGGTACTGTCCGGAGAAAAGAATGCACCCCCGTCATATCCCACGTCATCCGTCAACCGCCGGACATTGGTCCCGTCGATATTCATCGTGTAGAGATCGAGATCTCCATCCTTGACCGACGTCCATACAATCATTTTCCCATTAGGGGAGATGGTTGCCTCCGCATCATAGCCCCCCGAAGTGGTCAACCGTTGCATCTGCTGTCCATCGAGCCGAACGGAGTAGATATCGTAGTCATCAAGCGCCCAACGATAGGCGCCGTCCCGTTTCGGCTTCGGCGGACATTCACTCCCGACGGCGTGCGTAGAAGAATACAGCACTCGCCGATCACCTGGGAAAAAGTACCCACACGTCGTAGCCCCCTTCCCGGTGCTGACAAGCCGAACCGTGTCACTGTCCAAGTCCAACACATACATCTGATAACATCCCAAACCATTGGCAGCGGGTTTATGCGTGGCCCCCCGCGAGTCGTTCGGCCAATTGTTGGTCGATTGAAAGATCAGCTTTGCCCCGTCGAATGAGAAATAGGCTTCTGCGTTTTGCCGTCCGACTGTCAGCTGTCGGATGTTCGCCAGATGACGCTCCGTGGAGCGGGTCTGTGGCATAGGGTCCTGAGACTGATCACCGGCCAATGCGAACGGCGGTAACCCCATCACGACACAAATCCCCCATACCCATAGTCCTTCGATACTACGACGTCGCATCAACCCGTACCTCCTTCACGTCCGGTGTTTCTTGCCATATGCCACGTTTTGTGACGACCCCATCCTTGAAGAGCACGTAACTGTGCCACCCATAATAGAATGCGTGATAGTTTCTCGACTGCGCCTGGGGTGACGCCATACAGCACCGTGATGACGCTACCCGGCACCTGTGTGCGATGACAGGAGAAGAGGACGGCCATCTTCGACCCTTCGTAGGCTTGGCCATCGATCTGGAAGCCCGTCGCCCGCAGATCAACAGAGTCTCCGCAAGAATCTCGCACGAGCTTGGAAACAGCCTGAGGCTGACCTTCGCCAGTCAGAGCCAGGACCGACCCCTTTTGTGGGAGCGCAGACTCATCCGACACGATACTCATCGACCGTTTGGATTCGGGCATCTCCTGATCGGCAATGCGGGAGATGATCTGTTGCAACGGAGAGGCCACATCCGAGAATGCTCGCAGGACAGTTTTGTGAGGATCCGTGACATAGCCGTTGAGCATCGGCGGCAACTGCTGCCTCGTCAATCGGCGAAACGTCATCAGGTCTGGATCAAGCTCTACCCGCAATGGTTGATCGGGAAGCACAAATTCAGCGAGACTCGATGGCGAGAGACTGATCTTGATTGACCGACTCTCGGTCGATTCCTTCATGATGATGCGGATGGGGACCGCCATACGAAAGGGTCCCTCACTCTGCTGTATCTGGACCGATAACTGCCAGGCTTCTTTGCCGCTCTCTCCCGTCACCCGCCGGGCTCGGACATCTCCTAAGGATATGACCGGAGCGCCGGATTGATGGACCCATTGCTCAAAGAACCATCGCAGGTTCCGATCACTTTCTCGAGAAAACACCTTTTCGATCGCCACCCAATCCGCCGGCTGATTACGATATTCCCTGACGAACGTCTTAAGACCACGCCAAAATGGCTCCTCTCCGATTTCTTGCCGCAGCAGATGAAAGACAAACGCCGATTTTTGGTACCCGATGGCATTATCCTTCTCGTCGTGTTTTCTCAGAAACTGCGAGACTGCGTAGTCGTCCTCCGGCTGGACATAGAGATTGTAGCTCTGCAGCATCATGCGACGCTGCTCCAAGGCTTGGCGATCATCGTGAACTACTTCATGCCAATAATAATTCGCCAGATAAGTGGTCAACCCCTCGACCCAATTCCCCGCGTCATCGCGATTAAATACGGAATTGCCGATCCAGGAGTGGACGATTTCGTGGCCTAAGGCATAGGGTTGCACATAGTGTCGCTTGATGCTGCCGCTGCCAAGGAGGGTGAAGGAGGGCATCCCAAGCCCACTGGCGAAAAAGTTTTCGACCACGGCAAATGCCTCAAACGGATAGTCTCCCAAGATCCTGACGTAAGCCTCAAGGTACCGTGCGGTGGCGTCGAGATACTCATCGGCCAACGCAGCATTGTCGGCGAGGAAATACGTCTGAAGGTCGATCCGCTGCCCGGTGCCACTGTGCCACACTCGTGACTTGGTCACAAAGTGGTTCGCCACCAGCGTGAAGGCTTCCGATTGGTCCAAGGCAAACCAGGTCGAGGAAACCTTCTCTCCATTCGCCACCTGGCTTTCCTTCCGCCCGGATGCAACGACCGTCCATCCTTGCGGTACCTGAGCCGTCATGCGATAGGTTCCGAATGACCCGGGAAGATCCGGGTACCATTGCGTTTCTCCGCTCAAATACACCCCTTCCTCTCCGATGTGACCTGCCGTTTCACTCGGCGTGACGAATCGCAAGTGACGAGGTTCCCTCGGTGGATCATTGAGAGGCCCACGATACGTCCAGGTCAGGGTCATCTTCCGACTATAGTCTCGTGGAAGAGTCACGGTCACTTGCTCACTTGAGGCTTCGCTGGAGCGCATCCTGGCGAATGATACGGCCATTCCTTCGGTATCCAAGGCCGATGGTGTTCCCATCCTAATTGATTCGATTTGCAATGTCGGGGCAAGAGTGAAGGTAAGGGAGGGACGGTTTGGCTCAATTTCCAATTCGATCCGGTCGGTGACCGTGATTTCATGTGTGTGTGGTATCAACTCAACTGAGAGGTGATGATG
>WBZP01001389.1_pt1 | contig 10122 bp, 9 predicted proteins | sample 5204301 | NCBI WGS metagenome assembly WBZP01 (sample SAMN12412401, study PRJNA552823) | activated sludge metagenome | isolation source: activated sludge from nitrification reactor of wastewater treatment plant... | place: USA: Pennsylvania | collected 2017 | reverse complement strand
AGCACCCTGGCCCAGGTAGCCGCTGCGTTCCTGCCGGGCGACCGCGCGACGCCGCTTCCGCGGCCGCCGGCCGGGGATCCCCCGGCGGCCGGGTCCGGCCCCGACCTCGCGGATGTCAAGGGCCAGGCGGGCGCGAAGCGCGCGCTCGAGATCGCGGCCGCCGGAGCCCACAGCCTGCTGCTCGTCGGCCCGCCCGGCACCGGCAAGTCGATGCTCGCGCTGCGCCTGGGCGGCCTGCTGCCGCCGATGAGCGAGGACGAGGCACTCGAGAGCGCCGCGCTGCTCGGCCTGGCGTCGGAGCATGCCGAGTTCGGCCGCCGCCCGGTGCGCGCACCGCACCACAGCGCGAGCGCCGTCGCGCTGGTCGGCGGTGGCTCGCCGCCGCGTCCGGGCGAGATCTCGCTCGCCCATGGCGGGGTGCTCTTCCTCGATGAGACGCCCGAGCTGCCGCGCAGCGCGCTCGAGGCGCTGCGCGAGCCGCTGGAGGCGGGCTGCATCACGATCGCGCGTGCGGCCCGGCGCGCCAGCTTTCCGGCGCGCTTCCAGCTCGTCGCGGCGATGAACCCCTGCCCCTGCGGCTGGCTGGGCGCGCCGGCGTCGAGCGGGCGCAGCTGCCGATGCACGCCCGACGCGGTGGCGCGCTATCAGGGGCGCCTGTCGGGGCCGCTGCTCGACCGCATCGACCTGCAGGTCGAGGTGCTGGCGGCATCGCCGGACGAGATGCTCGCCGCCGCGACCGGCGAGCCGAGCGCGGTGGTCGCGGCACGCGTGACTGCGGCCCGCGCGCGCCAGCTCGCGCGCCAGGGCGTGCCCAACGGCTGGCTCGAGCCGGCGCAGCTGGACGTGCACGCCCGTCTCGATGCGGCGGCCACGGCGTTCCTGCGCGCCGCGGCAACGCGGCTGGCATGGTCGGGCCGGCGTCTGCACCGGGTGCTGAAGGTGGCTCGCACCATCGCCGACCTGGCCGGCGCGGACGAGGTCGCCAGCGTGCATCTCGCAGAAGCCCTGCAGGGCCAGCGCGTGCTGGCGGCTTGAAGGAGTCCGGGATGCTCATGCAAGTGTGGCTTTGCCACTTGCTGGATCCCCCCTCGGGGAGGCGGGCCGGGCCACCGACCCGGCGCTGGGGATGCTCAGATGGCGATCGGATCGACGTCGACCGCCCAGCGCAGCAGCCCCTTGTGGCGCCGGCGCAGACCGTGCAGCTCGGGCAGCCAGGCGGCAAGCGCCGCCTGCAATGCGCGCCGTGACCCGGACTCGACGAGCATCTGCACGCGTTCGACATCGGCCACGCGCGCCACGGGTGCCGGCACCGGGGCGTGCACGACGACCGCCCGGGCGGCCTCGGCCGCACCGCCGCAGGCACCGAGCGCCGCTGCCGCGTCGCGCAGGAACCCCGTGGCCCGGGCGGCGTCGCGCGCTTCGGCGCGCACGAGCGCCAGGCTCGCGAACGGGGGCAGGCCGGCCGCGCGGCGCTCGACGAGCTGCGCCGAGGCGAAGGCCTCGTAGTCGTGGGTGCGCAGCGACTGGTACAGCGGATGGCGCGGGTGCCAGGTCTGCACCCACATCTCGCTGTGCTCGGCGTTCGCGGCCTCGCGCCCGGCGCGGCCGGCCGCCTGCATGAGCAGTGCAAACAGGCGCTCGGGCGCGCGGAAGTCGCTGCTGAAGAGTGCGCCGTCCGGGTTCACCGCCGCCACCAGCGTCATGTGCCTGAAGTCGTGGCCCTTGGCTACGATCTGCGTGCCCACGAGCACGTCGACTTCGCGGTCGTGCACCGCCGCAAGCTGCTGCGCGAGCCGCCCGCTGCCGCGCGTGGTGTCGGCGTCGATGCGTGCCACGCGGGCGCCGGGCAGCAAGGCGCCGAGCTGTTCCTCGAGCTTCTCGGTGCCACGGCCGATCGGCGCGATGTCGAGGTTGCCGCAATCCGGGCAGGCGCGGGGCACGCGCTCGGCCAGGCCGCAGTGGTGGCAACGCAGCGTGCGGTCGGCCTTGTGGAAGACACGCCAGGCGCTGCAGTGCGGGCAGCCGCTCTTCCAGCCACAGGCGGTGCAGTGCAGCACCGGCGCGTAGCCGCGCCGGTTGAGCAGCAGCAGGCTCTGCTCGCCGCGCTCGATGCGTTCGCGCAGCGCCTCGGTGAGCGAGGGCGCGAGCACCTGCTCGGTGCCGGGCGTGCGCGGCAGGCTCGACATGTCGAGAAGGCGCACGCGCGGCAGCCCACCCCCGCCCACGCGGCTCGACAGCGTCAGGCGGCGGTAGCGCCCCTCGCGCACGCGTTGCCAGCTCTCGAGCGACGGCGTGGCGGACCCCAACAGGACCGGCACGCGCAGCTGGTGCCCACGCCAGACGGCGAGGTCGCGCGCCGAGTAGCGTGCGCCCTCCTGTTGCTTGAACGAGGCATCGTGCTCCTCGTCGACGACGATCAGCCCCAGGCGCGGCAACGACGCGAACACCGCCATCCGGGTACCGAGCACGAGCTCGGCGATCCCCAGGTGCGCCTGCAGCCAGCTCTGCACGCGCTGCGCTGGCGTGAGTGCGCTGTGCAGGCTGACGAGGCGCCCGCCCGGAAAGCGCGCGCCGAAGCGCGCCTCGAGCTGCGGCGTGAGGTTGATCTCGGGTACGAGTACGAGCACCTGCCTGCCGGCCGCCAGCGCGCTGGCGGCGGCGCGCAGGTAGACCTCGGTCTTGCCGCTTCCGGTCACGCCGTGCAGAAGCATCGGCCGATCGTCGGCGCCGATGGCCCGAAGCGCCGCGCTCTGCTCGTCGCCGAGCGCAGGGAGCTCGGCCGCGGCCGCTCCGGCCGCTCCGGCGGCCGCGGCTTCCGCGGCTGCCGCGGCCTCGGCTGCCTGCGGGCGCATCGCGCGCGAGACCCGGCGGGCCATCTGCGCGACGTCGAGCTTTCGCAGGTCAGGCGGCAGAACCGCCAGCGCCAGTTCGCCGATGCCACGCTGGTAGTAGCGCGCCGCAAAGTCGACCAGGGCACGCCAGTGGGTATCGAGCGGCGGCAGCGCATCGAGCACGGTGCCGACCGCACGCAACTCGGCGGCCGGCGCCTCGGCCGGCGCTCGCGCCCACACGATGCCAGGCACCACGCGCCGGCCGAGCGGCACACGCACCAAGGATCCTGGCGTAAGCGAGTACTGGCTTGTGTAGTCGAGCAACCCGCCGACGGCGGTGTGCATCGGCGTCTCGACCGCCACCGACCAGCGCACCACCTCGTTCACCGTGCGCCCCCCCGACGTCGCCGGCCAGGCGAAGGATTCACCTCAAGGAACAGCCGCAAGTCACTGATCTGGAAAGAGTTTTCGATCTATCCACGTTTTCTGTGGATAACTTTGTGGGTAGCCTGCGCTCACCGCTGCCAAGTGCTTGATTCTGCTCGTCCGTTCCAAGGGCGCCCGATTCATTGGCAACGCGCCCATCCATTGAAGATCAATGACTTAGCACGACTCTCCGCCGATCTGGGCCACGCCGCGGCGGCCTGAACCGGCACTTCGTCGCATGCGGTTTTTTGGGGATAAGTCAAGCCCTGAGCGCTCACTTACCCGGATATGACGGTTCTGCGACAGGCGCACCGCTCAGGGGCGCATGCGCATTCGGCGCGAATGGCCGTGCACGGCTTCAACGAGCGCCGCGACATGCTCCGGCGGCGTGTACTGGCTGATGCCGTGGCCCAGGTTGAACACATGGCCACCCCAGCGGCCGTCGGCGCGCTGCGGGGGGCCGAAGCTCTCGAGCACGGCGACCGCTTCGCGCGCCACGACCTGCGGCGGCGCGAACAGGATGTTCGGATCCAGGTTACCCTGCAGCGCCACGCGGTCGTCGACGCGGGTGCGCGCACGGCCGAGGTTGGCCGTCCAGTCGAGCCCGACGACGTCGGCCCCACAGGCGGCGATCTCCTCCAGCCAGGGCCCGCCGCCCTTCGTGAAGACGATGCAGGGCACGCGCTCGCCATCTTTCGCGCGCTGCAGCGCGCCGACGACACGCCGCGTGTAGTCGAGACTGAAGCGCTGGAACGCGCCATCGGCAAGCACTCCGCCCCAACTGTCGAACACCATCACGGCCTGCGCACCGGCGTCGATCTGCGCGTTCAGGTACTCGCTCACCGCCTCGGCGTTGACCGCCAGGATGCGATGCATCAGGTCGGGGCGCGCATACATCAACGTCTTGACGAGCCGGTAGTCGCCGCTGCCGGCGCCCTCGACCATGTAGCAGGCCAGCGTCCAGGGGCTGCCCGAGAAGCCGATCAGCGGCACGCGGCCGACCCGGTGCCCCTGGGCGTCGGTGGTCTCGAGCGCGCGGCGGATCGATGCCACGGCGTCGAACACGTAGCGCAGCCGTTCCATGTCGGGCACGGCCAGCGCGGCAACGGCCGCCTCGTCGCGTACCGGGTGCGCGAAGCGCGGCCCCTCGCCGGCGGCAAACGAAAGCCCGAGCCCCATCGCGTCGGGCACGGTCAGGATGTCGCTGAACAGGATCGCGGCATCGAGCGCGTAGCGTTCGAGCGGCTGCAGCGTCACCTCGGTGGCGAGCGCGGGGCTCGTCGCCAGCCCCATGAAGCTGCCGGCGCGTGCCCGCGCGGCGTTGTACTCCGGCAGGTATCGCCCGGCCTGGCGCATCAGCCACACGGGCGTGTAGGCGGTGGGCTCGAGCAGGCAGGCGCACAGGAAGGTGTCGTTGGCGGGGCGCGGCATGCAAGGCATTATCGGCGCGGGGTCGCCACCGGCCGTCGACGCACGGCACCGGGGCCCACCCGCGATGGCGTGCGCGCACCTGGCGTTAGCATCCTCTGGTGCACGCGCACAATCCGCACGCGGAATCTGCACGAGGAGGCACCCGCCATGATCGACGTCCCACGTTTCCTGAACCGGTTGGCACCAGCGTTTGCACTCGCCGCCGCGCTGCTGCTCGGCAGCTGCGGCTTCAACGACTTCCAGCGTCTCGACGAGCAGACCAAGTCGGCCTGGAGCGAGGTCCTGAACCAGTACCAGCGGCGCGCGGACCTGATTCCGAACATCGTCGCCACGGTCAAGGGCGAGGCGAGCTTCGAGCAGGACACGTTGACCAAGGTCATCGAGGCGCGCGCCAAGGCGACCAGCATCCAGGCCACCCCTGAACTGATCAGCAACCCAGAGGCGTTCAACAAGTTCCAGCAGGCGCAGGGCGAGCTGTCGAGTGCGCTCAGCCGGCTGATGGTGACGGTGGAGCGCTATCCCGACCTGAAGGCGAACCAGGCCTTCCAGGACCTGCGCGTGCAGCTCGAGGGCACCGAGAACCGCATCACCGTCGCGCGCAACCGCTACATCAAGGCGGTGCAGGACTACAACGTGCTCGCGCGCCAGTTCCCGACCAACCTGACGGCGATGGCCTTCGGCTACGCCGTCAAGCCGAACTTCACGGTGCAGAACGAGGCCCAGATCAGCGCGCCGCCCGCGGTGGACTTCTCCAAGCCGGCCGCGCCGGCGGCTGCCGGGTCGAAGTAGGGACGGCGCAGTTCGACATGGGCCCGCCTGACCGCCTGCGGGTGCCCCGTTCCGGGCGCACTGTGTGGGCCTCGGCGCTGGCGTGGGTCCTGGCTTGGCCTGCGGCCCTGGCACTGCTGCTCACGTTTGCCGGCACCGCGCTCGCGCAGGAGCCGCTGCCGGTGCCAGCGCTCAGCGGGCGCGTCATCGATCAGACCGGGGCGCTGCAGCCGGCGCAGCTGGCCGCGCTCGAGAGCAGGCTCGCCGCGTTCGAGGCCGAGTCCGGGCCGCAGATCGTCCTGCTCCTCGTGCCGACGACACAGCCCGAGGACATCGCCACCTACGCCCAGCGCGTGGCCGACAGCTGGAAGATCGGCCGGCGCGAGGTGGGCGACAGCCTGCTCGTGGTGGTGGCGAAGAACGACCGCCGCGTGCGCATCGAGGTCGCGAAGTCGCTCGAAGGCGCCATCCCCGACCTGGCTGCACGCCAGATCATCGACCGCGCGATCCGCCCCGCCTTCCGTGCCAACGACTATGCAGGCGGGCTGAACGCCGCCCTCGACGAACTCATGGCGCGCGTCCGGGGCGAGGCGCTGCCCGTGCCGGAACGCGACGGCGCACGCAGCGGGGCAGGTCAGGGACTGCAGCTCGAGGAGCTGGGCATGTTCCTGCTCGTCGCCGTTCCGATCATCGCCGCGGTGCTCACGCGCGTGCTCGGTCGCCGGCTCGCCTCGCTTGCAACGGCGGGCGCGGCCGGCACGATCGGCTGGTGGATCACCGCCAGCGTCGTCGTTGGCGTCGGCATCGCGCTCGTCGCGCTCGTGCTCGTCGGGCTGTTCGGCATCGGCTCGGCGGTGCGGCGCATGGGCGGCGGACGCAGCCTGCCGCATATCGGCGGCTCGGGCGGTTCGGGGGGCTGGGGCGGCGGCTGGAGCGGGGGCGGCGGCGGCAGTTGGGGCGGCGGAAGCGGCGGATTCAGCTCGGGCGGGGGCGGCGACTTCGGCGGCGGCGGCGCCTCGGGCGACTGGTGAGCGCCGCACCCGCTGGACCCTGAAAGGAGCGCTGATGGGACGCCTCTCACGCATCGCCCGCCACCGCTGGCTCGACGAGACCGACACCGCGCGCGCGCTCGGCGCGGCCGCGCTCCAGCGGCTCGAGGCGCGCGTGGCAGCGAGCGAGCGCCGCCATGGCGGCGAGATCCGCCTCTGCGTCGAAGCTGGCCTTCCGCTCAGCTACCTGTGGCGCCATGCCAAGCCGCGGGAGCGCGCGGTGACGATGTTCGGCAAGCTGCGCGTCTGGGACACCGAGCACAACAACGGCGTGCTGATCTACCTGCTGCTCGCCGAGCGCGCGATCGAGATCGTCGCCGACCGCGGGCTGAACCGGCATGTCGACGCCGTGCAGTGGCGCGCGATCGTCGACGGCATGCGCGGCGAGTTCCGCGCCGGCCGATTCGAACAAGGGCTCGCACGGGCCATCGATGCCGTCGACGCGCTGCTGACGCGCCACTTCCCGCTTGCCGAGGGGCAGGCGAACCCGAACGAACTGCCGGACGCGGCGGATCTGCGCTGATTGGCTGAAAGCCTTTGAGCCGGCTGCCCGCGTTGCAGGCGGTAGCGGCGGCTGGCCGGAAGGCCGGGCGCGCGCAGCGCTCAGATCGGCCGCACAGGCCCGTCGAAGCGCTCCTCCAGCGGGGGGTGGCCGAGCGGCGGGAACTCGATCAGGGTCTCGGGCACCTTGTGCTCGGGTACGGCGTCCAGCAGGTGCCGGATCAGCCGCAGGCGCCCGCGCCGCTGGTCGTTGAAGTCGACCAGCGTCCACGGCGCCCACTTCGAGTGCGTCGCCTTCAGCATGGCCTCGCGCGCATCGGTGTACGCCCCGTACCTGCAGCGCGCCTCGAGGTCGATCGGGCTCAGCTTCCAACGCTTGAGCGGGTCGGCCAGGCGTTCGGCGAAGCGCTCCTCCTGCTGCGCCTGGTCGACCGTCAGCCAGTACTTGAGCAGCAGGAAGCCGTCGTCGACGAGCATCTTCTCGAACACCGGCGCGTCGCGCAGGAAGCGCTGCGCCTCCTCTTCGGCGCAGAACCCCATCACGCGCTCGACGCCCGCGCGGTTGTACCAGCTGCGGTCGTAGAGGGCAATCTCGCCCGCCGCCGGCAGGTGCGCGACGTACCGCTGGAAGTACCACTGCGTCCGCTCGCGCTCGCCCGGCTTGGGCAGCGCGACGACGCGGCACTGGCGCGGGTTGAGCGCGTCGGCGATGGCGGAGATCACCCCGCCCTTGCCCGCGGTGTCACGCCCTTCGACGACGACGACGAGCCGCTTGCCGGTGTGCTGCAGCCAGCGCGCAACGTCGTTGAGCTCGACTTCCAGCGCCGCGAGTTGCTCCTGGTAATCCGCCTTGCCGAGTCGGCCATGCTTCGCGCCCTTGCCTTCGCCAAGGGGGGGCCTGTCATCCTTGCGCACAGCCTTGCCGTTGTCCTTGCCGCCCATCGCCAGCCCTCCCTTCGCGTACGTGTTATAGCGCGGTCGGGTCCGGCAGCAAACTGCCCGCCGGGCATCACTGCCGGGCGGGCCGCCTGGGATGCGCCAGATTGCGATCGGGGGGCGGCCGAGGAATCGGGCGCCGCGCGGGCTACTTCCGGCGGAACTTCTGGATTGCCGCGATCTGCGCTGCCATGGTGGCGAACTCGCCCTGCGCCTTGGCAAGGTCGATGTCGTTCTTGGCATTGCGAAGCGCCTCCTCGGCCAGCTTCTTCGCTTCGTTGGCCTTGGCCTCGTCGAGATCGTGGCCGCGGATCGCGGTGTCGGCGAGCACTGTCACGCAATTCGGCTGCACCTCGAGGATGCCTCCGGCAACGAAGACGAACTCCTCCTCGCCGCTGTCGGCACGCTCGATGCGCACCGCGCCCGGACGGATGCGGGTGATGAGCGGCGTGTGGCGCGGCAGGATGCCGAGTTCGCCCGCCTCGCCCGGCAGCGCGACGAACTTCGCCTCGCCACTGAAGATGTTCGCTTCGGCGCTGACGACGTCGACGTGGATGGTGTGTTCGGCCATGGCGGCGCTCCTGCCCAGGGTCACTGGATCTTCTTCGCCTTCTCGAAGGCCTCGTCGATCGTGCCGACCATGTAGAAGGCCTGCTCGGGCAGCGCATCGCACTCGCCGGCGACAATCATCTTGAAGCCGCGGATCGTTTCCTTCAGAGGCACGTACTTGCCCGGAGTGCCGGTAAAGACCTCGGCCACATGGAACGGCTGGCTCAGGAAGCGCTGGATCTTGCGTGCGCGCGCCACCGCCAGCTTGTCCTCGGGGCTGAGTTCATCCATGCCCAGGATGGCGATGATGTCGCGCAACTCCTTGTAGCGCTGCAGCGTGGCCTGTACCGCGCGCGTCGTGCTGTAGTGCTCCTCGCCGACGACGTTCGGGTCGACCTGCCGGCTCGTGCTGTCGAGCGGATCGACCGCCGGATAGATGCCGAGCGAGGCGATGTCGCGCGAGAGAACGACCGTCGCGTCCAGGTGCGCGAAGGTCGTCGCGGGCGACGGGTCGGTCAGGTCGTCGGCCGGAACGTACACGGCCTGGATCGAGGTGATCGAGCCGACCTTGGTCGAGGTGATGCGCTCCTGCAGGCGGCCCATTTCTTCCGCCAGAGTCGGCTGGTAGCCCACCGCCGAAGGCATGCGGCCGAGCAGCGCCGAGACCTCGGTACCGGCGAGCGTGAAGCGGTAGATGTTGTCGACGAAGAACAGCACGTCGCGGCCCTCGTCGCGGAAGCTCTCGGCGATCGTCAGGCCGGTGAGTGCCACGCGCAGGCGGTTGCCCGGCGGCTCGTTCATCTGCCCGTAGACCATCGCCACCTTCGACTGGCCCAGGTCCTCGCTGACGACGACCTTGGACTCCATCATCTCGTGATAGAAGTCGTTGCCCTCGCGCGTGCGCTCGCCGACGCCGGCGAACACCGACAGGCCGCTGTGCGCCTTGGCGATGTTGTTGATGAGCTCCATCATGTTGACGGTCTTGCCGACGCCGGCGCCACCGAACAGGCCCACCTTGCCACCCTTGGCGAACGGGCAAATGAGGTCGATGACCTTGATGCCGGTCTCGAGCAGTTCCTGCGAAGGGCTGAGCTCGTCGTATACCGGCGCCCGGCGGTGGATCGAAGCCGTCAACTCGCTGTTCACCGGGCCGCGCTCGTCGATCGGGTTGCCCAGCACGTCCATGATGCGGCCGAGCGTCGCCTTGCCCACCGGCACGGTGATCCCCGCCCCGGTGTTCTTGACGACCACCCCGCGGCGCAGCCCTTCGGAGCTGCCGAGCGCAATGGTGCGCACCACGCCGTCGCCGAGCTGCTGCTGCACCTCGAGCGTGAGCGCCGTGCCCTCGAGACTGAGCGCGTCATAGATGCGGGGCATCTGGTCGCGCGGGAACTCCACGTCCACGACGGCGCCGATGCACTGGACGATCTTGCCTTCAGCTTGCATGTTCGATCCTCGTTCCTGAATTGCCTAGACGGCCGCCGCACCACCGACGATCTCCGAAAGCTCCTTCGTGATCGCCGCCTGCCGCGTCTTGTTGTAGATGAGCTTGAGCTCGGCGATCAGGTTGCCGGCGTTGTCGGTCGCGGCCTTCATCGCCACCATGCGCGCGCTCTGCTCGCTGGCCATGT
>WBZP01007952.1_pt1 | contig 10123 bp, 7 predicted proteins | sample 5204301 | NCBI WGS metagenome assembly WBZP01 (sample SAMN12412401, study PRJNA552823) | activated sludge metagenome | isolation source: activated sludge from nitrification reactor of wastewater treatment plant... | place: USA: Pennsylvania | collected 2017 | reverse complement strand
ATTGTTTATAAAAGTTATCACTACTAACCGACTTAAAAAAGAAAAAACGGGGATAACCTAAAAGATTACCCCATATGTCATACCTTTTGGCTACGAAACACATATAGTATGACAAACAAAGATAGTCAAAAAAATTTAGTCGGTCAGCCAATTTTCAAACAATTGATTGATTTTATACCGAAATCCGTTTTTGATGTGCTCACCATCAACCACAGTACAGATAAACATTACAGGACATTTCCTGCCTGGACTCAATTGGTCACTATGCTTTTTGGTATCTTCAGCAGATGCGATTCTATGGGCGAAATTTGTGATGCAATGATGGGTTTACAAGGTAAATTAAATCATTTGGGATTAAAATCATCCCCTGCAAAGAGTACTGCCGGAGATGGGTTAAGAGAACGTAATAATATATTTTTCGAAGAGCTATACTTTAAACTCCTGGATCATTTTAAGCCGATTTTGTCGGTCAGCCGAATTAAAAACGTTTCGTTCAAGGATCTGTATATCTTCGACTCAAGTACTATCAGGCTTTTTTCAGACATAATGAAAGGTGTCGGGCGTAATCCGAAGGATGATGGAAAGAAAAAAGGCGGACTCAAAGTGCATATGCTCATCGATGCACATGCCGACACTCCAGCGTTTGTAAAGATCAGCGAGGCAAAGTGCCACGACAAAACATTCATTCAATACCTTAGCCTTCCTGAGCACAGCATGGTAGTATTTGACAGGGCATATAACCACTACCTTCAATTTGCTAAATTTACGGAGAAGAATATCAACTTTGTATGTAGATTGAAAAAAAATGCAGTATATGACATCATTGAACAAACATATTCCAAAGAGGTGGGCGAAAAGGAATACGGAGTCATAAGAGAAGAACACATCCATCTGACATACAAAGAAAATGGAGAAGAAAAGACACTTTGCCTACGCAAAGTAACCTACAGAGATGAAAAAGGAAGGGTATATGAGTTTATCACCAATAACTTCGAAATAAAACGAGAGGAAGTGGCTTATATCTATAAACTCAGGTGGAACATAGAGCTGCTATTTAAAAAGTTAAAACAGAATTTTCAATTACATTTTTTCTATTCAGAGACGGAAAATGGAATAAGGACACAAATATGGTGTACATTAATAGCCCAATTACTGCTCTTGGTATTAAAAGTAAAATCTGAAACAAAAAAAGCCTATTCGACGGTTGCAGCCCTGGTAAGAATCCACATCATTAGCCTGCTAGATGTATTCTGGATGGTGGAAAATAGTCGAAGAACTTATGTAAAAGCGGCAAAAACAAAAAATAAGTCTCCCGGCGCTCAATTATCTATCTTTTAATGGGGGGTACTATTTGAAGTTATAAACAATAGGCATTGATAACCAGTTGTTTAAATGTATTTTTTGACTGATTTTAATTTAAGTCGGTTAATAGTGATACTAAATAATAAAAAGTCAAGATTCTCAGATATTGAATTTGATGAAAGTGGTATTGCTTGGCTGGTAACCGGAGATGATTCCGGTTGGGTAACACGATTCAATGGAGATACTTTTGAATCCTTCAATTCAAACAATTCGTGTCTACCTGAATTTTCAAACACAGGATATTTACCACATTCTATAAAAATAATTGATGACGAGACCAGATGGATAGGTTTGTTATATAATGTTGGATCTTCTACCAGTAATTCAGGGGTAGTTTTAATGGAAAACGATATCTGTACTTTCTATAATACTGATAATTCAAATTTTCCGGAAAAACACCAAAACATCAAGGAAATTCATAAAGATCCGGAAAATGACCATATTATCTGGTTCTTATCTAATAAAGGAATCATAAAATTTGATGGTCAATTTTGGGAGGATATTTATCTTCCATCAGCACCAAATGCCATGACTTTCGACAAAGATAATAGGTTGTGGGTCCATATTAGTGGCAGTGCAGGATTGAAATATTATAAGAATGGGGAATGGTTTATGCCAATTAAAAATCCAAGTAGTAGTGTTGAAGAAATGAAAGTTGACGAAGAAAATAGGCTTTGGGTATCAACCGAAACAAATGGTCTGGCCTATTACAATTTAGACGAACTTCAAAGTACTTCAACAAAATTAGAGGACATTAAAAAAGTAACTGTCTTTCCAACCCTTTTTAAAGACAATGTTACTGTAAATCTGGAGGACATAAATTTAAAAGGAATAGAGTTCAATTTATTCGATATTGAAGGGCGTTTGCTCCTCAAAGAGAGTGTTGTAAATACGTCCACTACCTTTAATGTACCACAGACATTAAAATCATTTTTTATTTACACACTGGTAAAAGATAATATAACTATTGCGTCAGGAAAATTATTTAGAGCGTTAGACAACTAGTAGATTAAATAACACATTTTATCGTTGTGTGGTGATGCATTAAAATGAGTGGTGAAGTTTAGGAAATATTTACATCTTCCGACTTTTGTAGTAAGGTTTTTATAAACTTTCATTTGTTTTAGCCGTTAACTGTCAGCGACCTAACAAACATCAACCACGGACAATAAATGATAGAAGTTTTACGCAACCATATAACGAGCCGACTTGGAAACGACGTTGATAATTTAGACAAGGTGCTTTCCACATTTAAACACATAATGACCAAACGAAATCTGTGAGATTTTTAATAACAAACAAAAAATAATAAACAATGAAAAATGTAACAATTGTTCTGATTTCTATGCTATTTGCCACCTTTCAGTCATGTAATACGATTGCAAAAAAAGTATACGGTATAAAGAACCCGGAAATTGAGACGGTAGAGAGTATTGAAAAATATTTATCGTCAATAGATGTATCTTCAGAAAATAACGTCTACTGTAAAGATATACTATCATATAAAACGGTTTTAGATATTTTTGGTAAGAAGCTGCCAGAAGCGATATTATTTAATTCTGAAGGTAAGATGCTAACTTACAAGAAAAATAATCAGGATTGTAACGCAGGACTATTTGAAACTATCCCGAGTTTGTCAAAAAATTCAAACTTGCAAATATTAGAAGGTAATGATATTCAGGCATTTACAACCTATTTGGTGGACAGGAATAGTTTGAAATTTAGGAATCTGCCTAAAGCTGACTACTTCTTATTCATAAATTGGGCAAAGTATATGGGCAAATTAAATAAAGACCATGTTAAAGTATGGGAAGAATTAGCTAACAAAAATTAAAATACAAAAATTATTGTTTACAAAATAAATTTAGACATTATGGAATCTTGGAATGTAAAACCATAAAATCTTGCACAATAACTAAATTTTCGTCGTGTCCGTATCTCATGCTTTTAATCCGCTGAAAGGGGAGAACTTTACCCACTGCAGTCGAATAGAGGAGACAGACTTTCACTGACGGAGCTAGATTAATGCAACAGGTTGAAAATCCTTTGTAGGCATACTCTTGATTTTTTATTTAAAATAGGGACATTGACAAGTGCTTTTAATATTCCTATTCCTGTAAGAGTTGTGTACAAAGGCTTTATTAGTATATTAAATAATGGCTTCGACAGAAAACTTCCGAAAATCTTACGGAAAAATACCAACGGGAATTATTTATTCAAAGACCGTGATACCCATGTCTTAATCGAGACAAATAATTCTGTCGCCATATTAAAGACGATAAATGTCTTTATTTTATTTCGATATTAAATTTAGCAAAAAGATAGCAATTAGAACCCATTTTACTAAAAGCTTAACCTTAATTCCTGATAACGGACTTTCGGCAAAGGACCTACAGGCTTTCAAATGGTATAGATGTTGAAGTCTTTGGAAATATTTTTTATTTACGGCTTTGGTGGTATGGTATTCATCAACTTTCCTTTGTGTTATGTGTTATAAAAAAGAACAATATTAGCCAGATAAACTATTGATAAATTGTTTATAATAGTAATGATATTAAAACAATAAATTTAGAAGAAAAACATTATTTTAGAATTTTTACATCCAGGAAAAGAATTTGCTTTAGGTGCAAATATTCATATGTCAATTGGAAATGTAAATAATTATCTCCCAAGACAAGATACGAAAGGATATGTTTATCCGCTAATTGAAAATAATTTGGTTGGTATCAGATTGTGGAACCAACTTAAAACAGGACATAAGAAAAAATTGCTTTTCACAAAAACTAAATATATCGAACCAATTAGTGATTTTACAAATCTAAATCAAATAACAAAAATAGACAAAGGTTATATCAATTTTTAGGGTGAATGGGAACCACAATCTTTTTTATGAAAGTTAACTCGTCAAAGAAATCAGCACCACACCATATTCATTATCCTTTTTTTATTGATTTTGATAGTTTTACTGGAACAGGTTGTCATTCTACTGACCCCTTTGTTTTTGATAAATTTTATTATGCACATTGCTTACAAGATTATAATACATTAGGTCGTCCAAAGCCTCTACGCAAATATCTAACAGATAGTAATTTGTCCTTGATATTGTTAGGATATGAATATCCTTTTGGCTCTTTATCTGTAACAGATTTTATATTAGATACAGTAATAGTTATTGATAAAGGGAAATTAATAAGTTCGCCATCACATATTTTTCAACTATCAAATTTAAGATTTACTAATAGCTCAAATTCTCTTTATGTTGGTAAAAATTTGGACATCAATAGTATGTCAATTTTTAGTTTTAGTCCTTGTAAGTCGATAAGCACTGGATTATTATTTAGAAATTATTTATCTTTATCGATAAGCAAATTTAATTTAAAAACGCCAGGTGCAAGAACTGGTGGGAAAGACCTAAATAAGCCATCATACGCAAACGATGACAGAACTTACTATTGCGATGATAATAATGTAATTGAATTTTGGATAAAACTTGTGAATGAATTATTCAGAAATAATATTAGTTTAGCTGTTCAAATCAACGAACCTGAATTATTTAATGATTACATTTCTGCTTTTAATCATTTTAATACGAATATTATTTCAGAAATGAAATCTTTTATTGACAAACATAAGTAGATGAAAGTGAAACACATAGCATACACATAATATATGCGATAATTGCTGGTTTTTGTGTTAGGTTGAAACATTGTGCAAGAAAGAAACATTTGTGCAACTTTGAAACGTTAGTGCCTTGAAATCCCGCAACATACGTATATTGTTTTTCGTTGGCAGTAATTTAAAAAAAAAATAAATCAAATAGTATGACAAATAGCGAAGATCTTATTTTCTACGAACGAAACAATTTTCTTCACCTAAAGAAAAATAAGATACTAATATTGCCGTTTTTAATATTTGCGTTTCAGAATAGCTACTCACAAAATCTTCCGAGTTTATTACTCAATCGCAATATCAATTCTACATTCTCGATTGTAGCTTATGATAAGACTACGCAAGAATGGGGAATTGCTGTTGCAACCAATAATATTTATGTAGGTAACTCTACAATTTACATTACACCAGGACTTGGTGCATTTTCGGTAATTGCAGAAACAGAACCAGCCTATGCCATAAATGGATTTGAGCAACTGAAAAAAGGCAAATCCATTGAGCAGGCAATTCAATTTACTAAAGATACCGACCCGGATTTTTATGAAAGACAAGTTTCGGGTATAGATGCGAAGGGCAATGTATATGCTTTTACTGGAGAGGCGTTAAAATATTGGAATGGTACTTCAACACATAAATTAGGCAAAGGATTTGTTGTGATGGGAAATCAGTTAGCAGACAGCGTTTTAATAAGTATGGCTTATGCTTTTGAAACCACAAAAGGGACTCTTGCGGAACGCCTTTTAAAAAGCCTGATTGCCGGAGAAAATGCCGGTGGACAAATAAATGGTAAGCAATCTGCTGCATTAGTCGTAAAAGGAAGTAATAATGAATGGTTTAATCAAATTGATTTGAGGGTAGATGATTCCAAAACACCTTTCGAAGATTTACAGAAATTATTGAATTATCACTATGGTAGAATTATGATTAATCAATCAATTGGAGCAATAAAAAAGAAAAATATAAAACGTGGTGAGGATTTACTTCATCAGGCTGAGGTATTAGTAGAAGGATGGGATGGGATTTATAGCAAACTTGCAATGGCTTATATTCTACTGGAAAAAGAAGATACGGCAGTTTCAATAATAAGAAAAGCAATAAAAGAGAATTCAAAATGGAAACAAAATTTACCTGTATTTTATTGTTTGATAGAACATCCTTATATGAAGCAGTTAATATCGGAGGACTCCTTATCATTGAAAGACTGGAATAATGCTATCAACTTTATGACGGAAATAAATCAGTATAAGCAAGCCATTAGTTTGTGCAGCAAGGTATTGCTAAAATATCCAGAATCGTCTTTTACATATTATTTACTTGGAAAAGCATATAGCAAAAATGGAGATAAAAAACAGGCAAAAGATAACTTAGAAAAGGCATTGTTGTTTGACAAGCAAAATGCTGAAGCGAAAAAACTATTACAAAACTTAAATAACTAATTGCAATTGTGGGCAAAAAAGCAATACCCGCCAGCACGATATTGTCAAAATCGGGTCAAAAAGAAGTAATTCAACATTGGGTTTTCTATGAAAAATCTGTAACATTACAAACTTTTTAAACAGTTAAAAAAAATGAAAATTCACATTTTTGGTGCATCGGGCAGTGGAGTGACAACAACGGGAATGGACTTGGCTAAAAAACTGAACTTACAATATTTTGACAGTGATGACTATTTTTGGAAAAAGACAAACCCGCCTTTTGTGGACAGACAAAATCCAAAAGACAGAAACGCTAAAATAAAATCTGACTTAGAAAATGCGGGCAATTGGGTTTTAGGAGGTTCAGTTTTTCAATGGGACGACATTGTTTTCCCAAACTTTGACCTTGTAGTATTTTTATTTATTCCACAAGAAATTAGAATAGACAGACTTATTAGAAGGGAATTTGAAAGATACGGAAACATAATTATTACTGACTGCAACAGAAAAAAACAATTTGAGAACTTTATTGCTTGGGCAACAGACTATGACAATTGTACTGGAATTGCAAATAGAAATTTAAAAGCACACGAAAGTTGGTTGCAAACTGTTACGTTTCCAACTTTAAAAATAATTGGCGATTTTACAACAGAACAACGAATAGAACTCATTATAGAACGAATGCGAGAAGAAAAACTACTGCCAATCGAGTAGATGGCCCCACCAACCTAGACTGATGGGTAGCGACTCTCACACCATCGTACGTACGGATCTTGTACCCTACAGAGTCAGGCTTTCAAATGGTATAGATGTTGAAGTCTTTGGAAATATTTTTTATTTCCGACTCTGGTGAAATGACATTTATCAACTTTCCATTGTATTAATAGCATTTTTTGAGGGGATTTAAGCCAAAATTTATAAATGTAGATCAATTTTATTCAGCTGAATTGAAGGTTCAGTATAAAAAAGGAGGCTAAAAATATTGATTTGTAGATTTATTTTAAAATTGGGCGAAAAAAATTAAAAAAATCTGTAATTAAATACAGATATATTGATTGCACTTCAGATAATAAACCAATTAAAAAGTAAACTATGACAATATTTATTCTATATTTGTTCGTTAAATATGTCGAAGTACATCACTATATACTTACCGCCAAATAACAAAATGGAAACATGAGAAATTTTACTTTGATAGTTGTATACATACTCTTCTGGTACGCCGTAGCAAATGGACAAACGAGAGTCACTGACATCACCAATGAAGAGCAAAATCTTAAGTATTGTCTGATGAAAACACATGATCAGAGCTATGTGGTGACCATAGCTCCGGATGATCTTATTGAGTTCTATCAGATCAATCCTGACCAAAGTTTCGACTTAATCAATAGTGTCACCATACCGACTGCATATGCCACAGACCATGACAAAAGATATGCCGAGCATGGTCATTTTATTATCATCAACAATACTCACGTTATAAACTACAACTTAGAGTCAGACCTCACCATTTACCACAGTCTGAACGATAATCAAAATAATATAGACAATACATTACATCCTGATCATATAATCAGCTGGAATGATTACTATTTTGACTTTGGCACTGATGATTCTTTTTTGTATGATTATACCCGGGACATCTTGTATCATTGCAATCATAATATATTGCAAAGACATAAAAACAATATCACATTTTTTGAAACTAAAAGAGACACATCATATTTATATTACGCTGAAGGAAACTGCTTCAATAAAGAGTTAATATACAAATTTAGAATTGGTCCAGATAGATGTGATCCGGAAGCGTTTGTTAATTCCAATTACTCTTTCCAATTTGATCTGGAAATGTACCCGACTTGCCTTTATTACATAGACAGTATAGGTACGGCGCATAAGTATGACTACGAAACCGGAAAAAATACAATAATAGCAGAAAATCAACGTGGGATAGATTCCGGTATAAATGTGCTGGAAACCGAAACTGCCATAGTGATTATATATCCGGGCAGGCTATATTCGGATAGTACATATCTAGACTTCTACGATAAGTTTGATTATACCTTTAAGTCCACCATCATACTTTCAGGATCCTATAGTGGCAACAGATTTGAAATCAAAGAATATTATGGTAAATTCATCATAAATCCCGGAAAGAGCGAAATTTTATCTTGGGATTCCTATATTGATTTTTTCAAAAGAATATCAGATGGATTTATTTGCTACAGTTCAAGGCCCTACTTTCACGGAGACAGTTATGTTTTTCCGGTAAAAAAGGGGACACAATACTACTTCCAACTGGGAGATATTTATTCCAACAGATCCAATCTCATAGGTATAGGAAATACATACCATTTTCCATTTGTATATCGGACGGAAGAACTTAAAGTCGGTGATCACACATACTTCAATTGGGTCAGTAATACTGCGTTTAAATCCATATTTGTGTATGACAAGACACTAAAACAAATAAAGCCTATAGAAATTGGCAATTTCAATCAGGGAGTATCCCGAAAATCTCCTTTAGTCAAAATTGGTAGCCGTCAATATTTACTAAATGAAAAATGTTTGGAAATTTTTGAAGACAAATACAAAATACTAAACGACAAGCCCCTTACTTCACTCATCTATACATCCGATGATAAATATCGGTTTAGCCCAAGCGGTATTATCTTTGCCGAAAATAATGGAAGCTTTAAATCCATCTTCCTTTTGAAGGATGGCAGTAAAAAAGTGATACATCAATTGCAAAGTGACACAAAGGTGTACGATGTGAATGTGGCAGGAGATTATGTGATATGGGTTGACGTCAATAGAATAGCTATACTTATTAATACTAAGACAAATGCCAGAAAAAATTTAACCAACGGCTTATGGCCATTCAAAAATGCCCGATACATACTTACAGACGGAAAACTCTTTTATTTGCGCAAATTGGATGCAACATACATCTATGATCCGGTAACTGATATTCTTAAATCATTAGAAGTAAAGGAGAATTTAAATCACGCATTCGTTACTCGGATAAATGATGCCAGTATAATCGTTATTGACAATAAGCTCTGCAAGATTAATAACAACTATGAGAGGGATATCATCAATATTGGCCTGCCAAATTATTCCAACAGTAGTTATGTAGAAATAAAAAATAATGAGTTATACAGCCTGGCTCAAAGCAATAATCTACAATACCTATACAAATATGATGGATCGCAAGTAAAAATAATCACAAGTGCACCATACATATTTGTTAAAAATATCTCGGACAAAGGAATACTTTTCCAAAGTGGTGCCAGCACTTTAGGGCCACTTACCACTGGTTTTTATGATAAAGACAAGGAAAAAGTTTACCAGCCGACAATTAACACTTTCAGTAATATCATTCAGATTTTCAATCATAAAAACTCGCCTTACGCTCTTGTACAAACTGCAGACAGTATTCAGATAATAAAATTTACAGATGATTATATTTCTTCACAGATAATATTTTCAGAGTATTCACCTTTGAAGATATTTGCAACTTCACTTGGTGAAACACCAGATAAACGCACTTTGGTTTCTACAGGTCGGTCATTCTATTTCATGGATGAAAATGACAACACGACACGTCTGAAAGACATCATCCCCAATGACCAGCAGCACAATATATTCATAAATGATAGTGTTTTTTATTTTTT
>WBZP01007950.1_pt1 | contig 10125 bp, 8 predicted proteins | sample 5204301 | NCBI WGS metagenome assembly WBZP01 (sample SAMN12412401, study PRJNA552823) | activated sludge metagenome | isolation source: activated sludge from nitrification reactor of wastewater treatment plant... | place: USA: Pennsylvania | collected 2017 | reverse complement strand
CGCCGTGCTGCCGGGCCGCTTCCGCAACGCGCGGGTCCAGCGCGTGGCGCGCTGGATCTCGCTGCTGCTCGCCGTGTTCGCGCTCTACTTCCTCGCGGCCGCTGAGGTCACGTTCTGGCTCGAGTTCGCCACCCGGTTCAACTTCATCGCCGTCGACTACCTGCTCTACACGCACGAGGTGATCGGCAACATCCGCGAGTCCTACCCGGTCGGCCGGATCCTCGCCGGGCTGGGCGTGCTCGCGCTCCTCACCGCGTGGCTGCTGGGTCCGGCGGTCGACCGCGCCGACCGCGTGCCGCAATCGCGCCGCCGTCGGCTCGGCTGCGTCGCCGCGGCGGTGCTGCTGCCCGTCGCCGCGCTGTGGGCCGCGCGGGTGGAGCAGATGGGCGGCTCGGGCAATGCCTACGCCGACGAGTTGGCCGGCAACGGGCTGTTCACTTTCGTCGCGGCCGCCCGCCGCAACGAGCTCGACTACGACCGGTTCTACGCCACCATCGAGCAGGCGCGGGCCGACGGCCTGCTGACCGCGCTCGGCGTCGAGCGCAAGCCGCTGCACGCGCCGGACACGCCCGGTGCCGGCGACGAGGGCAACGAGCGCGCCGAGCCGCACTCGGCGCTGATGCCGGCGACGCCGCGGCACGTGCTGATGGTCACCGTCGAGAGCATGTCGGCGGAGTTTCTCGGCGCCTACGGCGCGACGACGGGGCTCACCCCGAGGCTCGACGGCCTCGCCCGCGAGGGCCTGCGCTTCGCGAACTTCTACGCCACCGGGACGCGCACGGTGCGCGGCCTCGAGGCGGTGTCGCTGGGCACGCCACCGGTTCCCGGCCAGTCGATCGTCCGCCGGCCCGGCAACGCCCACCTCGCGACCATCGGCGAGATCCTCGAGCACCAGGGCTTCGCCACCAGCTTCGTCTACGGCGGCTACGGCTATTTCGACAACATGAACGCGTACTTCGACGCCAACGACTACCGCGTCGTCGACCGCACCGAGTTTCCCAAGGCCTCGATCGTGTTCGAGAACATCTGGGGCGTCGCCGACGAGTCGCTGTTCGCCAACGCCCTGGCCGTCGTCGACGCCAACGTCGCCGGCGGGAAGCGGACGTTCACGCACGTCATGACGACGTCGAACCACCGCCCGTTCACCTATCCCGACGGGCGCATCGACATTCCGTCGCCGGGCGGTCGCGAAGGCGCCGTCAAGTACACCGACTGGGCGATCGGGCACCTGATCGACGAAGCCCGCAAGCGGCCGTGGTTCGACGACACGCTGTTCGTCTTCCTCGCCGATCACTGCGCCGCGGTCGCGGGCAAGACGGCGCTGCCGGTCGCCGGCTACCGGATCCCGCTGATCTTCTGGGCGCCGAAGCTCGTCCGCCCGGGCGTGTACCAGCCGGTGGCGAGCCAGATCGACCTGCCGCCGACGCTGCTCGACATCCTGGGCGTCGACGGCGACGACCACTTCTTCGGTCGTTCGGTGATGGAGTTGCCGCCAGGCCCGGCCCGCGCGTTCATCAGCAACTACCAGGCCCTGGGCTACTACCGCGACGACGCGCTGGTCGTGCTCACGCCCGGCCGGAAGGTCGAGGCGTTCCGCATCGACCCGCGGAGCTTCGCCGCGACCCCCGTCGCGCCCGACGCGCGGCAGGTCGACGAGGCGATCGCGTACTACCAGACCGCGTCCCGCGCCTTCAAGCAGGGGGCGCTGCGGATGCCGGGCTACGCTGCGCGCTGACCTCGGCCTCGAGCCAGCGGTCGAAATCCTCCGCCGGGTCCGTGGCCGGATCGGTCGCCGTCGGGCGCAGGCCGCGCCGTGGCCGCCCAGGCGACGGCGCCGCCGGGGTGCTCGCGGCCAGGCCAAGCCACGCCGCGGTAAGCAGCGGCAGCGCCACGAACGCGGCGACGAGCGTCGGCACGGCGAGGCCATGCGCCGGCCAGCCGGGGCCGCCGCCGGGGTGCGCCGGCGCGGCGAGCCCGCCGAGCCACGCGACGACGAGGGTGGCGAGCGTCAGCGCGGCAAACGCGGCCGCGCAGAACTTCCCGATCGCCCGCGATCGCCGGTGGGCGACCGGCGTTCCGGAGAACGTCCGGCGTTCCCAGAGGCAGAACGCCACCACGGCGGCACAGCCGGTGAACAACAAGGCGAGCGCTGCCAGCGGCGCCGGCCCGAACGTCGTGCCCGCGAGCCCGTAGTGCCCGCCGAGCAGCAGTCCGGCAACCGCCATTCCGGCGCGGTGCGCCGACGTGCGCGGCGGCGCGGCCGGATGACGGCGGACATCGGGTGGCGACGGCGACTGCGGCATGGCACTCCTGCGGCCGATGGGCGCGCGCCGCACGCTCCCGGACGCCGGATTCCCTCGGCGGCCAACCCCAATTGCGACGACAAGTGACGGCTCGCGGCAGCCGGGGCGGGGCGTCGCGTGGCGGGCACGCGCGCGTGGTCCTGTGCCTTCCGGGTTCGCAAGAACGGGGCCAACGGCGCCCCCGGCGCAGAGGCGCCGGCCGCTGCCGGCGCGTATAATCGGCCGGGGTCCGAGACGGGCCTCGACGCCGGCGACGTCACGACCGGCCCCCAGCACGCGAGCCCAGCATTGGACGAATTCCCGTTTCCCGGCGAACGCGGCCCGGCAGCGGCCCGCGCCTGCCCCGGCCGCCAGCCGCCGGGAAACGACCCGGTGCCGATCGTCGCCAACCCAGAGGAGAACTCATGAAGACACTGTCCCCGCGCCGTCGCGCGCTCGCCCTGTTGTTCGCCTTCGCGTGCGGCATCGCCGCCGCCGGCGGCGCCGAGGCGCAGAACAAGATCCTGCTGCGGATCTCCACGCCGGCGGTCCCGGACGACTGGCACGGCAAGATGTGGACGGTGTTCAAGGAGACGCTGGACAAGAGCGCCCCCGGCGAATTCGACGTCCAGATCAACCTCAACGCGACGCTGTTCAAGCAGGGCACCGAGCCGGCGGCGATGGCCCGCGGCAACCTCGAGCTGTCGTCGATCTCCGCGTTCGACATCGCCAAGATGGTGCCGGAGTTCTCGATCTTCACCGCCGGCTACGTCATCCGCGACCCGCAGCACCAGGCCAAGGTGTTCGCCGGCCCGATCGGCCAGGAGATGTTCAAGCTCGCCAGCGACAAGATGGAAGTCACCATCCTGACGCCGATCTACCTCGGTACCCGGCAGGTCAACCTGCGCGAGGTGCGCAACGTGAAGACCACGGCCGACCTCAAGGGCGTCAAGCTGCGGATGCCCGGCAGCAAGGAGTGGCTGTTCCTCGGCGAGGCGCTCGGCGCCACCGCGACGCCGCTGGCCTTCGGCGAGGTCTACATGGGCCTGAAGACCGGCACCATCGACGGCCAGGACAATCCGCTGCCGACGGTGCGCGCCGCGAAGTTCTACGAGGTGACCAAGCAGCTCGTGATGACCAACCACCTGGTCGACGGCATCTTCATCGCCATCTCGGACAAGGCGTGGAAGGCGATGAACGCGACGCAGAAGCAGAAGGTGAAGGCCGCCGCCGACGCCGCCGCGCAGTACAACAACGAGAACCGGATCAAGGAGGAGGCGCAGATCGTCGACTTCTTCAAGCAGCAGGGGCTCACCGTCACCACGCCGGACGTCGACGCCTTCCGCAAGCAGGTGCAGCAGGCCTACGCCACCTCCGAGATCGCCAAGACCTGGCCGAAGGGGCTGCTCGAGCGCATCAACGCCACGCAGTGATCGTGGCAGCACCTAGGGTGCCGCGCGCCGCCGCCGGCGGCCGCGCGGCGGGGTCGTCCCGGTCTCCGGCCGACCCCGCCACGGCACCGTCGCCAATGCCGCGTGCCGAAGGACGTCCCGGAGGTCGCTGATGTTGCGCGGACCGCTGCGCTGGCTGAAGCACGCTGCCGACACCGTCGGCGTCGCGCTGTTCGCGATCCTGTTCGGCGTCTTCATCGTGCAGATCACGGCGCGCTTCGTCTTCAACAAGCCGCTGCCCTGGACCGACGAGCTGGCCGTCGTGCTCTACGTCTGGGTGATCCTGTGGGCGGCCGCGTTCGTCGTTCCCGAGCGCGAGCACGTCGTCTTCGACCTGGTGTGGAACCTGGTCGGCAAGCGCGCCCGGCGGGTGATGAAGATCGCCGGCTACCTGATGATCGGCTCGCTCGCCGCCTGGGCGCTGCCGGGCTGCTGGGACTACGTGCACTTCATGCGCCGCGAGGGCACGCCGGTGCTGGCCCTGTCGTTCATGCTGGTGTTCCTGCCGTTCCCGGCGCTGCTCGCCGCGCTGGTGGTGCGCTGCGCCTGGGGCATCTGGGCCACGCTCGGGGGCCGCGGGCTCGAGGCGGAACTGCCGAAATGACGACCCCCCTGTGGGCGCTGGTCGGCGTCGTCGTCGCCGGCATGCTGCTGCGGATGCCGATCGGGTTCTCGATGCTGGCGGCCGGCGCCGCGTATCTCGCCGCCAAGCAGCAGGACATGGGGCTGCTCGCCGAGCAGGTGTGCAACGGCCTCTACAACAGCTACGTGCTGCTCGCGGTGCCGTTGTTCGTGTTCGCCGCCAACGTGATGAATGCCGGCACCGTCAGCGACCGGATCTTCGACTTCTGCCGGATCCTCGTCGGGCGGATGCGCGGCGGCCTGGCGCAGGTCGACATCCTGGTCAGCGTCATCTTCTCGGGGATGAGCGGCAGCGCGATCGCCGACGCCGCCGGCCCCGGGCTCGTCACCATCCGCCAGATGCTGAAGAAGCCCGAGTACTCGCCCGGCTTCGCCGGCGCCGTCGTCGTCGCCAGCGCGACACTCGGGCCGATCGTCCCGCCGTCGATCCCGATGGTGATCTACGGGCTCGTCTCGGGCGCGTCGGTCGGGGCGCTGTTCCTGGGCGGCGTCGTTCCCGGCTTCCTGATGGCGACGCTGATGATGCTGGTCGTCCACTTCATCGCCGTTCGCCGCAACATGCCGCGCGACGACCCCGTGCCGCTGGCCGAGTGGCCGGCGGTGATCTTCCGCGGCGCGCTGCCGCTGTCGATGCCCATCGTCCTGCTCGGCGGCATCTACTCCGGGATCTTCACGCCGACCGAGGCGGCGGCCGTCGCCGCGCTGCACGCGCTGCTGCTCGCCGGCGTGGTCTTCCGGGCGCTGACCTGGCGCGCACTGTACAACGTGCTGCTCGAGTCGGCGCGCGCCTCGGCGGTGATCACGCTGATCCTCGCCGGTGCGTTCATGATGAACTACGCCTTCACCTCCGAAGGCGTGCCGCAGGCGATGGCGGCCTGGGTCGACGCGATGCAGTTGCCGCGGGTGGTGTTCCTGCTGTTCGTCAACCTGCTGTTCCTCGTGCTCGGCTGCTTCCTCGACGTCTCGGTGCTGCTGCTGGTGTTCGTGCCGATGCTGCTGCCGTCGGTGAAGGCGCTGGGCATCGACCTCGTCCACTTCGGCGTGCTGGTCGTCCTCAACATGATGATCGGCCTCATCCACCCGCCTTTCGGCATGCTGCTGTTCGTCACCAAGGCGCTGACCGGGATTCCGATCGGCGCGATGATGAAGGAGGGCTGGATGTTCCTCGTCATGCTGCTGGCGCTGCTGGTGACGATGACGCTGTACCCGCCGATCGTGCTGTGGCTGCCGCAGAGCATGGGCTACGGCGCGCAGTGACCGGCACCCTGGCGCAGTGGCCGATACCCTAGGCTAGCGGCAGCATCACGTACCTGGCGTAGGCCGGACGCGCGGCCAGTTGCGCGTACCACGCCGCGAGGTGGGGCAACGCCTCGCGCCTGATCGGCAGCCCGAACCAGCGATACACCATCGGCCCGAGGGCGAGTTCGGCCAGCGTGAAGCGTTCGCCCGCGGCGTAGGGCTGCCGGCCCAGCACGCCGTCGAGCACGGCGAGCTTCTCCGCGATCTTCAGCCGCTGCGGCTCGAGCTCCTCGGCCGTGCGCCCCTGCATCCGCCCGTGGATGAACGGGGCGACGGTCCCCGCCATCGTCCACAACTGCCAGTCCATCCAGCGCTCGACCGCCTGTCGCTCGGCGGGGTCCTCGGGCAGGAGGTCGCGCCGCCGTGCCTTGCCGGCGAGATAGCGCAGGATGGTGTTCGATTCCCAGACCGCGACGTCGCCGTCGACCAGCGTCGGGATCGTGGCGTTCGGGTTGAGGCGCAGGTACGCGGGCTCGCGGGTCCCGCCGAAGCTGCCACCGTAGTCCTCGCGCTCGAACGGCAGGTCGAGCTCGGCAAGGGTCCACACGACCTTCTGCACATTCGACGAATTGAGCCTGCCCAGCACCCGGATCATCGGCACCTCCGTTCGCAGCGGGTCCGCGCCCACGCCGACCGGATCGGCGGGCGGCGGCACGCGGTTGCCGATGATCGCACGACCGTCCCGCCCCGTCCGTCCCGCGCAGTCCGTTCATCCGCCGGCGGTCCGTCGACCGGGGCTTCGTCGCGCCGCTGCCGGGTGCTGCCGGACGCGGCGAACGTGCCGGGAACGGCCGCATATGCGGCATAACGTCGCATATGCGTCGGCTGGCACCGAGGCCCTGCCGAAAGCGCACAAAATGAAATCGCGGTTTCGTATCGGTTGCATTTGTGAATCGAAATGATATAATCGATATATCTAGCCAAATTCGAAACCCATTTTTCCGGAGCTGCGATGCGCCGCCTTTCCCGTTCCTTGCCTGCCGTGTGCCCATTGGGCGTCATCCACCGTGCCCGCATGGTGCTCGTCGCGGGCCTGTGGCTCGTCGCCGGCGTCGCTGCCGCCGCCGACGAACTCGTCGCCGCGCCCCCCAACCCCGAGTTCGCCGAGCAGGCGCGCGCGTCGCTCGCCGCGGCCGCGCCGTATGCCGCCAACGCCGCCGCCGACGACCGCACCAGCATCCTGATTCCGTCGCCGCTGGACCGCCGCCACATGACGGGGTTGCAGTCGCCCGCGGTCCGCGGCAGCGGCACGACACTCAAGGCCGCGGCGGTGCTGCCGGCGAGCTTCGACCTGCGGGCGCAGGGGCAGGTGACGCCGGTGAAGAACCAGGGGGCCTGCGGCGACTGCTGGTCGTTCGCCACCATCGCGTCGGTGGAGTCCAACATCCTCGTGGCCGGCGGCGCAACCTCGGACTTCTCCGAGAATCACCAGAACGTCCGCCACGGTTTCCTCATCCCGGCCTGCCAGGGCGGGAATGCCGACATGGCCGCCGCGTACCAGACCCGCTGGGGCAACGGCGAGGGCTTCGCCGCGGGCCTGGTCAACGAGGCGGACGACCCGTACACGTCGACGACGGCCACCTCGGCCGCCGGCCTGTCGCCCCGCGTGCACCTGCAGGAGCACCTCGTCCTGCCGCCGCGGGCGAGCGGTATCGACAACGCCAACTGGAAGTTCGCGATCAAGAGCTACGGCGCCGTCAACGTGTCGTACTACGTCGACGGCGGCATGGCGTCCGGGGTCAGCTCCGCCTACTGGAACCAGGCAGCCAAGGCGTTCTACTACAACGGCACGGCCGCGCCGAACCACGCCGTCGCGCTCGTCGGCTGGGACGACAACTACGCGGCGACCAACTTCGTCCAGCGGCCGCCGGGCAACGGCGCCTACCTGGTCAAGAACAGCTGGGGTGCCGCCTGGGGCAACGCCGGCTATTTCTGGATCTCCTACCACGACACCCGCCTGGGCGACGCCCATGTCTTCCGCAAGCCCGAGGCGGCCAACAACTACCTGCGCGCGTACCTCTACGACCCGCTCGGGCACATCGCCTCGATCGGCTACGGCGCGACGGTCGCGCACGGAGCGAACGTGTTCACCGCCGCCGCCGGCGAGACGCTGCGCGCGGTGGCGTTCAACACGCCGACGGTGGCGAGCGGCTACGCGATCTCGATCTACACCGGCGTGACGTCCACGCCCGCGTCGGGCGTGCTCGAGGGCGGCGCCGTCAACACCTCCGGGACCGCCGACTTCGCCGGCTACCACACCGTCCAGCTCACCCGCCCGGTGCAGCTCGCCGCGGGCCAGAGGTTCGCCGTCGTGGTCCGCTTCACCACGCCGGCCTACAACTACCCGCTGCCGGTGGAATACCCCTACCCGGGCTACGCGAACACGACGTCGGCCCCGGGCCAGAGCTATGTCAGCGCGAACGGCAGCAGCTGGACCGACCTTGCCGCCGCGCTGCCCGGCGCCAATCTCAACATCCGTGCGTACACCGGCCCGGCCGGGACGACGACTGCGCTCGCCAGCAGTCTCAATCCCAGCGTCGCGGGCCAGCCGGTGACGCTGGTCGCCGTCGTGACGTCGCCGGCCGGCAATCCCGGCGGCTCGGTCGCCTTCGCCGACGGCGGCGTCAAGCTCTGCGCCGCCGCGCCGCTGGCGCTGGTCGGCGGCCGGATGCAGGCGAGCTGCACGACCGGGGCGCTCGCGGCCGGCGCGCACGCGATCACCGCGACCTACGGCGGTGCCGGCACGTTCCCGGCCAGCAGCGCGACCCTCGCACAGACGGTCAACGCGGCGGCCGCACCGAGCACGACGACCGTCGCGAGCAGCAGCAATCCGAGCACCACCGGACAGGCCGTCACCTTCACCGCCGTCGTCACCGCTGCGGCCGGGTTGCCGACGGGGACGGTCGTCTTCAAGGACGGCGCTGCCACGCTGTGCGCCGCGTCGCTGGTGGCCGTCAACGGCAAGGCGCAGGCGTCCTGCGCGACCAGCACGCTGGCCGCGGGAGCGCACACCGTCGTCGCGAGCTACGGCGGCAGCGCGGCGTTCGCCGCCAGCACCGGCAGCCTGGCGCAGGCGGTCGCGCCGCCCAGGCTCGCGACGACGACGAAGCTCACGAGCAGCCTCAACCCCAGTGTCGGCGGGCAGGCGGTGACGTTCACCGCCGTCGTCACCGCGGCCTCCGGGAGCCCGGCGGGGACGGTGACTTTCACCGACGGCGCGACGACGCTCTGTGCGGCGGTGAAGCTCGCGCTTGCCGGCACCACGATGCAGGCGAAGTGCAGCACCACGGCGCTGGCGGTGGGCGCACGCACCGTCACCGCCGCGTTCGCGGGAAGCACCAGCCACGCTCCGAGCTCGGCGGGCATCGCCCAGACCGTCTCGGCACCGAAGGTCGCCGCCGCGACGGCCCTCGCCAGCAGCCTCAGCCCCGCCGTCGTCGGTCGCGCGGTGACGCTGACGGCGACGGTGAGCGGCGGCGCCGGGGCCGCGACCGGGGCGGTGACTATCAAGGAAGGCACGAAGGTCATCTGCACGGCGACGCTCGCCGCCGCCGGCAGCAGCGCCAGGGCGACGTGCACGACGTCGGCGTTCACGGTCGGCAGCCACCCGCTGGTGGCGACCTACGCCGGCGATACCCGGTATCTCGCGGCGACGAGCGCCACCTTCACCCAGGTGGTCACGGCGAAGTAAACTCCCCAGCTGCCGCCGGGGTTGTCGCAGGCCCCCGGGGGAATGCCGCCGCCGGCGCCGGACGCAATGCCGCGAGGCCGGTAGCCTGAACGACATCCGGGACGCGGGCTTGCTCAGCTGGACCATAGAATACCTGCCCGACGAGGAGGTCGTCCGGGTCACCGCCAGGGGCGAGCTCACCCTGGACGCGCTGGCGACCCTCATACCCGCGGGACTCGCCGAGACTGCGCGCCGCGGCGTCCGGCGCACGCTGGTCGACTACCGCGCGGTCGTGCCGGCGATGGGGACGATGGACATCTACCAGGCGCCGGATGCCGCGCTCCGTTCGGGGTTGACGCGGGACCACCGTGTCGCCTTCGTCATCCCCGCCGATCCGCGAATCCGCGCCGACTTCCGCTTCTACGAGGATCGCGCGGTGCTGACCGGCCTCGAACACCGGGTCTTCGGCGAGATCGAGCCGGCGCTCGCCTGGCTGGCCGGCGACGGGCCTGGCGAGTAAGCGCTTACCCTCCGGTCCCGCAATACCGCGCTTCAGGCTCGTCGACGGGCCAGCCGGGCGGACCCATCCGCCGGGTGCCGCGCGGGCGGCGCCGGTGTCGCGCCAGCGACCCCGGCGCCTCGCCGTGTCGTCGGCCTCCGCGCGCGCTGTCGTAGACAGCCTTACAACACAAACCGCGGAACGCACACTGCATCACCGATCGTGGCCGCCCGATAACTCAGGGCGGCCGGCGGGAGCGGATTCCACCGGTCCGCGCCCGGG
>WBZP01006108.1_pt2 | contig 10125 bp, 8 predicted proteins | sample 5204301 | NCBI WGS metagenome assembly WBZP01 (sample SAMN12412401, study PRJNA552823) | activated sludge metagenome | isolation source: activated sludge from nitrification reactor of wastewater treatment plant... | place: USA: Pennsylvania | collected 2017 | reverse complement strand
CAGCCCGCTGCCGACCTGCAGCGCCAGCGCGCCGAGCATCGCCAGCACCGACCAGGCGCCGAGCGGGTTGTGGCCGACGTAAGCGACGGCCGGCCGGCGTCCGCTCAGCGCGGCCAGGTAGTCGAGTACCGCACGCGGTCCGCGCACGAAGCCGGCAAAGCGCGCATGCCGATTGCCGGCGACGCCCCAGACCAGGCGGAACAGGATCAGCGCCAGGATCGCGTAACCGGAAAGCAGGTGTCGTTCGAGCCAGGCTGTGCCGAGATCGGCGGCAAAATGCCCGGTGATGCCGTTGAACACCACCAGCGCGACCAGCGACCAGTGGAACAGCCGGGTCGGCAGATCCCAGACGCGGGTCGGCCGCAATCCGGTCGTGGCGGTTCGGCGGGTGTCGGAATGGTCGGGCATCGGGCGGCGGCGGGCGGATCGATCTTGCGAGCATAACAGCCGGCACCGCCGCTTCATTCCGGCAGCCGCTTGCGCGATGACGGCAAACCCCGCGCCGTCTGCCGGCGATCGGCGGCGCCCGGCTCAGACCACCGCTTCGTCCTTCTTCACTGGCGGCTTGATCAACTGCTCGCGCGAGACGCCGAGCCACATCAGCAGCGGACTGGCGACCAGCACCGACGAGTAGATGCCGAACAGGATGCCGATGGTCAGCGCCAGGGCGAAGTAGAACAGCGTCTCGCCGCCGAAGATCAGCATCGACAGCACCATCATCTCGGTCGAGCCGTGGGTGATGATGGTGCGCGAAATGGTGCTGGTGATGGCGTGGTTGATGACTTCCGGTGTGGAGAGGCCGCGCTTCTTCTTGAAGGTTTCGCGCACCCGGTCGAACACGATCACCGATTCATTGACCGAATAGCCGAGCACCGCCAGCACCGCCGCCAGCACGGCGAGCGAGAACTCCCACTGGAAAAAGGCGAAGAAGCCGAGAATGATGATTACATCGTGCAGGTTGGCGATGATCGCGCTGAGCGCGAAGCGCCACTCGAAGCGGAAAGCCAGGTAGAGCATGATGCCCGCCACCACCATCAGCAGCGCCATCGCGCCGTCGGTGGCCAGTTCCTTGCCGACCTGCGGGCCGACGAACTCGACCCGGCGCAACTCCGGCGCGGTGCCGCCGATCGCCCTGAGCGAGCCCATGACTTTTTCGCTGACCCGCGCCGAGTCCAGATCTTTCTGCACCGGCAGGCGTATCAGAAGGTCGCGCGAGCTGCCGAAGTTCTGCACCTGCACGTCGGCGAAGCCGTCGCGCGTCAGCGCCTCGCGCACCTTGCCGACATCGGGCGCCTCGGCGTAGGTCACCTCGACCAGCGTGCCGCCGGTGAATTCGACCGAGAAGTGCAGCCCGCGGGTGGCGAGAAAGAACACCGCCAGCAGGAAGGTCAGCAACGAAATCACGTTGAAGACCAGCGCATGCTTCATGAACGGGATGTCTTTGCTGATGCGGAAGAATTCCATTTCGTAGTCCGTGAGGAGTGAGGAGTGAGGGGGGACGCGTTGGGGCGCGGCGGGAGTCCGCCTCACCCCTCACCCCTTACCCACCTGCGGTTTCCAAACCTGACCGATCGACACCTTGTCGAGTTTGCGCCGGCGGCCGTAGATCAGGTTGACCAGCGAGCGCGAGACGACCACTGCGCTGAACATCGAGGTCAGGATGCCCAGGCAATGCACGACCGCAAAGCCGCGCACCGCGCCCGAGCCGAAGATCAGCAACGCCAGGCCGGCGATCAGGGTGGTGATGTTCGAGTCGAGAATGGTGGCGAAAGCGCGCTCGTAGCCGGCGGCGATCGCCGCTTGCGGACTGGCGCCGTTGCGCAGTTCTTCGCGCACCCGTTCGTTGATCAGCACGTTGGAATCGATCGCCATGCCCAGTGCCAGCGCGATGGCGGCGATGCCCGGCAGCGTCAGCGTGGCCTGCAGCATCGACAGCAGCGCGATCAGGAACATCAGGTTGGCGGCCAGCGCGATCACCGAGATCAGGCCGAACAACAGGTAGTAGGCGATCATGAACGCGGCGATTGCGGCAAAGCCCCACAGCGTCGAGTGGAAACCCTTCTGGATATTCTCGGCGCCGAGCGAGGGGCCGATGGTGCGCTCCTCGATGATCTCCATCGGCGCGGCCAGCGAGCCGGCGCGCAGCAGCAGCGCAACGTCATTGGCCTCGGTGCTCGTCATGCGGCCGGAAATCTGCACCCGGCCGCCGCCGATCTCATCGCGGATCACCGGCGCGGTGACCACTTCGCCCTTGCCCTTCTCGATCAGCAGGATCGCCATGCGCTTGTTGATGTTGTCGCGCGTCACGTCCTTGAAGATGCGCGCGCCGGCCGAGTCGAGCGTCAGGTGCACCGCCGGTTCGTTGGTATCCGAGGAGAAGCCGGGCTGCGCATCGGTCAGGCGGTCGCCGGTCAGCACCACCTGCTTCTTCACCAGCAGCGGCAGGCCGCCGCGCTCGGTGTAAAGCTCGGTGCCGAACGGCACCTGGCCCTGCCGCGCAGCCTCGAGCGCGCCGGCGCTGTCGTCTACCATGCGGATTTCGAGGGTCGCGGTGCGGCCGAGGATGTCCTTGGCCTTGGCGGTGTCCTGCACGCCGGGCAACTGCACCACGATGCGGTCGCCGCCCTGCTGCTGGATCACCGGTTCGGCCACGCCGAGTTCGTTGATGCGGTTGTGCAGCGTCGTGATGTTCTGCTTGATCGCGAATTCCTGGATCTTCTTTTGCGCCGGCAGGCCGAGCGTGCCGACCAGGGTGAAGTCGGTGCCGTCCTGGCGCTCGGCCAGTTGCAGGTCGGCGGTCGAATCGGCGATGGCGTTCTTGCCTTTGTCGCGCGTTTCCGCGTCGCGGAACTTGATCAGCACGTTGTTGCCGTCGCGCGTGATGCCGGCATGGCGGATGTTCTTGTCGCGCAACAGCGAGCGCAGGTCGGCCGACATGGAATCGAGGCGCTTGGTGAGCGCGCCCTTCATATCCACCTGCAGCAGAAAGTGCACGCCGCCGCGCAGATCGAGGCCGAGATACATCGGCAGCGCGTGCAGCGATTGCAGCCATTGCGGCGTGGCCGACAGCAGGTTGAGTGCGACCACGTAAGTGGGGTCGGTCTTATCGGGGTTGAGCGCCTTTTCGATGGTGTCGCGCGCTTTCAACTGCTCGTCGGGCGTGGCGAAGCGGGCGCGCACGCTGGTTGCATCGAGCGTCACCCCGGCGGCACCGACGTTGCCGGCCTTGAGCGCGGCTTCCACGCGCTCCATGACCTTGCCATCGACCTTGACGGTCGCCTTTGCGCTCGACACCTGCACCGCCGGCACTTCGCCATAGAAGTTGGGCAGCGTGTAGAGGGCGCCGAGCAGCAGTGCCACGGCGACCGTGACATAAACCCAGATCGGATAGCGGTTCATGGGCGGGAGGAGTGAAGGGTGAGGGGTGAGGGGTGAGGGGTGAGGAGTCAGGCGTGAGGGGTGAGGAATGGCGGTGAGCGCGCGGCGCTCCTCACGCCTCACCCTTCACCCCTCACCGCTAAAGCGCTTTCAGCGTGCCCTTGGGCAGCAGCGTGCCGATGGCATTCTTCTGCACCGGCACCTCGACATTGGGCGCGATCTCGAGTTGCACATAGGCATCGCCGACCTTGACGATCTTGCCCGCCATGCCGCCCGAGGTCACCACTTCGTCGCCCTTGGCCAGCGCCTCGACCATGGTCTTGTGCTCCTTGGAGCGCTTCATCTGCGGCCGGATCATCAGGAAATAGAGCACGACGAACATCAACACGATCGGCAGCATGCCCATCAGGCCGCCGGTGGGGTCGTTGGCGGCGGCGGCTTGGGCCCAGGCATTCGAAATCAGCATAAATTCTCCAGCGGGTTTTTCGCAACCGCGGATTGTACCAGTTAGCACCCGCCTGCCGCGTGAGGTGCTCTGGCGCGATGGCTGGCCGGCGCGCAGTCGCGGAGCAACGCTGCGCCAGGGACCGCATGGACTGGCGCTGCGCGGCCGGCATGTCCGGAGAGCAAGCAAACACGCGGCTTTCCGGCTTGCCTGCCTGCAGAGCGCCAGTCCATGCGGCTCGCCAGGCAGGTGCGCGGCCTGGCGGGCAAGGCGCCGGGCGAAACGAACGAAACCAAATTCCGCGCCCGATGAAATCGGCGTAACGCATCGTCTCACTAGACTTTCAGACACCATTTACCAACTGGAGAACTGCAATGAAACTCATCGATGATGCCGATTCGCGCGCCCGCTTGCGCATGCTGCGGGTCTGGCTGACGCCCGCCCAGTACCGGGATGTCTGCGCCGGGCTCGCACAGGTCGAGGCGCCGCCGCGCCGGTTGGTGCGCCGGCGCATTGCCGGCAGCGTGGCCGATGCGCGGAATCGGCTGGCCGTCGGCTTGCGCAAACTGGCGGACGCGCTCGGCGGGGCGACCGCAATTGCCGAGACGCGCCAGGCGCGTCACTGAAGACGGCGCGGCAATGCGAAAGCGGTAACGCGCGCAGCGTGGAAAACGGGGCGACCGGCCACTGGCCGGTCGCCCCGTTGTCTTTGCTTGTGTCGCGAATCGAGGCGAGCGGACGCGCATGAGCGCGTCGCCCGATCTACCCGGCGAGGACGAAGCGCAACACCTCCCGGATAACCGATCGATCGCCGAGCAAACGATGGTGGCCGAGGCCGCTCGTGGCATGCAGCCTGGCCCGGGGCGCGCCACGCAGCAATGCAAGGCTGTGCGCGTAGGGAATCTCCGGGTCGTCCTCGTCGTGGATCAGCAGCGTGGGTCGATTGCCCTGGCGCAGCATCTCGACGACCGAGCTTTGATCCCAGTCGAATCTGCCGTTGTGGCGTTCCACCAGAATGTGCCGCATGCGCTCGACCACTGGCGGTGGCAGCCCGGCGCACTGCCCGAAGGCGTTGCAGAACCACTTGCAGTGGTCGAACGCGCTGATCAGCACCTGGCGGCGCGGCGCCATGCCCCAATCGCGCGCGGCGAGCAACGCCATCGCGGCGCCGAACGAATGCGCGATCACCCCGTGCAGTTCGCCGGCAAAGCGCGCCACGGCGTGCACCGTGCCGGCGAACTCGACCAGATCGGTGGTGCGGCCGTCCGAGTGGCCGTGCGCCGGCGCATCGAAGGCCACCACACGAAAGCCGGCGGAAACCAGCGGTTCGATCATGCGCCCCAGATGCGTGGCGCGCGCACCCCAGCCGTGCACCAGCAGCACAGCCGGCGCGGCGATCGCGCCCCATTGATACACCGCCACCTTGCCGGCACCGACCGGCAGGCGCGTGAGGGCCGCCTGCTGGCGAAGCTCGTGCTGCCACGGCCGCTCGGCGATCCGCGGCGGCGTTGCCAGGAGCCGATAGCCCGCATGGGCGGCCAGCGCCGGCGAGAGTTTCGACACCGCGCCAAGGGTTGCCCGCAGCAACCGCGTGGTGCCGGTTTCGCGAAAGCGGCCGGCGCTGCCGCGCAAGGCCTGCCTGGCGATCGCTGCATCGAGGCCGGGATGGCGGGCGGCCTGGAGGCTGGGCATCGATGGCGAGCTCATTGCGCCTGCTCCGCCGAGACTTTGCCGGCCGCCACGTCCGCCGCCGCCTGCCGCATGATCCCGGCCAGCTTGCGATATGCGGCGGCCCAGGCGTCGTGGACCTCCGCGGTAAACGTTGCACCCAGGCCACGCTCGATCGCCCACAGCAGCGCGGCGCCGACGGTATCGTAATGGCGGTCCTGCACGCCGTAGCCGACATGGCGCATGCCCAGATCGCGCACCGCGGCGGCAATGCGCTCGATATCGGCAAGTCCATTGACCACCGAGTCGAGCACCAGCATGAGCTTGCGCCCCTGCTCGCGGATGTCGCCGAGGAACATCGGCTTGAGTGAGGGATCGAGTTCGAACAGCCGGGCATAGAAAAGCTGCGCGGCGGCGTCCTTGTTGGGCAGAATCTTCGGCCAGGTGGATTGGACGATCCGGGCCTGTTGTGGTGACATGGTTTTCTCCGTTGCGAGTCGTGTCGGTGAGGCGGCCGTGTGCGGGCGCGCGGTCTTGGCGCCCGGCATGGCGATCAGCGGGTGCTTCGATGCACTATAAAGACGGGGTGCGTTCGGCCGGTTTCGGCGCAGCCGGAGTTTTGTTTCGTTCGTTTCACCGCTGCGCCGCAGCCCGCCGATGCCGTAAGATTGGTCGCGCCACCGCTGCTGCGCTGGCGCAGGAACTGCGACGCCGGGAGGGACATGGGCCCATGAGCGAGAATGCTGCGATCCTCATCGTTGACGACGAGCCGGATGTGCGCGAGGTGCTCGAGGAGTACTTCGTCGCCCATCGCTACCGCGTCTGGGTGGCGGCCAATGCCGCGGCAGCCCGTCAGTTGGCCGAGCAGCATCCGATCGACCTGGCGCTGCTCGACGTGAGCATGCCCGGCGAGGACGGTCTGACGCTCGCCCGCCACCTGCGCGAGCGCTATCGCTCGATGGCGATCATGATGCTGACCGCCGCCGGCAGCGTGGTCGATCGGGTGGTCGGGCTGGAGATCGGCGCCGACGACTATGTGGTCAAGCCGTTCGATCCGCGCGAACTGCTGGCGCGCGTCAAGAGCGTGCTGCGGCGCACCTCGCGGTCGGCGCGCGCCGAACTGGGTGCCGAGCGCGTGCGCATGGGCCGCTGCGTGCTCGATCTGTCGGCCCATCGGCTGACCGACGAGCAGGGCAGCGAGGTGCCGATGACCCCGCTCGAGTTCGATCTGCTCAAGGCGTTTGCCGCGCATCCCGACCGGCCGCTGTCGCGCGATCGCATCCTCAACCTGAACCAGCGGCGCGACGTCGACCCGTTCGACCGCAGCGTCGATCTGCGCGTCATGCGCCTGCGCAAGAAGATCGAGCCCGACCCCGAGCATCCGCAGTTCATCCGGACGGTACGCAACGAGGGTTATGTGTTCGTGCCGGCCGGCAGTAGCGAAGCATGATTGCCGCGGCGTGCGTCGGGCCGCTGGCGCGGCTCCTGCTGGCGGTCGCATTGCTGCTGTGTTTGGGCGGTTGCGGGCGCGAACCGGTCGAAGCGCTGCGCATCGGCACCAACGTGTGGATCGGCAGCGAGCCGCTCTATCTGGCGCGCGATCTCGGGCACCTGGATGCGCAGACGGTGCGGCTGGTGGAATACCCGTCGGCCAGCGAAGTGCTGCGCGCCTATCGCAACCAGGCGCTCGACGGCATGGTGATCAGTCTGGACGAAGTGCTGGCGCTGGCCGCCGACGATCTGCAGCCGCGCATCGTGCTGGTGATCGATGTCTCGCACGGGGCGGACGTGGTGCTCGGCCGCGCCGGCCTGCGCAGCATGGCCGACCTCAAGGGTCGGCGGGTGGCAGTGGAAAGCCATGCGGTCGGTGCCTATGTGCTGAGCCGCGCGCTGGCGCTCAACCGGATGCAGCCGGGCGACGTGCAGATCGTGCACCTCGAATCCAATGAGCATGCGGCGGCGTTCGAGCAGGGCAGGGTGGATGCCGCGGTGACCTTCGACCCGTTCCGCTCGCAGATGCTGCGCGCCGGCGCCACGACGCTGTTCGACAGCACGCAGATTCCCGGCGAAATCGTCGATCTGCTGGTGGTGCGCGAGAGCGTCCTGAAGAAGAACCCCGGCAGTGTGAAGGCGCTGCTGTCGGGCTGGTTCCAGGCGATCGACTACCTCGGCCGGGACCAGCAGGATGCCGCGCGGCGCATGAGCGTGCGCCAGCAGGTGAGCGGCGAGCAATTCCTGCAAACCCTGCGCGGTCTGCGCTTTCCGTCGCGCGACGAGAACCTGGCGATGCTCGCCGGCCCGGCGCCGCAACTCCTGGTCACCGGCCGGCAGCTGATGGGCATGATGCGCGAGTCGAAGCTGCTGCCGCGGCAGGTGGAGATCGACACGCTGCTGGCGCCGGCGCCGCTGCAGGGCCTGCCGCGTTGATCCGGTTCGCGCCGCGCTCGCTCAAAGTCATCGTTCTGCTGGGTCTGATCGGGTTTGCCGCGGCGCTCAGCGTGCTCAACCTCGCCTATCGCGTTCCGCAGGCCGAGCGCGCGGTCGAGCAGGACAATCGCCAGCACCTGTTGCAGGATCTGTCGCGCCTGCAAAGCAGTCTCGAGTACCTGCTGCTCAAGTCGGACATCGAGGGCGCGCGGCGCGAAGTGGCGATCCTGTCGTTCAACCACGATTACACGGTGGGTGTGCTGACCGACGAGACGGGCCGCGTGATCGCCGCCACGCAACGCGCCTGGCTGGGACGTCCGGTGGCCGAGGTACTGCCCGGCTTCGACGCTGCACAAGCCGCGCGGGCGGCGGCGGAGCGGCGGGCGCATGTCGCCATCGCGGCGGACCGCAATTCGCTGCTCGCCTATGGCGGCATCCAGATCGGCAGCGGCGCCCAGGAGTTGCGCTCGTCGCGGGTCGGCAGCCTGTTCCTCGAATTCGATTTGCGCCGCGCCAAGGCCAGGGCGGCGCGCGAAATCGTCGACCAGTCGATCTATGCGGCGGCCTGGGTGACGGGCATGGCGCTGATGCTGTGGGTGGCCTTCCACTTCCTGCTGACGCGCCGCACCGAACGCCTGGTGCAGGCCGCCGAGCGGCTCGCCGCAGGCGACCTGGATGCCCGCAGCGGAATCGGCGGCGACGATGAACTCGGCCGCCTGGGCCGCGCCTTCGACCGCATGGCCGGCGAGGTCGGCGATACCCAGCGGCGGCTGCGCGAGGACATCGCCGAGCGCATGCGCACCGAAGACAAGCTGCGCGCCTCTGAGGCCAGCTACCGGGCGATCTTCGATGCCTCGGAAGACGCGATCTTCGTTTTCGCCATCGACAGCGGCGCGGTGGTCGATGCCAACCTCAAGGCCCGCAGCGCCTATGGCTATGCGCTGGCGGAAATGCGCAGTGTGGATATCGCCGCCTTGAGTGCCGGCAGCCGCACTTATACCCAGCAGGACATGATGAAGCTGCTTGCGCGCGCCAACGCCGGCGAGGACCTGCACTTCGAATGGCATCGCAACAGCCGCGACGGCGTGGCACGCTGGGACGAGGTGTTCCTGAAGCGGGTGACCATCGGCGGGCAACCGCGCATCCTCGCGCTGACCCGCGACATCACCGAAAAGAAGCGCGCCGCCGAGGAACTGTCGCGCCAGCGCGAAACGCTCTACCAGCGCGAAAAGCTCGCCGCCCTCGGTTCGCTGCTTGCCGGTGTGGCGCACGAGCTGAACAACCCGCTGTCGGTGGTGGTGGCGCGCGCGGTGATGCTCGAGGAGCGCGGCGATCGCGCCACCCATGCGGCAGCGGTCAAGATTCGCGCCGCGGCGGAGCGCTGCGCGCGCATCGTGCGCACCTTTCTCGCCATGGCGCGCCAGCAGGCACCGCAGCGCGCGCCGGTGTGCATCAACGACGTGGTGGCCGCCGCGCTGGAGATCACCGACTACGCGCTGCGCAGTGGCGGCGTCGAGGTGGTGCGCGAGCTTGACGCGGACATCCCGCGCATTCTGGCCGACGCCGACCAGTTGCACCAGGTCTTCATGAACCTGATCATCAACGCCCAGCAGGCGCTGCAGGAGCAGGCGCCGCCGCGGCGCATCGTGCTCGCCAGCCGCTTCGACGGCAATGCCGATGTCGTGACGATCAGCGTCGCCGACAACGGGCCGGGCATTCCCGAAGCGCTGCGAACGCGGATCTTCGAGCCCTACTTCACCACCAAGCCGACCGGCATGGGCACCGGCGTCGGCCTGTCGGTCAGCCACGCCATCGTCGAGCAGCACGGCGGCCGGTTAACGGTCGACTGCCCGGCCGAGGGCGGTACGCGATTCACCATCGACCTGCCCTGCGAAACGGGCGACGCGGCCGAGGCCGACCGCACGCGCACGATGCTGCGCGGGCCGGCGCACAGCGCGGTTCTGGTGGTCGACGACGAGCCCGAGATACGCCAGATGCTATCCACAATTCTCGGCGATGCCGGCCATCAGGTCGTCACGGCGGCATCGGCGCGCGAGGCGCTGCAGCGCATGGACAGCGCCCACTTCGACGTGATCCTGGTCGACATGCGGATGCCCGAGTTCGACGGCCGCGCACTGTTTCGCGAGATCGAACGGCGCTGGCCCGAGCGGGCGCGCCGGGTGGTGTTCGTCACCGGCGACACGCTG
>WBZP01007949.1_pt1 | contig 10126 bp, 8 predicted proteins | sample 5204301 | NCBI WGS metagenome assembly WBZP01 (sample SAMN12412401, study PRJNA552823) | activated sludge metagenome | isolation source: activated sludge from nitrification reactor of wastewater treatment plant... | place: USA: Pennsylvania | collected 2017 | reverse complement strand
GTTCGTGCTGGTCGGCGACGTCGCCGGCAAGGGACTGCCGGCGAGCATCTTCATGGCCGTGAGCAAGGCGCTGGTCAAGAGCGCGACGCTGCGTCTCGGGCCCGCGGACCCGGGCGCGCTGGTCGCCGGCGCCAACGCGGAGGTGTCGCGCGACAACCCCGGACTGCTGTTCGTCACTGCGTTTGCGATGATCCTCGACCTCGTCACCGGCGAGCTCGCGTACTGCAACGCCGGGCACGAGGATCCGTTCCTGCTCGCACCCGGCAGCGCGTCGGCCCGGCGCCTGGGCGGCGCCGGCGGTCCGCCGCTGTGCGCGGTCGACGACTTTCCTTACCGTGGCGAGCACGCTCGGCTGGCACCCGGCGAGTTCGTCTGCATCGTCACCGACGGCGTCACCGAGGCACAGGAGAGCGGCGGCGACCTCTATGGCGCCGTCCGGGTGGCCAAGCTCGTCGGCCGGATCGGCGCGACGAGCACGGCGGTTGCGATCGTCGAAGCACTCCTGGCCGACGTGTCGGACTTTGCCGGCGACGCCGCGCAAGGCGACGACCGGACGGTTCTGGTGCTGCGCTGGAACGGCAACGCCGACGTCCTGCGGCCTGCCGGCTGACCCGCTGGCCGCAGCGGCGGCGCCACGGCGTGCCGGCGCCGCATCCGTCGTACCGCTACCGGACGACGATCTCGACCCGGCGGTTCCCCGGCTCGGCCACGCCGTCGGCGGTCGGCACCGCGGGTTCGCGCTTGCCGCGCCCGACGGCGACGATGTTGTCGGCGCCGATGCCACGGCCGACCAGGACCGCCAGCACCGCCTGCGCACGCTTCTTCGCCAGCGCGTCGTTGACCTGGTCGCTGCCGACGAGGTCGGTGTGACCGACGACGACGATGTCGGGCACCGGGTAGCGGGCGATCTCGGCGATGGCGCTGTCCAGGACCCGGCGCGACTCGTCGGTCAACACGTCGGTCTGGTCGACGAAGTAGACCGTGTAGGAGCGCGGACGCGTGGGCTGCGCGGCCAGCGCCGCGCCGAACAGCCGGTCGACCTCGGCGGCGTTCATCGCGACGGCCTGCGGTCCCGCGGTCGTCAGTGCCGCCGCCGCGTACGGCCGGTCGAGCACCAGCGTTCGCTCGCCCTGCGTGACCGTCACCGCGGTGTCGCGGCCGTCTTTCTCCGGCAGCAGGACGACGGTCCCGGTCCGGGTGGCGCAGCCGGCCAGCGCCAGCGCCAGCCCCACGCCGGCTGCCAGACGCAGAAGTGCGCCAGGCAGCCGGTTCCACGGGCGGCCCTGGTCCTGCGCACTGCGGATTTCACCGGCGGGGCGGCGCATCGGGGTCGTCGCTCGCCACGGCGAACTCGGTGCCGCGGACGCCGAGGATCGCGCGCGGCGTGCGAACCGTCATCGCCTCGGGCGACTGCTTGGCGATCCGGCCCGAGACGACGGCCAGCGAGCCGGTCGCGAGGGTGGTGTCGAAGCGGCCGCGGCTGGTGGTTTCGTCGAACTCGTAGCGGGAGAGCGTCAGCGTGCTGTTCGGCCCGGCCGAGAGCAGCGAGTTGTCGGTCATCGTGATCCCGACCGAGCCGTCGGCCCCGGTGACGACGGTGTCGGCCGGTTGCACGCGCAGGCCGACGCTTGCCGGCAGGACGGTCCCGGCCCGCTCTACGGTCACCGTGCCCTTGACGACCTTCACCTGCCCGACGTCGGCGGCGCCGGCGGCCGTGGCCAGCGCGGCGACCAGCAGCGCCACGATCGGCCGCAGCGACGGTGAGTTCCTCGAGCCCATTTCCTTCCCCCGGACGTTGTCGCGGCGATCGCGCGATCCGACCGCCCCCGCGCAGCCATCGTGCCCGAAAATCGCATGCCTGTCGAAGCCGGATCGACCCCGGAGTGCGCAGGTCCGGCGCCGGGGCGGCCCGTCGCCACGACGCGCGCAGCCTCCCGCCGGGCACGGGGTAGAATGCGCCCGGGCACGGTGTCCGGCGCGAGGCGCCGGCAGCGCCTGCCGAACCCCCCGCCACGACAAGGACCCGCCATGATCAAGCCGCTCTTCGCCGTGCTCTTCGGCATCGCCGTCGCCACCGCCCCCGTTCCCGCCGTGTGGGCGCAGGACAAGCCGGCCGTCGACGTCGAGGCGCTCAAGGCGGCGGCCAAGGCCGACAAGCGGGCGCTCGTAGGCCAGACGCTCAAGCTCACCGACGCCGAGGCGAAGAAGTTCTGGCCGCTCCACGACGAGTACCAGCTCAAGATGGACACGCTCAACCGGCGCACGGCGCGCCTGGTCGAGGAGGTCGTCGCGCAGACCGCGCCGATCTCCGACGCGCACGCCAAGGCGCTGCTCAAGGAAGCGCTCGCCATCGAGGACGAGGAGATGCGCCTGCGCCGCGGCTACCAGAACCGGCTGGTCAAGGTGCTGCCGGCGACCAAGGTGATGCGCTACCTGCAGCTCGAGAACAAGCTACGCGCCTTCCAGGACTACGACATCGCCAAGGTGATGCCGCTGCTGCAGTAGCGCCCGGCCGTACGCCGCTCACCTGGGCGGCAGCAGCCGGCCGGCGAGCAGCAGCAGCACGGTGCGCACCGCGAGGAAGGCGATCACCGCCGAGGCGATGGCCACCGCCGCGAGTGCCACCTCGGCCGGCCAGCCGGCGCGGCGCACCGCCTCGACCGCCGACCCGGCGAGGGCCGCCAGCGGGAACGAGAACGACCAGAAGCCGGCCGTGAACGGCACGGCGGTCCACCAGCGCCACCGCGTGAGCACCGCGAACACGGGACCGCTGGCGATGCCGAGGCCGATCATCAGGAACTCGCCCGGCAGCTGCGGCCAGAGCGCCGCCACGGTGAGCGTTCCGACGGCCGCCGGCGCGATCTCGATGCCGAGCGTCGGCCGCAGCTCCGGCGGCAGCGGCCCGGCGAACAGGCGGTGCAGGATGCGCACCTCGAGCAGCGCCCAGCCGCCGGCGCCCATGCCGAACAGCAGCGCCGCCCAGCCCTGGAGGCCCTGCGCCGAGAGCGCCATCGCCCCGACGAAACCGCCGCCGACGATCGGGAGGTAGAGCGCCGGCGACAGCAGCTCGGCAGGCAGTCGGCCGGTCGACAGCTGCGAAACCACCTGCCAGGCGAGCGCGCCCTGCATCACGAGCAGCGCCAGCGTGAACCCCAGCGCCGGATCGCGCCACGCCGGCGCGAGCGGCACGACCAGCGCGACGCCGAGCAGCCACGACAACGGCAGCAACGCGAGCAGCGATCCGGCGACCGGGTGCTTCCACTCGCCGGCGACGACGGCACGATGCCGCGCGAGCTTGGCGAGCCAGAGCAGCGTCAGCACGACGAGGATCGCGAGTCCGCAGCCGCGCAGCGCCGCCGCGACCTCGCCGGCGAGGGGGCCCGCCAGCGGCAGCAGGCGTTGCCAGGCGCCGGCGAGGCCCAGGGTGCCGAGCGCAATCCCGAACAGCCCCGGCGGCACGCGTGCGAGCGCCGGGCGGACGGGCGCCGGCACCGCGGTCGGCGCGCTGGCCGGGGCATTGGGCTCGTGGGCGCGATCGCCGGCGGGTCGGGCGGCGGTCATGACTGTGGCCCGCGCGCGGATGGCCCGGAACGCGCGGCAAAGGTCACCGGCTCGCCGACCTGCCAGCCCCAGTCGGCGTCGAGCGGATAGAGCGGCCGCTTCAGGTGCCGCCACGGCACGTTGGCGAGCACCGGTGTCGTGAGGCCCGGCACGTCGACTTCGACGATCCGGTCGTCGGCGAAGAACTCGTCGAATGCGGCGCGGAAGTGCCCGCGGGACTTCAGCACCAGGCTGCGCCGGCGGGCGATGTCGACGCCCAGGTCCTCGAGGAACACCGGGTCCTTCGCCTGGTCGCGCACGCTGGCGACGACGACCTCGATGCCGCCGAGGTCGATGCGTGCGCAGGGCCCGAGGTCGATCGCCTGGCCAGCGGCGATGCCGCGGCGCCCGACGAAGCGGCCGTCGTGCAGCCGGCGGACGGTCGCCGGCGCCTCGAAGCGTCCGGACAGCGGGTGGTCCTCGGCGCGGTTGAAGCGGGCGACGAAACGGGCACCTTCGCCCAGCGCGTGCGCCTCGGCGGCGAGCGGCGGGTCGCAGAACAGCGCCAGCGTGCAGCCGGCGACGCCGGCGGCGTGGAACGCCTGCAGGATCCAGACGGTGTTCGCGCGCCCGCCGCCGCCGGCGTTGTCGGCGACGTCGGCGAACAGCAGCGGCGCGCGATGCGCCTCGCGCCCGACCGCCACCGCCATCGCCGTCGCCGCGGCGAGCGCGGTGAGCCGCGGCACGTAGCGCGCGCGGTCGGCCCAGGCCCGGGTCGCGACGTTGCGCGCCGCCTCGCGCGCGCCGTCGGCGCTCAACGCGGTCACCACGACGCTCATCCCGGCCTTCGGCGTGTCGCCGAGCGTGAATCCCGACAGCACGCTGACGTTGCGCACGTCGTCGTCGCAGCGCGCCTGGCCGTAGGCAATGATGTCGCCGTAGGGGCCCGACTTCGTGTTCTGCGTCACCGACGGCGGGATGAACGGCAGCTTGACGAACGCCCGGTGCCACCGCTCGCCGGTCGCGATCGACCGCGCGAGCGCGTGCGCGCACTCGGCGCCGCGCTCGTGCGTGTCGACGTGCGGATTGGTGCGGTACGCGGCGAAGTAGTCGACCGCGTCGACCATCGCCGCCGAGACGTTGCCGTGGAGGTCGAAGCTCGCGGCCACCGGCACGCCGTCGCCGACGACGGCGCGTACGGCGGCGAGCAGCACCCCGTCGGGGTCGGGCAGGCCGGTGGCGATGGCCGCGCCGTGCATTGCGAGGAACACGCCGTCGAGCGGCCCCTCGCTCAGCGCAGCGGCGAGCGCGCCGGTGATCGATGCGACGATCTCGTCGAACCACGCCTGGTCGATCGGACCGCTCGCGCCCACGGCGGCGGCGAGCAGCGGCACCGGAGTCCAGCCGTGGCCTCCGTCGCGCCGCCCGAAGGAGCCCGGCGCCTGCGCGAGCGCCCGGGCCGCGCGGTAGAAGCCGACCAGCGAGCCGGGTGCCGTGGGGTGCTCCTGCTCGAGGTCGGCGACGAGCCGCGGCGCGGGGATCAGCACGTGCTGCGCGAACTCCTCGCGGGTGGACACCGGGGCGTGGGCGTTGGACTCGAGCATGAAGGCGCCGAACGCGATCCTCGGCCCGGGGTTGGCGTACTGGCCCATTTTCTGTATTTTGGTCGGATACGTCCGCTTCGCCGGAGCGCATTATGGCCGCCCGCCTCGCCGCCGTCATCTTCTTCGCGCTCCATTTCGTCGCACCGCTCGCGGCGGCGCAGATGCTGACGCTGGGAACCAAGCTCGAGCTCAACACGCTCGACCCGCACTTCTTCAACGCCTTCCCCACGGGGTCGTCGCATTCGGCGATCTACGAGGCACTGGTCGCCAACGACGAGCTGCAGCGGCTGCAGCCGGCGCTGGCGACGTCGTGGCGGATCGTCGACGACACGACCTGGGAGTTCAGGCTGCGCCGGGGCGTGCGCTTCCACGACGGCAGCGAGTTCACCGGCGACGACGTGATCGCGAGCATCGAGCGCGTGCCGAAGGTGCCGAACTCGCCCAACTCGTTCGCCCAGTTCGTGCGCGGCATCGACAGCGTCACCCGGCGCGGCGACGACACGCTGGTGATCCGCACCAAGGCGCCCAATCCCAAGCTCGCCTTCGAGCTCTCGCGGGTGTTCATCGTCCCGGCCAGGATCGCGCGCGGCGCCACGACGGCGGACTTCAATGCACGGACGGCGGCGATCGGCACGGGCCCGTACAAGGTCGCCGAGTGGGTCAACGGCGACCGGCTGGTCCTCGTGCGCAACGACGACTACTGGGGCCCCCGGGAGCCCTGGGCGCGGGTCGTCGAGAAGGTGATCGCCAAGGACCCGACGCGGGTGGCGGCGCTGATGGCGGGCGACGTCGATGCGATCGACCTGCCGTCGATCGCCGACCTGCCGCGGCTGCGCGCCGACAAGCGCTTCGTGCTGACCCGGGGGGCGGCCGGCCTCGTCCACTACATCGCGCTCGATTCGTCACGCGACGTCACCCCCGGCGTCACCGCCAAGGACGGCAAGCCGCTGGCGGCGAACCCGCTCAAGGATCCGCGCGTGCGCCGGGCGCTGTCGCTCGCGATCAACCGCCAGGCGATCGTCGAGCGGCTGATGGACGGCAGCGCCCAGCCGGCCTCGCAACTCCTGCCGCAGACCTACCCGGGGACGAGCCCGCGGCTCAAGCCCGACCCGTTCGACCTCGCCCGCGCGCAGGCGCTGATGAACGAGGCGGGCTGGGGGCAGGGCTTCCGCCTGGTGCTGGCATCGACCAACGACCGCTACCCCAACGACGCGGCCATCGCCCAGGCGATCGCCCAGATGTGGACGCGGCTCAACCTCGTCGTCGAGGTCGAGGCGGTTCCGGGCAGCCTGTTCTTCGGCCGGGCGTCCAAGCAGGAGTGGAGCGCGTTCGCCGCGCAGTACGGGTCGGAGGAGGCGGGCAGCGGCATCCGCGGTCTGCTGATGACGCCCGATCCTGCGCTGGGCGCCGGCACGGCCAACCGCACGCGGTACAGCAACACCAAGGTCGACGCGCTGACCCGCGAGGCACTGGTGCAGATGGACGAGGGCAAGCGCTCGGCGTGGCTCGAGAAGGCGATCGAGGTCGCGATGGACGACCAGGCGCTGATCCCGGTCTTCTATCCGATCTTCGACTACGCCGCGCGGAAGAATCTCGCGGTCACCCACCGGCCCGAGCGCCGGTTCAATGCGCTGATGGTGCGGCCCGTCGCCGCCGCCCGCTGACGCGACAGGGGTCAGCGCAGGAAGAACGCGTAGTAGGGCTCGTTGCGCGCGAGGCGGCGGATCATCAGTGCCAGCTCCTGCAGGTGGTAGTCGCCCCACATGCACGATTCGCCGCAGGGGATGCGCCTGCCGCGGGGCACGTGGTCCCAGCCGTTCGGGCGGTGGTAGACCGCGTGCAGCAGCAGACCCTGGTGCTGCGCGCCGGTCGACAGGTACGGCTCGCCGAACAGCGTCCGCGCCACGGTGAGCCCGGCCGCCGTGTAGCGCGCACCGGCGCGCGCCTGACCGCGCGCCGAGAGATACCTTCCCAGCCGGATCAGGCCCTGCGCGGTGATCGCGGCGGCCGAGCTGTCGACCGGCTCTTGGTCGTTGTACGGGTCGGCGGGCCGGTCGAGGTAGTCGCCGAGGTGGACGAGCCCCGGCGCGCCGGTGTCCCAGTAGGGAACGCCGCAGGTGGGCGTGTTGGCGATGTAGAAGTCGGCGGTGGCGCGCGCGGCGGCGAGGTAGCGGGCGAGCACCGCCTTCCTCCCGCCGAACGGCTTGAGCTCGCCGTCTTTCAGCGTGCCCAGGAACTCGAGCAGCTCGGCATAGCCGAGGTGCACCCAGGCGAGCCCGCGCGTCCACGTCGAGAACGGCGTGTAGCCCTGCTGCGTGCTCGGGCAGCGGTAGGAGCCGTCGGTGACGTTGAACACCGACTCGTGCGCGACGCGCCCGCGGACGTCGTAGAGGTCGCGCCCCTCGCCGAAGTAGACGTTGTAGCGGGCGTTGGTGTCGGCGTGCTGGACGAGGCGCTGCAGCAGCGAGATCCTGCGGTCGCGCTCGCCCATCAGCACGTGGCCGAGCTGGTGCGCGACGGCGAGCGAGCGCAGCGAACGCATCGTGTCGGCGAACAGCGAGTGCGGGCCGTTGAACGAGTGGATGTAGCCCAGGCCGTCGGGCAGCGCGGTCCAGCGCGCCGCCTGCACGGCGCCCGACACCTTGAGTGCCAGCTCGCAGAAGCGATCGCGCCAGGGATCGGCCGGCAGGCGGCCCTCGCGGGCGAGTCGCAGCAGGTTGCCGTAGGTCGAGACGTTGTTGAAGCCGTGGTCGTGGACACCGGTGTGGCTGACGTGGCTCGCCATGTGGGCGAGCGTGCCGTCGACGCCGACGGCCAGCATCCTGCGGTCGCCGGTCGCGTCGAACTGCAGGATCGCCGCACCGAACTGGAAGCCCTGCGTCCACTCGGTCCAGCCGCGCGAGGTGTAGCGACCCTCGACGGTGAAAACCGGCGTCCCTTTCGCCGGGTCCCAGTGCTTCGCGATCAGCGCGATCTTTCGTGCGCAGAGCTCGAAGACGCGGTCGGCGGCGGGGGCGAGGGCGGCGGGGGTCAGCTGGTGGTCGATACGGATCATGGGCGCTCCGGTCGTGGCGGGGGTCAGAGTCGGCGCAGGTGGAATCCGCCGTCGAGATGGATGACTTCGCCGGTGGTGAACGGGAAGGCGCCGGCGAGGATCGCGCGCACCGCGCGCCCGACGTCCTCGGCCGAACCCCAGCGGCGCTGCGGCACCAGTCCCTCGGCGATCAAGCGGTCGTACTTGTCCTTCACGCCGGCCGTCATGTCGGTCGCCATGATCCCCGGGCGCAGTTCCAGCACCTGGATTCCGGCGGTGGCGAGCCGCACCGCCCACAGCTGCGAGGCCATCGCCAGCCCCGCCTTAGAGATGCAGTAGTCGCCGCGGTTCACCGAAGCGGTGTCGGCCGAGATCGAGGTGACGAAGACGACCTTGAAGCCGCCGGGCAGCGCGGGCGGGTAGCGCGCCTCCAGCCAGTGGTTGGCCACACGCTGGGTGAGGAAGTACGGCCCCATCAGATTGGTGCGGATCACCTCCTCGAACGACTCCTCGCTCGCCTCGGTGATGTCGGCGCGCACGCGCGGCGCGATGCCGGCGTTGTTGACCAGCGCGTCGAGCCGTCCGAGCCCGGCCAGTGCCTCGTCGACGAGGCGCTGGCGATCGGCGCGCCGGGCGATGTCGCCATGGACCGGGACGAAGCGCTGGCCGTCGCGCGTCGCCGCGGCGCGGCACAGCGCGGCTGTCTCTTCGGCCGCAGTCCGGTTGGACGCGTAGTTGACGGCGACCGACAGGCCCTGTGCGGCGGCCTCGATCGCGACGCCGCGGCCGAGCCCGCGGCTCGCCCCGGTGATGAGCACGGAGGGAATGGGGGTCATGGCGGAGGGCGGGACTCGATGGCCGGCGGACCGGCAGTTGACGGACGGCGGGGCGGCGGCCGGGCCGGCGTGACGGGTGTCGGACGCGGCGAGCGCCATTCTACCAAGCCCGCCGGCGATCCCGGCCGACGCGCGGCCGCGCGCCACCGCCGGACGCGGGTTGCGTCCGCGTGCGAAAACCGTGATCATCCGCGCTTTGCCAACCGTCCCAAGCCCAGCGGCATCCCTCCGGTCGCCCCGGCTGCCGCTTCGCCCGATGCTTCGTCTGATCCCCGCACTGTGCAGGTTCCTCGCGGTCGCGCTCGCGGTCGGCTTCGCGCCGGCCGCGCTCGGGCAGCCGGCGGGCGGGCCGCTGCCCGATCCCGACCGCTGGTCGCACGCCTACTCGGCGTACGGCAAGCCCAAGTATCCGCGCGGCTTCGCCCACTTCGACTACGTCAACCCGAACGCGCCCAAGGGCGGGACGCTGCAGCTGTCGCAGCCGGACCGGCGCACGAGCTTCGACAAGTTCAACCCCTTCACGATCAAGGGCAACTCGCCGGCGGGCCTGTCGACGCTGATGTTCGAAACGCTGGCCGTGCGCTCCGGCGACGAGCCGGACACGATCTACGGGCTGGTCGCCGAAGACATCCAGGTCGCGCCCGACAAGTCGTGGGTCGCGTTCCGCATCCACCCGAAGGCGCGCTACGTCAACGGCGACCCGGTCACCGCCGCCGACGTCAAGCACTCGTTCGAGATGATGAAGAGCGCCGAGGTGACGCCGGCCACGCGCACCCAGTACGAGAGCGTCGCCGGCGCGACGGTGCTGGACGACCGCACGATCCGCTTCGACCTCAAGGAGCGCACCAACGACGCGATCTACAACGCCGCCGGCCTGCCGGTCTTCTCGCCCAAGTGGCTGGACGGCCCCGACGGCAAGCGCCGGAAGCTCTCCGAGGTCGTCACCGACCACCCGATCACCACCGGGCCGTACACGATCGCCAAGGCGGAGATGCCACGCCGCATCGAGTTCGCCCTCGACCCCAACTACTGGGCGCGCGACATGGGCGTGGCGAAGGGCATGTACAACTTCGACCGCATCATCTACCGCTACTACCAGGACAACAACATCG
>WBZP01007571.1_pt2 | contig 10127 bp, 5 predicted proteins | sample 5204301 | NCBI WGS metagenome assembly WBZP01 (sample SAMN12412401, study PRJNA552823) | activated sludge metagenome | isolation source: activated sludge from nitrification reactor of wastewater treatment plant... | place: USA: Pennsylvania | collected 2017 | reverse complement strand
GGAGGGGGCGGCCCGACGGCGCCCTCGGGCGACTCCCCGTCCGCCCGCGTTCGGGCCGCCGTCGACGCGAGCCGGGTGCGCCGCACGGTCGATCCCGGCCGCGTCCTCGGCGGCAACGTCGCGGCCTGGTCGAGCCCGTCGCGCTTCCAGGGCGCGACGGGCGGCTACGTCGTGGACCGCGGCGCGCGGCTCCTGCGCTTCCCCGGCGGGAACCTGGCCAACTCGTTCTGCTGGATCACGATGCGGGCCTCGGACAAGGACCTTGTCAAGTGGGACGACTGGAGCTGGGGCACGAGCGTCGACCAGTACCTCGCGTTCGTCCGCTCGACGGGCGGCGAGCCTCTCTACTCCCTGAACCCGTTCGACCATACGATCGACGGCGCCCGCCACAGCGCGCTCGACGAGGCGCGCCAGCTCGTGCGGCGCGTCGTGTCGGCCGGCTTCCCCGGCGCCTTCTACGAGGTCGGCAACGAGAACGACGGCTCGTGGAACCCGATGCTGTCCTCGCCCGAGTACGTGGAGCGCTTCGTCGCGTTCGCGGAGATGGTGAAGCGCGAGGACCCCTCGGCGAAGATGATGGGCCCGGTCGGCTCCGGCACCGAGGCGTCCTGGCGCGACGGCTTCATCGACGGCCTCGCCGCGCGCGGAAAGCTGCCCCTCCTCGACTACTTCGACTTCCACTACTACGGCGGCTGGATCTCGAACTCGAACTCCGCCGGCGTCGACCTCAACTCGCCGCAGCTCGTCCCGGGCTACGTGAAGGCGATCCGCGACCGCCTCGCCGCCAGCGGCGGCGCCGGCATCGGCGTCGCGCTGACCGAGTACAACGCGGCCATCTGGGACACCGGGGCGACGCGCGGGGCGAACTCGATCGAGCAGGCGCTCTGGCTCGCCGACACGGTCGGCGTGCTGTTCGAGACGCTGGACGTGGCGAACGTCTGGATCGACCTGTCGGGCAACGACCCGCACTCGCTCCTCTCCGACGCCTCGGGCTCCGTCCAGCGGACGAAGAACTACTGGCCGATGTACGTCGCGGGGAAGACGCTCGGGCTCGGGCGGCGGGACACGGCCGTCGACATCGTCGAGTCCTCGATCGAGCTCGCCGCTTCGCGGGCCACGATCTACGCGGTCCGCGGCCGCGACGGCAGCCTCGGCGTGCTGCTCGTCAACAAGGGCGACGCGCTGTCGGCGGAGGTCGCCCTCGCGGGCCGCGGGTGCACGGGGGTGTCGGCCCTCGTCTTCGACGCCGCGGCCCACGCCGCCGGCAGCGGCGCGTCGCCGCAGCAGGCCTCGTGCGCTTCCGGCACCGTCACCGTGGCGCTGCCGAAGCAGTCGGTCGTCGGCCTCTCGCTCACGCCCTAGGTCCCCGGCGGCGAACGCGACGGGCGCGCTCCACGGCCATCAGCCATAGAATCCCGGGCGGAGGTCGCCGCCATGAGAACCCTCTCCCGCGCCGCGCTCGTCCTCGCCCTCTCCGCCACGGCGGCCCCTGCTCTCGCCGCCGGCTGGCCCGCCGCCGGCGAGCGGCGCGTGCCATTCGACCGCGGCTGGCGCTTCGCGAAGGGCGATCCGAAGGACGCCGCCGCGCCCGCCTTGGCCGACGCCGGGTGGCGGACGCTCGACCTGCCCCACGACTGGGCGATCGAGGGCCCGTTCGACCCGAAGATCAACCCGCACCAGGGCTCGCTCCCCGCCTTCGGCACGGCCTGGTACCGCAAGCGCTTCACGGTCCCGGCCGCGGCGAAGGGCCGGCACTACTCCGTCGAGTTCGACGGCGTCATGGCGAACGCGCGCGTCTACCTGAACGGCCACGAGCTCGGCGGCCGGCCGTATGGCTACATCGGCTTCGCCCTCGACCTCACGCCGCACCTCGTCTTCGGCGGCGAGAACGTGCTCGCCGTGCGCGTCGCGCCGGAGCCCGAGTCCTCGCGCTGGTACCCGGGCGCCGGGATCTACCGCCACGTCTGGATCGACGCGACCGCCGCCGTGCGCGTCGCCCGCTGGGGCACCTACGTGACGACGCCTCGGGTGGAAGACGCGGCGGCCGGCGTGCGCGTGAGGACGGAGCTCCACAACTCCGGGGCGGAGGCGGCCGCGGTCACGCTCGAGACGGCGGTGCAGGACGCGGAGGGGAAGCTGGTCGCCCAGGCGAGCGCGACCGCTACGGTCCCGGCCGGCGCGACGACGGCCGTCCCGGTCGAGCTCACCCTCGCGCACCCGACGCGCTGGGACCTCGACCGGCCCTACCGCTACACGGCGGTCAGCACGGTGAAGCGCGGCGGCGAGACGCTCGACCGCCACCTGACGCCCTTCGGCATCCGCACGATCGAGTACGGCCCCGAGAAGGGGTTCCTGCTGAACGGCCGCCGCGTGCGGTTCCAGGGCGTCTGCGACCACCACGACCTCGGGGCGCTCGGCTCCGCCGTCAACGCCCGCGCGATCGAGCGCCAGCTCGAGCTGCTGAAGAAGATGGGGGCGAACGCGGTCCGCACGAGCCACAACCCGCCCGCGCCGGAGCTCCTCGACGCGGCCGACCGCCTCGGGCTCCTCGTGATGGACGAGGCGTTCGACATGTGGGGCGAGAAGAAGATCGAGAACGGCCACGGAAAGTACTTCGCGGAGTGGGCCGAGCGCGACCTCGTCGACATGATGCGGCGCGACCGGAACCACCCGAGCGTCGTGATGTGGAGCATCGGGAACGAGATCCTCGAGCAGGCGGACGCGACGGGGTGGCTCACCGCCCAGTGGCTCGTGCAGATCTGCCGCCGCGAGGACCCGACGCGGCCGACGACGGCGGGCTTCAACCAGGCGTGGAACGCGATCCGGAACGGCCTGGCCGACCAGGTCGACATCCCCGGCTTCAACTACGGTGCCGCCGAGTACGCGAAGATCCTCGCCGAGCGCCCGGGCTGGACGATCGTCGGGGCGGAGACGGCCTCGACCGTCAGCTCGCGCGGCGTCTACCACCTGCCGATCGAGAAGTACGAGAAGCACTCCTCGCACCAGATCACGAGCTACGACGTCGTCGCGCCGCCGTGGGCCTACTCCCCCGACGTCGAGTTCGCCGCCCTCGACGCCGTCCCGCGCGTGCTCGGCGAGTTCGTGTGGACGGGCTTCGACTACATCGGCGAGCCGACGCCCTTCTACCCGTGGGACAAGCCGCGCGACGTGGCGGACTGGCCGGCCCGCAGCTCCTACTTCGGGATCCTCGACCTCGCCGGGTTCCCCAAGGACCGCTTCTACCTCTACCAGAGCCGCTGGACGACGGCGCCGATGGTCCACGTGCTGCCGCACTGGAGCTGGACGGGCCGCGAGGGCCAGCCGATCCCGGTGATGGCGTACTCGAACGCCGAGGAGGTCGAGCTCTTCCTGAACGGCGCCTCCCTCGGCCGCAAGCGCGTCGGCAGCGAGCCGGTCGAGCTCCCGGCCGGGAAGAAGGTGGCCCCGACCGGGCGCAGCCAGTCGAAGTGCCGCCTGCTGTGGCAGATCCCGTACGCCCCGGGGACGCTGAAGGCCGTGGCCTACGCCGGCGGCCGCGAGGTGGCGACCGACGTCGTGCGCACCGCCGGGAAGCCGGCCCGCGTCGTCGTCGCGCCCGACCGCGCACGGCTCCGCGCGGACGGCGACGACCTGTCGTTCCTGACGGTGCGGATCGAGGACGCGAACGGGACGCTGGTGCCGGACGCCGAGAACCTCGTGCGCTTCGCCGTCACCGGCGCGGGCCGCCTCGCCGCCGTCGACAACGGCAACGCGGCGACGGTGGAGTCCTTCCATGCCCCGCAGCGCAAGGCCTTCTCGGGGATGGCCCTCCTCGTCGTCCGCTCGAGGGCCGGCGTGAAGGGGCCGATCCGGGTCCGGGCCTCGTCCGACGGCCTGGCGACCGCCACCGTCACCTTGACCGCGGAGTAGGCGCGCCTGACATCGTTTGACGATCCGCGCCGGTCGGCGCCCCTTAGAGTCGAGGCACCGTGAGCTCTCCTGCACTCGCCCTCGTCGCCGCCACGCTCCTGGCGACGGGGGCTGGCCAGTCCTCGCCGCCGGCCGCGGCCGACGCCGCGGCGGACGAGCACGCGCCGGTGTTCGCCCGGCCACCGATGCCGGCCGCCGAGGCGCCGCTGCCCGACGACGACATGGTGATCGGCCTCGTCGTCGACGGGCGGGCCCGCGCCTACCCCGTCCGCTCCCTCTGGGAGGAGAGCGGCCACACGGTGAACGACACGCTCGGCGGCCAGCCGGTCGCCGTCTCGATGTGCCCCTTGTCCGGTGTCGGAGCGGCGTTCTCGCGCGGCAAGGGGCGAGAGCCGCTCGAGATCGGGAGCCTGAAGGGCGTCGAGCGGGGGAGCCTCGTCCTGTACGACCGCCGCACGCACACCCGCTACCGCCTCCTGACCGGGGAGGGCTTCGCGGGCCCTCGAGCCGGGTCGCGCCTCGAACGCCTCCCGACGGTCTTCACGACCTGGGGACGCTGGCGCGCCGCGTACCCCGACACCACGGTGCACCTCCGCCCCGGCGAGGGAAGCGACTACCAGCTCGACGCGTCGCGGCTGCGACGGATGGTGCTCACCGGCGCCCGCGCTTCGGTCGCCGACCGCGACTGGGTCGTGGGGGTGGAGGGCGAGCGGACCGCGGCCGCGTTCCTCGTCCGGACGCTCGCCTACCGCCGGGTGGCCAACGAGGCGGTCGACGGCCGCCCGCTGGTGCTTTTCGTCACCGAGGACCTCGCGACCACCGTGGCGTGGGAGCGCGTCGCCGGCGGGCGGACGTTGACGTTCCGCGCGGACGGCGATCGGATGACGGATGCCGAGACCGGATCGACGTGGGCGCCCCTGGACGGCCTGGCGGTCGCAGGGCCGCTCGCTGGCCACCGCCTCGCGCCCGTCCGCGCGGTGCCGGGCTTCTGGCACGCCTGGAAGGCGGAGCACCCCGACACGACGCTGAAGACGACGTTCGCCGACTGAGGCGGCGAGCTACCTGGTCCCGACGACCAGGCTGGCCGGCCCCGGCAGGTCCCTCCGGTCGACCGAGGCGAAGCCCGCCTCGCGCATCCAGGCCGCGTACTCGGCCTCGGTGTAGCAGTCGCCCGAGGGCGTGCCGACGAGCATGTTGATCGAGAAGAGGGCGGCCTGTCGCGGCGCCGCTCGATCCTCGGCCAGCACGAAGTCGGACACGACGACGCGGCCGCCCGGGACGAGGGCGGCGAAGGCCCGCCGCAGGAGGTCGCGGTTCTCGTCGGGCCCGAGCATGTGGCAGATCGAGGACAGCAGCACGAGGTCGAAGCCGGTGCCGAGGTCGTCGCGGCGCAGGTCGCCGGCCCGGGTCACGACGCGCCCGGCGAGGCCGGCCGCCTTCACGTGGCCCTCGGCGATCGGCAGCACGGGCGGCAGGTCGAGGATCTCGGCGGAGAGCGCGGGGCTCGCCTGCGCGAAGGCGATGGCGTACGCGCCGGAGCCGCCGCCCACGTCGAGGAGCCGCCGCACGCCCTCGCCACCCACCGCCTGCACGAGGAGCGGCGCGCGCTGGGCGGCGCCCTTGTGCATCGCCGCGATGAACGCGACCGTCCAGTCGTCGCCCCGATCGGCCATCTCCTCGAGGGGAGCGGGCCAGCCCGTGCGCACGGCCTCGGTGAGGCCCGACCAGGTGCGCCAGAGCGACGACTGGTGCAGCAGCGCGTCGACGGAGTCGTCCTTCGCGCCGCGGACCAGGAAGCGGGCGGCCTGGGGGGTCGGGGAGAAAACGCCGTCCTTCTTCGCGAGGAAGCCCATCGCGGCGAGCGCGTTCAGCAGGCGCGCCGTCGCGCCCGGGTCGGTGCCGCGGGCCGCCGCCGCCTCCTCGGCCGAAGCGCCCCTTCGGACCGCGGTGAAGAGGTCGAGCTCGAGCGCGCTCAGGAGGACCCGGCTCTCCATGAAGCCTCGCGCGACGGCCGACACCTCGTCCGGCACGATCCCGGCCGCGTCGCGCGCCGCGGCCGCGGCCAGGGCCCGGCCGCGGTTCGCCTCGATCTCCGCCCCCAGCGCGGCGGGGTCCGCGGCGGCGAGGCGAGCGACGGGCCGCCCGCCGGCGAGGTGCTCGCGCACGATCTCGGGCACGTCGGACGGCTTCACCCCCGAGTACCAGACGCCCTCGGGGTACACGACGAGGTTCGGCCCGCGCGTGCACAGGCCGAGCGAGCCGCAGGTCGTGACCTGCACGGAGCCGGCGAGGCCCTGCGCCGCCACCTCGCGCCGCAGCGCCTCGATAACCGCCAGCGAGCCGTTGGCCGTGCACGAGGGCGCGCCCTCCGGCTTCCGCTGGTCGCAGGCGTAGACGTGGTAGCGGAAGGGCTCCATCGCTCACCTCCGCGCCGCGCCGGATCGACGCCGGACGCTTCGCCGCTTCAGAACCTCACGGCCGCCGACAGGTCGATCCGCCGCGGGAACATCCGATAGTACTGCGCGTCGCCCAGCTCGCTCTCGGCCACCGGATCGCGGGCCCGGCCCGCCCCCGCCCCCGCGGCGCACGAAGCCTCGGTGTTGAAACACTCCGTTCCTCGCGACACCAGCGGGCACAAGCGCTGACATCGCTTTGCGCGATCCGGTGCCTTCCCTCACACACGGCGACGCCCGCGCCCCGCACGATCGAGACGAGGCCGCTCGCCGGATGACGAGCACGAGCGGCGCGGACGGCAACCGCAGTCCGGCGGACTCGCCGGGCCGCAAGGAGGAGGACGAGATGGCGCGGTCGCGTTGGCTTTCGTGGGGCGGAGTGGTGGCTCTCTCGCTGGCGCTCGGGGCGTGCCGCGGGGGCGAGGCCGAGCACGAGGAGGATCACGAGGGCGGCGGCGGCCTCTCGGGGCCGAGCGCGACGGTCGTGAACCCGACGCCGGCGCCGACGCCGGGCCCGGCCGCGACGCCCGCGCCCGCGGGGGGCGCGACCGCGGCGGCGGTGGCCTGGGACCCGGACATCCAGCCGATCCTCGCGAGCGACTGCGTCCGCTGCCACGGCTACATGTCGAGCTACGCGGGCGTCCTGTCCGTCGTGACGCCGGGAAACGCCAGCTCGGCCCTCGTCACGGCGACGCGGTCCGGCGGCTCGATGTACTCGCACCTGAGCGGGGACCGGGCGGCCCGGTCGGCGCTCATCCGGGCCTGGGTCGTCGACAACAACGCGGCCCAGTCGCGGTAGGGGCCGGCGACGGCAGCGCCCGCCCCGCCGGTGAGGGGCGGGCGCTACGCGGCGGGGTCGCCCGCGGGCTCGCGCCGCAGCATCACGAGCGTGCGGTCGTCGCCGAACGGCGTGCCGTCCGCGAACACCTCGATCACGGTCTCGATCGCGACCGCGAGGGCCACGAGAGGCTCGGAGGCGTGGCGGCGGACGACGGCCTCGAGCCGCTCGAGGCCGAACTCGTCGCCGTCCGGGTTCGAGGCCTCGGTGAGGCCGTCGGTGTAGAGGACGATGAGGTCGCCGGGGGCGAGGGTCACCTCGGCCTTCTCGTACTCGGCGAACGGCATGAGGCCGATCGGCATCCCCGTCGCGTCGAGCCGCTGGATGGCGCCGTCGGCGCGCACGAGGAGGCCGGCGTTGTGGCCCGCGTTCGTGTACGAGACGCGACCGCTGGCCGGGTCGAGGGCGAGGAGGAACGCCGTGACGTACCGCTCGGGCGGGGTCTTCGCGTAGAGCCGGCGCGACACCCTCGAGCAGATGACGTCCGGCGGGTAGTTCACCTCGATCGGGCCCATGAGGAGCGAGTCGAAGGACGCCGCGAGGAGCGAGGCGCCGATCCCCTTCCCCGACACGTCGGCGATCACGATGATCTGCTCGTCGCTCTCGTCCCGCTGCTGGAACTCGTAGAAGTCCCCGGAGACGGCCCGCGAGGCGTCGTTCGTGGCGAAGACCGCGTAGCCCGGGATGTCGGGCAGGCTCTCCGGCAGCAGCGCGAGCTGGATGTGCCGGGCGATCGCGAGCTCCTTCTCGAGCTCGCGGCGGCGGGCCGCCTCCTCGGCGAGGGAGAGGTTGCGGATGCGCAGCGCCGCGACCGACGCGAACGCCACCAGCAGCTCCATGTCCTGCTCGGAGAAGCGGCGCAGGTGGATCCGCGAGCCGAGCACGATCATGCCGAGGCTGCCGGAGGCGTCGAGGAGCGGGGCGGCGATGAGGCTGCGGACGCCCGAGCTGAGGATCGACTGCGCGGCGGCGAAGCGCTCGTCGGTGAGCGCGTCGAGTACGAGCGCGGCCTGCGCCTTCTCGACCACCTCGTGCTCGAGCGAGCGCGAGTGCGACAGCTCGCCCTTCGCTCCCGGCAGCCGGCGCGTGGCCACCCGCTCGAGCCCGCCGTGCGGGCTCTTGAGGTAGACGATCGCCTCCTCGGGTCCGAGGTGGGCGAAGGCCCGGTCGAGCACGACCTCGAGGAGGTCCTTCAGGTTGTGGGTCGTGGCGAGGGCACGGTGGACCTCGTTGAGCAGCTTGAGGCGGCCGGCCGACTCTCGCTCGGCCGCCGCGAGGAGCTCCGACGCGGAGCGCAGCACGATCGTGTCGCTCGACGACTTCTCCTCGGCCGGCGGGGCGGGAACCGCGCCGCCCTCGCCGGCGACGGCGATGACGGTCTCGGACAGCTTGACGAGGTCGCCCGGGCCGACCCGGGCCGGCCCGGTGACCGGACGCCCGTTCAGCAGCGTCGTGTTCCGCGACCCGAGGTCCTCGACCATCCAGCCGTCGCCCTCGCGGTAGAACCGGGCGTGCTGGCGCGAGAGGAAGCGGTCGGAGAGGACGAGGTCGGCTCGCGACGAGCGCCCCACCACCAGGGACTCGGTGGTGCAGACGTGCTCGAAGGCATCTCCTACGGGGGGCGTGACGCGCAGCCTGAGGGGGTCCATCTCGGGGTGACCCGGGATCGTAGCACGCCGGCGACGACCCCGCGCGGGCGCCGGCGTCCGTGCTAGTGTCGCGCCGGAGGTCACCACATGAGACGCGTCCTTCCCGTCCTCGCCGCGGCCCTCGCGATCCCCGCCGCGGCGCTCCCGAGCCCCGCCGAGGCCCCGGCGCCCGCCGCCTCGACACGCCTCGCCCCCGATCGCGAGACCGCCGGGCGGATCCTCGGAAGGGCCCTGGTCGACGAGGGGGCATGGACGCGGCTCGAGCACCTGACGACGCGCATCGGCCACCGGCTCTCGGGCTCGACGGGGCTCGAGCGCGCGATCCGCTGGGCCGAGGAGGGCATGAAGGCCGACGGCCTCGAGAACGTGCGCGTGCAGCCGGCGAAGGTGCCGCGGTGGGTCCGCGGCCGCGAGAGCGCGCGCCTCCTGGCCCCGGTCGAGCGCGAGCTGCCGATGCTCGGCCTCGGCCTCAGCGTCGGGACGCCGGCCGAGGGCGTCACCGCCCCGGTCGTGGTCGTGCGGAGCTTCGACGAGCTCTCGGCGCTCGGTGCGGAGAAGGTCCGGGGGAAGATCGTCGCCTACGCGCCGGGCTGGGAGGGCTACGGCCGCACCGTGCGCTATCGCAGCTCCGGCGCCTCCGCGGCGGCGAAGCTCGGCGCGGTGGCGGTGCTGGTGCGCTCGGCCACGGGCCGGTCGATCGCGACCCCGCACACCGGGATGCTGAGCTACGAGGACGGCGCGCCGAAGATCCCGGCCGCCGCGATCAGCGTCGAGGACGCCGAGTGGATGTGGCGGACGCAGGCGACGGGCGTCCCGATGACGGTCTCCCTGAAGATGGAGGCCCGGCTCGAGGGCGAGTCCGACTCCGGCAACGTCCTCGCGGAGATCCGCGGACGCGAGAAGCCCGACGAGGTGGTCGTCATCGGCGGCCACTTCGACTCGTGGGACGTCGGCCAGGGCGCGCACGATGACGGCTGCGCGTGCATGGCGGCGTGGAACGCGCTCCTCGTGCTGAAGCAGCTCGGCCTGCGGCCGCGGCGCACGCTGCGGGTCGCGCTGTGGACCTCGGAGGAGAACTCCGGGGCCGGCGGGCGCGCCTACCGCGACGCGCTCGGCTCCGACGCCTCGAGTCACGTCGCGGCGATCGAGATGGACGGTGGGTGCGAGCGGCCGACCGGCGTCGGCGTGTCGATCCTGAGGCCCGGCGAGCCCCGCCGGCGCGAGGGCAGGGGCCGCCCGTCCGGGGAACCGGACGACCCGGCCGCGCTCGCCGCGCCC
>WBZP01007946.1_pt1 | contig 10130 bp, 9 predicted proteins | sample 5204301 | NCBI WGS metagenome assembly WBZP01 (sample SAMN12412401, study PRJNA552823) | activated sludge metagenome | isolation source: activated sludge from nitrification reactor of wastewater treatment plant... | place: USA: Pennsylvania | collected 2017 | reverse complement strand
AGAGCGGCGCGATCCTTCTTTACCTCGCCGGCAAGACCGGCCGCTTCCTCCCTGCAGACACGCGCGGCAAGTACGAGGTGCTGCAGTGGCTGATGTTCCAGATGGGCGGCCTGGGCCCGCTGCTGGGCCAGGCGCACCACTTCCGCATCTACGCGCCCGAGAAGATCCCCTACGCGGTCGAGCGCTACACCAACGAGGCAAAGCGCCTGTACGGCGTGATGAACCGCCAGATCGCGCGCCACCGCTACATTGCGGGCAACGAGTACACGGTCGCCGACATCGCCGTCTTCCCGTGGCTTCGCAGCTGGAAGAACCAGGGCATCGACTGGAACGACTACCCGCACCTGAAGGGCTGGTTCGACGAGATCGCCGCCCGCCCGGCGGTCGAGCGCGGCGTGCAGGTGCTGGCCGATCGGCGCAAGCCCGTCACCGACGACAAGGCTCGCGAGGTGCTGTTCGGCCCGACGCAGTACGCACCGCGCTGAGCCGATTCTTCTGCCCGTAGCTCAACTGGATAGAGCAGCGGCCTTCTAAGCCGCAGGTCGGGGGTTCGAGTCCCTCCGGGCAGGCCATGAATCCAGCACGCAACATGTCAGTGCGGAGTTGGATGGCCTGGCGAAGCTCCTGAACTGCGCGTTGCGAACTCCGGGTCAGAATGCGAAGCCTGCGTCGATGCACGCATCGAAGCCCGCGCCATGAGTCCTGCCCGCACCCCCGGCGCGCGTCAAGGTAGTTGTCGCCTCATTCATGCAGCCGACGGCTGTTCATCGAGGGAGCCCGAATGCGTCTTGACGACGGAATCGCGCTCCGGGTTCAAGGTCACCGCCTCGATGGGCGTCCAGTTGCGTGTCGCGCCGGACCAGCGCCGCGGGTTGCGTTCACGCGCCTGGCAGTACAGCTCATGACGCGCGGCGAGGATCGCCGTGCCGGCGCCGGCATGGCCTACGTGCCCGGCGCGCCGTTCTTTGCCGGCGGTGGCCATTCAAACACCCTGCGTTTGAGCTTCGGGTGCCGCCGAAGTCCCTTGACGGGGGATCGTGCCAGCGGCTTGTCAGAGAACCCTACAGTCGGCCGGCGTTAGGGCTCGGCAAGTGAACGCTGGCGCGAGCCGGGGCAGGCAGCTTAGGAGCATGAAGCGCGCATTCGACGCCGCCGGACGAATAGCCGGAACGGGTCGACCTGAGTCGCCCACCTCGTCGATTCGGCTTCCGATCAGCTGTCGTTCGCCACAAGAGCCAAGGCAGGACAAGCTCACGGCCCGCCCTGGCAACGAGCTGGGCATTGCCCGGTGTACGTTGTCGCGCAGCACCCAGAGCAGGCTCAGCGGCGCAGCCCGCGGTCGAGGCGCGGCAGGCCACCGGGTTGTCCAAGGCAAGGTTCGCAGCGCTGCTTGGCGTATCTGTGCGTCGGCTGCAAGGCTGGGAGCACCGGCGAGCGATGCGAGGCAGCGAGAGCGTGGAGGCCACCGGCCACCCGCAGGATTCGCACACCCTCGCGCCATGGCCGCCCCGGCGGTCAGACGATCCGATGCCGCGACATCGAAGCTCGGGCCGAACGTTGGGCCGCGTGCCGCCGTCGAGAGCCGCGCGGCGCCGCCCACGGCGAGCGGGAACCTGCCCACCCGCGCGGATCTAGACTGGCAAGATGTTGACACTTCAAGCGCCATGGAACCGATCCGCTCCCGCATCCACCGTCGCGCCGGCATGGACGGTGACACGGGCGATGTCCCTCCGCCGGCGGTGTCGAAGCGCCGTCGAGGCGCCACGCTCCTGGCGCAGACCCCAACCCGGCTGAGCGATGCCGAAGCACGCGCCGACGCCATCGGCCGAGCAGCGCCGTTCTCGGCCTGGCCGCGCGACGTGCTGCTGCGGCTGGCGGCCGCCTGCGGCGTCTCGAGCCACCCTTCCGAGGCCTCGCTCATCGTCAAGGGCGAGCGCTGCGACCACATTACCATCGTCGCCGAGGGCATGGTGCTTTCGAGCTCGTCGACATCGGGCGGGCGGCGTCTCACCTACAAGATCGACAATGCGGCGTTCTCCTACGGCTGGGCGTCGCTTGCGGACGGATTGCCGTTGCAGATCGACCTGGTGGCCGACGTCCCGGTCACCGTCGTCCGCATCCCCTTCGCCACCGTCCGTGCCGAGCTGACTCGCATGCCTGCGCTCTGGGAGTCGATCGCGGTGGAGACCATCCGGCGCAGCCGCCGCTACGCCACGCAGTTGAACCAGCTCGTGCTCGACACCCCGCGGGTGCGCGCCGCGTCTCTGCTGATGGGCCTGCTGGCCCAGGCCGGCAACGACGGCATCGGCGGCGCGGTGGCCATCGACGTTCGCCTGTCGCAGGAACGTCTGGCCGACATGCTTGGCGTCTCCAGGCAATGGGCCACGGCGGTGGTGCGCGAACTGGTCCGGGCCGGCATCGTCGAGTGGCGCTACGGCCGCGTCACGGTGCTGGACATTCAGGCGCTGCGCAGCCTGGCCGCCCAGGGCGCCGATGCCCTGTTCCCGCCCAGCGAGCGCACGGCCCAGCAGCAGCCAGTCGATCGGGCTTCCTCATTGGCGACGGGCGCCTCCGGCGGCGCCGCAGGGGGTGGCGCCAGGCGCCGCCGGAATTGACAAGTCCTTGCTAGTTCCGGCCCGGGCAGCGGGCCAGAATCGCGCGCTTTCCTGACGGCTGAGGTTCCGGGCCGCCACACCCTTCGACCGCTGGCAACTTGGCCGGCAACGAACGCTACGAGATCCCCGAGGCGGTGATCTACGGCGGATGACATGGCCGGCGTGAAGTTGCCGACAACGCAACGCCCCACTCCCCTTGCCAGGATCGTTCATCCAACCACCGAGGACATTCATGATGCAACCAAGACGCCTCTCCCGAGCCATGGCCTGCCTGCTGGCCGGCGTAATGAGCCTGCCTCCTGCGACGGCATGGGCCGGCCCGGCCGACGACCTGCGCGACCTCGTCGGCGCCAAGGGCGCCAGCGGCGAGGCCGAACTGGAGCGCCGCGGCTACGCCCACGTCGACACCCACAAGTCCGAGTACTCGGCGTTCAGCTACTGGTGGAGCAACGCCAAGAGCAGTTGCATCCGGGTGTCGACGCGCGACGGGCGTTACGACGTCATTGCCGACACCGATCTGTCCGACTGCGGCCAGACCAAGAAGGAAAGCGGCGCGAGCGACGGTGCCAAGGTGGCCGTCGCCGCGGCTGCATTGCTGGGCATCGCCGCGCTGGCCCACAAGTCGCACCATCGCGACGACCGCAACTACAACGAGCAGCAGACAGCCGATTTCGAGCGTGGCTACCGCGACGGCCTGTACAACAACAGTTTCCACAACTACAGCAACACCCGCGAGTACTCCGACGGCTACAACAAGGGCGTGGACGAGCGCAGGAATCAGTCGAGCTACCGCTACGGCAACGCGAGCTACGGCCCCCAGTGGGTGAGGTGCGCCAGTGAAGGCAGCTTCTGCAGCTTCAGGGGCGAGGGCGTGGTGCGATTCGGCACCGATGGCGCCTTCGCGTCACGCCGCGGCTACGACGGCATGGCTTGCGACCTGAACACCTTCGGCTACGACCCTGCGTATGGCAAGCGCAAGGAGTGCTTCGTGCGGCAAGACGGACGCTGAGCGCCCGTCTGGCTCAGCCGGGCCGATGCCGGGGCCAGGGCCAGAGCCTCTTCGCGGCGGCTGAGCGCCCGGCGCCCGTGCGCCGCCCAGGGAAGGCGCGCGCGTGGCGAACGATGTAACGCCATCGGCCAGACCCACGCCCTGGCCGATCGCTGCCCCACCCTGCCAACGCCGCCGCGCACCCCGAACGAAGGAGCCAAGCCCATGTCCCCTGCCTCGAGATCCCTCGCCGCCGCCACCATGGCGCTGGCTTTCGCACCGCCGGCCACCTGGGCGCAGCTGGCCGCATCGCCGGCCGCAGCGCCTGCCGCTACGTCTGCACCCGCGGCCGCGGCCACACCGCCCGCCGACCCCTCGGCCGTGCTGCAGGGCGCCGAGCGCATCGGAGCCGGCCGCGTCACGGCCTACCGCAAGGGGGCGAGCACGCTGCTGGTGCTGCCGCCCGGGTCGATCGGCAAGCCGCTGCTTTGGTACACGGAAGTGGTGCGCGTGCCGGCCGGCGCGGTGACGGCCGACAGGGGCCTGCAGGTCGCCAGCCTGCTGGCCCGCTTCGAGCGCGTGGGCAACCATTTCCACGTGCGCGACCTGAGCACGACGCAGAAGCGCCGCGCCGGCACCCAGCCGGGCGAGGTGCCGCCCACCGCGGACACGCCGGCCGGGGTGCCGGGCGCCGCGCCGCGGGACCCGAAGCTGCGCCCGATCGACGTGGCGGTGAGCGGTACCGAAACCGGCGCGCTGATCGCCAGCTTCCCGATCGTGGGCAGCCTGCCCGATGGCAGCGTGGTGCTCGACGTGACTTCCACCTTCTCCACTGACATCGCTGCGGCCACCGGCCGCACCGTGCTGTCCAAGGTCGGCGCCGTGCCGGCCGCGGTGGACCCGGCCAGGTCCTACATCGACGGCGTGCGCGTGCGCGGCGATGCGCTCACCGTGCGCTCGCACGTCACGTTCCTGGCCGCGTTGAAGGCCGACCCGGTGGCCGGGCCGCAGCCGGTGTCGGTGGTGCTGGGCCATTCGATCGTCTTCCTGCCCGACAAGCCGATGGCCGGCCGCCCCGCCGACCCGCGCGTGGGCTATTTCAGCAACGAGTACACCGAGTTCGAATCCGAGCGCGGCACGGCGCAGGACAAGCGCTCGCTGATCGCGCGCTTCCGGCTGGAGAAGGCCAACCCGCCGGCCGCGGTCAGCGACCCGGTCAAGCCCATCACCTTCTACCTGGGCCGCGGCATGCCCGATCGCTGGAAGCCCTATGTCACCGCAGGCGTGCTGCAGTGGCTGCCGGCCTTCGAGGCGGCCGGATTCAGCAACGCCGTCCGCGTGCTCGATGCGCCCACGCCCGAGCAGGACCCCGACTGGTCGGCCGAGGACGTGACGATCAACGTCATCCGCTGGGTGCCCCAGGAGAACCTCAACGCGATGGGCCCGCATGTCAGCGACCCGCGCTCGGGCGAGACTCTGTCGGCGCACATCCAGATCTGGCCCTCGGTAATCGACGGCTTCGGCCAGTACTACTGGGCGCTGTTCGGCGGCTCCGGCGTGGATGCGGGCGCTGCGCGGTTGCCGCTGTCGACCGAGAAGTCGGGCGCGATCCTGAGCTACATCGTCGCCCACGAGGTGGGCCACACGCTGGGGTTGATGCACAACCAGATCGCCTCCACCGCCTACCCGGTGGCGCAGATGCGCCAGCGCGACTTCGCCAACCGCTTTGGCCCCAACAGCTCGATCATGGCCTACGGCCGATTCAACCAGGTGGCGCAGCCTGGCGACGGCATCACCCAGCTGTGGGCGGTGATCGGCCCCTATGACGTTGCCGCCATCAAGTACGGCTACGGCGTTTTCGGCACCGACGCCACCAGCGAGAAGCGCGAGCTGGCCGCCTTTGCCGAGACCTTCGCGCGCGACCGGCGGCTGTACTTTGGCAGCGAGGAGAGCATCGAGCTGTTCAGCCGCTTCCACCTGGACCCGCGAGTGCTGACCGAGAACACCGGCGCCGAGCGCGTGGACGCCACCCGGCTGGGCGTGGCCAACCTGCTGCGCTCGCTGCAGCGGTTGGACGCCGGCACTGGCGGCGACGCCAGGCTGTATGCGTCCACCTACGAAGTGCTGCTGGCGCGCCACCTGGGCTTGCTGAAGTCGAACCAACGCCTGCTGGCCGGCGTCATGCCAGCCGTGGGTGCAGGCGCAGACTCCCAGCCCAAGCGGGTGCCGGCCGTCGAGCAGCGGCAGGCGGTGCAGTATCTGCTGGGCGAAGGCGCGGCCTCGCTCGAGCCCTATGCCGCGCCTGCGGTGGTGGAGCGGGTGTCGGTGTTCGGCGGCACACGCGCGATAGACCGGCTGCAGTCCGCCCTCGTCACCGACCTGATGACCGGCTCCACCGTGGCCCTGCTGGAGAGCCAGCGGCGCAGCGACCCGGCGGCCTACTCGTCGCTGGACTTCGGCCGCGACCTGCAGGCGGGCGTGTGGGGTGACCTGGCGACGAGCAACCCCACGCAGCGCGCGCTGCAGCGCGGCTACATCGACGCCGCGCGCGCGCTGCTGACGGCCTGGTCCAAGGGCGGCGCCGACGAGCAGAAACAGGCCGACGCGTTGCGCGCCGGCTTGCCGGTGTCGCCGGCGGTCGCCCGCGCGCTCGTCGAGACCGGCGACGACACCGTCTTCGTTCCCTGGTTGCAGGCCTCGCTGCCGCCACTGAAGGCCCGCCTGGAAGCCGCCTCGCGCAACGCCAAGGCCGAGGCCGACCGCCTGCACTATGCAGACATGGCGCTGCAGGTGGCGCGGCTGCAGAAGGTCGGCATGCCTTGAGCCGGTGCAAGCAGCAGTACTGATGATCGATCCGAGCCGATGACGCCATGCAATCCCCGATGAAAGCCTGGGCCTGGAGCGCGCTTGCGCTGGCCCTGACGGCCCCGGCCGCCGCAGCCTCGGAGCTGGCGTCGCTGATCGATCTGCCGGTGGCCGGCAAGGTTATCGTGCCCGCGGCGCGAACCCGCGATGCATCGCCCCACGCGTCGCGCATGGGCACCCCGGTCGACATCGCGCTGGGCGTGGCCGGCCCGTTCGAAGGCCGGCAGCAGATCATCGTGCAGGCCAACGAGGGCGCCGAGTCGCCATCGTCGTCGCGCGTGACCCTGATCCGCGATGGCCTGCAGGACGATGCGGTGCGCAGCGAACGCTGGGACATCGACCTCGCGCGAACGCCAGCCGGCGCCTGGGAGTGGGAGATCAGGCAGGTCACCAGGGCCTGGCGCTGCTGGCGCGGCGGCAAGACGGCGGGCTTTGCTGCGAGGCCGTGCCCATGACCCTGTGCATGCGCCGGCGTTTCACTGCGATGTGGGCTGCGGGTGCAGACCTGGCCGGCGTCGCGCAGGACTCGCCCGAGGCGGGCGGCTTGCGGCTGGCCGACGGCGGCGCGCGATCATCGGGCCGCATCGGGCATGGAGCGCAGCGCCTCCCGGCCCGCCATGTCGCGTACGACGTTCCGGTCGCAGCGAGGGCCGATGTCCCGCGCGGATCGAATGACAAGCACTTGCTGGTCCGGCCCGCAAGCCACTCACGACAATTTGCCCATGCCCCGGCGGTTGCAGCCAGGGCGCCCACCAAGCCGCAGGCGTGGAGCATTCGAGCCTGATGAGACGGCACGGCGTCCTGCACGCGATGCGCGTGCTGTTTTTCGCAGCGCTCTTTGCCGCGGCCGACGGCGCGTCTGCCGCCGGCTCGCCGGCCGAGGATCCGGCGCGCCAGATACTGCAGCATCTGGGGCTGGACGCCCGCGCTTCCCTGCCCGCGCTGGATGCCGGCAAAGTCGTGCACAGCGGCTTGAAGAATCCGGCCGAGCCGCCCGAAGAGGTTTCTGCGGTCGGCGCCATGCTGCTCGTGCAGGGCGTGCCCCCGGCCAAGGTGGTCGCGGCCTTCGTCGCGCCCGACACCTTCACCCGTGCGCACAAGGTGCGGCGCCAGAAGGCCATCGGCAGCGACGCCGATCGAAGCGCCATATCCCGCGACCTTTCGGTGGGCGATGCGCAGGGCGCAAAGCACCTGCTGACACAGCCGGCGCGCTACTACAACGTGAGCCGCGACGAAGCCGCCCTGGCCCTGCAGGCCGGGCAGAAGCCGGGGGACGCAAAGGCAGCCGGCAGCAGCGTGATGGCCGGCATCCTGGACGGCCGACTGCGGCAATTCAGATCCCAGGGCCTCCAGGGCACGCCGGACTACGTGCGCGAGGACGGCCGTCGCGTCACCCCGGGTGCGCAGCTGCAGCTGGCCATCCGGCAGATCGGCTTTCTCGAAGCCCAGTTCCCCGCGGTGCTGGCTGCGCTGCGCGGCGAGGCGCCCGGTTCCGGCGCGGCCGACATCCAGCGCGCGGACTTCTGGCTCGAAGTGCCCTTCGCCAACGTGACCGTGCTCTCCCTGGCCAGCGAAATGCGCCACGCCGCGGCCAACCGCGCGCTGGCCGCAGACCTGCACTTCTATGCCAGCCGCGGCTACAACGCCATGCTGACGGTGGTGGGTGTCGTGCCGTACAAATCCGGCAGCCTGGTCTTCGCGATCACGCACCTTTTCACGGACGAGGTGCTGGGCTACGCCAGCTCGATCAAGCGCGCGGCAGCCCGCGACCAGGTTGGCGCGCAGCTGGTGCGTCATCTGGCCGCCGTGCGCGCCACGCTGCCCAGATAGGCAGGCGAAGCTGGCGGGCGTCTTCTTCGTGCCCGCCGGCCGCCGCGCGGCGCGCTGCACGCGGCAAGCAGCAAGCGGGGTCGCGCGGCGGCGCGAGGGACTGCGCCGTCCCTCGCGCCGCGGCCCGCGCCGCTCAGCCTCTCAGTCCAGCAGTTCCTTCGGCACATTGCCGCCGTTGTCGGCGATCTTCTTCAGCACGGTCTTGTGCAGCCACATGTTCATCTGCGCCGAATCGCCCATCAGGCTCGCCGGGCAGCCGAGCTCGGTGGCCAGCTCCTTGCGCGCAGCGAAGCTGCTGTCGATGTCGAGCAGCTTGAGCAGGTCGACGATCGAGGTCTTCCAGTTCAGCCTCTGCGTTTGGGCTGAAGCCAGCTTCTCGAGCTGGGCCACCACGTCGACCACCGCGATCGGCACCGGTGCGGGCGGGGCGGCGGGGGCTGCCGGCGCGCCCGGTGCCGCCGGCGCGGGCGCCATCCCGGCGGGAGGCTGCGGCTGCGCCTGCGCCGACTTGAGGCCGAGTTTTTCGAGGATCGAGCTGAAGAATCCCATGGCTGCTCCGGGTGGTGGTGGTGGTAGTGGTGGATTGTGGCCGCGCGTGCGGCACGGCCGGCCTCAGGCGTGCCGCAGGAGGCCCCGCGCCACCGGTTGCCGTCCCTGGGACGGCCCTGGCTCATCGCTCGGCTGGCGCCGACTGCTCCAGGACGGCCGCCGGCAGGCGGCCCGACGCCCCCGCTGCCTGCAGCGACCTGCGGCCGCGCCCCAGCGGCTGGAAGGCCGCCAGCAGCAGCGTCGCGCCGAGCATCGCGCCGGCCAGCCCGGGCAGCGTACGCCCCATGCCGACGGCGGCGAGCACGAAGCTGCCGATCCAGGCGCCGGCGATGCCGAGCAGCAGGGTCGCACCCCAGCCGGCCGGATGCCGGCCCACCACCAGCAGGCGGGCGATCACGCCGATCGCCAGCCCGATGACGGCAGCGATCGCGAGCCCGGTCAGGGCGCTGACGACGGCGTCGGATGCGGGGTTCATGGTTGTCCTCCCAGGGTGGTTGTCGCCAAGGCGCTGCAGCGGGGTGCGACGGCGCCGCCGGCTTCTCAGCGCCCCTGGTCCTGCCAGGGCGCGACGTCGAAGGCCCGCGCCTCCTGCGGGCTGCCGCGCGGGTAGAAGGAATGCATCGCGTCGTTGCGGAAGTAGCCCCAGAACGTGGCTTCCAGCGCCGGGTCCGCGATGCGGAAGTCGCCCTGCTTCTCGCCGTCCTCGAGGAAGCGGCGCAGCGCGTCCAGCGGCTCGGGGCCGGCCTGCTGGAAGATGATGCGCCCGCCGTACTGGAGGTACAGCGCGCGCATCGTCTTCCAGCGCACGATGGACGCGGCGCTCACTTCGTCGCGTGCGGCACGGTCGGCGGGGTCCTTCGACTCGCGCACGGTCTGCTCGGACATCTGCGCGCTGCGCTCGGCGGCCTCGAGCTGGCGCGCGAGCACCTGCCGCTCGGCCTCGGCCTGCCCGTCGGCGGCCAGCTGGCGCGCCAGCGCGTCGCGCCGCGCCACGGCGGCGTCGCGGTCGCGCTCCAGCACGCGCTGCACCTGGCGGCGGTAGGCGGCAACCTCCTCGGGCGTGGCGCGGATGCCCTGGGCCTGCGCGTAGCGCGCCAGCAGCGCGCTCAGCACCTCGCCGAGCAGTTGCTCGCCATCGGCGGCCCTGACCGGCTTGCCCAGCAGCATGGCCGACGGCGCGCCGGCGGCCTGGGACCCGCGCGTGCCAACCAAGAGCGCCGCGGCGGCGACGACGACCAGCCGCCGACGGGCTGATTGCGCCGGCGGGACAGACTTCGATGCGG
>WBZP01007945.1_pt1 | contig 10130 bp, 8 predicted proteins | sample 5204301 | NCBI WGS metagenome assembly WBZP01 (sample SAMN12412401, study PRJNA552823) | activated sludge metagenome | isolation source: activated sludge from nitrification reactor of wastewater treatment plant... | place: USA: Pennsylvania | collected 2017 | reverse complement strand
GCAAGTAGCCCCGGCTCAGGGTCACCTGATGCTGTGCCTCATCTCCGTACCGCTCGGGCTCATTCTCGGGCGAGCCCATGACAAAGGTCCCGGGGAGTATCCAGCGGAAACGTTGCGTGACGCCGCCGAGGCTGAGATCGGCGAAGAGGCCGTACTCATCCACCCCCAGGGGTTGATCGCTGGCCCAATCTCCATCCTGCTCGGCCTGGGGCGGCCGCCAATCGAGCCGGCAGCGCGCCCCCAGCCAGAAGACCTCGGTAAAGAGACCTTGCCGGTCCCGACCTATAGCCGTCGCCCAGGGCGGTTTGACCAGACCTTCGAGGCGGAGGCTTTCGCTCTCGTTGTGGAGCTGGATGGCGCCGGTCGCGGGGCCAAGCCGCGCCAGGGTCTGGGGAAGCCGGCGAAGGGGGACATAGCGCCAGGTTAGGGCGTCGTTGTCGGTTGAACCGGCTTCGCCGACGAAGAGACCGTCCCCGGTGAGGCTGAGTTCGGCGTAAGGACTGCCGGGGGTCGAAGCGCCAGGTGAAACCCCCTCCCCCACCGGCGCCAGCACCAGATCCTGGCCGCGCTGGAGGAGGGTGCCTAAGCGGGGTTGACTTGCTTGGGTGTCAAGGGCGCGCCGGACTTCGTCGAGGTGGAGGCCGGCAGGGAGTGGGGCATCGGATCCCTGACGGAGGGACTCCTGATTCGCCACAGCGAAAACGACACTCAGATAGGGATAGAGACGGCGCGTACACTCGTCGCTGCGGTCAAAATGACGCTCGCCGTAGGCCCGGATCTCAGGAGACGGATGATCGCGCTGCAGATAGATCAGACGGGCATAGCGGCGCATGAAACGTTCGGCCTGTTCGATCTCCGGTTGCCGCTCCTGAAGGAGCTGGGGCGAGGCGACACTGGCCCAGATCAGGGTTTCTTCATGCATCACGGCCGGAAACAGATGGGCGTGGTAGAGGCGTAAGAGTTGCAGGATCCGCCGTTGGTACTCCAGCGGTTGGCGGCGAAAACCCTGGCGATAGCCTGCGACGACTTCCTTGCTGATGGCGCAGGCCAGTGGCGAAACATGTAGGTCTGGGTGCCGCCAGAACTCGGCCTCGCAGCCCGCGTCGGCCTTGTCCGCCGGTAGCAGGTGCCGCACCGCGCGCAGGAGTTCGGGCTCGATGCGGATCGCCGGGGACAGCAACACCAACAATTCCTCGACACAGGAGCGGATGTCCACCTCTCCCGCCCGAAACTGCCGCCGCAAGCGGCTGTTACGACTCCAGAGCGCGATGTGAAAACAACGGCTGAGCTGGGCGTCGATATGTGCAGACGAAACCGGGGCCAGGACAAAGGGCTTACAACCAGAGGCCATGAGCTGGTCGCCAAAACGCCGCCACGGCTGGCGTGTGGACGCAGTGGGCGGATCCAACAGGCCCAGGTCGCTGAGAATGATTATCGGCGTACCGGGCGGCGGGTTCTTCCAGGGCAGGCTGGGCGCGCCCGGTTTGCGCCAACGTGAAAAACTGATCCCAGGTATGGGCCCGAGTTGGCGCACATCCAGTCCATCCCGACCGTGCAGCCGTTCGATAGCTTTGCCTAAGCGGTGAAAATCGTTCCAGAACGGCAGGGTGCGCCGGTTGTTATCCACCACTATGACCAGCTCCTTTGACCAATGGAACTGGCGCAGACAGGGCAGGCGAGAGATCACTTGACCGCTGGCGACCCCCTCGGCCGCCCGTTGCACGTCGATCTCGGCCGGGAGTTGGATGCTGGAGGCGCGCTTCAGAACCGGCCAGAGTCTCGCCCAGGGGATCAGGTGTTCGGGGGTGAAAAGGGGTTGTGATGCCGCGGGTTCCAGTTCATCGGAGGAGAAGTCGCTTACGCTCTCAATGCTGAGGGGTTCGTCGGTTGCCGTCAGCGGATTGTTGGTCGGGGTTCTTTCGGTCACCCGATACCATCTGGGTGAGGGAATGGGTGTCTTGGTCTGCTCGAAAGCCACTTCCATTTGGATTTCGACTTGCCCCCCCTGAAGCTGAACTTCCAGGTTCCCGGCTATGGGTTTGCTGGGCTCAAGCTCGAAACCGATAAAAGGCGCTACCCGCTCCAGGCTGTCGGTATCACCGCCCATGCGGTGCAACCAGCGCACCAGATCAGCCCGGCTAACCGCCTTACCCCGGGATTGACCGTCAGACAGAGTCATCGACTGGGCCTCACCTGGGGTATTTTTTCAACACAAAGCGACCCAGTTTTTTCAATAGTTCTATCTGATCGCGTGAATCGGTCTTCAGGGTGGTCACGGCCTTCAACAGATCCAGATACTCGGCTTGTCCGGGAGGGGTGACGCCGAGTCTTTTCGCCTCCTCCCGGTCCTTGATCAGTTGTTCCGCCGCGCTCTGCAAGGTCGCATCCGGGCACAGGGTGACATCGGGCAGGTGGATGCGCCCACGACGGCACAACCATTCCAGCGGATCGTCCGGCACGGACAGGTTCAGCACCAGGCAGCGGCGCACAAAGGCCGCCGGCAAATCGCGCTCTTCGTTGGTGGTAATGATGACGAGCGGGGTGGGTATGGCGGGATCCTGCCCGATCACCCTTTCAACCCAGGGCACGCTGAAACTCCGATTACCCAATATCTCCAAGAGGCTGTTCGGTAGATCGGGATCGGCCTTGTCGATTTCGTCGATCAAGAGCACGCATCCCCGGTCTGGGCACCAGCCTTCTGGTGTCTCCGGCTTGTAGAGCTTGTGACGACTCTGGTGTTCGTGTTGATCCAAGGCGGAACTCCAATGAAAGGCCCACCACAATACTCCCGGGTTCAGATAACGGCGTGGGTCGAGCAGCGACTTGAGATCCTTCTCCGACCCCGGCTGAGTGAGTCCGGCAGCCTGCGCCTCGCCCAGTCGAGCTATGGGGTCGAAGCGCCACTGCAGATCCTGGGCCTGGGTACGGGAGTGCACCACTTCCGCGATGAAGAGGCGACCAAGCTCCTCAGCGGCGGCGCGCGCCAACTGACTCTTACCTGTACCAGGCTCGCCGCGCACCAAGAGCGGACGTTCCGCCGCCCAGGCCATGAGAATGGCATCCGCGCTTTCTTCGTCGAACTCGTGCCGCGTCGCCGGCCATGAACCTCTGGCAGGAAGTTCGAAGGGAACCTGAATGCGAAGGCGTGGGATCTGGGTCATGGCGGGGTCTACCCCTTTCTTTCGATGAGGCTGAGGAAATGGCGGATTTTGGCGATCAACTTGCCTTCGGTCACCGAATCCAGGAGAACTGGAACTTGCCCATCTGCTCCCGGGCCGAAATGTATGATCGGCAATTCCGGCAAGCGCTGCTTCACGCCCCGGCATATATCGGGATTCCGCAAGGGGTGGGAGGTGTTGGAGCATTCCACGGCGAGGTGATAGTTCCGTGGGTCCTCGGCATCCTTTCGATGCAATCTTAGGGTTTCGTTCAGATCATCGCGATCGGTCTCGCTCAGTTGAACCTTCCTTTCCTTGAGCACAAACGCGAACACAACAGTCTCGATCTGCGCGACGGTTCGCTCCACACACCAGCCGGATTCGGGAATAAAGGTATCGAGAGTTCTTGTTTCATCCTCGTTGACAACGAGCTGATGAATGGGCTGCACCGACTGACGGCTCTCCCCTCCCAGGTTAAGGGACGCCGGTATCTCCGCCAGGCGCGCACTCACAATCTCGATGCCGGCCAACCTTTCCAGCGGAATTTCGTGATAAGGATTGGCGCTCAAAGGATGGGACTCCAGCCAGTGGATCGAGACGGCACAAGTCACCAAATAACCAAGAATCCTCGTTGCCGCACGCCAGGAATTGTCGTTCTCACCCAGACTCTCGCCGCGCTCACGACGTAAATAAAGATGTTTCGCCGTGGCCTCATCTAATCTCTCGATCATGCCCAGGGGGTCGTCCGGGGTCCAGAATGAGGCGATCAATGCTGTAACGACTTGCTCCTGAGCGCTACCACCAAGCCCCGTGGGTGTCTCAGTTCCCGCAACCACCTCATCCCGCCCCCTCGCCACCCCCAGGAAGGTTCTGGCGAACTCTCCCAGACCGGGTTTGCGAAGTAACAAGCCGATTTCACGGCAGATTTTTTGTTCGAAGGCCTGCTGCTTTATTTGCCCCGCCGTGTCTGCCTCTTCCTTCCGCGGCGGGGCTACCGAGGGTTTGCTGTTGTGGCTTTTCGAGCTAGAAGACCGCGGATTTTGGTCCAGATACCGGATATGAACTTTCCGGTATCCAGTTCGATTTCGTAATTCGCGAGTACGGGAATAATAGGGAGACTGACTTTCAGCTTGGCGCTTGCGGTGGTTTGCGAATTCATAGCAGAGCGAATCTTCTGCAATTCCTGCTGAATGTTGGTGTTAAGAGTGGTATTTTTTTGACACCGTTCGATGGCCTCTATAACTTCATCCACAATACCCTTGGCCTCCTTCTCCGTAATGGGGTAGTCAGCCGCGGATTCCCTCAGGAGATCGGCATACTTCTGATTCAAACTGCGCAACTCGGGGTTAATATCCCGTTTGATCTTCTGCTTAATGGAATATCTCGCATCAGCACCTTCCGCCCTTACAAGCTCCAATTCGAATTCGTGAAGCTTCTCTTCCCAAGCGGAAATTTGTTCCTCAAGCCGTGAAATTCTCGTTGCATCATTGCGATTGAGCGCCATTGCATTCCCCTTGTTTGATGTAGATTTCGTCGATGGTTGAGTCTGTCCGAGAGGCTGCCCAGGGGAATCCACCTGGCGAATCACCATTGACGGCTCCCGCATAGCCTTCTGCGGAAGGATACGGTCAAGCAGCGCGGCAAAATCCGTTCCGACATGCACGTCCTCGGTCAAGGCATTCATGTCGACGAGGACAGCCAGCAGTTCATCCATCATCTGACGAAAGACGGCGTAGTTATCCAGCGCCGCCCGTATATTCTTCGTGAATTTTTGGTCCTGGAGTGAGGCAACATTCTGCTCTAGCTTTGACGTCTCGTCTTCCCAGTGTTTCAGGTAAGGGATGCGATCGATCGGTTTGTGAAAGGGAGTGCCTCTGAGGACGATCGGATAGACCCGTTGACGGAAGTCCCTGTTGTCGTAGATCTCCTTCAGCTCGTACATGCAGTATTCGGACTTGAAGTAGGCCTCGCTGAGCACCAGCACCACATGGCGGCCGGCTCCCAGTTCCTGCATGAATGTTCGAATGGATTCGCCGTAGGCAATTTGCCTCTTGTCTTGTCGGAGTTCTATACCCCGCTTTTGACAGGCCTGTTCCAACTTTTCTACCACCTGGGACTCTTTTTCCGAATCCCAGGAATAGGACACATAGAGGCTGACCATGATCGGAATTCCTTGTCTAACAGGATGTTCCAGGGGAGAGGGCAAGATTTCGGGAGCTTCCCTCTCCGGTGCTTCTTATACCAAGCTCCTAGTATAGGAATGGGGTCAGCCTCCTGGGAAGACTGGTTGCCGGACAAGAGGTGACAACGCCTTTTCCTTGCCATGGGATTAGGAACAGTGCCGTAGGCTGGATTGGAGCCCGACGAAAACCCAGCGTGGGAAGGGTTCAGGGAGCCGGGTTTCGTGCCTCGACCCAGCCTTCTATGAGCCGTCTTCTGTCAAGACCCCGAAGTTACTCTTTTTAACCTCTTGCTTACCCTTTGTTCTTGGTTGAATGGAATCGATAGCGTTCGGCCGCTCAGGCGATGAGCCTCACAGACGGATCAGGATCCTCTTGGACCTTCCGGCCCAAGCCCTTCACTTCGACCCGGTTGAAGCGTGACACAGCGCCGCGCACCTTCACCTTCTCTCCGTGCTGGACTCAAGTCCGCACCCAAAACCCGTAGGCTCTCCCGGGGGAATACAACCGGTAGAGACCGCACCCCTTCTACAAAAACGATGGGCTATCATCAGGCTGGGCAACGGGCGCGGTCAGCATCGAAGTCATGAGTCTGAACCTGGGACAGGCGGGAATCGGATCAGCTTGAACCTTGGGGAATGGCTTCGCGGCTTGGCCCGAACCCGCCCGAGATCAGCCCGGCGCCGTCTTGAGCACCGCCCCGGCTGGAATCGTGCCCTGGGTCAGATACCGCCACAGGGCCACCGCCAAGCGCCGGGCCAGGGCAACGAGGCCAATACGGCGCCATCGCTTACCACCCCCGGCAAAGCGGGCCTTGAACCACTGGGTGAGCGCCGAGCCGGGTTGATAGCGTAACCACAGCCAGGCCAGCTCCACCAACACGGCTCGCGCCCGTCGGTTGCCGGCCTTACTGATCCCCGGCTCACGTTGGTCCTGTCCCGAACTGTAGGGCGTCGGTGTCAGCCCCAACACCGCCCCCACCTCGCGGCGATTACGAAACTCGCGCCACCCGAATAGCTCAGCGGCCAGCACCCAGGCGCCAATCAGCCCGATGCCGCAGAGCTGCATCAAGCTCCAGGCGCTCCGTCTCCCGCTCCAGACGCGCGCGGAGGTGCGGGAGTAATCCCGGTGGCTCCTTCAGGCCTGGGCAAAGAGCTGGGATTGGCTGTGCGCATCCCAGACTACCCGGCTTCGCCAAGATTTCTCGCTTCGCTCGAAATGACAGCCGGGTAGTGAGTACGGCCGCGATAGGGTTCACGCCGATTGAGCCCGACTTCGGGCCGGATACCGCTAGGCGACTCCCGGGCCGGGGCACTGTAGTCCGGTTTTCGTTCTCCAATGGAGAACAATTTCACTTCCATTTAGCCATTGTTCTCATGGAAAGAACGAAAATCGGCCATTTTCAGTCCAGGCCCGGATCGTGAAATTCCCTGTTATTTCGTATTCCGCCCCGAGGCGAGGGAGGGACTGAGCCTGAGGGCCAGATCCGTGTAGTGCCGGGCCTCATCCTCGCGACCGAGGGCGCGGAGCGCCCGTCCCAGGTTGAGATAGATTTCCGGACGGGGTTCAAGGCCGAGGGCCTTGAGGTAACTGAGCCGGGCGGCCTCCGGGTGGCGCAGCAACAACTGGTAGCTGCCGTAGGTCAGAGGGAGGCCGACTTCGAGCGGATCGGCTCGCATGGCCGCCTCCAGGGCCGCCAGATTGGCGTTGAACACCTGGACCGGGGCGCGCCCGAGACGGGCCGCCGCCAGCAGATCGGCGTCGGCGACCGCCAGGGTCCGGCTCGCCGCCAGGCGGTGATAGCTGCGCTGGGCCTGCCAGCCCAGCCCCAGGACCAGCAGCAACAAGAGCCAGATCGCCGCCGTACGACCGCTCATGTCCCTCTCCGACCAGCGGCCAAGATCCAGCTCAGAAACAAGAGGAAGGGATAGGCCACCAGGGCCACCCGCCAGGGGAACCAGAACAGGCACAAGACCAGCAGGGCGACCACCCCGGCCCAGGCCAGCTCACCCCGCCGATCCGGCGTCGCGGTCGGTCGCCCCAGCACACTGAGCAGGCGCCACACCGCCCAGCCCAGGGCGAGCAGACCCGGCAGTCCCCATTCGGCGGCCACCTCGAGGAATTCGTTGTGGACATTGGCGAACACCACATAGGTCTGTTCCGGAAAGAAGTTCCACCCCTGTTCGAGGAGTGCCAGCTTGGTCGGGATGAACTCGGCGCGGAAGGCGCCATGACCAACCCCGGTCCAGGGATGGTCGAGCAACATCCGTAGGGCGACGACCCAGCCGTCGAGGCGTCCGGTCAGGGCGGCGTCGATCTCGCCACGGCCGATCTGCGCCGCCTTTGCGGCGATACGCCCGGCCAGTTCCGGTAGCAGGGTCAGACCCAGAACACCGAGCAGGAGAAGGATCGCCAGCACGCCCAGACGTCGCGGCCAGCTCAACGGCAGGGTCCAGAACAACCCGAGGGCGAGAAGCAGGGCCAGGATCGCCGCCAGGGTCTGGGTCAGCGCCAGGGCGTAGGCGCATAGCGCCATGGCCGCCATCAACCCCCAGCGCTGGGTCGCTGTCGCCTCCCGCAGTTGCCATTGGGCGACCAGCAGCGGCAAGACCAGGAAGGCGGCCAGATCGCCCGGGTTGCCGGCGGTCGCCGTCAGGGCATAGCGACCCTGACCCTGGATCCGCAAGGGCTCCAGCAGGCCCAAGAGGTGATGGTGTTGGTCGATGACCAGCACCGCCAGCACCACCGCCGGCCAGATCAGGAGTCGCAGCAAGGCTTCCAGTCGCTCCCGTCCCAGCCCCAGGCTCCAGCCGATGAGACAGGCGCCACCGATCCAGAGGTCCAGGATGGCATCCTGGAAATGTTCGCCGTGCCGGGTGAAAAAGAGCCCGCCGGTAGCGACCAGCCAGAGCGGGACCAGGGCCTGTAGCACCGGCAGGCGGACCATGCCCCGCCACTCCAGACGCGGTTGGTTACGAAGCGTCCAGACCAGGGGCAGCAGGCTGAGCAAGGCGAGGCAACCGCCGATCAACAATTTCGGCAGGCGAAAGGCCTCTTTTGCCGGCGGCCACAACAGCAGTGGCAACACCCAGATCAGCATCCGCAGCACTTGTGTGGAAAGCTCGCTCGAATGCCTGTCGAGCCAGGCGGACAGGGATCCTCTCCCGGTGACCTCCACGGCTGGGGAGGACTGGCTCCGCATGGGTTTGGACCTGGTCATGGCCGATGTCCGCCGCAAGGCTCGGAACGATGACAGGGCAACAGGTCCTGGTAGATACGCTCCAGTTGTTCCACCGCTTGTCGCCAAGTGTATTGGGACTCGACCAGGGTCCGGGCCGAGGCGGCCAAGGTCTGGGCACGAAGCGGGTCTTCCAACAGGCTCAGGACCTGATCGGCGAAGGCCCCGGGCTCCCCGGCCAGCAACAGATGCCGACCGGGTTCGACCGCCAGTTCGCGCACGGCAAAGGGGGTGGCGACCAGAGGCGCGCCCGCGGCCATGGCCTCCAACACCTTCAACGACTGACCGGAACCGGTGCGGATCGGCGCCACGGCGACACTGGCCCGAGCCAGATAGGGGTGCATCCGCTCCACATCGGCGCGCACCTCGATATCTGGGTCGTTCCGCGCCAGGGACAGGAGACTTCGATGGGGTCTGGCGCCAACCAATCGCCACTTCACCCCTGGCCGTCGCGCCCGGATCAGGGGCAGGACCTCCTGGTGGAACCAGACAACGGCCTCGACATTGGCGAAGTAGCCCAGGTTGCCGGTGAAGAGGATCTCGTCCCGGGCGCGCCCATCGGCCACATAGGGGAAGTCCTCCGGATCGACGCCGTTGGGATTGAGGCAGAGATTGGCCCGGGGACCGATGGCCTCGCGATCCTGGGCCGAGACCAGCGTCAAGCGGTCCCATTGCTGGCACAGTCGAGACTCGTAACGGCGCAGTCGGCCCGCCTCCAGCCCCGCCAGCCAACGCGCGGGACCCCTGTCATGACGGTAGCGTCCGGCCATATTGACCGAGAGGGCGTCGATCAGATCCAGCACCCGGGGGAGAGTGACCTGGGCCGGGACATTCAGGGTCGAACGCGCCAACTGCATGTGCAGCAGATCGTAGTGCCCGCCGTCGAGCAGGGCGTCCAGGGTGGCCCGCAGTTCCCGGCTCTCATAGAGCGCCACCTGCAAGGGGATGGCGGAGAAGAGGCGGCGGGCGAGATGGCCCAAGCCCTCCCACCAACGGAAGGGCACCAGCTTCAGCTCGGCACAGTAGGGTTTCAGGGCCGCCATGGCCGTCGGCGTCGGTGTACCCTTGGCCAGGCTCACCAGGGTGACCCCGTGGCGGCGACTCAACCATTTGAGTTGTTGCAGGGCACGCAGGCGATCTCCGGTAGTCGGTGGATAGGGAAAGCGGCTGGTGACGAACAGCAGGTTCACCCGGATCAGTCGCTCGAGGCCGCCGCATCCGGCGGCCATTCCCCGCGCCCCGCCATCCGCCGCCGCTCCCCCTCGACCATACCCTGGATGACCCCGGAGAAGTGGGTAGCGGCACGCCATCCCAGCGCATCCGCGGCCCGGGAGGGGTCGGCTCGACTGGTGTGGAGATCGCTCGGGCGCCTCAAGGCCGGATCGATCTCCAGATGCCGTCGCCAATCCAGTCCCACCGCGGCAAAGGTCTCGGCGACGAACTCCCGCAACGAGCGGGTCTCGCCGGTGGCGATCACCAGATCCATGGGTCGCTCCAGTTGCAGCATCCGCCACATGGTCGGGACATAGTCCGGCGCCCAACCCCAATCGCGAT
>WBZP01007944.1_pt1 | contig 10130 bp, 11 predicted proteins | sample 5204301 | NCBI WGS metagenome assembly WBZP01 (sample SAMN12412401, study PRJNA552823) | activated sludge metagenome | isolation source: activated sludge from nitrification reactor of wastewater treatment plant... | place: USA: Pennsylvania | collected 2017 | reverse complement strand
ATCTCCATTCGCCATTCTCTCTTCCGTTTCCTGCCGTCGGCTGCGATCGCGATTGCCGCCGCGTTGCCATCGCCGGCGATCGCCGCCACCTCCGCCGGTGGGACGAGCTTCGAACGACCCGAGGTGACGGGGCTCGAGTGCGGCGACGGTCAGCAGGCCGCGTGCCCGCGCGGGCAGGTCCTCCACCTCGAGGGCACTGCGCTCGACTCGACCAAGAGCGTCCGCTTCCTCGGGAAGAAGGGGCGCCGCGACGATCGTGTCGCCAGGCCGCTCCAGCGCACCGCGACGAACGTTCTCGTCCGCGTGCCGCTCGGCGCCCGGAGCGGCTCGCTGAAGCTCGTGACGAGCACAGACCCCGTCACGACCCCGGCGCTGACGGTGCTGCCACGGGCGGCCGCGCCCGTCGCGCCCGCGATCGTCCAGGCATCCGACCTCCCCGGCGTGTTCCCGATCCGGGGCGAATACGAGTTCGGCAAGGGCGCCGCCTCCTTCGGCGGCGGCCGCGGCCACCAGGGCTGGGACGTCTTCGCGAAGTGCGGCACGCCGCTGGTCGCCGCCTTCGCCGGAACCGTCCACATGAACGCGTTCCAGGCACGCGCCGGCAACTACCTCGTGATCGACGCCGCCGACGGGACGAGCCAGGCGTACATGCACATGGTCGACCGGTCGACGCTGAAGAAGGGTGACACGGTCGCCGCAGGTGACCCGATCGGCGAGGTCGGCCAGACCGGCCGTGCGAGCGGCTGCCATCTTCACTTCGAGCTCTGGACCGCACCGGGCTGGTACCGCGGCGGGACGGCGATCGATCCGATGCCGACGCTCAAGCGACTCGCCGCTTCCTAGCAAGGCCGTCCGTCGCAGGCGGGAGACTTCGCGGTTGATGTTCGCCCGTAAAGCCCTGCTGGCGGCGACCGCGGCACTTGCCGCTCTGGCTTCGGGTGCGCCCGGTGCCGGCGCCTCGATCACGGCGCTGCCGGCGCAGCGCTCGGCCGCGACCGTGGCCGATGCGATCTCGGCCCAGCCCGGGCTCGTCCGGCGCGCATGGTTCTCCGCAGCCCCTCCCGCCGGACGGCCGGTGGCGGTTGCGACGACACGGCTCGCGGGTTTCCCGCGCCCGCGTGCCAGCAGCGGCCGCTACGCGATCCTCTCGACCGGTGACGCGACGCTCGCTGGGCGCGGCAACGACTCGACCTTCACCGGCCGCGACGCCGGCGGGCCGTCGATCCGCGGCGCATTCGACGTGACGATCCTCCGCATCGACCTGCGGATCCCGCGCGGCGCGAGCTGCGTCTCGTTCGACGTGCGCCTGCTGAGCGACGAGTACCGGGAGGCGATCGGCACGCAGTTCGGCGACATGTTCGTCGCCGAACTCGGTGAGTCGAACTGGCGGATCGGCGCGCCGCCCCTGACTGCGTTGACCGCGCCGCGGAACATCGCGGCGTCCGGGGGCCAGCCGATGACGATCACCGACAGCGGGTTCAGCGCGATGAGCAGCTCGCGGTCGGCGGGCACGACTTACGACGGCGCGACCCGGGTGATCCGCGTGGCCGGGCCGGTCACGGCCGGCGACGCGATCCTGTTCATGTCGGTGCTCGAGCGCGGCGACCGGCTCTACGACACGAGCGCTTTTATCGACAACCTGCGGGCGTCGTCGCCGTCGGCCTGCAGTACCCGCGTGCTCGGCTGACGCGTCGGGTCAGCTCGTCGGCTCGAGCGCGTCCAACATCTCGCCGACGGCGTGATCGCGCTCGAGCGGATGACGCAGCGGCAGCGCGCGGTTGACCGTGTAGCGGTTGTTGCGGCCCTCACGATGCCGCTCGAGGTAACCGGCGTCGACCAGCTCGGTGACGATCCGCTGTGCGGCGCGCTCTGTGATGCCGACCCGGTCGGCGATGTCCCGCAATCGCGACCTCGGGTCTGCGCTGAGCACGATCAGCACGTGCGCGTGGTTCGTCAGGAAGGTCCATCCCGCCATGCGCGCATGCTATCCGGCTTCACGTCAGTTGTAATTGGTTACCGGCGTTCCGTTTCTGGTATTATCTCTCTTGTCTTGTTCTTCGTTTGTTGTCAGGAGCCCGCCATGCACGACACCGCCGGCAGAATCGAGTCCATCGAGGCCCCGCCGCCCGCAGCGGCCTGGGCCGACCGATGGGGCGCCCCGCCCCCGGACGTGGCAGTCGCGACCGCACCGGCCGGGGCGCGCGCCGAGACGGCGCGGCAGATCGCCGACCACCTCGCCCAGCAACTCGCGCGCGGCCGGTCGCTCTACTGCATCGTCCGCGACCGCGCGGTGACCGAGCGGATCGGCGGCTTCGACGGGCGTGCGCTCCCGGGTAGCGGAGCGAGCGCGTCATGAGCGCGCTACTCGTCGCCGCCGTCGTTGCGCCCGCCGCTGCGGTGCTCGGCCAGGCCCTGAGCGGTCGCGGCGCCAGCGGAGCGGCGCTCGGCGCGGGTTCGCTGACGGCATTCATCGCATCGATCGTCATCGGAGCCGCCCTGATCGACGGTCCCGCGATCGACGCCGGGATGCTCAGCGCCGACCGGCTCAGCGTCGTCCTGATGTTGCTGATCAGCGGCGTGACCTCGATCGTCGGGCTGTTCGCCGGCCGCTACCTGCACGGCGACGTCCGGCGCGGGCGACTGCTCGTAGGCGCCGGCGTGCTTGCGTCGGCGACGCTCGCGATGGCCACGGCGTCAACGCTGCTCGTGCTCGCAGCCGCTTGGACGGTTGCCGGCCTGGCGCTGCTCTCGTTGCTCGGCACCTACCGCGGCCTTCCGGCCGCCGATGACGGCGTCCGCCGGACCCGCCGCGCATTCCTGATCGCCGACAGCTCCCTTTGGGCCGCCGTTCTGATCGCGCAGATCACCTGGGGCGGGATCGATCTACGCACTCTCTCCGCAGACGCCCCGGCGCTGACGAGCGACACAACCGCGACGACCGCCGTCGCGATCCTGCTCGTCGTCGCGGCGGTCGGCCGCTCGGCGCTGCTACCGCTCGGCGACTGGCTCCCGGCGACACTCGCGGCGCCGACTCCGGTCTCCGCGCTGCTGCACGCAGGCGTCGTCAACGCCGGTGGCGTGCTGCTCGTGACGATGAGCCCGGTCTTCGGGGCGAGCGCTGCGGCCACAGCGATCGCCTTCACCGCCGGGGCGGCGACCGCCGTTCACGCAACGGCGGTGATGCTCACCAAGAGCGACATCAAGGGGGCGCTCGCGCACTCGACCGCAGGCCAGATGGGCTTCATGGTCATGACCTGCGGCCTCGGGCTGTACGCCGCCGCGATCTTCCACCTCGTCGCCCACGGGATGTACAAGGCGGCCCTGTTCCTCGGATCGGGCGGCGCCCTCGATCGGGCTCGGCGACACGAGGAGGCGCCTGCCCGAACCGCGGGAGCCGGGGCCGGCAGCGCGCTCGCCGCGGTCGTCGTCCCAGGTGTGCTGGTCGCGCTCGCGGCCGGTGTGGTCTACGGCAGCCCGGACCAGGCCGCCGACAGCCTCCCGCTGCTCGTCTTCGCCTGGATCTCCGGGTCGTGGGCGATGTGGGGCTGGCTCGGTCACGGGTCGAGCTTCGGTCGCGTGATAGCGGCAACCGGCGTGCTCGCGGTCGTCGCCCTCGGCTACGTCGCCGGAACCCATGGCATGGCCGAGCTGCTGGCACCGGCCCTCGCCGGCGCGGGCGCAGCGACCGTGCCCGGGCTGTGGATCGCTGCCCCGCTCGCGCTGATGATCGCAGTGTCGGCGATCGCGCGCGGCTCCAGCGACGGCGGCATCGGCGCACGCCTCTACGTGCTCGTGCTCAGCGCCGGCCACCCCCGCTCGAAGCTGCGGCGGCCGGTGCTGCGAACGCCGGCCCCGCTGACGCCGATGCCAACCACCATCCCGATGGGAGCCCGGTCATGACCACCGCAGTACGCACCGACCTCGGCCAGCTGCGCGGTGACGTGCGGATCGCTGCCCGGGTGCTCGCCCCGAACTGGCCGCTCGGCCGTTTCATCGCCGTGAACCCGCTCGGCGGCTTCGAGGACCGGCCGTTTCCGGAGGCGGTAGCTGAGGCCGCCGGGTGGTTCGGATCCGCCGGGACTCCGTCCGAGAGCATCATGCGGGCGGCGTTCCGCGAGGGCCGGATCGAGCGCCACGAACTGGTCAGCGCGCTGCGCGACCACTGCCCCGGCCTCCTGGCCGGGCCGCCACTGGCCGTCGGAGGCGAGCTTCTCTCACCCGAGCGGCTACTTGTCGAGGACCTGCTCGGCGGCGAACCGGCGCCCGCGCCGGTTCGGACCCGGCTGACGCTCGCGGAGGCGACGATGCCCGACGCCGCGGAGCTGATCGACAGCCAGTGCGGCAAGTGGATGGCGGCGTTCCTCGACCGCGGCCAGGCCCGTTGGGCGATGCCCGGCCGTGAGCGTGGCTTCTACGCGGCCTGGCGCGCGCTCGCGGTCCACGACCCGGCACTGCCGCGGGCGGCGCGAGCGCTGCTCGGCCGGCTCCCTGAGCGGGCCGACGCTGCGCTCGCGGACGCACTCGACCGTCTCGGAATCCCGGCCGGCCACCGCCGCGAGTACCTCCGCCGTCACCTGACCGCACTGCCGGGGTGGGCGGCTCACGTCCGCTGGCACGCCGAGCACGGGCAAGGACTCGACCTCGTCGACTACCTGGCGATGCGCGTGAGTTACGAGTCAGCGTTGCTGGACGGCGGCGACTCGGGCGCCGTCGACGCGCTCTGGGAGCCAGCAACCGGCCCGGACTTGGTACCGGGCGCCGAGCGCGCGCTGCAGGCGTTCGCCGGGCTCCCCCATCTCGACCCGACCGAGGCCGAGCTCGCCGCCGCCGCTGCGCTCCTCAACCGCTTCCCCGCATCGGACCGGCCGCTGATCTGGCTCGACGCCTACGAGCGGCACTACCGCGACCGGCTCCTGGCCACGCTGGCGACGCACCGGGCAGGCCCCCCGGCAACCAGGCCCGCCGCGCAGCTCGTCTGCTGCATCGACGCCCGCTCGGAAGGTCTGCGGCGGCACCTCGAGGCTGCCGGGCCGTACGAGACGCTCGGCTTCGCCGGGTTCTTCGCCGTCGCGATTCGGTTCCAGGCGCTCGCGACGACCGTCGCTCGCGATCTCTGCCCGGTGCTGCTCGAGCCACGCAACGCCGTAACCGAGCAGGCGCTCGACGAGCAGGCGCTCGAGCGCTTCGTGCGCGAGCGCCGCGACCTCGCCGCGGCCGGCGAAGCGTTCCACTCGGCCAAGGACGACGCGGCGGCGCCGTTCGCGACCGCCGAGGTGTCGGGCTGGTTGAGCGGCCCCGTCGCGGCCGCGCGGACGGCGGCGCCCGGCAGCTTCCGGCGTGCCCGCTCGGCGCTCGCCCGGCGGCTGTCTCGCGTGCCGGAGACCGCGGTCACGGCAGACGCGGGCTTCGCGCTCGACGAACGGCGTCTGCTGGCCGAGGTCGCGCTGACGATGATGGGCCTGACCTCAGGGTTCGGCCGCCTCGTCGTGCTGTGCGGCCACGGCAGCACGACCGAGAACAACCCGTACGCCGCGGCGCTCGACTGCGGCGCGTGCGGCGGCCATCGTGGCGGACCGAACGCGCGCACGATGGCCGCGATCCTGAACGACCCGGACGTGCGCGTTTCGCTCGCGGCGCGCGGCATCGAGATCCCGGCGGACACATGGTTCTGCGCGGCCGAGCACGACACCGCGACCGACGAGGTGACCGTCCTCGACACCCATCTCGTGCCCGAGACCCATCACGACGAGCTCGGCCGGCTCCGCGAGGACCTGGCCTCTGCCGGGTCGGCGCTGAGCACCGAGCGCGCCGCAGATCTGCCCGGCGCAGAGGCGGCAGGGCGGGACGCCAGCCGCCACACCGCGGCGCGGAGCGGTGATTGGGCTCAGGTCTTCCCCGAATGGGGACTGGCCGGGAACGCCGCGTTCATCGTCGGTCCGCGAGCGATGACGGCCGGCCTCGACCTCGGGCGGCGAACCTTCCTGCACTCCTACGACGCCGCGGTCGACCGCGAGGGTGAGGCGCTCGAGACGATCCTGACGGCGCCGCTCGTCGTCGCCCAATGGATCAACTGCCAGTACTACTTCTCGACCGTCGATCCGGTCGTCCACGGCGCGGGTACGAAGACGATCCACAACGTGGTTGCCGGGGTCGGCGTCCTCGCAGGCCAGAGCGGCGATCTCCAGCTCGGCCTGCCGTGGCAGTCGGTCGCCGACGGCAAGCGGCTCGTACACGAGCCGATGCGCCTTGCGGCGATCGTCGAGGCACCGCTCGACCGGATCGCGGCAATTATCGAGCGCAACGAGGTGCTCCAACGTCTGTTCGGTGGCGGCTGGGTCGCGTTGGTTTCACGAGAGGGCCCAGGGGCACCGTGGATGCAATACCGGGACGGGGCGTTCCAGCCCTGGAGCCCGTCCGGCCACGACGACGAGGAGGAGGAGGCGGCATGAGTCACGAGGGACTGACCCGGATGACGAAGGTCGAGGTGGTGGTCGCCGGCGCGGACGCGTCCGCGGTCGCAGACCAGTTCAAGAGCTCGGGTGCCACGGGGTACACGACGGTGTCCGGCGTCTCCGGGCTCGGGCACGGTGGCTACCACCAGGGTCGCCTGCTCTTCAACGACCAGGCCGCGCTCGAGCTGCTGATCACGGTCGTGCCCTCCGAGCGGGCGCAGGGTCTGATCGATGGTCTGCGCACGCTGCTCGATGAGGCCTCGGGGGTGATGTTCGTCTCGGAGACGTTCGTGAGCCGGCCGGAGTACTTCGCGTGAGCGCCAACACGATCACGGAGCTGACGGTCGCCCGCGGGCCTCGCGTGGCGATGGTCGGCGCCGGCCAGCTCGCGCGGATGACCCACCAGGCCGCGATCGACCTCGGCATCGAGCTGCGTGTGCTCGCCGGGGCGGAAGATGACGCCGCCGTCCGGGCAGGCGCCGAAGCGCTCGTCGGTGGTGCCGGCGACCTCGATGCGCTGCGCGCGCTCGCCGACGGTTGCGAGGTGCTCACGCTCGACCACGAGAACGTTCCGGGTGACGTACTGCGGGCGCTCGAGGACGACGGCATCCGCGTCGCGCCGCCGGCTTCGGCCAAGCGCTACGCCCAGGACAAGGCGTACGCGCGGCGTGCGCTGGCCGATGCCGGCTTCCCGGTGCCGCCGCACACCCTTGTCCGCGATGGCGCCGCAGCCGACGCGTTCGCAGCCGATCACGGCTGGCCGCTGGTCGGCAAGCTGCCCGCAGGCGGCTACGACGGCCGCGGCGTGTTCGAGCTGGCGGGCCGGGCGGAGGCCGAGGAGGCGCTCGCTCAGGCACCGGACGGCATCCTGCTCGAGCCGTTGCTGGAGCTCGAACGGGAGCTGGCGGTGATCGTCGCGCGAACGAGCGACGGGCGCATGGCCTCGTATCCAGTCGTCGAGACGGTGCAACGGGACGCGATGTGCCGCGAGATCGTCGCGCCGGCGCCCGTCCCGGCCGCTATCGCCGCCGGCGCGCACGACCTCGCCGAGCGAATCACGGGCCACATCGGCGCGGTCGGCGTGGTCGCGGTCGAGCTGTTCGTCAGCGGCGGCCGCCTGCTCGTCAACGAGCTCGCCCTGCGTCCTCACAACTCGGGCCACTACACGATCGAGGGCGCGGAGACCTCGCAGTTCGAGCAGCACCTGCGCGCCGTGCTCGGACTTCCGCTCGGGTCGACGGCGCTGCGTGCGCCGGCGGTCGTGACCGTCAACGTCGTCGGGACCGACGACGAGGGCGACCCGACGGAGCGGCTGGCGGCGGCACTGGCCGTGCCGGGCGCGCACGTGCACCGGTACGGGAAGGCATTCCGCCCGGGCCGCAAGCTCGGCCACGTGACCGTCTGCGGCGAGGACGCGAACACGGTGCGCGCCGCCGCGGTACGCGCTGCCGGCGCGCTCGAAGGGCGCCGGTCATGAGCGCACCGGTCGTCGGGATCGTGATGGGCAGCGACTCGGACCTGCCGGTGATGCAGGGCGCCGCCGATGCGCTCGGCGAGCTCGGCGTGGCGCACGAGATCCGCGTCGTCTCGGCCCACCGAACCCCGCAGGACATGATCGCCTACGGCGAGCAGGCCGAGTCGCGTGGGCTGAAGGCGATCGTGGCCGGCGCCGGCGGCGCCGCCCACCTCCCCGGCATGCTCGCCGCGGTCACCCCGCTGCCGGTGATCGGGGTGCCGGTGCCGCTGGCTCACCTCGACGGCCTCGATTCGCTGCTGTCGATCGTGCAGATGCCGGCAGGGATCCCTGTCGCGACGGTCGCGATCGGCGGTGCGCGGAACGCCGGCCTGTTGGCCGCGCGGATCCTCGCGACCGGTGACGCCGAGCTGATGGGCCGCGTCCGCGCCGCCCAGGCCGCACTCGCAGAGATGGCGCGCGCAAAGGACGAGCGGGTGCGCGCGCGTACGACCACCAATCGAGAAGAGGGATGAAGATGCTCAGAAGCAAGCACCTGCTGATCACCGGTCTGGTGACGACCGACAGCATCGCGTTCGCCGTCGCCGAGCGCGCGCAGCTGATGGGCGCCGAGCTGCTCTTGACGGCGCTGCCGCGCGACCGCGAGCTCGCGGAGGAGGCCGCGGCGAAGCTGCCGTCAGCGGCCGAGATAATCGACCTCGACATCACCGACCCCGAGCAGGTCGAGCGCGTGACCGGCGAGATCGCCGGCCGCGTCCCGCGGCTCGACGGCGCGCTCCACGCGATCGCCTTCGCGCCGCGCGAGGCGCTCGGAGGCGACTTCCTCGCCGCGGAGCCGGACCGGGTCGCGATGGCGTTCGACGCGTCCGCGTACTCCTACGCGGCGCTCGCGCGCGTGCTCCGCGACCTCGCTCCAGCGGAGGGCGCGGCGCTCGTCGGCCTCGATTTTGCCGCCGAGGGCGCGTGGCCGATCTACAACTGGATGGGCGTCTGCAAGGCGGCGCTGAACTCGATCAACCGCTACGTCGCCCGCGACCTCGGCCCGGCCGGGATCCGGTCGAACCTCGTCGCTGCCGGGCCACTGCGGACGCGGGCGGCGAGCGGGATCCCGGCGTTCGACTACCTCGAGCGGGCGTGGGAGCAGCAGGCGCCGATGGAGTGGAACCCGGGCGACCCGGGCCCGGTGGCCGACGCCGTGTGCTTCCTGCTGTCGGACCTCGCGCGGGCGATCACCGGCGAGACGATCAACGTCGACGGTGGGTACCACGCGATGCAGGGCCCTTCGCTCGAATCGGTGCTCGGACCGGAGCAGGCCGCGAAGGCCTGAGCGACAACGCGTACGATCGCGCGGGTGTCGTTCACGCATCGGAACCTCAGGGGCGACGTCGACGATGTCGCCGGCAACTTCGACGGTGACCCGGGCCTCGAGTTCCGGTTGGCGACCACGGCGCTCGGGCTCGAGCACTCGGGGCTCGGCTACCAGCGTGTCCCACCGGGGTACCGGTTTCCGTACGGGCACGTCCACCGCATGCAGGAGGAGGTCTACGTCGTCACCGGCGGAAGCGGGCGGATGAAGATCGACGACGAGATCATCGAGCTGGTGCCGTGGGACGCCGTCCGCGTGGCAGCGGGCGCATGGCGCGGCTACGAGGCCGGCCCGGACGGGCTCGAGCTGCTCGTGATCGGGGCCCCGAACCTGGCCGCCGACCCGCGCGCCGATGTCGAGGGACGGCGGGACTGGTGGACGGGCCCGTGAGCTGAGGTCTGCACGGCGTACGCTCGCGAGCATGTACTTCCTGCTCAAGGCCCTGATCTCCGGGCTGCTCGTGGCAGGCGCCAGCGAGGCGGCACGACGCTCGTCGCTGGTCGGCGCGATCCTGATCTCGCTGCCGCTGACTTCGATTCTGGCGATCCTGTGGCTCTACCGCGACACCCGCGACCCCGACGAGATTGCGGCCTTCTCCTGGTCGGTGCTGTGGGTGGTCCTGCCCTCGGTCGTCTTCTTCGTAGTTCTGCCGCTCGCGATCCGCGCCGGCGCCGGCGTGATCGCATCGCTGCTGCTCGCCGGCGCCGCTACGGCCGCCGGCTACGCCGTCTGGGTGTGGGCCGCGCGACGGCTCGGCCTCGACCTCTGAGACGCGGCGAGTGGAGCCAGTCGGGATCGAACCGACGACCTCCTGCTTGCAAAGGGACCCCGGCGGGTC
>WBZP01007943.1_pt1 | contig 10130 bp, 9 predicted proteins | sample 5204301 | NCBI WGS metagenome assembly WBZP01 (sample SAMN12412401, study PRJNA552823) | activated sludge metagenome | isolation source: activated sludge from nitrification reactor of wastewater treatment plant... | place: USA: Pennsylvania | collected 2017 | reverse complement strand
AGGGCGATGAGCAGGTCGAGACTCTCGGCCTGGCGGACCTCGCCGACGATGATCCGGCTGGGCCGCATCCGCAGCGCCTCCTTGACCAGGCGCCGCAGTGGCACCTCACCGGTGCCCTCGAGGGAGGGCTGCCGGCACTGCATGCTCGCGACATCGCGCAGCGGGATCTTCAGCTCGAAGACCTCCTCGCAGGTGACCACCCGGTCACGCGCCGGGATCGCCGCGGAGAGGCAGTTGAGCATCGTCGTCTTGCCGGCCTGGGTGCCGCCGGCGACGAGGATGTTGAGCCCGGCGACGACACAGGCCTCGAGGAAGCGGGCCGCCTGCCGCGTCACCGTGCCGAGCCGGACGAGGTCGTCCAGGTGGTCGGCCTTGACGACGAACTTGCGGATGTTGATGTGCCAGTGCTCCCGGGTGATATCCGGGATGACGACGTGCAACCGGGAGCCGTCCGGCAAGGTGGCGTCGACGAACGGGCTGGACAGGTCGACCCGGCGCCCCGAGCTGCGCAGCATCCGCTCGACGAGGTCGCGAACCTCGTCCGCGGTGAGGATTGTCGTCGTCAGCTCCGCGATGCCGCCGCGGGCGATGAAGACCGCGCTCGGGGAGTTGATCCAGATCTCCTCCACCTGCGGGTCGTCGAAGTACTTCTGCAGGGCCCCGAAACCGGCGACCGCGTCGATGACGCTCTTGAGCGCGTCGTCCCGGTCGAGCAGCTGCGGCAGCCCACCCATGAGGCTGCGCTCGTCATAGTCGGCGATCGCCTCCTTGACCAGCCGCTCCAGGTCCGACGGGCGGCGCACCGGGTCCAGGCCGGTGCGCCGGATGACCTCGCGGACGTCGCTCTCGACCAGCCGCACGGCATCGCTCACAGCACCCTCCCCTGGCTCGCTCGGCCGCCACGTGGTCACCCACGACCTCGTCTGCGCGGCACGGGCAGCCTACCTTCCGGGCCCGTATGACGCTCCCGGCTCGGGCGTCGGTTGTGGATAACCCCGGAGCCACTCTGTGCCCGCCACGGTTGTTCGCGTCTGTCTCAGATATATGGGCGGCATACCGGAACAACCGTGGCGCGCAGCCCCAGAGCCGACATGCGAAGGACCACAGACCGCGTTCAGATAATGGACAGTTATGCATTGGATAATCGCTACTTCTGAGAATGGGCGGGTGACCCTCCCCTCCACCGCTGCCGACGACTCCGCTGCCGACGACCTCGCGCCGACCTCGAGCCCGCGCGTCGACGCACCCGCCTCCCGTCAGGGCCGGACCACCGCCACCGGCGCCTGGGCCGACGGGGACCGGACCCCGCTCAACGCCAACGAGGCCTTCAAGGCCGCCGACGACGGTCTCGCCGTCCGCGAGCGCATCCTCACGACCTATGCGCGGGAGGGCTTCGGCTCCATCGCCCCGGACGACCTGCGCGGCCGGATGCGCTGGTGGGGTCTGTACACCCAGCGCAAACCGGGCATCGACGGCGGCCAGACCGCCGCGCTGGACCCGGCCGAGCTCGACGACGAGTACTTCATGATGCGGGTGCGCTGCGACGCCGGCGCGCTGACCACGGCCCAGCTACGGACCATCGGCGAGCTCTCGGTGACCTATGCCCGGGACACCGCGGACCTCACCGACCGGCAGAACGTCCAGCTGCACTGGATCCGCGTCGAGGACATCCCGGCGATCTGGACCCGGCTCGAGGCGGTCGGACTCAGCACCGTCGAGGCCTGCGGGGACACGCCCCGGGTCATCCTCGGCTCCCCCGTCGCCGGGGTCGAGCGGGACGAGATCGTCGACGGCAGCGCAGCGGTCCGCGAGATCGCGCGGCGGTTCATCGGCGACCCGGCGTTCTCGAACCTGCCCCGCAAGTTCAAGACCGCGATCTCGGGCTCGCCCAGCCTCGACGTCGCCCACGAGATCAACGACGTCTCCTTCGTCGGTGTCGTCCACCCCGAGCACGGCCCGGGCTTCGACGTCTGGGTCGGCGGGGGCCTGTCGACGAACCCGATGTTCGCCCAGCGGCTCGGCGTGTGGGTGCCTGCCGAGGCTGTCCCGGAGGTCTGGGCCGGGGTGATCGGGATCTTCCGTGACCATGGCTACCGGCGGCTGCGCAACCGGGCCCGGCTGAAGTTCCTCGTCGCCGACTGGGGCGCCGCGCGCTTCCGCGAGGTGCTGGAGCAGGACTACCTCGGTCGCCGGCTCGCCGACGGACCCCCACCTGCCGCACCCCCGGCGCACCGCCGCGACCACGTCGGCGTCCACCAGCAGCGCGACGGGCGGCACTGGGTCGGCGTGGCGCCCGTCGCCGGCCGGGTCAGCGGGTCGGTCCTGGTCGCCGTGGCCGATGCCGCCGAGCGCGCCGGCAGTGACCGGGTCGCCCTCACCGCGCAGCAGAAGCTCCTCGTCCTCGACGTCCCCGCGGACGGCATACCGGCGCTGTCGGCCGAGCTGACCACGCTGGGACTGGACCCCACCCCCTCGGAGTGGCGCCGCGGGGTGATGGCGTGCACCGGGATCGAGTTCTGCAAGCTCGCCCTGGTCGAGACCAAGGCCAGAGCCGCGACCCTGGTCACCGAGCTGGAGCAGCGGCTGCCGCAGCTCGACGTCCCCTTCTCGATCCACGTCAACGGCTGCCCCAATGCCTGCGCCCGCACCCAGGTCGCCGACGTCGGGCTCAAGGGGATGGTCGGCCGTGACGAGGACGGGCGGGTCGTCGAGACCTTCCAGGTGCACCTCGGTGGTGGGTTGGGTTTCGACCCCGCGCTGGCCCGCAAGACCCGCGCTCTCAAGGTCCGCGCCGAGGACCTACCCGAGTATGTCGACCGCGTGGTCCGGCGCTATCTCGCCCAGCGGACCGACGGGGAGGGCTTCGCCACCTGGGCCCATCGGGCCGACGAGGAGGACCTGCGATGACGGCATCGACACCGGCCGGACGCGCCGCCGCGATCTACCACTGCCCGTTCTGCGCCGACGAGGACCTGCGCCCGGCCGAGGGCTCCGCCGACGCCTGGACGTGCCGGTCGTGCGCCCGGACCTTCGTCGTCCGGCTCCTGGCCGCCGGTCTGGGCGGGCGCTCAGCGGAGGCGGGCCGGTCATGACCGCGACGATCAGCGACCTGCGCGCCCTCGTCGGCGAGGGCGCCTACCACCAGCACCTGGCAGAGGCCCGCACCGCCCTGACCTGGGCCGCGACGACCTTCGGGGAGCGGTTCACGGTGGCCACGTCGATGGGTGACACCGTCCTGCCCCACCTCGTTGGGACGACCATCCCGGACACCGACGTCTTCTTCATCGACACCGGCTACCACTTCCCCGAGACCCTGGGCACGCGGGACGCCTACGCCGCGATGCTCCCCTTGCGGCTGCGCACCGTGCGGCCGCTGCTCACCGTCGCCGACCAGGATGCGGAGTACGGCCCGGGTCTGCACGACCGTGACCCCGACCTGTGCTGCGCGCTGCGCAAGGTCGAGCCGCTGAGCCGCGCGCTCGACGGCTATCACGCCTGGGCCTCAGGCGTGCGCCGCTCGGACACCTCGCTGCGCCGGGACGTCCAGGTCATCGACTGGGACGTCAAGCGCGATGTCGTCAAGGTCAACCCGCTCGCCTCGTGGACCGACGAGGACGTGGCCCGCTATGTCGCCGAGAACGACGTCTTCGAGAACCCGCTGACCCAGGTCGGCTACGGCTCGATCGGCTGCGCACCGTGCACGCGCCCACTGCGTGCAGGCGAGGGCCCGCGCGCCGGCCGATGGGCCGGCCGCGACAAGACTGAATGTGGGTTGCACATATGACAACCCCTCGGTATGCCGTCTCCCTCGACCTCACCGGTCGGCGGGTGCTCGTCGTGGGCGGAGGTCCGGTCGCCGCGCGGCGCGCCAGGGACCTCGTCGCGGCCGGCGCCCGGGTCGACGTCGTCAGCCCGTGGCTGTGCGAGGACCTCGTCGAGCTCGCCGCCACAGGCTCCGTCGCCTGGCACGAACGGGAGTATGCCGCCGGCGACGTCTGCTCCCCCGAACCGGCCTGGCTGGTGCAGACAGCGACCGGGGACCGGGCGGTCGACGCCGCAGTCGTGGCCGAGTGCGAGGCGGCTCGTGTCTGGTGCGGCAACGCCGGGTCCGGCGCGGGGTCGCCGGCCTGGCGGCCTGCCGTCGCTGCGGGCCAGCCGGGCAGCGCGGCCGAGGGCGTCGCGGTCGCGGTGACCGCGGACGGCGACCCCGGGCGGGCCGTGGCGGTCCGGGACGCGGTCCTCGCCGCTCTTGAGTCGGGTCTGCTCCCGGTCCGCCGGACCAGGACCACGCGAGAGGGCTCCGCGCTCGTCGCCGCGGGCTCGGTCGCCCTCGTCGGCGGCGGGCCGGGCGACCCCGGCCTGCTCACCGTCCGGGGCCGGGCGCTGCTCGCCGCCGCGGATGTCGTCATCACCGACCGGCTCGGTCCACGAGGGGTCCTCCCCGAGCTCGCGCCGGAGGTCGAGGTCATCGACGTCGGGAAGACCCCCGGTCATCACCCCGTGCCACAGAGCCGGATCAACTCCCTGCTCGTCGAGCACGCCCACCGGGGCCGGCGGGTGGTCCGCCTCAAGGGCGGCGACCCCTTCGTCCTCGGCCGTGGCGGCGAGGAGGCGCTGCACTGCCTCGCCCACGGCGTCGCCGTCGAGGTCGTCCCCGGGGTGACCTCCGCGGTTTCGGTGCCTGCTGCGGCCGGCATCCCGATGACCCATCGCGGGGTGACCAGCACCTTCGTCGTCGCATCCGCGCACGACGAGGGCGCCGAGCTGCCCGCTGCCCTGCTCACGGCCCCCGCCGACGCAACCCTCGTGATGCTCATGGGGGTCACCTCGCTCGCCACGACCGCGGCGGGTCTGGTCGCCGCGGGGCGCTCGCCGCAGACCCCGGTCGCCGTCGTCGAGCGGGGCTGGACCCCGTCGCAACGCACCACGGTGGGCACCCTCGCCTCCATTGCCCAGGTATGCCGCGACCGGGGCGTCGAGTCGCCGGCGGTGGTCGTCGTCGGGGCGGTCGTCGCCTTGCGCGAGTCGCTCGGTGACCTCACCGCCCGACCCGCAGCGGCCTCATGACCGGTCGCACCGTCGTCCTCCTCGCCCATGGTTCGGCCGACCCTCGGCATGCCGCGGACATCGAGGCGCTCGCCGACCGGGTGCGGCAGCGCCTGGACGAGCACGTCGCCTCGGCATACCTCGACCACAACCCACCCACGGTGGGGCTGGTCGCGCGAGCCCTCGCCCCGGGGACCGAGGTGGTGCTTGTGCCGCTCCTGCTCACCGACGGCTACCACCTGCGCGTGGACGTGCCCCGGGCGGCCGGCGAGCTGTCGGCGGGGCACCGGGTGACCGTCACCGCAGCGCTGGGACCGGACCCTGCGGTCGACGAGGCGGTGGCCGAGCTCGGGCGACGCGGGGCCGGACCGACCGTTGCGGTCCGCCCCTGCGCGTCGCCCGAGGAGGTCACCGCGCTGCCCTCGGGCGACGAGCAGGTGGTCGTCGCCCAGGTGCTCGCCCGGGGCACCCTGCGCGACCGGATCGCGCAGCGGTGCCACGAGCAGGGCCTGCGGTTGGCCGACGGCGCCCTCGCGACGACTGAGGCGCTGACGCGCCTCGTGGTCCGCCGGGTCACCGACGCCGCCGGCCTCTGAGCCCTCAGGTCCGCGAGCGCGCGGCGGCGTCCTGGCGTCGGTACCAGCTGCGCCAGATCAGGCGGTAGAGCGGGATCCGCTGCGGGATCGAGCGCAGCCCCGGGATGAACGGCAGGAACACCAGGATGAGCGTGAGGACGATCATCAGGGCGAAGATCTGCACATCCGCGTTGTCCGACGATGCGAAGGGCTCGACCTGGTAGAACGCGGTGAACAGCCACAGCCACGGCTGGCCGGGGTAGTTGCCCGCCTCGTTCATCATGCCCCACTGGTCGCCGCCGAGGCTGCGCGCCCTGGCCTGGTCCTCCAGGTGGGTCCCATCGGAGAGCAGGAGCAGCAGCGCGGTCTCGTCGCCACGGAAGAAGCCCGAGCTGACGAGCTGTTCCAGCCCGCCGGACCGGGCCAGCGTGACGAAGGACGCGGCTAACGTTGGCACCGGACCGTAGTCGCCCGCAGCGACCTTGGTCGCATCGCCCTCGGCATCGCCAAGAGCGGCACTGTATGCCGTGGCCCAGGTGCTCTGTTGGTCCGGGGTCGCCGACGTCCATGCCGACAGCGCCGCGGTGAGAGCCGCATCGCCCTTGACCGTCGACAGTGGCCGGATGACCAGGTCGTTGGCCGAGTCGACGGGCACCCGCACTCCGCCCCACTTCTGGAACATGAGCGGTCCGAGGACCTGGCCGTCCGAGGCGGTGTTGTACGGGGCGCCATAGCCGGCGCTGCCGGACTCCCCGGACAGCTCGGTGACGGCGGTCGCGTAGACGTCGTCCGGTGCGGCCTTGGCCCAGGACTGGTAGGTGATCGCCTTCTCGTCCGGTGAACCGAACGCTCCGGCAAGCCCCAGCGAGAGGACGAGGACCACGCCGAGGGCGATGACGAACTCCTTGACGAGGTCGTAGCTGCGGGTCGGGAAGGCGTGCGAGTCGGGGGTCGTGTCGCGGCTCATGACGCGCTCCTCGACGTCCCAGCAGGCGTTGCTCCCGAGGCGGCCGGCCCGTCGGGTGCGGCCCCGATCGGAGGCACCACCCCGTGACGGCGCACCAAGATGATGTGCGCCACGGTGACCAGACCCACCCCGACGGGCAGAAGGACGACGTGCCAGAGGATCATCTCTGCGCCGTTGAGTGGGTTGAAGAAGCCGCCGACACCCAGCGAGTTGATCCCGTCCTTGGCCTCGGCGGCGATCCACTGCGAGTCAAAGTTCGTCTGGATGAGATACCCGGTGAAGGCCGTTCCGACCGAGGTGAGGAAGGCGACCATCCCGGTGACCCAGGTCAGCGCCCGGTGGCCGCGCCAGGCGGCCATCCAGAACTTGCCCCAGAGATGGATGACCATGAAGGCCATGAACAGCTCCACGCTCCACAGGTGCACCGAGTTGGTGTAGTGCCCCAGCCGCGAGAGGTGCCACCACTGCGCCCCGCGGAGGGCGAGCACGCCGCCGGAGAGCAGGACGACGACAAGGGCGGCCAGGGTCGCCACGCCGAAGACATAGATCCATGAGCTGACGTATGCCGGTTGCCGGTCCGGCAGGGCCTGCCCTGGCGGCACGAGGTTCTCGATACGGGTACGGAGCCGTTCGGTCCACGTCGTCGGGGGCGAAGCGACGCGGTGTGAGGCGCTGCTCATCGACGGCTCCCCTCGTCGCCGTCGGCCGCGGGTGGGTCGTCGGGCCGGGCGCGCTCCGGCGCGTGCGGGAAGGGCAGGACCAGGGCGAGGACGAACAGCACGACCATGGTCGCGATGATCGCCAGGTTGGAGACAGAGAGGTGGAGGAACCCCCAGTCGAGGTACCGACCGGTGGCGCCGTCAAGATGAAGTGCCGATATCACAACGAGCCTTCTTCCTACGGGCGTGAAGTTGAAGCCACAACAAAGGCGCTTTCGACGCTACGCCTGGGAGCAGGAAATCGCCTGGGCTGCAGCCCGGTTCGGCATACGCCATGTGGCCGATCGGCGCGGCCAAATGGACGCCCGCCAGTCACCCGCGTTCATATGGTGCAGGGACCGGCGGCCGGGATCAGGAGTGCAGGCGGCGAGCGGCCTCGGCGATCGACCCGGTGAGCGAGGGGTAGATCGTGAAGGTCGAGGCGAGCTGGTCGACGGTGAGATGGTGCTGGACGGCCAGCGCCACGGCGTAGATCAGCTCTGATGCGCGGGGCGCGACGATGACCCCGCCGACGACCGTACCGACTCCGGCGCTCGCGAAGAGCTTGACGAAGCCGTCGTCGAAGCCGTCCATCTTGGCCCGAGGGTTGGTCGCCAACGGCAGCATGACGGTCTGTGCGTCGACCCGACCGGAGTCGACATCGGCCTGGCTGCACCCGACCGTCGCGATCTGCGGGTCGGTGAAGATGTTCGCGCACACGACGCCGAGGTTGAGCGGCGAGACCGCGTCGCCGAGGGCGTGCCACATCGCGATCCGGCCCTGCATCGCCGCGACCGAGGCCAGGGGCAGTACGCCGGTGCAGTCGCCAGCGGCATATACCCCGCGGGCCGTGGTCCGGGAGACCCCGTCGACCTCGACGTACCCGCCCGAGGACACCGACACCCCCACGTCGGCCAGGCCGAGACCCGAGGTCCGTGGGATCGAGCCGACCGCCATGAGCGCGTGGCTGCCGGTGACGACCCGGCCGTCTTCGAGGGCGACGGAGACGCCGTCGGCGGTCCGGGTGACCGAGGCAGCCCGGGACCGCGAGAGCACCTCCATGCCCCGGCGACGGAAGACATCCTCGATGACCCTGGCCGCATCGGAGTCTTCGCCGGGGAGGACCTGGTCACGGGAGGAGACCAAGGCGACCTGACAGCCGAGGGCGAGATAGGCGTGCGCGAGCTCGGCGCCAGTGACGCCGGAGCCAACGACGACGAGCTTGGTCGGCAGCTCCTCGAGGGCGTAAAGCTGCTTCCAGGTGAGGATGCGCTCACCATCGGGTGCCGCCGAGGCCAGCTCGCGGGGCTGGGCACCGGTGGCCAGGAGGATGACGTCGGCGAAGAAGTCCTCGTGCTCGCCCTCGACCAGCTCGGCCCGGACCACCGAGGCGGACAGCAGCCGGCCCCTCCCCCGGACCAACCGAATGCCCTCGCCGACCAGTCGCGCGGCAATGTCGTCACTCTGTGCCTGGGCCAGCCCGATGACCCGGTCGTTGACCTGACCGAGATCGGCCTGGGCGACGACGGACAGCTCGGTCACCCCGTCCGCGGCCCGGACGTGGACCCCGAGCGAGCGGGCCCGGTCCAGGGCCGTCATCATGGTCGAGGTCGAGATGAGGGTCTTCGACGGGACGCAGTCGGTGAGGACCGCCGCCCCGCCGACCCCGTCGCTGTCGATGATGGTGACGTCCGCGCCGAGCTGGCGCGCCACGAGGGCGGCCTCGTACCCGCCCGGGCCCGCTCCGACGACGACGACCGATGTGCTGCGCGCTGTCACTGCGCCATCCAACCACCCGACGGCAGGTGGCCGCCGTCTGGCAGTCCGATAACACCTCGGTACATTTTCAGACCACAGTGATGACGCGCGCAGGTCCCGGTGGTTAGGTGGAGCCGTCCGTCTACTCTGCAACGACGCAGGAGGTACCTCTCGTGAGGTTGACCACCATTCCTCGCTGGCTCGGCGCCGGCGCCGCCGCGATCGCCCTGGTCGGGGCCGCAGCGTGCTCGCCGCCCACCAGCTCCACCAACACCGGCTCGGGCTCGACCGCGTCGAGCGGGGGCGCTGTCAGCGCGGCCTCCGCGACGTCGGCCTCGGCCATGGGCGGCATGGACGCGCTTGTCGCGGCCGCCAAGAAAGAGGGGGCACTCAACGTCATCGCCTTGTCGCCGACCTGGGCGAACTACAAGGAGATCCTCGACAAGTTCGCCGCGAAGTACCCGGAGATCAAGATCACTAGCGACCAGCCGGACGCCAGCAGCGCCGACGAGATCGCCACCGCTCAGCGGCTCAAGGGCCAGTCGACCGCCCCGGACGTCTTCGACATCAGCCAGGCCGTCGCCAACGCCAATGTCGCGATGTTCGCGCCCTACAAGGTGGCGATGTTCGACAAGATCCCGGCCACCCTCAAGGACGCCAATGGCGCCTGGGTCAACGACTACGCGGGCCTCATGACGGTCGGGTACGACTCGGCCAAGGTCCCGGCGCCGACCTCGCTCGCCGACCTGCTCAAGCCTGCGTATGCCGGCAAGGTGGCCCTCAACGGCGACCCGACCAAGGCCGGTGCGGCCTTCGCCGGCGTCCAGATGGTGGCGATCGCCCAGGGCGGCACGCCGGACGACCCGACCAAGGGCATCGACTGGTTCAAGCAGCTCAAGGCCGCCGGGAACTTCCTCCCTGTCGACCCGACGCCGGCGACCATCGAGTCCGGCCAGACGCCCGTCGTCTTCGACTGGTCGTACAACCAGGTCGGCGTCCTCCCGAAGCTGCCGACGTGGAAGATGTGGTCCCCGGACAATGCCTCCCTCATGGCGTACTACGTCCAGTCGATCAACAAGGACGCTC
>WBZP01007942.1_pt1 | contig 10131 bp, 6 predicted proteins | sample 5204301 | NCBI WGS metagenome assembly WBZP01 (sample SAMN12412401, study PRJNA552823) | activated sludge metagenome | isolation source: activated sludge from nitrification reactor of wastewater treatment plant... | place: USA: Pennsylvania | collected 2017 | reverse complement strand
ATCATCTTCCAGTACTTGGGGCGTCAACTCTAACGTGACACCAACGTCCTTGCGCTCGATCGTCACCAACGTTCCTCCGGTGATACCTTGAGCCTGCCCGGTCGGAGACGGCCGATTTTCACCGACGACGATCTCGGCTTTCTGGTTATCGGCCGCCAGCACCTGAGGGGTGGAAAGGATGTTCGTATCGGTGAGGTTCATCAGGAGGTTCATAAATGCACGAACATTCAAGGTGTTCAACACGGTCACCGCGCCGCCGGTTGCCCCACCTGCGGCTACACCACTGATGGCCTGAGCAACGGAGGCGAGTTCCTCTGGCGCTCGGTTGAACCCCCCAATCCCCTGCAGAAATCCTGACTTTCCCGCTCCCAAAACCTGAGTCGGGTCGGTACCGATTTGCCGCAAGCGGTCAACTTGAACCTCCAAGATCACCGCTTCGACAAATACCTGTTTACGCCGGATATCTAAGTCACGAATCACGGCATGGATGTGTGTCCATGCATTTTTGGTTGAGCTGACGATGATGGAGTTCGTGGCCTTGTCCGCAAACACCTGGACAGGGGCTTCAAATTCCGTCAATGGCCTGATCGGAGGCCGAACGCCTGGTGTGATTTGAGCCACGGTTTGTGAGCGGGCCACCAGATTGGTGAGAACCGCTGCGAGATCTGTGGCGTTGGCATGTTTCAGCTTGTAGACAAACACCCCCCGCTCAGGCGGGAGATCACCCATCGGCACAATTTGGTAGAGATTCCCATCCTTTTTTACAACCGCGATACGAGCCGCTTCGAGTGCCGCCACGAACATGCTAAACGCCTGATCCGGAGACACTTTGGTTGGGGAAAACGCTGATATCTTCCCACCTTGCTTCTTGATGGTTTCGTCCAGCACGAAGTTTTTTCCGGTGAGTTCCCCGATGAACCTGGCAAAGACAGGGATATCAATTTCGTTGAAATCGAGGGAGACCTTGGCCGGTTGCGATGTGGTTCCTTGGGCAAACGTGTTGGGCGGAACGAGTGCCAAGCAGCAGAGGAGTGACCCTATCAGGTAGGTTCTCACCAGTCTGGCTGTAGGCAATACCAATGTCAGGCTTGAATGAAATTGCACGATGGAGCTAGGAATTCCGTGGTTCTCATGAAACTTAGTAAGTGAGTTTGACCGTACCATAGGCGGATCGAAGGACACAACCAGGATTACATTTTGCGGCAATTCAAGCCCAATGGCCTGGTATTGATCAGTTCTCCGAGAGGTGCGCGGGACACATCCAGGACTAATATGCTCCACCGAGACGGAGCGGGTGGGTAGCATCCTGTCTTTAGTCCCTAAGCTAATGAATTTCATGAAAAAGCCGATAATCAATTGAGACGGATGGGGGCAGGAACTGGGTTAGGAGCGAATCTTGTGAGCCGACTGACACAGGCAGAGCACGGATGTCTATGGTTCGTACAGGAAGCCAGTGTTGGACGCGTTGGTGTTAGAGCAGTCACACACCCAAAGCAAAAGCAAGAAAGCAGTCAGATCATTTAATATCAAGAGGTTATAAGTCTGCTTGTTGAATTTCGACGGCCCCTGACCTCTGAGCATCATGGTTTCGGTCTCTTGTGTGAGGAGGGGACCAGGCTCGAGGCTTCAGAAGAGCGTCTGTTGGGCTCTTGGGTACCGGAGATCTGCTAAGGTTAATCCGTGCGTTGGAATAAGAAACCCTCAATAAAATCAGATAAGACAGAGACGATCCGTACGCCGAAGCGTGGGGTGGTCGGCTACAGCAGGAAGAGCGCGCTGCTAGAAGAGGCGATCACTCAAATGAACGCAGGGAAGTACGGCCGGTCATCCGCTGCGCTCAAGGAGCTCCTGGCTCTCGATCCGGTTAACATGGAGGCGCGACGGCTTTTCGCGACCCTCCATCTTCGACTGGGAAGCCTCATTCCGGCAAGAGAAGCGTTCGACGCCCTGCTTGCCGAAGCCTTTCAGCGCCAAGACTACTGGCTCGCTGAATCACTACTCCGTGAATACCTCGCCGCCGGTCCGCGCTGTGTGCCCTACCTTGAAAAGCTTGGGACGATCTATCAAGAAAAGGGAAATGTTCTTGAGGCAGTTGAAGAGTACGGAAAGGCCGTCGATATCTTAATCGAAGATCCGGATCCCGAGCGCCCGGATCATGCGGGGCAACTCTATTCAAAAATACGGGAACTGGCCCCGGCGAGCCCTGTTGCGTTCCGTTTGGCCTCCTATTTTGATGTGGAAACCGGCCAATTAGTACCACGTCAACCGAGTGCCGTCGGGACCGACACCGCATTCCATCAAGGCGTATTTGCCGAGGACTTACGGGAACAGACCGTTTCTTCTAGAACGGATGAAGCGATGCCATGGGAAGTCCAAGTTTCGCATGGCGTGACGGAGTCATCGGGTGAGACGTTGCATTCACCTGAAATTGCTCATTCAGCGGCGCAATCAGAGCACAGTGCTGATTCTCCGGAGCAAGTTCAGTCTTCTGAACACAGTCTGGTCCGCTTGGAAGAGCTTCCTACTACCCAGGGAGAACCTGTTGGCACCGAAGCTCAAATTGATCGACCGGCAGAAGGTTCTATCCAAGAGGCTGGAGAGGTTTCAGCTGCACAGGAGACCCGTCAGTTCGCAGCGCAGGAGATGGCAGAGGAGTCACTTCCTGCTCCTGGGCATCTAGATTCCAGGGCAGAGCTCCCTGTGGCACCGTCGGAAGCTCATCGAGATGTGGTGGATGCCGATTCTGCCTCGCTCCAAGTATCGGAGCCGGTCTTACCTGAAGCTGCGGAGGCACTAGCGGTAGTAGAGGGTCGTCCCGCATCCGCGGCGATGAGAGTGGATTCGGAACAGACAGTCGAGCCGTCGGGTAGTTCCTCCCCGGATATCGAGGGGCCCAGTCTGCTACCTCAGTATCAGGCTGACAAAGAGCCCATTCCATCTGTCGGGATAGAGCCATCACCTGTAGCATCGATACTGGTAGCAAACAAAGAGGAAGCTTCTCTTAAGACCGAGGAAGTCGAGCGGCAGCAAGCAGAAGAGAGCGCTAGCTCTACTGACTCGCCAGTCGCTCCAGCACCAGTCCCGACCGATGAGGCAGCTCAGCCATGGAAACAACCAGGGTTTTCATGGAAATCCGTCTTTGATACAGCCTGGAAGTTCGGAGAGCAATCTTCTGCAAAGGATGCGTCACAGTCCCCGGCGCCGACTCGCCTGGAAGGGACGCTTGCAGATACTTCTCCTGTCCCATCTCCTCAAAGCGAGCTGCACAAGGCTTCCGCCGTAGAAGCTCCGAAACAGGAGAGCGAAAATCGGAAAGTAGATGAAGAAACACCAAGATCGCCGGTGGCACCCATGCCATGGGATCAGGTGCAGGAGTCGGTGCTGTCGATCCCTCCCGTCGAGATGAATCCTCCGATTGCGGCGGAGCCTCTCGCACAACCCGTGGATCAGCCGCAGGGCCAAGACAGCTCTCCACAAGTTCACGAGAGTCAACCGTCGTCTTCCCCATCGCCCAATGGGCCTGATCCAGAGCCGGCTGCATTTTCATTCGCACAGGATGTTGCAATAGCGCACTCGGAGGAGCGGCACGAGTCTGCGGTGGAGACCGGCGCGTCGTCCACGACGGATCGAGGCACAGAGCAGGTCGCGGAGTCAGCGCCGTTCTTCTCCATCGTGCAATCATCGCGGGTCGACGAAGCGGTATCTTCTGCGTCACAGGAATCTGCGGCTCAAGTCTGTCCTCAGGATCCGAATCTCGGCCCGGTCGTGGATCAGCACGAAGATGGTGATAAGCCGACCGAGTTTGCCATCAAGCGAGACCATCCCCATCTCGGTGCAGTTCCTGAAGAAGTCGAGCAAGGTCCCAAAGCGGAATTCCAGGCGCATGATTCGCAACCAATCAACAAGGTCTTCCACGAGAAAATCGAGCCCATTCGACCTGTTGATCCTGCTCCCATCGAACCAAAGTTCATCGTAGACGATGGTGCGAGCCTGCCTGGGACTCAGGAAGCGTCAAGGGCGGTCCTTTACGATGATCAGCCATCAGAGGTAGTGGACGTTCAAGCAGGATCTCCGAGTCCTGAACCGATGCCTCCTCAACGAGAGCAGGTGGAGGCGGATGTCGTGACACGAGCGGATCGGGAGCCTGTTGTCACCCGCGTTACATCAGCGGAACCCGCGATTCTCGAGCGGCAGGAAGTTCGCCAGCCGCAGCCGGTGGCTTATGTGAACGATGAGGCGTTCGTCGAATCTTCAAGGATCAGGAGAGCACCGGAGACGAGAGCGCGTGTTGATGAACCAGCAAAGAACCTAAAGTCTGCTGCAATTCTGAGCGGAGCAGGGGCAGCGATCCTGGGATTCCTGCGCACCTGCTTCTCGACCACTCAGGCCATTGTGAGAACCGTCGTAGGACTTACGGTGCTCATCGGGGTGTGTGTCGCACTTGGCCTTGGAGCGCTTGCACTGACCTGGATGCTCATGGACGAACCGCCATCACCCACTTTTCAGAGTTTTACGACGATGCCACAACAGACCATTTTGGGGGCCCAAAAGAATGCGTACACACTGCTGATCGGGATCGATGCACCAGTGGGGCAAGATCCTCTCCGCACGGCGAGTGAGAGACAATCTGACATCGGAGACGGCACCACCACACTGGGTTGCTTTGGAACTCCCGGAACAGAAGGAAGTGACCGGTCAAGTGCGTCCGCCCGCACTATTCGTGGATGGGTCCGAGGATCGGATCCGATCGGTCAATTCAAATCGCATCAGGAGACCATTCAAGGATGGGGTAGCCGACATCAGGTGACGCTTGAACGATATCGTCAGTGGCAAAAGCTTCCATTTGAGGATTGGGGCTACGGCCGGCCTGTCAGTCCACCCTGCGGGGCGATGGTGTTCGCCCACCAACTGCATGTCGCGGATGGATTCGCACAAGGGACGGAGGTTGCTGTCGATCGGCTTGAAACTGACATGGAAACATGGCGGGTCGTGCTGAGCCAGGCACGGACGCTTCCCGTCAAAATGTTGGCATTGCAAGCGATCAACGACGACATTGCTCTCGCATCGGGGCTGCTCGTCCGTTCGGATTTCGATACAAAACATCTAGGGCGCATCACCAAAGTTGTGCGACCTCTCGATCAAGCGGAGCTGTCGCTACGGTGGCCGATGCAAAGCGAACTGGTTTCGGCCGGGAAGACCTATGAGAGTCAGGTCAAAGCAGCGAGAGCTGAAGGTCAGGCAATATCTGCGATGGTGGTATCGGCATTGCCCTTACCGAAACAGCGCCGGCTCAACGATTATGCCAAGTACTACGAAGCGTCGTACCAAGCGACCGGAGAAAAGCATTATGATTCTCTCCCGAAGTGGAAAGACTACGTGCGCTTTCCTGCGACTGGTGTGATGGATTATCTCACCAACCCGATCGAGAATCTGGTCGGCGTTGACCCGCTGCCCGCATGGGATGTGTATAACGGACTCATGGTGGATACAGACGCTCATCTTAGGCTTGCAAGTTTACAGGCGTGGTTGCGACGCGGATCTTCAGAGGGCGACCTCCCTAACAAGATCGCCAAAGCGGGACAGAATTTCTATGATCCCTATACGGGCCTCCCGATGTTGGTGAATCAGAAAAAAGGCTTGCTGTACAGTGTCGGTCACGACGGGAAAGATCAGGATGCCGATCCGCAAGTAGACGTGGTTGTAGAGATTCCTGCAACGTATGCCTCCGCCAATCAGGGCAAATCCTCAGCCTCTTCGTCAAAATCGAGATAAGTCTGGTCTGGCCAGGCAGCACACTCCACGAGCGCTTCACACTTCACGCACAGCGTTCTTGAGTGCCGTGGCCTCGCCGATGCTCGCTTGACAGCGCGTCGAGTATTTCACACAATCAGCACGCCGCGCATAGGAGAGGATAGCCATGAAGCATGTACCAACCTTAGTTGTGGTGGCCACGTCGTGAAGAGGGGCATGATCTGCCCAACTCGGATTCCGACGCAGATCGTCTCGAATGAAGAGTTCATCCCCATTTCCCAGACGAGGCAGCAGAACTGCGTCGAGCGGGTGGCGGCAGACCTGATGGAACGAGCGGCGACTCGCAACGGAGTCACCAGGCGAGAGTTCTTGAATGGAACGGCCGGGGTGGCTGCAGCGCTGCTAGCCATGAACACTGTGTTCGGTAAATTTTTCAATATTGGAGAAATCGAACTCTTTGAGACTGCCGCGTTCGCCGAGCAACGGGGTGCCCCGTATTTTATCTTCGACGTGCAAACCCACTATGTCGGGTCCAGCTATGATCCTCTCGACGCCGAAGCTCATCGCAAAGGCGCTGTGTCCAAGCAGGTGTTGCTGTCGTTGCGACGGGCTATTCGTGAGTCCGGACTCAACCCACGATTGGCCGGCGATCGGGGTACCATCGATGACTTATCCTGGAGGAATTTCGTCAAGGAAGTCTTCTTTGACAGTGAAACCGCGATCGGTTTGATCAGCACGCCGCCAGGTCCCTACCCGCAAGAGGCTGTCGTTCCACCAAAGGAGATGGCCCATATCCGAGACGAGATCAATCGCCTAGCAGGTTCACAGCGGATGTTGGCCCATGGTCTGGTGACCCCACAGCTGGGTGCGGCGGATTTGGAGTTCATGGCCATGCAGGCTGAAACGCTGAAGGTTGACGCTTGGAAGTGCTATACCGGGTCTTGTCCGAAGGGATTTGATCGAGGCTGGCGAATGGATGACGAAGGGATTGCCTATCCCATGTTGGAGCAAGCAAGAAAGCTTCAGGTCAAGCGAATCTGTGTTCACAAGGGACTCCCGTTGGGGCCTGTGCCCGACTATAACCATCCACGAGATTTGATTAAGGCAGCCAAAGACTTCCCGGATCTCGATTTTTTGGTGTATCACTCTGGATTTCGAGGAGTTGGGTCGATTGATCAGGTCTTTGCGAAAACCGGAGAAATCCCGTGGACCACCGAATTCTGCCGGATGAAGGAGAATGAGCCGGGTCTCTCCAACATCTATATGGAACTGGGGTCGACGTTTGCCCAATTAGTGACCACCTATCCGTTGATTTGTGCGCATTTGCTGGGACGGATCATTCGTGCGTTCGGAGTAGATCATGTCTTGTGGGGCACGGATTCGATCTGGTATGGAACACCTCAATGGCAAATCGATGCCTTTCAGCGATTCCAAATCCCAGAGGCCTTGATCCAGGAACACCATTATCAGCCGTTAACGAGGCAGGTCAAAGAACGGATTTTTGGTCTCAATGCGGCGAGGGTGTTTGGAATTAATGTGGAGGCAACCAGACACGAGGTGCCGCGTGACGCCCTTGGCCAGCTCCGCATGAGCTATCTTGAGGAGGGGCCTGAACCAAGCCGTCTGGTCTATGGGTGGATAGCGGGGTGAGGATGGGCAAAGCAGGTCGTGTCTTCTGCTCGCGCATCGCGCACGCCGGAGTGATTTGGATAGTTGAGCAACGGGAGGTGCTCGGTGCATGCGCGCAATGAGACATCGACCAGCACTGCCCAAGGATTAAAGGAAGAATAAATGGAGGAGAGACAGAATGAAAAGTGAAATTCTATATCCCGGTGCGTTTCCGATGGTGCGAATTGAGTTATCTGAGGGGGAGCATCTGAAGGCGGAGTCGGGTGCGATGGTCGCCTGCTCCCCGACCATCGACATTGAGAGCAAAATGGAGGGAGGATTCCTGGGTGCGCTATCAAGGAAGTTTCTCACCGGCGAGAAATTTTTCTTCCAGACGCTGCGGGCCAGCCGAGGCCCAGGCGAGGCGTTGTTGGCTCCGACCGTCCCGGGGGAAATTGTCATCCTGGATCTCGATGGAGTGAACGAGTATATGGTGCAGAAAGACGGATTTCTGGCCGGTGCGGACAGTATCACGATCGACAGCCAAATGCAGAGTCTCAGTCGTGGTTTACTCGGAGGAGAGGGGTTCTTTATCCTGAAGATCAGCGGGAAAGGGATGCTTGTCCTGAATAGCTTCGGGGCCATTCACAAGATCGAATTGAGACCGGGGCAGGAATATATCGTGGACAACAGCCATCTGGTGGCCTGGTCGGCAACCACCTCCTACAACATTGAAAAGGCCACGTCTGGATGGGTCGCCAGCTTCACCTCCGGCGAAGGCTTTGTCTGTCGATTCCGCGGGCCAGGGGTCGTCTTTATTCAGAGTCGGAATCCCGGTGGATTTGGTGCGTGGGTCAGACAGTTCATCCCCGTATCGGAGTAATGACGAGTCAATGGTCATTTGCCATTGGCCACCGGAAAGATTGAGAGACTCACGCACGAGAGCACGACCGCTTTTCACCAGTGACTATTGACCAATGACGATACCTCCCAACGCACTTTGTTTCGGCGACGAATTCCCCGCGACAGGTGCGCCGTGCCTTGTGCAGATTGAAGCCCACGGACTCACGGTCACGTATGCTCCGGATCAGGATGGAGCGGAAAGCCGTCCAGAATCTGTGCGCTTTTCGGAATTGTCCGTCTCGGCCGGTGGACTTAATCATGATCAGCTGGTGTTGCATTGGGCAGGATCAACGGGACAAAAGACGCTGTATCTGAAGAACCCTGACGTGATTCGGGCCTTCCGACAGATGGCCCCGGATCATATGAGTCGCCCGCTTGAACAAGCGGCAGAGCAAGTTCGTGAAGCCCGACAACGGCATCGAGTCGTATGGGGGCTTGTCAGCGGAACGATCCTTGTGGTGGTACTGGGATTGTGGTTCGGGAGTGATGCATTAGTTGAACTCGCCGTCAATCGCATTCCGGTCGAGTGGGAGCAGAAGTTGGGTGAATCGGCCTACCGTGAGTTTCTTGCCGGACAGGATGTGACGAAAGATGGGCTTGCTGTGGCTGCGGTCAAGGAGATGACACAGCGCCTAGCCAGTCATGTGCCCAACAACCCCTACCGCTTTGAAGTTACCGTCGTGAAGAGTGATGTGGTGAATGCGTTTGCGCTACCTGGTGGGTATGTCGTCGTGTTCACGGGCTTGATGAAAAAAGCGGAAAGTCCGGAAGAGGTGGCGGGCGTGCTTGCTCACGAGCTGAACCATGTGCTCCAGCGGCATGGACTTGAACGGATCATCAAACAATTGGGTTTTGTCGCCGTCGTCTCGATCGTGCTGGGCAATCCACCGGGGTTGGGCGGGGTCATGAAACAGCTCGGGGTGGAATTGATGACCTTGAAGTTCGGCCGCGCGCAAGAGACTGAAGCGGATACTACCGGACTTGACCTGCTGTATCGTGCCAAGATTAACCCGGAGGGCATGATCACATTCTTTCAGCGACTGGCCGAGAAGGATGAGGGGCGAGTCGAATGGTTGTCCACCCATCCGATGAGCAGTGCCAGAGCGGATCATCTCAAAGCGCGACTTGCGGAGATGCCGAAGCAGAAGGCTGAGCCATTCTCGTTCGAGTGGCCCAAGGTCCGAGAGGTCTTGGGCGCGTCATCCGGCTCCGCTCCGTGAGCCGGCCACGTCCAATTTGCATCGGAGTCATCGCCGACACGCACGGCCTATTCGATGCGGCAATTCTTCGTCATTTTCAGCATGCCGATCATATCGTTCATGGCGGTGATATCGGCAAACCTACTGTCATCGATCAACTGAAGACCATCGCTCCTGTGACGGTGGTTTCCGGCAATGTTGATGGATATGAGGAGAGCGGTTTTCAGTCCGAGGCGATGATCGAGCTCGCAGGGCTTCGGATTGCCGTCCGCCACATCCTGTACGAAGGTGGAAAGTTGACGAAAGACGGGCGAGCCTTTCTCGATCGGACCAGACCGGACATCTGTATTTTTGGCCATACCCATCAACCGAAGAGCGAGTGGCTTGGTGGTATATTGTTGTTCAATCCGGGATCGGCCGGGCCCAAGCGATTTACGTTGCCCAGGATGCTGGGGATGATCACGATCGGTGCACGGCTGTCGGTGAGACATGTCAGGTTAGGAGATCGCGTTACATCACCTTAGCGGTTCTAAGTTGGATTGCGGGTAATTTCGATGAGCTAAAAGCGCAGTCCAACCCCAAGTAATCCATAGTGGTTGCGAAAATCGACAGCGAGTCCCTCCCAGTGATAGTTTGACGACCGATACCGGTACTCGCCGAACAAAAAGAT
>WBZP01007941.1_pt1 | contig 10131 bp, 9 predicted proteins | sample 5204301 | NCBI WGS metagenome assembly WBZP01 (sample SAMN12412401, study PRJNA552823) | activated sludge metagenome | isolation source: activated sludge from nitrification reactor of wastewater treatment plant... | place: USA: Pennsylvania | collected 2017 | reverse complement strand
GAGTTCAAGGGCGATAACGCCGAAATTGGTGTGCAGCTTGATCATTTGGATTCCTTGTTTTGTTCGGGGATGATGGTGACGGACCCGATGACGACCGGTTCGAGCGGCACGTTCTGTTGTCCGCTGTGGTTGCCGGTCGGCACCTTGGCGATCTTGTCGACAATGTCCATGCCCTGCGTAACTTTGCCGAAAACGGCGTAGCCCCAGCCGTCTCGCGAAGGGTAGTTGAGCGCCGCGTTATCCTTGTGATTGATGAAAAACTGCGCGGTGGCCGAGTGCGGGTCCGACGTGCGCGCCATGGCGATGGTGCCGCGGTCATTCTTCAGCCCATTCTTGGCTTCGTTTTCAATGGGCTTGCTGGTTTTTTTCTGGGTCATGTCCTGCGTGAAGCCACCGCCCTGGATCATGAAGCCCTCCATGACCCGGTGAAAGATCGTTCCGTTGTAAAAACCGGCCTTGGCGTACTGCAGGAAGTTCTTTACGGTGAGCGGCGCTCTCTCCGAATCGAGCTCGATGACGATTCTCCCCAGGCTGGTATTCATTTCGACTGTTGGCGCAGCGAGTGCCGTCAGGGAGAGGAGCAGTCCGGCGGCGAGCAACAGGCCTCGGCAATAAAAGCGGTTCATGATGAGGCAGCTCCTTCAAAAATGATTTTCCAGTCTCCGTCTTCGCGGACCCAGTACTGCTCTTTTTTCATCTGATTGTTCAGGTTGTTGCTTTGATAGTCCTGTTCGAAAGAAACGATCACCAGTTCCTCCGTGCCGGGGTTACGGAGCATGGACAGATTCGACAGTTTGACCTTGATCCACTCCTTGCTGGCATTCACCTGGCGTTTCTGCTGCGTGAACTGTTCCAGATTCTGATCCTTGGTCTGGAATTTTTTCGAGTAATGCTTCAGATAACGGCTGGTGTCCCTGCTTTCCCAGTCGCTGCGCCATTCGTCGATGCTCTTCCTGAGTTTGCTGCGCTCGTTCTGCCAGTCGTCGAGCGAAAGCCATTCAATCGAATTGCTGATGATGACGGGCGTCAGGCCGATCTGAAGGTTTCTTGAAAGCGCTTCGAGGTCCATGTTGGCCAGCACGACGCAACCGTCGGAGGCTTTCGGCGGGCGCGAAAAGGTGTTGGAAGGCGTGCCGTGCAGCCAGATGCCGTGGCCGTTTCGTCCTTGGCGCCTGTCCAGCTCGTTGGGGTAATTGAGCGGGAAGGCGCCGCTGCCGTAAAAGTCGCCCAGTTTCTGTATCGGCAGGCTGGACGTGACATGATAGACGCCAACCGGCGTTTTCTTGTCGCCTTCGCGGGTTTTGTCGGCACCCAGCTTGCCGTGCGAGATGTAGTAGTCGGCGACAAAGCGTGGACGGCCGCCCGCCGTGGTGTCGTTCTGATAGAGATAGAGCCGCGATTTTTGCGTATCGACAACGATCGCGTACTTCTGATCCGGTGGCATCTGCATCAGATAGCGCGGAACGTAGTTGGCTGTGGTGCTGCGGCTGCGATAGGCTTTCAGGCGGGCAATGGCCTCATCCCGCAGGTCGGCCAGTTTCTCTTTGGGGGCATTGTTGGCATTACCGAAGGTGGCTAGTGGCATGCTTCGGGCCAGCAGCAGATCGCCTTTGATCAGGTAAGCCAGGCGGAAATTGGGGTATTGAGTGAGGAGTGCTTCTGTCTGTTCGAGCGCCGCGTCGAGGCGGTTTTTTTCAATGGCGTCGAATATTCTGGAAAGTTGGGGTTCCGGGCCCGAGTCAGAGAAGGTGACCGGATGGGAAGTCGTGCCGGTGACAGCGGCTGGCCCCGATAGGCAAACGGCGATCAGGACAACGGCGAGCAGCGCCCGCCGCATTAACCGATGCGTTCCTGCTGTATAAGCCATTTGCCTCCGGACTTGACGAAAACCAGGGTCTTGCTGGCCGAAGATCTAAGCGTTGCCGAAGTGTAGTGCTGACGGAATTTGACAGTCGCTTTCTCTCCCTCAAACGAGATGCTGACGTCGTCAATGCTGACCTGAAGTTTCCCCGGCTTGTCGATGCGCTTGGATCGCTCGGCTTCCCAGTCCTTGCGCGACATCCCGTTGGGAGTCTGGAAATCCTTGGCGTAGTGGCTCAGGTAGCTCTTCACATCCTTGTGGGTCCAAGCGCTGGCCCACGCATGCAAGGCTTTGTTGACATCGGCTTCATTGCCAGCGGATTCCGGGGCGGCCGAGACAGGTGCTTTGGTTTCAGGCGGCTTTGTCGTGGCGACGGGTTCGGGTGTCTTCTCAACGGGCGTATTCGCTGCGGGAGTCGCTGCAGGCGTCGCCTTGGGGGGCGATTCAACCGCCGGAGTCTTCACCGCTTCGGCAACCGGGCGCGCGGGTGGGGCCGCCGTCTTTGCGCCGGGCTTCGACGATGTGCTGATCAATTCCCGGATCATCGACAGCTTGGTCTGCGTGGCGGTATTGGACGAGTCAAGTTGCAGCGCCTTGTCATAGGCCTGGCTGGCCAGCTTGGCGTAAACGTCGCCCAGGTTTTCGTGGGCGATGGAGTAGCTCGGATGCGTCCGGATGGCCATTTCAAGCGCTGCGCGCGCCTTGTCGTACTGTTTCTGCTGGGCATAGAGCACGGCAAGATTGTTGTAGGGTTCGGGCAGTTCGGGAAAGTCCTCGGTCAGCTTGGTGAATATAGCTATGGCATCTGCCGGCCGCCCCATTTCCGTCAGAATCAAGCCCTTGAGAAAACGTCCCTGAGCGTCCTTGGGCTTGGTCGAAATATAGATATCGACTTTTTCGAGTGCTTGCGGCATCTGGTTTTGCTTCACCAGACGTTGAATGTCGGGCAGTGTTTGGGCGTTAGCAAGGGGAATTGAAGCACACAGAACCAAGCCCAATAAAACGGCTGGAAGGCGCGCCAGTAAAGGCATTTGGGAGTTTGGTCGCATCGTTATGGTATACTTCAAAGGGTTTGGTGACTCAACCGGACAATTCTAACAAGAAGCACGTCGAAACCAAAGTAATCCTTATGCCCCTGTTTTTCAAGGGGCGCTCGCGAGTTGAAAATGCTGAGAATCTACAATTCCCTGGCCAGGGAAAAGCAGGACTTTGTCCCCAAAGAACCCGGCAAGGCGGGGATGTATGTCTGCGGTATGACCGTCTATGATTATTGCCATCTTGGTCATGCCCGGGTACTCGTGGTCTTCGACATGGTGCAACGCTGGCTGCGGGAAACCGGCCTGCAGGTGACCTACGTTCGCAATATCACGGACATCGATGACAAAATCATTTTGCGCTCCCTCCAGAATAACGAGACCATCGGCGAGCTGACCAACCGCTTCATCCAATTCATGAACGAGGACGCGGCGGCATTGGGGGTTGAGAGACCCCAATTTGAGCCGCGAGCGACCGAATATGTCCCGCAAATGCTCGGTTTGATCGGCATGCTTGAGAGGAACGGACTCGCTTACAAGGCCGCTAACGGCGACGTGAATTTCTCGGTGCGCAAGTTCCCCGGTTACGGCAAGTTGTCCGGCAAGTCGCTGGACGACCTGCGCGCGGGTGAGCGTGTCGACGTGGATACGGCCAAACAGGATCCGCTTGATTTCGTCTTGTGGAAACATGCCAAGGAGGGCGAACCTTTCTGGGCGTCGCCCTGGGGTAACGGTCGACCGGGCTGGCACATCGAATGCTCGGCCATGAGTTCGGAAATTCTGGGGCAGCACTTCGACATCCACGGTGGCGGGCAGGATTTGCAATTCCCGCACCACGAAAATGAAATTGCCCAGTCGGAAGGCGCTCACAACGGCGAATTCGCGAACTTCTGGATGCACAATGGCTTTGTTCGCGTCGACGACGAGAAAATGTCGAAATCGCTCGGCAATTTCTTCACCATCCGTGAAATCCTCAAGAAATTCGACTCCGAAGTCGTGCGCTTCTTCATTCTGCGTGCCCACTATCGCAGCCCGCTGAATTATTCCGATGTTCATCTGGACGATGCCCGCCATGCCCTGGCGCGCTTGTACACAGCGCTCAAATCGGTACCTGCCGACGCAGCTCAACCCGTCGATTGGAGCGAGAAGCATGCCGTTCGCTTTCGTAACGCCATGGACGACGACTTCAATACGCCCGAAGCCTGCGCCGCGCTTTTCGATCTGGCCGCCGAGGTCAACCGCAGCAAGTCTGCCGACCTGGCCTCGCAGTTGCGCGCGCTGGCCGCTTTGCTCGGTCTGCTGCAGCGGGACCCGCAGCAGTTTCTGCAAGCTTCGCCGAATAAGCTGGATGAGCTGAGCGTAGAAAATATCGAGGCGCTGATCGCCGACCGGGTGGCGGCCAAACACGCGAAGAACTATGCCGAAGCCGACCGCATTCGTTCCGCTTTGCTGGCGGCTGGTGTGATGCTCGAGGATGGCGCCCAGGGAACCACCTGGCGCCGCGCTTGACTGTTCTTGTCCAGGGGATAGACCACAGACCAAGTTGACGGCTCGCCGGAATCGGCGACCGGACAGACTCGCCGCTCTGGAAAAACAATGGTTTATGGTCTAGCCTGAGTGGCGAGGGGCCTTGTTCTCAAGGCATTTTTTCCAGACGGGTTCTATACTGCATCTCCCATGAGTCAAAGCGCGGCAATTGTCTCGACCCAGACGAGTCCCGGGACTGAGAATTCAGCGCGTTTCGCATCGCAGGCCACGAAACGCGGGGGTTCGGGTGATCGCTCGGGCGTGTCATCGGGTGCGGTACCGGGCCAGACGGCTGTGCTCACGCCCGCCGAGCAACAACTGGTTCAGCAGCTCAAGCAGACCGACCGCAAGGTTCGGGATCACGAACAGGCGCATCTGGCTGTGGGGGCCGATCTGGTGCGTTCCGGACCGAGTTACACCTACCAGACCGGCCCGGATAAGCAACGCTATGCCGTTTCCGGGGAAGTTTCGATCGATGTATCGCCCGGCCGGACGCCGGAAGAAACGATTCCCAAGGCGCAGCATATTCGTGCGACTGCGCTTGCTCCCGCCGATCCTTCCCCGCAGGATCGCAGCGTCGCGGCGACAGCAAGCCGTATGGAGGGCGAAGCGCGTATCGAACTTGCCGTCCAGCAGCCGGTCGAGACAAAAAATCCCGGCCAGGGAAACGCGGATTTTTACAAAAATGGCGACAGCAACGGGTCGACCCGTGGCCGGATTGGCGGGCGCCTGGACCTATTTGCCTGAACTCCTGCCAAGCGCCGCGATCGGCCGTGCGCTTAGGCGGGTCCGGTTTTCTCGATGGCGTCCCGGTGCAGGCAGGCTTCCTTGGTGCATTCCGCATAGAGGTACAGCGCGTGCTCCTGGATGGCAAAACCGCGATCTTTGGCGATTTTTTTCTGGCGGCGCTCGATTTCCTCGTCGTAAAACTCCTCGACACGGCCACAATTGATGCAGACGAGATGGTCGTGGTGTTTTCCGGCCTTGATTTCGAATACCGCCTTGCCTGATTCGAAATGGTGGCGTTCGAGCAGGCCGGCTTGCTCGAATTGGGTGAGCGCCCGGTAAACGGTTGCCAACCCGATTTCAATATTTTCATTGAGAAGCAGGCGATAGACATCGTCGGCGGTCAGGTGGCGCACTTCGGCATTTTCGAAAAGCTCGAGGATCTTCAAACGGGGGAACGTTGCTTTGAGCCCCATGCTGTTCAGTTCGGTGGATTTGCTCATGGCGTGGACTTATCGGCTGAGGAAGGTGGCGTGCTTTTCGGGTATGATATACCGCCTGACACGACGAAAAGAACTCTGGCTTCATTACGTGACGGATTCCCGACCATTTACCAAGAAACAGCCACAGTATGACACTTTCCCGACTTGCCGGAACGGCACTTCTGCTAGCCGCCATTGCCGGTTGTTCTTCGGTGCCGCGTATCGTCAATGAGTACAAGATTGACATACAGCAGGGCAATGTGCTGACGCAGGACATGGTTTCCCAGCTCAGGCCCGGCCTCACCAAAGATCAGGTCCGCTTTGTCCTGGGCTCGCCGGTGCTGATGGACATGTTTCATGCCAATCGCTGGGATTATGTTTATCGGTTCCAGAAGGGGGCGTCAGGCAGTGTCGAGATGCGAAAGTTTTCGACCTATTTTGACACCAACGACAAGCTGGTTCGGGTCGCCGGCGACGTGACGGCCGCGCAGGAGTCGGATGCAACGGCGGCGCCCGAGAGCCGAATGCGGGAAATCGACCTCGGTTCGATTGCTGCGGACAGTACTGCGCCGCCACCTGTGGAGAAAGGTTTTTTTGGCAGGATGATGGAAAGCGTGGGTTTCTGAAATGAGAGGGATGAAGATCGCGGTCGTTGGCGCCAGCGGGCGCATGGGCCGGATGATAATCGAATCCACCTTGAAGGATGCCGACGCCGCGCTGGTATCGGCGATTGACCAGGCGGGCACGCCGGCGATCGGCAGGGAAGCCGGCGAACTGGTCGGGATTCCTTGCCCTGTGCCAGTTACCACCGACGTTGAGGCCGGGATCGCCCAGGCCGATTGCCTGATCGACTTCACGCGCCCTGAAGGCACGCTAGCGCATTTGGACATTTGCCGCCGGCATAAGGTGGCTATCGTCATTGGTACGACCGGCTTTGACGACCATGGAAAGAAATCGATCGTCGATGCGGCACGCGAAATTCCGGTTGTGTTCGCGCCGAACATGAGCGTGGGCGTGAATGTGGTCTTCAAATTGCTTGAAACGGCGACGCGCATACTCGCCGAAGGTTATGATATTGAGATAGTCGAGGCGCATCACCGGCACAAGATCGACGCGCCCTCCGGAACGGCGTTGCGCATGGGGGAGGTCGTCGCCCAGTCGCTCGGGCGCGACCTGAAGGCTTGTGCGGTCTATGGCCGTGAAGGCGTAACCGGCGAACGCGACCCGTCGACCGTCGGTTTTGCCACGGTGCGCGGCGGCGACATCGTGGGCGATCACACGGTCATGTACTGTGGAACGGGTGAACGCGTCGAGATCAGCCACAAGGCAGGCAGCCGCATGCCCTATGCACTGGGCAGTCTGCGTGCCGCCCGTTTTCTCGCCGACAAAAGCAGCGGCTTGTTTGATATGCAGGATGTATTGGGCTTGCGCTGAGTTTCCACGGTAAAGCGGAAACCAGGACGCTGGAATGAAATCCAAACTGTTTGCCGGCAAGCTGCGCGACGCGTTTGGTGGCGAAGGCGAGGCCGAGTTAAGGCAGCTGCTGGCCGGGGCGGGGAAAGAACATCCGGCGCTGGTACGCGGCGTGGAGAAGCTTCTCGACCTTACGGACAGTCTGATCGTCCAACTGCTCAGCGTGCATCGCATCCAGACTGAACTCTCTGGCGATGCTTACTCGAACTGGAACCTCAAGAGCGGACGGATCGAATCCGGCAAGCAATGGAAAGCCATCCTGGGTTATGCCGATGGCGAACTTGATGACAGCGTTGATGTCTGGCGAAGTCTGGTACATCCGGATGATCTGCGTGGACTGAACGAAGCGATCGCGGCGCACGTGCAGGAACAGAGCCGTTTTTTTCAGGCCGAGTGCCGCCACAAAACCAAAACGGGTGCCTGGAAGTGGCTGTTTCTCAAGGGCTTGGTTATCACCAGCGATGTCCATGGCGAACCCTCGCGCCTGCAGTTGCTGCATCGCGATATCAAGGATTTCAGACAGGCCGAAGCCGAAGCACTGACGGCCAGGGAAGCCGCCGAGACGGCCAATAAAGCGCGAAGCTACTTCATGGCGAATATGAGCCACGAGATTCGCACGCCGATGAACGGGATTATCGGCATGACTGAACTGGCGCTTGACACGCAGCTTGACGCTGAGCAGCGGCATTATCTGAAGACCGTCAAGTCGTCAGCCGAATCGCTTCTGACCATCGTCAACGACATTCTCGATTTCTCAAAGATCGAAGCGGGCAAGATGCGCTTTGAAGAGATTCCCTTCTCGCTTTCCAATCTGGTTTATGAAGCTGTTCGCACCCAATCCGTCGAGGCCCACCATAAAGGCCTGGAGGTTATCGTTGCGCTGGATCCAGGCGTCCCGCAGCGCGTCATCGGCGACCCAACGCGCGTTCGTCAGGTGATATCCAACTTGGTCGGTAACGCTATCAAGTTTACCGAGCAGGGAAATCTTTCAATCGAAGTGACGGTCGAAGAAGAAACGCCTGCTTCCGTGTTGCTCCGCTTTGCTGTCCGGGATACCGGGATTGGTATTCCGCTGTCCCGGCAGGAGTTGATCTTCGAGGCTTTTTCACAAGCGGACGATACGACAACGCGCCGTTTTGGCGGAACCGGGCTGGGCTTAACCATCTGCTCCCATCTGGTGCAAATGATGGGTGGACGGATCTGGCTGGACAGCATTGAAGGCCAAGGTTCTTGCTTCTTCTTTACGGGGCGGTTTGAAGTCGACCCCGCCAGTATTTCATCACAGCCTGATCAGCAGCTCAGCGGTCGACGTGCCTTGCTGCTCGAAACGAATTCCTTGGTAGCCGGCCAGTTGCAAGCACAATTCGCCCGGCTCGGAATTCAAGCCATGCCCATGACGGACCCCTTGGCGGCCGTTGAGGCGATAGACAAGGCCCGGGCATTTGGCATGCCCTACGACTACGTGCTGGTGGATGCGCAGATGCCACCGCCGGGGGGGATGGCGCTGGCCGAGTCATGGTGCGTTGGCGACCATCCCGAGAAGCTGGTCATGGTGCTGAGTACCGAGCAACAACGCCAGAATTTGAAACATTTGCGGGAACTCGGTGTCCAGGCCTATCTGATCAAGCCGGTTGCGCCAGAGGATCTGGTTGAAGCCTTGAAGCTTGAATCCAGCCCGCCAGGTGACGAAAGCTCGCAATTCGGATCCTTTGGTTTTTCCGAACGTTTTGCCGGCGGCGAAGCGTCACAGACCGCCGTGCTGCTGGTCGAGGATAACCCGGTCAACCAGGAACTCGCCGAACGGTTGCTGAAGAAACGAGGTTACCGTGTCACCCTGGCCAATAACGGTGCCGAGGCCGTCGATTGTTTCGAGAAAAGTCACTTCGATCTCATCCTGATGGACATGCAGATGCCCGTCATGGACGGCATCGAAGCCACCGAATCGATACGCTCCAGGGAAATGCGGCGAAGCTGGGTATTCTCGCACGACGTCAATCAGGTCCCTATTATCGCCATGACCGCCAATGCCATGGATGGCGATCGTGAGCGCTGCCTGCAGGCGGGTATGAACGATTACGTCGCGAAACCGATTCAAACGCAGGAACTCTACGCGGCGATAGACCGCGGGCTCGGCATGCAGAGCAGCACGCAGGTCGAGGACTCATCCCAATCGCATAGTTCATCGGGCGATAGCTCGCTCGATCTCGGCGCTGCGATGCAAGACCTTGGTGATCGAGAACTCTTGCAGACCATGGCCCGAATGTTGCTGAATGAGTGGGATCAGCATCTGTCGCGGATTCAGTCGGACTTGCGCAACAAGGACGCGGCACAACTCTGTCTGGATGCGCATACGGTGAAGAGTCTTCTCGCCATTTTTCACGGCGAAACGGCACGGCGACTGGCGCTCGATCTTGAATCCGCCGCCAGGGCACTCGAAGGCACCGACTGGAGGCGTTGCGCTCTGTTGGCAGACGATCTGATGCTGGAAATGCAGCGACTGAAACCTGAGCTGGACCGTTTCGCTGTGGATGGCGCGAAGGCGTAGGGAACGCGTCTTCGCGCCTTTCTTACACCTTACGCTTTCTCCAATCGCATGATGCCGTTCTTGCAGGCGACGTGGATTGTATCGCCCGCAGCGAAACGACCTTCCAGTATTGACTTGGCCAATGGATTTTCGAGCTGCGACTGGATCGACCGCTTCAACGGCCGTGCACCAAAGACCGGATCGAATCCGGCCGACGCCACTTCCGAAAGCGCGCTGTCGTCGATCACGATCTTCATTTCGAGTTGCGCCAGTCGTTTTTCCAGATAGCCAAGCTGGATTTTGGCGATCGATTTGATGTGCTTTTCGTCAAGCGCATGGAAGACGACAAGCTCGTCGATGCGGTTGATAAACTCCGGACGGAAATAGCTCTTCACTTCGCCCATCACCGCCAGCTTGATCACCTGATAATCGTCGCCGGACATCTGCTGGATCATCTGGCTGCCCAGATTTGACGTCATGACGATCACCGTGTTCTTGAAATCC
>WBZP01007940.1_pt1 | contig 10133 bp, 9 predicted proteins | sample 5204301 | NCBI WGS metagenome assembly WBZP01 (sample SAMN12412401, study PRJNA552823) | activated sludge metagenome | isolation source: activated sludge from nitrification reactor of wastewater treatment plant... | place: USA: Pennsylvania | collected 2017 | reverse complement strand
TGCCCGATCTTCTTCTCGGCCAGCCAGCGGATCACCGCCGGACCGAAGAGGAAGGAGATGACGAGCGCCGTCATCGCCGCCAGCACGGTGCGCAGCGTGATGTAATTGAAGACGTTGAAGACGCGCAGGTCCTTCGCCAGCCACTGGGCAAGCTCAAGCAGCATGGCCGTCCCTCCCTCCCCGAATGACGAAACCGGAGGGCACGGCGAACGGGTCACGCTCCAAGCAGCCCCTCCGGGTCGCAGCATCAATGCTGGCTCGTCCGCCCATCCCCGCCACCATGCCCTCCGCTCTCGCCATCAGTGCACCTTGTCCGCCGCCACGCCGTCGGCCGCGACGGCATCCGCCACGCGCTCCATGCGCATGAAGCGCGACCCCTTCACCAGCACCACCGTGTCGGCGCCCAGTTCCGGCTGCAGCGCCGACACCAGCGCCTCGACGCTGCCGAAGTGCCGCCCGCCGGCGCCGAAATTGCGCGCCGCCAGTTCGCTGTGCTCGCCCAGCGCGAAGAGCAGGTCGACGCCCTGGCTCTTCGCATAGCCGCCGATCTCGTCGTGGAACTGCCCGGCCTGTCCGCCGATCTCGCCCATGTCGCCGAGCACGAGGATTTTTTTCCCTGGCGTGGCGGCCAGCACGTCGATGGCGGCGCGCACCGAGTCCGGGTTGGCGTTGTAGCTGTCGTCGATGAGCAGCGCGCCGTCCGCCGCCTGGCGCACCTGCAGCCGGCCCTTGACGCCGGCGAAGGAAGTCAGCCCCCGCGCCACGGCGTCGAGCGTGGCGCCCGTCGCCAGCGCCGCCGCCGTGGCGGCCAGGGCGTTCCTCGCGTTGTGCAGGCCGGGCACGCCCAGCGCCACCTCCAGCGCGCCCTGCGGCGTCCCGATCGCGATCACGCTGCCGAGGGCGCCGAGCTCGGCGCGCCCATGCACGTCGGCCGCCGGCGCGAAGCCGAAGGTCAGCGTGGGGCGCCGGGCGTTCATCTCGCGCCAGAGGGGGCAGAACGGGTCGTCGGCATTGATCACCGCCGTGCCGCCGGCACGCAGGCCGTCGAAGATCTCGCCCTTGGCGCGCGCCACTTCGGCAACGCCGCCGAGGCCGGCCAGGTGGGCGCGCTGGGCGTTGTTCACCAGCGCCACCGTCGGCTGCGCCAGGCGCGTCAGATAGGCGATCTCGCCGGGATGGTTCATGCCCATCTCGATCACGGCGGCGCGGTGCGTGCCGTGCAGGCGGAGCAGCATCTGCGGCAGGCCGATGTCGTTGTTCAGGTTGCCCGTGGTCGCCAGCACGGCGAGATCCGGGTCATAGCCTTCCAGCAGGGCCTGCGCCCGCAGGATCGCGGCGGCCATCTCCTTCACCGTCGTCTTGCCATTGCTGCCGGTGATGCCGATGAGCGGCAGGTCGAAGCGTGCGCGCCACCAGGCGCCGAGGGTGCCCAGGGCGAGGAGCGTATCCGCCACCACCAGCGTCGGCATGCCCGGCACCCGGCCCTCGGCCCAGGACGCGTCGACCATCACGGCGGCGGCGCCGCGCTCGGCGGCGGCATCGACGTAGGCATGGCCGTCGAAGCGCTCGCCGCGCAGGGCGACGAACAACTCGCCGCTGGCGATGGTGCGCGAATCGGTCGACACGCCCTCGATGCGCGGATTGCCGTTCACGGCCGTGCCGCCGGTGGCGAGCGCCGCTTCCATCAGGCTCATCATTGCGGCCGCCCTCCCCGCTGCGCCAGTGCGGCGGCAGCGCATTCGGCATCGGAAAACGGCAGGCGCCGGCCGGCGATTTCCTGGTAGGGCTCGTGGCCCTTGCCGGCGATCAGCACGACGTCGCGCGCATCGGCCTCGGCAAGGGCCGCGCGGATGGCCTCGGCGCGGTCCGGGATCGTGCGCGCGTCCGGCGCGCCGCGCGCGATGTCGGCGAGGATGGCCTGCGGCGCCTCGTCGCGCGGGTTGTCGCTGGTGAGAATCGTCGCGTCGGCGCGGCGGGTGGCCACCTCGCCCATCAGCGGCCGCTTGCCCGGGTCGCGGTTGCCGCCGCAGCCGAAGACGCAGACGAGGCGTCCGCCGCGCGCCCCGGCCGTGCCGCGCAGCGCCGCCAGTGCCTTGTCCAGCGCGTCCGGCGTGTGGGCGTAGTCGATCACCGCCAGCGGCCGGCCGTCGCCGCCGACGGCCTGCATGCGGCCCGGCGCGGAAGTCAGCCCGCCCAGCACGGCGGTTGCCCGCTCGAGCGGCACGCCGGAAGCCAGCAGCACGCCCAGCACGGCGAGCAGGTTGGAGGCGTTGAACTCGCCGAGCAGCGGCGCCTCGACCTGGGCACGCCCCTGCGGCGTGCGCGCGGTGAAGCGCAGGCCGCTCGGCGTCGCGGCGAGGCGCTCGGCGACCAACTCGGCGCCGCTGTCCGCGTACAGGCTGTAGCCGCTCACCGCGATCCCGCTGCCGGACAGGTCGCGCGCGAGCTTGCGTCCCAGCGCATCGTCGAGGTTGAGCACGGCCGCCTTCAGCCCGGGCGTCGCAAAGAGGGGCTCCTTTGCCGCCGCATAGGCTTCCATGCTGCCGTGGTACTCGAGGTGGTCGCGCGTGAGGTTGGTGAGCACCGCCACGTCGAAATGCACGCCGTTCACCCGGCCCTGGTGCAGGCCGATCGAGGAGACTTCCATCGCGACCGCCTGCGCGCCCTGTGTCAGGTAGCCGGCGAACAGGCGATGCAGGGTGAGCGCGTCGGGCGTCGTGTTGAGGCTTTCCTCCAGCCTGCCCGGAAAGCCGCAGCCGAGCGTGCCGACCACGGCGCAAGGCCGGCTGAGCCGTTCGAAGGCCTGCGCGATCCATTGGCTCACCGAGGTCTTGCCGTTGGTGCCGGTGACGCCGACCGTCCACAGCTTCTCGGAGGGGCGGCCGTACGCCAGGTGGGCAATCCAGCCGGCACATGCCTGCAGGTCGTCCACCGGCACGTTCGGCACGGCAATGGCCGATTCGCCAGCCTCGCCCTGCCGCTCCCACAGCACGGCCGCGGCGCCGCGCGCCACGGCATCGGCGATGAAGCGGCGGCCGTCGGCGCGCGCGCCCGGATAGGCGACGAAGACGTCCCCCGGCGCCACCGCGCGCGAGTCCGCGCACAGGGCCTGCGCCGTCACGCCTTGCCTTTGCAACTCATCGAGCACGCGTTGTGCTTCTCCCAATTCACGTTTCACAGACTCTCCGGCACCGCCGCGACGTCGCGCGCCACCTGCACCGGCTTGAGCGGCGCGTCCGGCGCCACGCCCAGCGTGCGCAGGCTGCCCGCCATCACCTGGGCGAACACCGGCGCCGCCACCTCGCCGCCGTAATACTTGCCGGCGGAAGGCTCGTCGACCATTACCGCCACCACCAGGCGCGGATCCGACACCGGCGCGAAGCCGACGAAGGCCGCCACGTAGCGGTTGGCGTACTGGCCGCCCTCCAGCTTGTGCGCCGTGCCGGTCTTCCCGGCGACGCGGTAGCCCGGAATCTGCGCCCGGGGCGCGGTGCCGCCGGGCTGCACGGCCATCTCCAGCATGGCCCTCATCTCCCGCGCCGTCTGCGCGGAAAAAATGGATTTGCCCGCGACCGGCGCCGAATCCAGCCGGGTCAGAGTCAACGGGATCAAGTCGCCGTCGCGGGCAAATACCAGGTAAGCGCGGGCCAGCTGCATCAGCGTCACCGAAATGCCATGGCCGTAGGCCATGGTGGCCTGCTCGATCGGCCGCCAGGTCTTGTGCGGGCGCAAGCGCCCGCCGACCTCGCCGGGGAAGCCGAGCCGGATCGGCTGGCCGAAGCCGATGTCGTCGAACATCCGCCACATTTCCTCCGGCGCGAAACCGGCGGCGATCTTCGCCACGCCGACGTTGCTCGACTTTTGGATCACCTGCGCCAGGGTCAGCGTGCCGTGCGGATGGGCGTCGTGGATGGTGGCGCTGCCGATGGTGAGCCGGCCCGGCGCCGTCTGGATCTGCGAGTCGAAGCGGTAGCGTCCCTTCTCCAGGGCCAGCGCGGCGGTAAACGGCTTCATCGTCGAGCCCGGCTCGAAGACGTCGGTAAGGGCGCGGTTGCGCAACTGCGCACCGCTCAGCTTGACGCGGTTGTTCGGGTTGTAGGTGGGCAGGTTGGCGAGCGCCAGCACCTCGCCCGTCTTGGCGTCGAGCACGACGACGCCGCCGGCCTTGGCCTTGTGCTCGGCGAGCGCCTGCTTGAGGTGGGTGTAGGCGAGATACTGCACCTTGGCATCGAGCGACAGCACGAGGTCCTTGCCGTCCTGCGGCGGCCGGATGCTCTCGACGTCCTCGACGATGCGGCCGAGGCGATCCTTGATGACGCGGCGGCTGCCCGGCTTGCCGGCGAGTTGCGCGTCGAAGGCGAGCTCGATGCCCTCCTGGCCCTTGTCCTCGACGCCGGTGAAGCCGAGCATGTGCGCGGTCACCTCGCCGGCCGGGTAATAGCGGCGATACTCGCGCTGCTGATGGATGCCGGGCAGATTGAGCGCCGCGATGCGCTCCGCGGTATCGGGGGGGATCTGGCGCTTGATGAAGACAAAGTCCTTTTCGGCGGCGAGGCGGCGGTTCAGTTCGCCCACGTCCATCTCCAGCAGCGCTGCCAGTTCGCGCGCCTGCGCCGGCGTGAGTTTCGCGTCTTCCGGTATTGCCCAGATCGACTTCACCGGCGTGGACACCGCCAGCATGTCGCCGGAGCGGTCGGCGATGCGGCCGCGCGTGGCGGAGAGCTCGATCACGCGCGAGTAGCGCGACTCGCCCTTCTGCTGCAGGAAATCGTTCTTCACCACCTGCAGCCAGACCGACCGCGCCGCCAGCACGCCGAAGGCGATCAGGATGAAGGCGGCGACGAAGCGCGCGCGCCAGGCCGGCAGCAGCTGCGACAGGAGCGGGCTGTTCGCGAATTTCACCTGACCGCCTCCACCGCCAGCACCTGCCCCGCCGCCGGCGGCTTCATGTGCAGGCGTTCGCGCGCGACTTTCTCGACACGGCTGTGCGTCGCCCAGGTGCTCTGCTCGAGCTGCAGCTGGCCCCACTCCACCTCGAGGCTGCGCATGCGCTCCTGCTCGCGCTCCATCTCCGTGAACAGCTTGCGCGCCTTGTGCTGGGAGGCCACCGCCCCCAGCGCGCTGACCAGGACGATCGCGATGAGGAGCAGGTTCACGCGCAGCACGGCATCACATCCTTTCCGCCACGCGCAGGACGGCGCTGCGGGCGCGCGGGTTGGCGGCGATCTCGGCCGCGGAAGGGGACATCGGCTTGCCGACCAGCCGCAGCCGCGGCGGCGGCAACTCGGCGGCGCGCAGCGGCAGCCGCGCGGGGAGCTGGGGCGGGCGCGCCTCGTCGCGCAGGAAGCGCTTGACGATGCGGTCTTCGAGGGAATGGAAGCTGATGACGGCGAGGCGGCCGCCAGGCCTGAGCGCTCCCACGGCTTGCGGCAGGACTAGCGACAATTGCGCAAGCTCCTGATTGACGTGAATCCGTATAGCCTGAAAGCTGCGCGTCGCCGGATGCTGGCCTTGCTCGCGCGTGCGGACGGCCGATGCCACGATCTCGGCAAGTTGTCGTGTGGTTGCGATAGTCCCCCCTGCCCGAGCAGCAACAATCGCCTTTGCAACCGCATCAGCAAACCGTTCTTCGCCATAATTTTTTATCACCTCCGCCAGTTCCCGCTGGCTCGCCTGCGCCAGCCACTCCGCGGCCGTCTGCCCGCGGCTCGTATCCATGCGCATGTCGAGGGGCGCATCGAGGCGAAAGCTGAAGCCGCGCTCCGCCTCGTCCAGCTGCGGGGAGGACACGCCCAGGTCGAGCAGCACGCCATCCACCCCCTCCACGCCTTCCGCCTTCAGCACCTCCTCCAGACTGCCGAAGGCGGCATGGATCACCTTGAGGCGCGCATCGGCGATCTTCCCGCCCGCCGCGACCGCCGCCGGATCCCGGTCCAGCGCGATCAGCCGCCCCGTTTCGTTCAGCCGCTCGAGGATCAGCCGGCTGTGTCCGCCGCGCCCGAAGGTCGCATCCACGTACACCCCGCCCGGCTTCAGCACCAGGGCGTCGACCGCCTCCTCCAGCAGCACCGTTCTGTGCTGCGCATTCAATCCGCCATCCCCCCGCCCCCCTTCCCGCGGAAAGGGGTGACGGTTGTTCGCGTGCTGCGCCCGCTCCGTTTGCCTGTATTCGCCGCCCTTGGGACGGCCCGGCGGGCGGCGACGCTCACAACGTCAGCGTCTCCAGTCCCGGCGGCAGCAGCTTGTCGCCCAGCGCGAAGATCGCTTCCTGCTGCTGCTTCCAGCCGGCATCCGACCAGAGCTCGAAATGGTTGCCCTGCCCGACCAGCCAGACTTCCTTCTCGAGTCCGGCGTACTGGCGCAACTCGGGCGCGATGAGCACGCGACCGGCGCCGTCCATCTCCTCTTCGCGCGCGAAGCCAACGAGGAGACGCTTCAGGAGAGCGGATTGCTGTTCGAGGCTGGGCGCCTGGAGCACCTTGTCGCGAATGGGCTCCCAGGCAGGCAGGGGATAGATGAGGAGGCAACGGTGAGGGTGCGCCGTCAGCACGAGCGTGCCATTGGCGAGGGAAGCGAGCCGCTCGCGATGACGCGAAGGCACGGCCAGCCGCCCCTTCGCATCGAGATACAGCGCTGCCGCCCCCTGGAACATCCGACCCCCTCCGAGTACGGGAAACCCACACTCCGGTTTTCCCACTTTTTTCCACTATTTCCCACTTTAGATGAGTTTTATTGCAGGGTCAAGCGGAAAATTGCGATTTTTTCCAGTCGCAACAAAGACTTAAGGGGGCGAATCAAGACAAAATCTGGAAAAAATTACCCTTAATAATCAATGAAGATAGAGCGTGAAGTGAAAGTTGATTATGAAGAGTGCGCGGGCGGGGCGCCCGAGGGGGGGGACTGGAAGTCCGCCGGTAAGCCGGGTTCTGTAAGGCAGCCGAAGCTGCCCGGCAGCCATTCCTCTGGGCGACGCGTTACCGCGGCGCTCTAGCAGCCTACCCGGAAGCGACGCGAGCAGCGCCATGGCTTCCCTATTTGGCCTTGCCCCGGATGAGGTTTAGCGTGCCAGCCGTGTTGCCACGGTCTGCGGTGGGCTCTTACCCCACCTTTTCACCATTGCCGTTCCTTGCGGACTTGGGCTGTATGTTTTCTGTGCCACTCTCTGTCGCCTCACGGCGCCCGGCCGTTAGCCGGCATCCTGCTCTATGGGGCCCGGACTTTCCTCCATGCGCCTAAAGCGCGCACAGCGGCTGCCTGGCGGACTTCCAAGCCCATTATATCGGAACAACATCCTTGTTTTTCAATGGGTTGTAAAATATTTTCGGTTTCTGCTTGATCTGCCGACCGGGCAGGCTGGAAAATATAGGGGGAACGGAAAGGCTTTCTTAGCAGTAGCCATCTCAAACCTCCGCTTCCATTTCAAGCCCCGCTTCGGCGGGGCTTTTTTTTCTTGGCGGGCGGAACTGGCGCGCGTCGTCGTAGTACGCCACCGCGGCATTCTCCGGCACCACGCCGGGAATGCCGAGCAGCGGCAGCGGCTGGAAGTCGCACGGTCGGGCGTAGGCGTCGGGCTGCGAAAATATCGCCGCGAGGCGGGCATCGATGTCATCGACCTGGCGCGCGATCGGCTGCGCCAGCCAGTCCGCCGCAACGTCGAGCAGCACCGCCTTCGCCGTCAGGCCGACGAAGGGCGCGCGCAACTGGTCCCAGGTGGCGTGGCCGAAGACGAAGAAGCGCATGTCACGCGCGAGCTGCGCGCGGCGATTCCACAACAGTTCCTTCCATTCGTGCGCACGCAGCAAATCCAGCAGCGCCGCATCCGCCGAGACGACCGCAATGCCGCACTCGTCGAACTGCGTCACGGCGTCGCGCACCGCGCCGCGCTCGCTGCGCCCCGCCGCACGCTGCACCATGAGCGCCGCGTGGTGGCGGCCGTTGAGCACGCGCTTGGCGCGCGGATAGGCGAGCCAGGCCAGCGCGTTGAAGAAGTCGTGCCAGTTGTCCGTGCGCGTCTCGACCTCGCCGCGCGCAAAGACGCGCTCCTCGTAACCGCCGTCGAATCCGCCCGGCGGCACGAAGCGGATCGGTGCGCCGCTTGCGGCCTGCGGCGGCAAATCACGGCCGTCCAGCAAAGCGTTGAGCGCGGCCAGTGCGGGCAGCGTCTCGCCACCGAAACCGCGCAGCGACGCTGCGAGGGGCTCGAAGAGCGGCTGCAGGGCGAGCACGCGAAGATCGTCAATCGGGGCCATAATCGACGCCATTATGGCCGAGGCGAGACCCTCCCGCACCCTGACCCAGGACGCGACCCTGCGCGAGGCCTGGGCCTGGGCGATGTACGACTTCGCCAACTCCGGCTACACCACGGTGGTGATCACCGCGGTCTTCAACGCCTACTTCGTCGCCGTGGTGGCGCAGCGCGCGCCCTGGGCGACGCTGGCGTGGACGGCGACGCTGGCCGCCTCTTACGCCCTCATCGTGCTTTCCGCGCCGCTCATCGGCGCCTGGGCCGATGCGCGCGCGGCGAAGAAGCGACTGCTCGCCGCCACCACCGTCGGCTGCATCATGTTCACCGCCGCGCTGTATTTCACCGGCCCCGATACGCTGGCGCTGGCCGTCTGCCTCGTCATCGCCTCGAACTTCTTCTTCGGCACGGGCGAAAATCTCATCGCCGCCTTCCTGCCCGAACTGGCGAAGAGCCGCGCCATGGGCCGCGTCTCCGGCTGGGGCTGGAGCCTGGGCTATCTCGGCGGCCTGCTCTCGCTCGGTGCCTGCCTCGCCTGGCTCGCCCAGGCCAAGGCGGCCGGGCGCGACACGGCGCAGGCGGTGCCGGAGACCATGCTCATCACCGCCGCGCTTTTCGCCCTGGCCAGCCTGCCGACCTTCCTCTTCCTGCGCGAGCGCGCCGTGCCGCAGGCGCCGGCGGACGGCATCGCGCACACCGCCTGGTCGCGCCTCGCCGCCACGCTGCACCATGCGCGGCGCTTCCGCGACCTGTCGCGCTTTCTCGTCTGCATGCTGTTCTACCAGGCCGGCATCCAGGCCGTCATCGCGCTGGCGGCCATCTACGCGCAGGAGGCGATGCGCTTCACCACCGAGCAGACGCTCCTGCTGATCCTGGTGGTGAACCTGACGGCGGCCTGCGGCGCCTTCGCCTTCGGCTATCTGCAGGACCGCATCGGCCACGTGCGCGCCATCGCGCTCACGCTCTGCGGCTGGATCCTCATGGTGAGCCTGGCTTGGCTGGCCGAGGGCGCGATGCTGTTCTGGGTGGCGGCCAACATCGCCGGTCTGTGCATGGGCGCCTCGCAGTCGGCCGGGCGCGCCATGGTGGGCTTCCTTGCGCCGCCCTCGCGCCTGGCGGAGTTCTTCGGCCTGTGGGGTTTCGCCGTCAAGCTGGCCTCGATCTTCGGCCCGCTCACCTACGGCCTGGCGAACTGGCTCTCCGGCGGCGACCATCGCACGGCGATCCTGTTCACCGGCGCCTATTTCGTCGCCGGCCTGGCGCTGCTTTCGGGCATCGACGTGCTGCGCGGCCGGCGCACGGCGCTGCGCGCCGATCGGGAGGAACGGATTACTGCGGCTGGGCCGGCGGCGGGATAGCCGGCGCAGCGGCCGGCGCAGATGCCGCCGCTGCGGGCGCGGGCGTTTGCGGCGCCGGGGCGTATTGCAGCTTTTTCTCGCCTTCGCGCAGGAAGGTGCCCAGGCGCATGCCGGGCTTCGCCGGGGGCGCCGTGAATTTCTGCAGCTCGCAATTCGCGGTGCTGACGGCGTAGAAATTCGCACCCTGCTTCAGGATCAGGATCGGCTCGGCGTACTCGCCCGCCTCGGGGCGATAGACGTCCACGCTCACCTCTCCCAGCGTGACCCTGTCGAGCCGGCTGCGGCGATGGCAGTCCGGCTGGCGCGACATGACGGATTCCAGTTCGACCGTCTGGCTCCAGAAATACGGCTGCCGCGCCTGCAGCGTCAGCGCATGGTCGTTGCCGCCGAGCCGCAGCGACGCCGTGTCGTCGAAACAGCCCGCCAGCGGGAGCGCCGCTGCCGTCATCAGCCAGATCCGCAAACTCATGCCTTCAACCTCCAGTGCAAGGTCTCGCCCGCGCGCAGCGGCACCAGTGCGTCGTCGCCGAAGG
>WBZP01007939.1_pt1 | contig 10133 bp, 9 predicted proteins | sample 5204301 | NCBI WGS metagenome assembly WBZP01 (sample SAMN12412401, study PRJNA552823) | activated sludge metagenome | isolation source: activated sludge from nitrification reactor of wastewater treatment plant... | place: USA: Pennsylvania | collected 2017 | reverse complement strand
TTCGCCACTGTCGTGGGCATCCTTGATGGCGTCGGACTTCGGCAATGGGTCTTCCAAAAAGTCCATTTGCCGACGGGCCACGCTCTCGATGGTGTGTGCGTCGCGGGCCCAGACTTCCTTCGGTGCCTGCCACACCCTCACCAGCATGATGTCGGTGTTGTCTGGGGTGCCTTGCAGCATCGTCAGCAAGTTTCTCGCTGCGTCGGTGCCGTCCGTGATCGCGATGAGCAGCACACCCGGCAAGTGTCCGCCGTGCTCCTCGGGCGGCGTGTCAACAATGGCGATGTCGTGAGGCCCAATGCCAAGTCGCACGGGGCCTTGACGATAGAGCAGCTCGATCGCTTGGCTTTGGCGCGCACCGAGGACGGTAATCAGGCCGGGCCCGTAGTCGCGACGCGCAATTTGGGGAGAGTCGGGTGAGATACCGAGACGGAAACGCGCGTCCTCTTGCCGGTCGGTCGTCACAAACAGCACGCGCAGTCCGGCCATCGCGAGCCGCTCGGCCACTGCCACCGATAGGCAAGTCTTCCACACCCCGCCCTTGTAGGAGCCAAAGACGACGGTGGGTAGTTGTGGAACATGTCGAGGAGGAGGTTCACCAGGGACGCGCATCGAGCGGATTGGATTGGCCGACATTAGTCGGCAACCATTCACCGCCACCGTCAGTCTGACCGTCGGAGTTGGATCCACCACCCGCTACCCAAAATTCTCAACGGCCTTTCGACACCCGCCGATATGCAGCCTGCTCATATGAGCGTCATATGACGCTCCGCCTCGGTGCGCAGCACCGTCATATGACGATCAACTGAGCGACCGTTCGCTGGGTTCGTCCCAGGATGAAAGCTGGGCGTCATATGACGGTCATATGACGCTCAGCCTCGATAACCCGCTCCGTCATATGACGCTCCGGGGGGACTCGACTTGCCGTTCACGCTTGCGCGCCAGCGTTGCCCCTGGCGCGATTCAGCGCGACCCCGATGGCCAGGCCGCCCAGCGCCAGCACGACCATCCCAGCGAAGAACAGCGCGTGCGGCACACTGTCCCACAGCCCGCCGAGCCGTCCCGCCAGCCAGAAGCCAAGCGCGGTTGCGCCATACCAGGCCCCGAGCCAGCGACCGCTACGGGCAGATGGAGCGAGCCGCAGCACAAGCGACGGGCCGAGAGCGCCGATCAGCAGCTCGCCCACGGACAGCAGCGCCAAACAGCCGACCAGCCAGCCCAGACCCACCATGGACCCATTGGAACCGAGCAGCGCAGCGACGACCAGAGGAAGGTAAGCAAGGCCGGTTGCAGCCACTCCGATTGCGATTTTGGCGGTAGCCGTCGGCAGGCCGGGCGCAGTCTTCAGGTGCAGTAGAGCGCGATTGAGCAGCGGCGAGACGGCCAAGACAAGACCGGCGTGCAGCGACGCGACATAGGGAACCGGCAATTCCCAGCCGAGCAGGTGGCGATTGGTGTTGTCGCGAGCCCAGAGCAGCAGCGTGCTCCCTGCCTGCATGTGTGGGATGGTCAGCAGCACCGACAGCACACACAAGCCAAGCAGCATCGCCACCGACCCGCTACCGTTGGATTTGCTGGCCTCACTATGGCCGGACGTCTTGCCATCGGCGGCCCGAAGGACGGGCGACTGCGCTTGGAGGATGAGCCAGGCTGCCACGAGGCTCAGCGACGCCAGCGCAAAGGCAGCGGGCCAGCCGAGCCACGAGCGGAAAGTTTCGCCGATGACCGGACTTACCAGTGCGCTGACGTTGGCGAGCAGGTAAATCAGCGTCAAGCCTCGGTCGTGCAGTTCCGGCCTGGCAGCAAACAGACGGGTAGCAAGCGACTGAGGGGCCAACTTTGCCGCCCCAGCCCCGATGGCGATCAGAAAAAGGCCAGCAAAAACCATCGGGTAACTCTCGGCAGCTAGTAGTGCGTAGCCCACGGCGGCGACGAGATACCCGACAGAGGCAACACGCACGATGCCGAGCCGACCATCGGTCATCGCCCCCGCGAGGAGTGGTGACATATACGTGGCAGCGATGAAGCAGCCGAGGACATCGGTCGCCTGGGCGGTGGTAAATCCGAGCCGTTCGGTGAGGTAAAGTAAGAGCAAGCTGGCGAGCAGGAAGAAACCAAACCGCTCGCAAGCAACCGAGGCTGACAGGGACAGAAAACCGGGCGGGTAACGACGCATGGATGCACTCCTTTGGGTGCGTCGAGCGTCTATTGTTCTGATCGGTAAATCAGTAGCCATTGGACAGGTAAACCCTGTGACACCAGGTGACACAAGGCGTACCTGCGAATGTCACTCGGCCTCGACCTCTGGTCTGGATCGCTGGTACAGAAGCAGGAGCCGTGGGTGGTATTCCTCGGCATAGCGCCAGTGGGCGACGGGCAGCCAGCCTACTTTTTGCATCTTGGCGTCAAGCTGTTCCTGATCGTAGCGCTTGGCGTAGAGCATCGAAAACTGCTTCGTCTCGCCGCTCAGCATGTGGACTGTCGCCCGAATGTCTGCGGCATAACTGCCAGGAACCGGACAGGCTTCAAAGTCGAGCGAGGCGGACAGTTCAACGTTTTTGATCCCAGGCACATACCGTCGCACAAGCTCGATGAAGTGCCGATCGTAGGATGACTTTTCGTAAGCACTTGTCTGACCAGCAATCCGGCGGTCCTTCCGTTTTATCTCGTCGGGCTCGTCCGCTGGTGCCACCGTTGCCGGGACGTTGAGAAGCAGGAAGTCCCCCGGTGCGAGCCCGATCAGGCTGTTGCGCACGAACATGATCTCGTTTTGCAGATTCGCGAACGTGTTGCCGAACATGCAGGCGATGCGCCGACGGTGCGCTCGCTCGGGCGCATGGAGTAGCGGCGTATAGCGTTGCAGGTTGTGAAACGAGCCTTGGATTGCGTACACCGACACAGTCGGGCGGTCCCCGAGCATTTCTGCTGCGTGACGATACGCCCCCGAGCACAGCGGCTGGCTGATATCGAGCAGATACAGACGGAGGTTCTTGCTGCGATGCACATCGAGAAGCCGCTGCGTCAGCCGAACCTCATCTTTTCCATCGCCACACCCAAGACCGATCACGTCCAGACCGACAGGCCCGGCCAGCTCGGCAATGCGCTCTGCGACGCGACCGAGCGGCATCAGGTTGCGCGCCGTCGTGTAAATCTCGTGCTCGGCAATCGAGCACCAAGCAGCGGCACTGCTGTAGTCGAGGTAGAGGTAGGTCTGCTCCAGATGCCCGCCGCGCCCATTCAGTTGCAGCGTCAGTTCCTGATGCAGCTTCAGCGCGTCGTATTCAGGTGTCAGCCAGCAGTTTGGCGAGAAGTCCGTCACGCGCTGCAAACGGCCAGCGAGGTGCGCGCCAATCGGGCCGGTATCAATGCGCAGTTCGGGAACCGACTGAAGGTGCATCACCGTGGTGCGGGTCGGAGGACGACGGCCCGTCTCGACATTGCGAAGCGTGCTCTCGGATATTCCCGCACGATCGGCGAGAACCTTGCGCGTCATTCCTGCGGCTCGTCGCCGCTGCTCCAGGTCCTTGCCCCACTCCTTTAGCACCCGCGTCTCGTGACTGTCGGGCTCTACGATGCCCGCGCTCAAGTGAAGCTCCGTCGCCACCTCGGCCCCTGGATAGGCTGCCTGTGCCTTCTCGGCTTCCGGCAGCGTCTCGCGCAGCGTCGCCACTACACGCCGCAGCGCCTCTCTCCGCTTCGGCGGACACTTCTTCAGCAGGTCACTTAGGACATCGATTGTCCCCGAAAACAGTGTTCTTACCGGGATGCTCTCTGTCTGTTCCACGAGATCCTCCTACGATGCCCGAGAGCTAGCACATATCCGACGAGACACAAAGTGTTTCTCATCGCTGATAGCGAAGTCAACCGTCGATTCCGAAGCGGCTGGCCACACGCTGCAACACCGCTACGGCTCCCCGTGCGCATCGTCGTCACGAACGAGCAGCGCATGCACTTGCGCAGGGTGCCAGATTCCGCCCTCCTTCGGCAGAATGCCCTCCGTCACCAGACGGATTCCGATTTCGCGTAGCTGCATGCCCTCGGCACGTAGCTCGATGGCTCGACGGGCTGCCACTTCTCGGTTGCCACGATTGGCGGTGCGCAGCAGATCCGAAACCTGCGCCGGATACCAGATGCCGCCGCGCAGTGGAGTCAGTCGCGCTTTCCGCAGACGTTGGCCAATCTGACTGAGGCTAAACCCTCGTGCCCGCAGTTCCTTCGCTAGCTCCGTCGCCGCTTCTCGGTCATGACGCAGCGGAATCCGAGGGCCCTGCGGCTTTTTCGGATGCACCTGGTTGGTTCCGTCCCGTCGCAGCACAATGCTAATTCTCTGCGCACGCCAGACGCCATCACGCCGCGCAGGGATTTTGGCCTCGTTCAATCGCCGTGCGATCTCGTGAAGCTTGAGCCCTTGGGCACGCATTTCCTTGATCTTGCAAAGCACTTCCTGCTCGTGGAGCAGCGGCACCAACAGCCGCCGCCCCTCCGCATCGACCTCGTGGCTGAACTCGTACCCATAAGGCGCAGGACCGAGTCGGACTCCTTGCGCCAGCATGTGCCGCAGCGCATCCCTCGTGCGCTCCGAGATCATTTCCCTCTCAAACTGCGCGTAGTTCGCGAGGTTCATCAGCACCATTCGCCCTGCGGCAGAGTGGGTGTTCACCATCCCACACAGCGACAGCAAGTGGTAACGCTCGTCGGCAAAGAACTCCTCGATCAGCGTACAGACATCACGCAGCGAACGACTCAAGCGGTCCAACTTCATGACGATCAATGTGTTCGCCCGTCCCCGTCGGATCATCTCAAGCGCTGCTTGCAGCCCCGGACGCTCCAGAGTCCCACCGGATATTCCTTCATCTGCCTTTATGTCGATAAGTTTGATCCCGTGAAATCTGCAATACGTCCGAAGCTTATCGCGTTGTGCGTCCAGACTCACTCCCTCGGAGACTTGCTCCTGGGTGCTGACACGAACGTATCCGATGGCGGTCTTGTTGCTGTTTGTGGTACGGTGTGTGTTCATCCTTTGCGTAATAACTTCCGTTCACGGACGTAAACGGCGACGGAAAAATCGACATCGTCAGCGCCAACTCTGGCGACGGAACGCTCTCGGTGTTCCTCAACAAGTCGCAGTAGCCAGCGCCCTGCCCGTCCAGCCTGCGCGCCTTGCCTAACAGCCGCGCAGCGCCAGCGCCAGCAGACCCAGCACGACCGGCGTCGCAAACAGCAGCCCTTGCCGCACCCGCTGTCCGAGCGGCTCAGACATCACATCTTCCAGCACCGCTCGATAGAGCTGTCTCGTCTCTCGCAGCAGCGCTTGTGCCGCTTCCGGTCCGCGATCGATGCGGCTCTGCACCAGGCTCTGAGGCCGACCGCGAACCATCGCACGCAGACACAGCAGGAGCAGCTCATCGCGAAAAAACGGCTCAGGAATCGCATCCCGACGCGCGCGATAGTACTGATCCGACCCGAGAGAGGAAAGCGTCAGCTCTCGTCGCTCACCTTCCTGTAGCAGGTTCACGAGCGAGCCCAGCCGATCCACTTCTTCGTGCTTGCCGGTCAGGATGAAATAAAACAGCGCGCCCATCGCGTACACGTCGTGCGCTTCCCCAAGCCGACGGACAACCTCGAACTTGCTGCTCGCTGGAAGCGGTGGCGGCTCGCCCCGAAAGTGAGCCACGGTGCCGCTCGCTGTCTGCTCGACGCGCAGGATTTCCAAGTCGTGATCATGACGGGTATCGCCCACGTCGGTCAGCAGGTCTCCGGGCAGAAGCGACAGATACGAAGACACAACGCCCGGCGGAACCACAAACGAGGAATCACCCAGAAACTGTATCGGCTCTGACACGCGCTCTTTGCGTCGTCGCGCTTCCGGCGAGGTATACGGCAGCTTGAACGCCGCCGCGACCACGTCTTGCTCTTCGTACCAGCTGCGCGACAGCTCGTCTTTGTCGGCCAGACCGAAGTCGATGACCTTGACCGAAAAGCGAGGAAACGCCGCCACTTGCAAAAGCTGCTCGCGGAGCGTCACCGACGACTCACCTCGCCAGTCGTTCACGCCGTCGGTGTCACTGCGCGCCACGACCATCACGTTATCGGGCGCCAAGTCCTTGTGAATGATGCGCTTTTCCCCATGCAGCCACGCGAGCGAGTCCGCAAGCTGCACCATCAGATGCAGCTTTTCCGCCAGCGCCGCTTTTTGCGCCAGCCGCGCATCCAGCTTGTCCGTCGGGACTCGCAGCGAACTCGGCGAAACTGAATCCAGAGGCCGAGGCGACAGCATCCGATCCATTGCCTGACGGGACAGCTGCGGCAGGTCGGTCAGACCATGCTCGACCAGCTCCATCACCACCACTTCACGATCGACGAAGCTGAGCAGGCTGCCACGCTGCGACTTCGGACCTTGGCAGCACGTCTTCGCCGGTGGACGCAGCAGCTCGACGCCACGCTGCTCGACGTCTTCGGCGGATAGCTCATACCCGCAGCGCGAACACGACAGCAGCGGATAGTCATGCCCCAGTCGCTCAACGCGCTGCAGAAGCTGACCGCAGCCTCGTGGACAGAGCGGATGATAGACGACCCCGCAGCCACACATCGCCAGCGGAGGCACCCGCACGATGTCGAGCGTCCGAATCACGTTCACCGAGCGAACCGTCGTCAGCTCTTTGAGAAGATCGATCTCTTGCTTGAACAGTCGCTCGTCGGCCAGCGTCGCGTGATCATGCAGAATCTTGATCGCGACTGGGCGAACATTGCGACGAGCGCTGCGCTGCCAAGCCTTGTAGACCTTGGCGAACTTGCCACTGCCAATCAGCACTGGAACGCTCGTCCCGTCGGACTGCGTCTGCGCCAAGATGTCGTAGCTGACGTTGGCTTGAATCGACAGCGACTGCGTCAGTCGCGCGCTGATGGGAGCCGCCGACATCGCTAACGAGCCTTGCGCGTCGAGATCGCGAGCCGCGACAGCCCGGCGGTCTTGGCCAGCTCCATCACCGACACCACGCGACCGTGCGCGGTGGTCTCGTCGGCGTGAACGATGATCTGCGTCGCCGGATCGCGACCCTTGGCATCCGCAAACAGACGGGCCAGCTCGGTTCCATCGACGACCTTGCCATCGACCATCATCTTTCCGTCTGAGCCAATCGCCACCGTCACGTCTTTGCTCCCCGGACTCACTTCTTTGGTCGCGCCTTTGGGCAGGTTCACCCGCAGACCCGAGCGCGCTCCCGCATCCGCAATCACCGACGAGGTCACCATGAAGATGATCAGCAGCACCAGGAAGATATCGGTGAGCGGCGTGATGTTGATCTCTGCGAAGATGCCATCTTCGTCGAGATCGCTCTCGCTGCCGGGAACCTTACCGATGGCCATGTTAGGCCGCCTCCTCGTTGGCTTCCACCGTCCCTTTGGCTTTTCCGTCCGTTTTCCCGTCCGCTTTTCCGTCGGTCGCTTTTCCGTCGGTTGCCTTGCGACTTGGCTCTGGGGACTTGCTGTGTGCGTCGATCAAGTCTTCCAGAAACTCTTCAATCGTCAGCCGTAGCTCGATGTTCGTTCGCGCCAGACGAGACTGAAAGTAGTTGAACACCAGCAGCGCCACCACGGCGATGCCAATACCAACCGCCGTCGCAATCAGCGCTTCCGCGATGTACGGACCGACGACTTGAATGCCCGCTTGGTTGCTTTCGCCGATCTTACGAAATGCGCCCATGATGCCGACGACGGTGCCAAACAGACCGAGAAACGGCGTCGTCGCACCAATCGTTCCCATCACCCACAGCGGACCACGTAGCGACAGGACCATGCGCTGACGTTCTCGCTCGACGGCGGCACGCAGCGCGTCTTCGGAACCTCGTCCCAGTCGCTCAAAGCCAGCCAGCATCACGTCGGCAAGCGGTGACTTGCTGCGCTGACACGCGGTACGCGCATCGGGAATGGCTCCTCGATACAGGGCGCGACGGACTTGCTCGGACAGCTTGCGCGACGCATCTGCCAGGTTCCACAGCGTCAGCGTGCGCTCGATCGCCACCGTCACGGCAGCCAGCGAACACAGGATCATCGAACCGAGCGTCAGCAGCGTGATCCGATCCGCGCCCTTCATCCAGTCACGCAGCGAGTCAAACGAACCTGGCTTGGTGGCCGCACCCGAGGCTGCTTGCGAAAGTAGAGCGACACCCGAAGCCCAGTCGAAGTCAGAAAGGAAGGTATGCATCAAGCTCACGAGGCACCGAATTTGCGCCTAAGTTCGCAATTTTAGCCATAGATGACCCGATCCGTCACGGGATTCGCGATATAAACCTCTCCATGTCGGTTGCGCTGTCGTTCGAGCTTGCGGGGCGTCTGGCCCGTCTGACCATGTGTCGTCCCGAAGCCAAAAATGCGCTTCGTCCTGCGGAGTGGCAAGCGCTCGCCAGTCACCTCCACGAAGTGAAGCAGCGTCCAGACGTTCGGGCGGTGCTGATCTGCGGATCGGACGGTGCATTTTCGTCGGGAGGCGATCTGAAGTCGATGCCAGAAAGGCTGGCGCTACCGATCTCTGTGCGACGAGAACAGCTGCTGCGAGACAGCCAAGTCATTCGGACGATCTACGAGTTGGATCTGCCGGTGGTGGCGTCGATTCCTGGCGTCTGCATGGGCGCCGGGCTGTCGCTCGCACTGGCCTGTGATCTGCGCATCTGCGTCGATTCTGCGACGTTTGGAGCGGTGTTTCATCGCGTCGGACTGTCCGCGGACTTTGGGCTCTCATGGCTGTTGCCTCAGACGGTGGGTGCGACCAAGGCCATGCACATGCTGATGACGGCGGCGGTGCTGACCGCGCAAGAAGCCAAGTCCGCCGGGCTGGTTCATGAGGTCGTTTCCGATTCAGATCTGGAGGCAGCGACGCTCAAGCTGTGCGAAAAGCTGACACAGGGGCCAAAAATCGCGCAAGCCGTCACCAAGCAAGCGCTTCATCGCAGCGCAACCGTCGATTTGGCGACGATGCTGGAATGGGAAGCGCACAGTCAGAGCCTGCTCAGCAAGACCGCCGACACCGCTGAAGGCGTCCATGCCTTTATCGAAAAGCGCAGAGCCGTCTTTCGCGGCGAATAACCGATAGCCAGCGCTACAAATCAGAACAGCAGAGAGACGGCTCGCTACGATGTGCGCAGAAAGTGGGAAACCCGGCTCTTGGCCCACTCGTAGATCTTGGCGGCGGGCTCGGCTCGGCTTGGATCGCCCTGTTTGCCGATCGTCACCAGCGTGTCTTTGATCGGCATGGCAATCAGCGCTTCCGCGAACTGACGAATCGGCGCTGGGACTTCGTGGTCTTTGCCAAGCTGCACCAGATGATCCATGTAGCTGCGTCCGTAGCTGTCGTCGGCTCGGTGCCACAACAGCGCGTTCACCGCCATGCCCGCTGCTCGGCGTGCGTAGACCACTCCTTCGCGCTGCGACTTTTGTGAAAACGCTCGTCGAGACTGAAACAGCTCATACGCTCCAGCACGCAGCCATTCTTCGGAAGTTAAGCGATAGAGCCAGTGCGTTGGATCTTTTTCAGGCATGGAGTTTGCGCAAGCTTGCGTAGTAGAAGTTGGTCCGAGCGGCTCTGCAATATCAGCGATTGGTGCGGACAAGGTGCCAAATTTCGGGGCCGTGCTAACGTACGTTCGATTCCAGTCACGGAAAGACGCTTCATGCTCCCGGAAAAGAAACTGTTCATGCTCGATCTGCTCAAGGATGCGTGGGTGCAGGTCTTCCTTGATCCGCGCCGAGACGGTGTGGACCTGCCACGACACTTGCGGACCGAGCCTCAGCTGGTGTTGCAGTACGGCTACAACATGCCGCTGCCGATTGCTGACTTGGTGATTGACGACGATGGCATCAAAGCGACGCTGTCTTTTCAGCGGACGCCGCATGCGACGGTGATTCCCTGGTCGGCAGTGTATGCAATGCACGATGGTGATCAGCGCGGCATGGTCTGGGAAGCAGACGTACCCAAAGACCTGGATGCGGCCCCTGCCCCACCGCCCGAGCCACCGCCTCCGCCAGCCAAGCCTGGTAAAAAGCCGCGTCCGAGCCACCTCAAGCTCGTTCCCTAGTCGATCGACCCAGCCAAGAAAGGATCGAAAGCACCATGTACCCGTGCGCACGCCTCTTTGCGT
>WBZP01007938.1_pt1 | contig 10133 bp, 9 predicted proteins | sample 5204301 | NCBI WGS metagenome assembly WBZP01 (sample SAMN12412401, study PRJNA552823) | activated sludge metagenome | isolation source: activated sludge from nitrification reactor of wastewater treatment plant... | place: USA: Pennsylvania | collected 2017 | reverse complement strand
ATACGGATGCCGAGGACATCGAGTTTGAGCAGCCCGAGCACCTCGACGTCGTCCTTGTCGAACTGGCTCATGGGGAAGCCTTGCCCGCTGGACTCCACGGGCGTGCGATCGAGCAGGCTGGAATTGGACAGGACGACCCCGCAGGGGTGCAGGGCGATATGCCGCGGCAAGCCGTCCAGGGACTCGACCAACTCAAAGAAGCGCTCGAGCCGTGGCGCGGTGAGGCCGCGCGAGCGCAACTCGGGCAATTCGGCGATGGCATGGCGGGCATCCCTGGCCCGGATGTGCGGAAATGCCTTGGCCATCTCGTCGATGTCCTCGGGCGGGAAACCCAGGGCCGCACCGACATCGCGCACCGCATGGCGCACCTTGTAGGTATCCATCATCGAGACGCAGGTGACCCGCTCGCTGCCGAAGCGCTCAAGGATCGCGGTGTAGATCTCGGCACGCCGGGCCGACTCGACGTCGACATCGATATCGGGCAGTTCGGCACGCAGCGTGGTGCAGAAGCGCTCCATGAGCAGGCCATAGCGCAGCGGGTCCACGCCGCTGATCCCCAGAAGGTAGTTGACCAGGCTGCCCGCGCCCGAACCTCGAGCCGCGGCGCGCACTCCCCTCGCCCGAATGAGGTCGGTGACCTCGGCGACCGTGAGGAAGTAGGTGGGGTACCCGAGGGCCGCGATGACTGCCAGCTCCTCATCAAGGCGGGTGAGGACGGTATGCCGCATCCGCTCGTCGGCATCCGGATAGCGGGTGGACACCGCGGCGCGGCATCGCTGGATGAGCACATCCTGCGGATCAGTGCCTTCAGCAATGCCCAAGGCGCCGGCCTCAGGCAGATGCACCGATCCGATCCCGATATCGCTGCGAGGGTCCTGGACACACTCCGTGGTGAGCGCTGCCGTCATCGCGAGCAGCCGATCCGCGCGGGCGCGGTCAGGGGCGATCGCTTGAGCGCGTCGGGTCATCTCGACCTCGTCAGCGAGGTAGGCGGCATCGGTGACCCGGTCCAGGTGACGCGAGTCCAGGACGACCAAGCGCCGAGCGGCATCCAGGACATCGACCGTGCGGACATCGTCTCGGGTGAGCTGTCGAACCGCACCGGTGAGCACAGCGGGCACCCCAATGGCATCGGCCAGGGCGAGCAGGCGACGGGCGTGCGAGAGACACCCCATGGTGCCCTCCGGGCCGCCGTGAAGGACAATCTCGATGGCCAGGCCGTCCCGAGGCAGCAGCTCGCGCCAGCGGCGCAGCCCGAGTTCGGCCTGACGATGCTCGCCGGCCAGCACGGCCCGACCGACATCGGAATCGGGCCCGATCAGGGTGAGCAAGCGCGCCGGAGCATCGGGATCGGGCGCCAGCGCGCCATCGGCGATCAGGGTCGGTGAACTCACCGGGATGCCACGCTCTCCGCGCAGGTGGGTCGCGGTGACGAGCCGACAGAGCGCGGCCCAGCCGGATGCCGGTGGCGCCCCGCCTGCACGTCCGCGGGCCAGAATGGTCACCCGAGGCCGGCGTGGGTCGACGATGGCACCACCGCGCACCGGGGTGCGCCGACGCGGCGGAAGGGGTACCTCCAGGGCGAGATCGACTCCCAACACCGGGGCGATCCCCGCGCGGCGAGCGGCTTGGGTGAAGCGCACCGCGCCATAGAGCCCGTCCCGGTCCGTGAGCGCCAGGGCCGGCTGGCCCAGCTCGGCCGCACGGTCAACGAACGCCTCGGGCATCGCGGTGCCATAACGCATCGAGAACCCAGAAGCGACATGAAGATGGCTGAACATGGCGGCAGCAGGACGTCAGTGAATGGTTGGTCAGGCGGTGCGCGTGGAGGCCAGGCGCAACCCTCGGTGGTCCGAGACCGGCAGACCAAGACGGCCGGAGACCACCTCGAGGAACTCCTCGGCGGCCCGGAGCAGGTCATCGGCCTCGCGCAGCCCGACGCGCACCAAGCCGGTCTCCACCGCGATGCGATCAGCGCCCACGGCAGCAAAGACCTCGGCCCACTCGGCCAACTCCGGTGCGGTGCGCGCCAGCTCACCCCACAGGTCCGCGGGTGCCGAGCCGGGCCGCCGGCCATGAGTGGGGGCAGAGAGCACCGCAGCGCCAGCGCGCAAGGCGGCCAGAGACGCCGCGAGCCACCGCGCAGAGGTGGCCGTCGCGGCATACCCCTCGATCACGCCATCTCGCGCACGCTCGATGAGATCGAGCGTGGTCTGTGCTCCACTCATGAAAAGCTCTCCTCTCAGTCGTGGGCGGCTAACAGCAGCCACGAGTCAGCAACATGACCAAGGTCGAACACCCCGGTCACTCCAGGTCCGCAGCGCGCCTGAACTCGCCACACCTCGCGCCCCGTAGGCGCATCGGCATCCCCCTCGTGCAGATCCCGCCACCAGGCTCGGCGCTCGTGCCAGGTCGCGAGCACCTCGGTCACGACATAGCGTCGACCACGCCAGCGGAAAACCGCTGGATCCTGGGTACCGGTGAGAGCGACCTGAATGGGTGCGGCGTAACGGCGGGTCACCGAGGCTCTCCTCTCTCCGGAATGAATATCGAACAGATGTTCGAATGCCTACCCTAGCCCACCGGATAGCGTGAGCGCCATGAGTTCCCACGACGAGCACCCGGGGGTGGCTCGGGTGCTGCGCGCCCTGGCCGACGCAGGCATGGACCCTGAGGTACGCCATCTGCCGGACGCCGTGCGCACCGCCGAGGCAGCCGCGCAGGCGCTCGAGGTGACGCCCGCCGAAATTGCCAACTCCCTGATCTTCGTGGGCACCACCGACAGCGGTGAACGCCGACCCGTTCTCGTGCTCGCCTCGGGTGGGCATCGGGTCGACACCGCGCGTGTCGGGGCTGCCCTGGGCGTGCGCCTCTCCCGCGCTGATGCCGACTTCGTGCGAGAGCACACCGGCTTCGCCATCGGCGGCGTCGCTCCGGTCGGGCATCTCACCGCCCCGATCCCCGCGATCGACCTCGCCCTGGCGGGCTTTGACCACATCTGGGCGGCCGCCGGACACTCCCATGCGGTCTTCCGTACGACCTATGCGGAGTTGCTCGCCCTCACCGGCGCGACCCCGCTTGAGGTGGCCTAGGCGCGCTCTTGAGGTGGCCCAGGCGCGCTCTTGAGGTGGCCCAGGCGCGCTCTTGAGGTGGCCTCAGCGCGCTACAGCCCCAGTCGCTGCACCACGTCGAGGGTCGCCGTCGAGTGGTTCATGGTGATGAAATGCAAACCCGGCGCGCCCTCGGCCAACATCCGGGTGGATAAGGCGGTCGCCAGCTCGACGCCGACCTCGCGGACCGCCTCGGCGTCCCCCGCCACCGCCAGCAGCGGATCGATGAAGGAGGTCGGCAGCGGAGTGCCCATGAGTTCGGCCATCCGGGTGAGTTGACGGACATTGGTCACCGGCATGACCCCCGGGGTGATCGGCAGATCACGGCGCAGCGCCACCCGGTCCCGCAACCGAAGGTAGGCCTCGGCATCAAAGACCATCTGAGTGACCGCAAAGGTCGCACCCGCATCCGCCTTACGGACCAGGACCTCGACGTCATGGTCGAGATCGGGACTGTCCGGATGACCATCGGGGAAGGCCGCCACGCCCACCGCGAAATCGCCCAGCGAGCGCACCAACTCCACGAGATGCTCGGCGTGATCGAGGCCCTCAGGGTGTGGCGTCCAGGTCGCCCGCACGTCGCCAGGCGGGTCGCCGCGCAACGCCAGAATGTTGCGGACCCCTCCATCGGCATAGGCCGAGACCACCTGCCGCAGCGATTCCACCGAGGCACCCACACAGGTGAGATGGGCCAAGGGAAGCAGCGAGGTCTCCGCGGCGATCCGGGCCGTCACCCGAACCGTGCGATCCTGAGTCGTCCCCCCGGCGCCATAGGTCACCGACACAAAGGCCGGATCCATCTGCTCAAGGCTCCTAATCGCCGACCAGAGCTGAGCTTCTGAGGCATCGTCCTTGGGCGGGAAGAACTCCACACTCACCGCTGGACGGGGGCTGCGGAGCAGGTCGGGGACCGCGGCCTGCGCATGCACCTGCATGCCGCTGAGGGTACGACACCGCCAAGGCCGTAGGCTCGGGGTCGCCAGCCCGTAAGACTTCGGCCCGATGAAGGAGACGCGTCACCGTGACCAGCCCGCTCGACGCAGCCAACCTGCGGGCTCGGATTCAGACGTGTGTGGACCAGGAAATCGCCCACCAACGCACGGTCCTGGCCGAGGTCGGGCCTGATGTCGACGATGTCGTTGCTGCCGTCGAGACGCTGCTGGCGGGCGGCAAGCGGCTGCGCGCGGCCTTCCTTTACTGGGGCTATCGCGGAGCCGGGCGCCCGGACTCGCCAGCCGCCATCCGGCTCGCGACCGCCATGGAGTTCTTCCAGGCGGCCGCTCTCTTGCATGACGACGTCATGGACGACTCGGACACCCGTAGGGGTATGCCGGCCGCGCACCGAGCGCTTGCCCAGCAACACGCCCAGCGCGGTTGGGAGGGCAGCCCTGAGCGATTTGGCCTGGCTGGGGCGGTCCTGGCCGGCAATCTCTGCCTCACCTGGGCCGACGAGTTGTACGCCACCTGCGGGCTGGCGTCCGAGGATGTGGCCCGCGGGCGAGCACTCTTTGACCGTATGCGGACCCAACTGATGGCTGGACAGTTCCTCGACGTCGTGGAATCGGTCCGTCCGTGGGATGAGCTCTCCACCGAGCAACGGATCGAGCGCGCAGCCCACGTCATTCGCTACAAGAGCGCGAAATACACCATCGAGCATCCCCTGCTTATTGGCGCGACCATCGGCGGCATCGATGAGGAAGACCTAGGACACCTGTCCACCTATGGTCTGGAGCTGGGCCACGCCTTCCAGCTGCGCGACGACGTCCTCGGCGTCTTCGGCGATCCGGCGCAGACCGGCAAACCCGCCGGAGATGACGTGCGCGAAGGCAAGCGGACGGTGCTCATGGCGCACGCCATGCACCTGGCCGGCACCAGTGATCGAGCCCTCGTCGTCGACGCTTTGGGTCGGGTTGACCTCACCGGATCCGATGTGGATGCCGTGCGCGCGATCATTGTGGAGTCGGGCGCACTCGCCGCGATCGAGGCAGACATCGATCGGCACGCGCTCGGCGCCCGAGAAGCCCTCGCACGTGGCCGGACGGTTGACCCTGAAGCGGCAACTGCCCTCGCAAGCCTGATCGATGTGGCCACCGCTCGCCTGGCGTAAGGGTCTACTAGGCCTCTTCCATGGCGCGCCGACGGACCTCGGTCTTGAAGCCCGCCAGCAGCGCGCTCATCGGCGTGGGCCCGCCAGGAAGTGACTCCTGCGGGGTGAACAGCCAACGCACGATGTCCTCATCCGTGAAGCCGCCATCCCCGAGCACGGTGCAGGTGCCCCTGAGGGCGGCGACAGGGCCTTCTTCGGCCGCGAAGGCAGCCGGGACGCTCAGCACCGCACGTTCCCCCCGACGAATCGCGATCAGTTCGCCATCGTCGAGCAGACGACGCACGGCGGTGATGGACAGGTGCCATCGCTGCGCAAGGTCAGGCACGGTCAACCACTCGCCGACCAGGTCATCGAGGGTCTCATCGGCGCCGAGGGGGGTGGTCATGAGCGTCAAGGGTGCCACACCGGGGCCTGGCAGAACGCCACTGGATCGGGTACCTTGAGTCCCAATTGTCTCTTTGTTCACTTGCTTCACACCAGTTCCGAGGGGGACCCCATGGTTGTGGCCCAGCCTCCGACCGTCGCCGCCGCCACGATCCAGGCCGCATCGGACACCTCGTGGACGAGTTATGTGGTGCGCTCCGGAGACACCCTGGACGCGCTGGCTCGTCGCTATCACACGACCGTCTCGGTCTTGGCCGCGCACAATCGACTGGCCAACCCGCATTGGTTGTCCATCGGACAACGCCTCTCCGTGCCCGGTGCCGCCAAGCCCACCGCCAAGCCAGCGACCAAGGCCGCAAGCACCCCGTCACCCCGTCAAACGGCCACGACGGCCGCACCACAGGCCAGCAAGGTTCACGTGGTGCGCTCCGGCGACACCCTCAGTGGGATTGCCCAACGTTATGGCGTCTCGCTGGCAGCACTGCTCAAGACGAACCGGATCCCGGTGCGCTCCTTCATCCACCCCGGCCAGCGGCTCAGCATTCCGTCACGAGGTGCGGCGCCCAAGCCCGCGCCCACCAAGGCTGCCCCCGCCAAACGCCCCACCGTGGCGAGCACCTTTCTCGGTACGCGCTATCCCCCGGCGATCACCCAGTCCGCCACCCGCAACAAGGCCATCCTCGACTCGCGCCCGGCACCCTCGCGAGCCGAGGTGAAGGCGCTGATCATCGAGATCGCGCAGCGCCATGGTGTGGATCCCAAGTTGGCCTTGGCCATTGGTTTTCAGGAGTCCGGCTGGAACCAACGGGCGGTCTCCCCCGCCAATGCTGTTGGCGTCATGCAGTTGATCCCGGCCGGCGGCGAATGGTCCAGTGAGTTGGTCGGCCGACGCTTGGACCTGCTCGATGCTCGTGACAACATCACCGCCGGTGTGGTCATGCTTCGGGCCTTGGGCCAAGCGACCAGCAGCACCGAGATGGCCGTGGGCGCGTACTACCAGGGCCTGTACCCGGTACGGACCAAGGGCCTGTACGGCGAGACCCAGCGCTATGTGGCCAATGTCCTGGCCCTGCGGACACGCATGTGACCCACGCGCTGAGGTGGGCAGTCAGCGCCCTCCGCTTCCGTAGACTCGACCAGTGACCACCGCTCCGGACGACCCGATCATCGGTCGCGTCCTTGAGGGCCGCTACCGCGTGATCGAGCGCGTCGGCGAAGGTGGCATGGCCACGGTGTATCGCGGGCTCGACCTACGCCTCGACCGGCCGATCGCCATCAAGATCATGCGGGCCCACCTCTTTCACGATGAAGCCTTCCGCCAGCGCTTCCTGCGGGAAGCGAGAACGGCGGCCTCGATCACCCACCCGCACGTGGTCGGCGTGTACGACCAGGGCGAGGATGCCGGGCACATGTTCCTGGTCATGGAGTACGTCCATGGCACCACCTTGCGGCACGTCCTGCACGAGCAGGGGGCGCTCTCCGCCGGTCAGTCGCTGGACATCCTGCGTCGGGTGTTGCAGGCATTGAGTGCCGCCCACCGGGTCGGCCTGGTCCATCGGGATGTCAAGCCGGAGAACGTTTTGCTCGGCGACGGTGGCGTTGTCAAGGTTGCCGACTTCGGACTCGCTCGGGCGGCCACCTCACACACCGTGACGGGCACCTCCGGCGTCCTTCTCGGGACGGTCGCGTACCTCTCGCCGGAGCAGATCGAGCGCGGCCAAGCGGACGCGCGCAGCGATGTCTACGCCGCTGGCCTGCTCTTGGTCGAGATGCTCACCGGCGAGAAGGCCTTCTCTGGCGACACCGCCATCCATGTCGCCTACCAGCACGTTCACGGCGGGGTCCCCTTGCCCAGCACACGTGACACCCGCGTCCCGACCGAGCTCGACGACCTGGTGGCCACCGCGACCGCTCGGGACCCCGACGACCGTCCTAAGGACGCGGGTGCCTTCTTGGAACTGGTCGAGTGGACCCGCAGCCGGCTCTCCCCGGACGCGCTCGGGGGCTCGACCCCGCTGGTGGCCACCCCAGCCGCGGTGGCCCGCAGCGCACCAGCAGGTGTCGCCGCCACCAGCGACTCGGTGGCCAGTACCACGGCCTATGCACCGACCGCTGCCGCGCACACCACGGCATACTCCCCGATCCCGGCCTCGCCGGCGACCGAGAGCACTGCGAGCGAGCTCTCTGTCCGTCGACCACGGCGTCGGTGGCGCGCCCTGCTCATCGCCCTGGTTGTGGTCGCCGCAATGGTGGCCTGGTTCTTCCTGCTGGGTCCCGGGGCGCAGCGCACCATCCCCGACGTCACGAATCGACCTCAGGCTCAAGCCCTCGCCAGCATCTCGGCTGCGGACCTGAGTCCAGCAATCGATGAGGTCTACAGCGAGACTGTCCCGGCCGGGCAGGTGGTCGACACCGACCCGGCTGCCGGCGCTCAGGCGCGTCGCGGCTCGACGGTGGTCGTGCACCTCTCTCGTGGGCCGGAGCGCTATGCCGTGCCCACGCTTGCGGGCCAGACCCTGGCCAACGCGCAGGGTTTGCTGGCCGGTACCAACCTGGCTCAAGGAAAGGTGACCTACGCCTTCGATGAGAAGGTCGCCAAGGACGCCATCATCTCGACCAACCCCAAGGCCGGAGCATCGGTGAAGCCGGGAACCCCGGTCGCTTTAGTGATCAGTAAAGGTCGCGAGCCCATCACCGTGACGGACTACACCGGCAAGGCCGCCAAGGGCGCCACCGCCGCGCTCACCAAAGCTGGACTCAAGGTTGACGCCACCGCGCGTGAGTTCAGCGCAACCGTTGCCGAGGGCTCCGTCATCCGCCAAAGCCCAAGTTCGGGGACCCTGTACAAAGGGGACACCGTCACCTTCGTGGTGTCCAAAGGCCCTGAACTGATCACTGTCCCCCTTGTGGTGGGCCTGCAAGAGGGCCGGGCCACCAAGGAACTGGAGGATGCGGGCTTCCAGGTTGACATCGATCGCATCCTGGGTGGCTTCTTCGGCACGGTACGCAGTCAAAGTATCGACGGTGGGCGTTCGGCGCCCAAGGGTTCGGTCATTACCCTGACCATCGTCTGATGGCCTCGACCGCACCGACCCGACAGACCCGGCTCGCCACCGTCCTCTTGGTCCTCGTGACCGCCATTTGGGGTTCGACCTTCTTTCTCATTCGGGATCTGCTGGAGCACGTTCCGACGACGGACTTCCTCTCCGTGCGCTTCAGCATTGCCGCGGTGGTCATGCTCCTGGTCTTCCGGCGCCAGACGCTGGCATTGAGGAGCCGTGATCTGCGGCTCGGCCTCGCCCTGGGCGCAGTGTATGGCGTGGCCCAGGTGCTCCAGACGACCGGTCTGGAGACCACCGATGCCTCGGTGTCCGGCTTTATTACCGGCACCTATGTCGTGTTGACGCCGGTCCTGGCCGCCGTGATCCTGCGGGAACGCATCGGCCCGCCGACCTGGGCCGCGGTGGCCCTGGCGACGGTGGGCTTGGCGATCCTGTCCTTGCGTGGACTGTCCATCGGGACCGGGGAAGCGGTCACCCTCGCCTCAGCGGTGCTCTATGCCGCGCACATCGTCGCCCTGGGCCGCTGGTCCACGCCGCAGACCGCGGTGGGGCTAGCCGCTGTGCAGGCCACCGCCATCGCCATCATTACGAGCGCGGCCGCATTGCCCGACGGGCTGATCCTCCCCCAGGGCTCCACCCAGTGGGCCTCGCTGCTGTACATGGCGATCGTGGCCGGCGCGGCGGCGCTGTGGGCGCAGACCTGGGCGCAAGCCCACCTCACCGCAACCCGAGCCGCCATCGTGATGGCTCTCGAGCCGGTCTTCGCGGCCCTCTTCGCGGTGGCTTTGGGCGGCGAGACCCTGACTGGTCGGATGCTTTTTGGCGGGGCGCTGGTCGTGGCGGCCATGTACCTCGTGGAACTCGCTCCACGAGCGGGCTCAGGCGCCAATGCCCTCGAGGATCCCCCCGCCGAGGCGCTGCACCACGACGTCTAATCAACTCGTGGGGTCGCGCGGCATCACCACGACGGTGACATTGTCCGGGTCCTTGCGGGCCGACGCCGAGGCGCGCACCGACCGAAGCGCAGCCGCCGCCGCCATGCCTGCCGACAAGGGCGCGCAGACCATGGCCCTGACCTGGCCGGTCGCGCCATGCGGGAGTGGTCCAAAGACGGTGACCTCAGGCGGGAAGGCCGCATCGCGGATCGCCGTGCGTACCGCCACAGCGGAGCCGGTCACGGTCGCCACCCAGGCCGTCGGTGGCAGAGCCAGGCCGGTACGTTCGCGCAACTCGCCCTCGGCAAACCACCCGGCGTCCCAGCGCACCAAGGCCTCCACTGCGGGTATCACTCCTCCGGTGGGGGCGCCGGCCAACACTACTACTCCCCCACGGTCGCGTCCTCGAACCAGGGACGCGGCGCCCAACCACCGTCGCAGCGCCTCCTCACCGGCATCCAAGGTCGCCCGGTCCAGCAATGACCAGGCGTCCAGCAGGAGGGCGGCGGCATACCCGCCGTCAGCGACGGGCTCG
>WBZP01002460.1_pt1 | contig 10133 bp, 9 predicted proteins | sample 5204301 | NCBI WGS metagenome assembly WBZP01 (sample SAMN12412401, study PRJNA552823) | activated sludge metagenome | isolation source: activated sludge from nitrification reactor of wastewater treatment plant... | place: USA: Pennsylvania | collected 2017 | reverse complement strand
CGGGGTCGTGCCACACCAGCAGCTGACCGTTGACCTGGGTGGTGTGCCAGGCGCGGGTGCGGGCCAGCCGAGGGGTGCGTTTGGCGTAGGGCACCAGCTTGCACCTGCCGTCGCCGCCCCAGCGCCAGTCGTGGAACGGGCAGGCGATCTCGTCGCCCTTGATGGTGCCCCGGGACAGGTCGCCGCCCATGTGCCGGCAGTAGCCGTCCAGCACCCGCAGTGCGCCGGACGAGTCGGTGAACACCACCAGCTTCGTGCCGAACGCCTCGATGCCGTGCGGCTGACCGTCGCGGAACTGCTCGGCCAGGCCCAGGCAGTGCCAGCCGCGGGCGAACCGGGTGGTGGGGGTGCCGGTGTCGATCTCGCGGATCGTGCCGTCAGGACTCATCACTGCACGCTAGCGCCCGAGCATGTTCTTGACAGCCAAGTGGGAGAACACCATCGATGTGCCGATCGGGTTCCCGCCACCCGGGTAGGCGTAGCCGCTGGGCGCGGCCATGGTGTTGCCGGCCGCATACAGGCCCGGAATCGCGTTGCCGGCCTTGTCCAGCACGCGGGCGGCCGAGTCGGTGCGCAGTCCGCCCTTGGTGCCCAGGTCGGACACCCCGAACGCGGCGGCGTGGAACGGGGCCGTCACGATGGGGTACAGCGGCGGTGCTCCCCCGGAGAACGCGCGGTCGTACGCCTCGTCGCCACGGCCGAAGTCCTCGTCCACCCCGCGCTCGGCGAACGCGTTGAACCTGGCGACGGTGTCCACCAGGTTCTGCGACGGCACCCCGATCAGCGTGGCCAATTCCTCGAGCGTGTCCGCGGTGCGCCACAGCCCGGCCTCGACATACTTCTCCGGTTCGACCATCGACACGTTGGTCGCCTTGACGGGTGGCGCCAGGCCTTCAGCGTCGTCGTAGACCATCCAGTACGGCAGCGTGACCGAACCGTCGGCCATCGCGTCGAGCACGGCGCGGCCCAGGCGGTCGTAGGCGGCCGACTCGTTGGTGAACCGTCGACCCTCGGCGTTGACGAAGATGCCGCCGGTGAACCACAGCGCGAACGCCGAACGCCCGTCGGGATGGGTCAGCCCCGGCGACCACCAGGCCTGGTCCATCAGATCGGTGTCGCCGCCCGCGGCGATGCCCGCCACATGTGCGCGGCCCTGATTCCCCCACGGCCCCATCGTGTCCCGCGATGATCCCGGCACACCGAACCGGGCCCGCAACTCGTCGTTCTGCTCGAATCCGCCCGCCGCCAGCAGGACTCCCCGGCGGGTCCCGACCGTACGAGTGGTGCCGTTGGTCTCGAGCACGGCCCCCACGACGCGCCCGTCCTCGACCACCAGGTCAACCAGTGCGGTGTTCAGCCGGGTGCTGAAGTTCGGATACTGCCGGGCGGCCAGCAGGAAGCGGGCGATCAGGGCCCGGCCGCCGACGTAGTAGTCGCCGGGCCGGGGTGCGCCGAGGCGGTCGGAATCCAGCGGCCCCCGGATCAACTCCGCGAGATCGGGTGCGGCCGCGACCTTCAGGGGTTTGGCCGCCATGTGCCGCATCCCGTCGGTGCGTGCCTTCGGGACGCTGCCGAAGTAGTCCGGCCACGGCATCGGCATGAACTTGATGTTCTCGTCCGTCTCCAGGTATTCGACCAGCGGTGCGCCGCCGCGCACATAGGTCTCCTGCAGTTCGCGCGGGGTCCGGTCACCGACGACGGCGGTGTAGTACTCGAGTGCGTCCTCCACGGTGTCGTCGGTTCCGGCGCGCAGCAGAAAAGGATTGGCGGGGAACCACATTCCGCCGCCACCGGAATACGCGGTGGTTCCGCCGAACATCTCGCTGGCCTCGGCCAGCACGACGGCCAGGCCTTCCCGGGCCGCGGTGTAGGCGCCGGTCACCCCGCCCGCGCCGGACCCCGCTACCAGTACGTCGCACACCTCGTCGAACTCCGTCATGGCGTTCTCCCTTCTCACAGGAACCGTTCGCGGCCGTGCCGGCCGAACTCGGCCTCCAGCGCGATCACGTCAGCATCGTCCATCCGGTCATAACGAATATCGCTGCGGCCCGCCCAGCGGTACACCGGCTCGTCGCAGCGCCAGCGTTGTTGCTGCAGATCACGTTTGAGGACCTTGTTGGAACCGGTGACCGGCAGCCGCGCCGACAGCCGCAGCAGCCGCGGTGCGCCCTTGGTACCCAGATCCGGTTGTCCGCCGAGGTATTCGGCGAGGGCGGCGACGTCGAAGGTGTCGGGGTCGGCGACCTCCACGGCGGCCATCACCTGATCGCCCGAACGCGGATCGGGCACGCCGTAGACGGCGGCGGCCACCACCTGCGGGTGGCGGCGCAGCACCCACTCGATGGTCAGCGCCGACATGTTCTCGCCGTCCACCCGGATCCAGTCGCCGCGCCGGCCCGCGAAGTACAGGAACCCGGCTTCGTCGATGTAGCCGAGGTCGCCGGTCCAGTACCAGCCGTTGCGGATCCGCTCGGCGTCGGCGGCGTCGTTGCGGTAGTACCCCTCGAAGTTCCGGGCACCATTGCGGTCGACGATCTCGCCCACCGCGTCCTCGGCGTTGGTGACCCGGCCGTGGGGATCGAGAATCGCTGGGACACAGGGATTCATCGAATCGGGATGGACGACGGCGATGCCGTCGTGCGCGGGGCGGCCCAGTGCGCCCGGCGGGGCGTCGGGTGCGGCGACGGCCGCATTGCCGCCCTCGCTCGAACCGTACCCCTCGAACAGTTGGGCGCCGAAGCGGCGCCGGAACACCGCCTGATCGTCGGGCGAGGCCTCCGTGCCGAACCCGCGGGTCAGGGTGTTGTCGGCGTCGTCCGGTTGCTCCGGGGTGGCCATCAGATAGGCCAGTGCCTTCCCGACGTAGGTGAAGAACGTCGCACCGAAGTACCGGACATCGGGCAGAAAGCCGGATGCGGAGAAGGCCGGCGTCAGGCAGACGGTCGCGCCGACGGCCAGGGCCGGTGCCCACAGCGCCATGATCGCGTTGCCGTGGAACAGCGGCATGCAGCAGTAGTCTACGTCCTCGCGAACGTGCCCGTACTTCGCGACGGCCGTGTACCCGATGCGGGCCAGCCGCCCCTGCGAGCACCGGACGGCCTTGGAGCCACCGGTGGTGCCCGATGTGAACAGCAGCAGCAGAAGGGATTCCGGGCCCACACCATCGGCCGCTGCGGGCGGGCTGTGGTGGGAGGCCAGGGCCTCGGTGTATGACGCGGTGTCGGTGCACAGGATGGGCAACCCGGTGTCCAAACCGCGCAGCAGGGGTTCGCGGGCCGGGTCGGTGACCAGCAATTGGCAGTCGGCGTGCTGGATGTCGGCGGCCAGGTCGGCGGGTCCCCGGGTGGGGTTGAGTCCGACGATGGTCGCGCCGGCCAGGGCGGCGCCGCCCAGCCAGAACACGAAATCCTCGGTGTTGTCCAGCAATACGCCGATGTGGAATGGGTGGTCGGGCTCCCGCAACGTCGTGGCCAGCGCACCGCGCGCGGCCGACTCGCGTACCACCTCGTCCCAGGTCCAGTCCCGGTCGCGGGTCCGCAGACCGGTGTGGCCGTCACCGAGGCGATCGAGCAGCATCGAGGCGATGTCGTCCCGCATGGTCAGGCCGGGGTGCGGGCGGGGCGCTCGATGCGGTGCACGGGATCGGCGCAGTCGGTGGCCTCGGCGGACAGTTGACGCTTCACGATCTTGAAGGTCTCGGTCCGCGGCAGCGCCGCGCCGACCCGCACGAAGGCCGGCCACTGCTTTGGCCCGAGATCATCCTGCGCACAGAGAAATCGGCGGAACTCGGCGGGATCGAACACGGCGTCGTCCGGGAGCACGAGTGCGGCCATCACCTGATCGCCGACGGCGGGATCGGGGATGGGGTACACGGCGGCCTCGGTCACCAGCGGGTGCCGCATCAGGATGCGTTCGATGGGTGCGGTGCCCAGGTTCTCCCCGTCGACCCGCATCCAGTCGCCGTGCCGCCCGGCGAAGTAGGCGAACCCGTTCTCGTCCCGGTAGGCCAGATCGCCGGTGTGGTAGACGCCGTCGCGCATCCGGTCCGCTTCGGCCGCCTCGTCCTTGTAATACCCGCGGAACTGTCCGCGCCCGGTCGAGTTGACCAGCTCGCCCACGACGCCCGGCGGGCATTCCGCACCGCTGTCGACGTCGAGGATCGTGACGCCGTCGACCAGTGGACCCAGCGCTCCCTCGGGGGTGTCCGGGGTGCGCGCGATGGCGACGCCGCCCTCGCTCGAGCCGAAGCCGTCGACCACCCGCACGTCGAACCGGGTCGCGAAACGGTCCAGATCCCTTGGTGCACCCTCGTTCCCGTAGGCGACCCGCAGCGGGTTGTCGGCATCGTCGGGCGCCGGCGGGGTGGCCAGGATGTAGGTCAGCGGCTTGCCGACGTAGTTGGCGTAGGTGGCGCCGAACCGGCGGACGTCGGGGAAGAAGCCCGACGCGGAGAACTTCCGGCGCAGGGCGATCGACGATCCGCCGGCGACGGCCGGAGCCCAGCCGGCCATGATCGCGTTCGAATGGAACAGCGGCATCGACAGGTAGCAGGTGTCCGCCGGGCCGAGGCCGAACCGCTGGGCCAGCATCACACCCGGGAACGCGACCTTCTCGTGCGTGCAGCGGACCGCTTTCGGATCGCCACTGGTGCCGGACGTGAAGATCAGCATGAAGAGGTCGTCGGGGTCGGCCTCCGGGAAGTCGACCGGCGCATCGTGGTAGGCAGCGAGTTCGGTTGCGAAATCGGCTGATTCGACGTCGATCGCGGCGATCTGGTCCGGCGTGGCCTCCCGGTCCGCCAGCACCAGCTGGCAGTCGGCGTGCGCGATGTCGCGCTGCAGTGCGGCACCCCGGCGTGTGGGATTCAGCCCCACCGGCACGATGCCCGAAAGCGCCGCCGCCACCAGCACCGTGCAGAAGAACGGTGTGTTGCCGAGCAGCACGCCGACGTGGCGGGGCCGACCGGGATCCAGCCGTTCGTCCAGCAGCGCGGCCAGGGCCGCACCGGCTCGAATGTGGTTGCGCCAGCTGATGAACGACACATCTGCCGAGCCGTCCGCGACGGCCGAATGGACACCCCGATCGTCGACGTCGACCAGTTCGGCCAGCAGGCGGGAAACGGTCGGGGCGCCCACGTGTCAGGCGGGAGTGTCGGCCAGTTCGCGGCCGATCACCAGGAGCTGCCCGGTGGCACTGCCGGTGGCGAACTCGGTCTGCTTGGCGGCCAGGAAGTACCGGTGCACAGGGTGATCGGTGTCGATGCCGACCCCGCCGTGGACATGCACCGCGGTATGTGCGACCCGGTGTCCGGCCTCGGCGGCCCAGAACGCGGCGGTACGCACGTCGACGTCGGCCGGCAGATCCTCCGCGAGCCGCCAGGCGGCCTGCGTGAGGGTCAGGCGCAGGCCCTTGACGTCGATGTAGCCGTCGGCGAGCCGTTGCGCGACCGCCTGGAAGCTGCCGATCGGCCGGTCGAACTGTTCCCGCTCCCGGGCGTACTCGGCGGTCATCTGGAGCGCCCGGGCCACGACCCCGAGCTGGAATGCGCTCAGCCCCAGCGTCTGCCGGACTGTCAGCCATTCGACCACCTCGTCGCCGCCGACCAGATGATCGGCGCCCAGCGCCACACCGGCCAGTTCGAGGTGCGCCACGCTGCCGAAACCGGTGGTGCTCAGCGGCGTGACGGTAACGCCGGCGTCGGCGGCGGACACCAGGAAGACCGAGGTGCCCGAACCGGTGTCGGCCGGCACCAGGAACGCGTCGGCCACCGGGCCGTAGGCGACCTGGGCCCGGGTGCCGGTGAGTCGATACCCGGAGCCACCGGCTTCGGAAGCCTGAGCCTGCACCGGACCGTCACCCATGTCGCCGGCCAGCGCCACCGTGAGGATCTTGCTGCCGGCGACCGCGGGCGCGGCCCAATCCTGTTGCAGCTCGGCCGATCCGAACTTCGCCAGGGCGCCAGCGGCCAGCACCGCCGACTCCAGATAGGGGACGGCTGCCAGCTGACGGCCCAGTGCCTCGAGCACGGCGACCTGCTCGAGCACCCCGTAGCCCCCGCCGCCCAGTGCCTCGGGTGCCGCGGCCGACAGGATGTCGGCGTCGATCAGCTTGGCCCACAGGTCGCGGTCGAATCGCGTATCCGCAGAGTCGAGTTCACGCTGGTGTTCGTTGGTGCACACCGATTCGGTGATGGTCCGCACCAGGCCGCCGAGGTCGTCGGAAGCTTCGGTTGTGGTGAAATCCATTGGGAATCCTCCTGATCAGCGGTTCGCGTGGGGCAGCCCGAGGGCCACCATGCCGATGATGTCGCGCTGGATCTCGTTCGTTCCGCCGCCGAACGTCAGGATCAGGCAGGACCGGTGCATCCGTTCGACGCGACCGCGCAAGAGTGCGCCGGGGGAGCCGGGGCGCAGCGTGGCCGCGCTGCCCAGCACTTCCATCAGCAGCCGGTAGGCCTCGGTGGACACTTCGGTGCCGTAGACCTTGGCCGCCGAGGCGTCGGCGGGTGACGGCGCCGATTCGGTGGAGGCGAGTTCCCAGTTGATCAGCTTGAGCACCTCGGCCTTGGCGTGCACCCGGGCGAGGTTGAGCTGAACCCATTCGGAATCGATCAGACGCTTACCGTGGACATCCTTGGTGTTCTGCGCCCATTCGCGAACACCGTTGAGCGCCAAGATCATCGGCTGCGCGGACGACAGCGCGACGCGTTCGTGGTTGAGCTGGTTGGTGACCAGCTTCCAGCCCGCGTTCTCCTCGCCGACCAGGTTGGTCACCGGAATGCGCACATCCTGGTAGTAGGTGGCGCTGGTGTCGACACCGGACATGGTGTGCACCGGTGTCCAGGAGAAGCCCTCGGCGGTGGTGGGCATGATCAGCATCGAGATGCCGCGGTGCTTCTTGGCCTCGGGGTTGGTGCGCACCGCCAGCCAGACGTAGTCGGCGTAGGCGATCAGCGAGGTCCACATCTTCTGGCCGTTGACGACGTAGTCGTCGCCGTCGCGCACCGCGGTGGTGCGCAGCGACGCCAGGTCGGTGCCGGCGCCGGGCTCGGAGTAGCCGATCGAGAAGTGCAGGTCACCCGCGGCGATCTTGGGCAGGAAGAATTTCTTCTGCTCCTCGGACCCGAAGTGCATGATGGTCGGCGCGACGCTGTTGATGGTCAGGAACGGCACCGGCACGTTGGCGATGGCGGCCTCGTCGTTGAAGATCAGGCCGTCCATCGGGGGCCGTTCCTGGCCGCCGAACTCCTTGGGCCACGACAGGGTCAGCCAGCCGTCCTTGCCCATCTGCGCGACGGTTTCGCGGTAGACGTTCCCGCGGCCCATCTCGCCGTCGTTGGACGCCAGCGCCTCGGCGCGCTCCGGTGTCATGAGCTTGGTGAAGTACGCGCGCAGTTCGCGGCGCAACTCCTCCTGCTCGGGGGTGTAGCCGATCCGCATCGCGCTTCCTCACTCCTTGGGGCGACCTCGGGAATTCCGCCCGATTGCATTCCTGGTTGTAACACGTTCTAGTCTTGGGGTCCAGAACGGTGCAAGACTGATCCGGTGGAACCTACGGGTGTCGTATTCGACAACTCGACTCCACCGGGCCGGCGGGAGCCAGTGAGGAGATCATCATGCGGGTGGAGGTCGATCGCGATCGGTGCGAAGGCAACGCGATCTGTGTGGGAATTGCTCCGGACCTGTTCGAGCTCGACGACGACGATTACGCCGTCATGAAGGTCGACGTGATCCCCGCCGATCAGGAAGAACTGGCCAAGCAGGCGGTGGCCGAGTGCCCGCGCGCCGCACTCACCGAAAAAGACTAGAGGTATTCGTAAGTTGAGTGATATCGATCTGTCCGGGAAGGTCGCTGTCGTCACCGGTGCCGCCGCCGGGCTGGGCCGCGCGGAAGCGGTCGGGCTCGCGGCCGCCGGCGCCACGGTCGTCGTGAACGACATGGCCGCGGCGCTGGACAAGTCCGACGTCCTGGCCGAGATCTCGGCGCTGGGGGCCAAGGCCGTCGCCGTGCCCGGTGACGTCAGTGCCCGGTCCACCGCCGACGAGCTGGTCGCCACCGCCGACGGCCTGGGCGGCCTGCACATCGTGGTGAACAACGCGGGCATCACCCGGGACCGGATGCTGTTCAACATGACCGACGAGGACTTCGACGCGGTCATCGCGGTCCATCTGCGCGGGCACTTCCTGCTGACCCGCAACGCGGCCACCTACTGGCGGGACAAGGCCAAGGGCGGAGACGGGACCGTGTACGGCCGGCTCGTGAACACCTCGTCGGAGGCCGGTCTGGGCGGTCCGCCGGGACAGGCCAATTACGGTGCGGCCAAGGCGGGCATCACGGCGCTGACGGTGTCGGCCGCCCGCGGGCTGGGCCGGTACGGCGTGCGCGCCAACGTGATCTGTCCGCGGGCCCGCACCCCGATGACGGCCGAGACGTTCGGCGACGCGCCCGAGCTGAGCACGGGCCAGGTCGATCCGTTGTCACCGGAGCATGTGGTGACCCTGGTCCGCTTCCTGGCCTCCCCGGCCGCATCCGAGGTGAACGGTCAGGTGTTCGTCGTCTACGGACCGTCGATCGGACTGGTCGCCGCGCCGGTCCTCGAGCAGCGATTCGACGCCGCGGGCGAGGCGTGGACGCCGGACGGTCTCGGCGATGCGATCGGTGGTTACTTTGCCGACCGCGATCCCCGTCGCATGTTCTCGTCGATCGGGTTGCTCGACGCCTGACCGCGGGTGCACATAACGGGCGGTACCGCCGGTCGCCGACAGCGCCGCGTGGCGACTAGAACGTGTTCTAGAATGATCTGCATCACAGTGGCTCTGACCTGCAAAAATAAGGACAATTGATGATTTTGTCCGTTCTTTGACACTGCGAACTTGTTCTAGTTAGGATTGCCGTCGCGCGTAGGTCCATCGGTTCGTCCGGACGTTGCTCCGGACAGCGGAACGGAATCTACGCAAAATTCGCCACAGGGCAGCGGATCCGGTTCCCGGACCGTTCCCCGGGAGAAGGGAACCGAAGGTTGCTCGCACAGCTCGCGGTTCCAGCCCGGGCTGTGGGCGGCTTCATGGAGATGTCGATCGACACCTTCAGGGAGATGTTCCGGCGGCCGTTCCAGTTCCGTGAATTCCTCGATCAGACCTGGATGATCGCGCGGGTGTCGATGATCCCCACGCTGCTGGTCTCCATCCCGTTCACCGTTCTGGTCGCCTTCACCCTGAACATCCTGCTGCGCGAGATCGGCGCCGCCGACCTGTCCGGCGCGGGCACCGCGTTCGGCACCATCACTCAGCTGGGCCCGGTCGTCACCGTTCTGGTGGTCGCCGGTGCCGGCGCGACGGCCATCTGCGCGGACCTCGGCGCCCGCACCATCCGCGAGGAGATCGACGCGATGCGGGTGCTGGGCATCGATCCCATCCACCGGCTGGTGGTGCCGCGCGTGCTGGCGTCGACGTTCGTCGCGCTGCTGCTCAACGGATTGGTCTGCGCCATCGGTATCGCCGGCGGCTATGTGTTCTCGGTGTTCCTGCAGGGCGTGAACCCGGGTGCGTTCATCAACGGCCTCACCGTGCTGACCGGGCTGCCCGAACTCGTCCTCGCCGAGATCAAGGCACTGCTGTTCGGCGTGGTCGCCGGGCTGGTCGGCTGCTATCGGGGGCTGACCGTGCAGGGCGGTCCCAAGGGCGTCGGCATCGCCGTGAACGAGACCGTCGTCTACGCATTCATCTGCCTGTTCGTCATCAACGTGATCATGACGGCCATCGGCGTGCGGGTGCTGGCCCGATGAGCGAGCGGCGCGTAGCGCGGGGAGCGAGTGGGCCGATGGATGTGGCCCGATGAGCTACGACGCCACCTACCGGTTCCGGCGGCTGTTCCGCGGCGTCCCCCAGGCGGTCGACGGCTTCGGCGAGCAGGCGCTGTTCTACGGCGAGTCGATGCGCTACATCCCCAATGCGCTGACCCGCTACCGCAAGGAGACGGTCCGGCTGATCGCCGAGATGACCATGGGCGTCGGCGCGCTCGCGATCATCGGCGGAACGGTCGGGGTCGCGACCTTCCTGACCCTGGCCTCCGGCGGCGTCATCGCCGTCCAGGGGTACTCGTCGCTCGGCAACATCGGCATTGAAGCGCTCACC
>WBZP01007937.1_pt1 | contig 10134 bp, 8 predicted proteins | sample 5204301 | NCBI WGS metagenome assembly WBZP01 (sample SAMN12412401, study PRJNA552823) | activated sludge metagenome | isolation source: activated sludge from nitrification reactor of wastewater treatment plant... | place: USA: Pennsylvania | collected 2017 | reverse complement strand
GCCTTTTCGGCGATCTCGGTGACCTTCTCGGCGCGGACCATGTCGATGGCGATCTCCACCAGGTCGCGGATCATCGACTCGACGTCGCGCCCGACATAGCCCACCTCGGTGAACTTCGAGGCCTCGACCTTGAGGAAGGGCGAGGACGAGAGCCGGGCCAGCCGTCGCGCGATCTCGGTCTTACCCACGCCGGTCGAGCCGATCATGATGATGTTCTTCGGCATGACGTCCTGGGCCATCTCGGGCGCCAGTTTCTGCCGGCGAATGCGATTGCGCAAGGCCACCGCCACCGCCCGCTTGGCCGCCGCCTGCCCGACCACGTGCTTGTCCAGTTCCGCGACGATCTGCCGCGGCGTCAATTCATCCAGTTTTAAAGGCTCTTCGATTTCGCCTGATAGATAGATCACCATACAATCTCTTCGATGAGGATATTGGCATTGCTGTAGATGCAGATCTCGCCGGCAATTTTCATGGCCTCGTCCGCGATTTCCCGGGCGGAGAGGGTGGTTTGGCGGGCGAGGGCTCTTGCCGCCGCCAGGGCATAGGGTCCGCCGGAGCCGATGGCGACGATTCCGTCGTCGGGTTCGATGACGTCGCCGTTGCCGGAGATGACCAGTGTGCTCTGCGTATCCGCGACCACCAGCAGGGCCTCCAGGTTCCGCATCATCTTGTCGGTCCGCCACTCCTTGGCCAGCTCGACGGCCGCGCGGTTCAGTTGCCCGTGATACTGCTCCAGCTTCGATTCGAAGCGTTGAAAGAGGGCGAAGGCGTCGGCGCTGGTCCCGGCGAATCCCGCCAGCACCTGGTCGCTGTAGAGGCGCCGGACCTTGCGCGCCCCCGACTTCATGATCGTATCGCCCATGGTCACCTGTCCGTCCCCGGCAATGACCACATGGTTCGGACGCCGAACGGAAAGGATCGTGGTGCTGCGGATGCGCATGCGCGGTCGGCTGATTAAATGATCGGTTTCATCGTCGTGATATGCCATAAAGCTGACTATAGCCACCGCCCGTGACCGTTGTCAAGAAATGACCGGGCGCAGGTTGACACCTGACCGCCAGCTACGCTACTGTCCCTCTCTTCAGGTAAAGTTGCGATTGGCGACTGTTCTTGCCTGATGATGATGTCAATTCTCAACCAACCATCGACAGGAGAAGTTTATGGCCATCAAAGTAGGTATTAACGGTTTTGGGCGTATCGGACGCAATATTCTACGCACCGCGCTGGGCGATCCGGAGATCGATTTCGTCGGCATCAACGATCTGACGGATACAAAAACGCTGGCGCATCTTTTGAAATACGATTCGATTCTCGGCAACCTCGAGCAGGAGATTTCCCACACGGACAATTCGATCATCGTCGGCAAGGACGAGTTCCGCGTCTTTTCGCAGAAGGATCCGGCCTTGATTCCGTGGGAGGAGGTCGGGGCCGAGATCGTCATCGAATCGACCGGCAAGTTAACCGACAAGGAGAAGGCCGCCATTCACATGCGTGGGCCGGTCAAGAAGGTGATCATCACCGCTCCGGCGAAGAACGAGGATCTGACGGTGGTCCTGGGCGTCAACCAGAACGCCTATGATCCCGCCAAGCATCACGTCATTTCCAACGCCTCCTGCACGACCAACTGTCTGGCGCCGGTGGCCAAGGTCATGCACGAGAAGTTTGGGATCAAGAAGGCGCAGATGACGACGATCCACTCCTACACGAACGATCAAGTCATTCTCGACTTCCCGCACAAGGATCTGCGACGCGCGCGTGCCGGCGCCCTCTCGATGATTCCGACCTCGACCGGGGCGGCCAAGGCCGTGGCGCTGGTCCTGCCGGAACTGAAGGGACGCTTCGACGGCATCTCCGTCCGCGTGCCGACCCCGAACGTTTCCCTCGTCGACGTGGTCATGGAGCTTGAGAAGCCCGCCACCAAGGACGAGATCAACGGCGCGCTGAAGGCCGCCGCCGCCGCCGAGCTGAAGGGCATCCTGGCCGTCGAGGACGCGCCGCTCGTCTCCTCGGATTATCGGGGCAATCCCAACTCCTCGATCGTCGATGCCGAATACACCAAGGTCATCGGCGACAATCTGGTCAAGATCCTGGCCTGGTATGACAACGAATGGGGCTACTCCTGCCGCGTTCGCGACCTGATCAAGTTCCTCGTCCAGAAGGGACTCTAATTCACCCCGCTTGCTAAAAATCTAAAGGCCGCCGCGATTGTCGCGGCGGCCTTTAGATTTTCAGCAAGCGGGAGACGGGACTCGAACCCGCGACGTCCAGCTTGGGAAGCTGGCATTCTACCACTGAATTACTCCCGCGTTTGCCTTTCTCGAAATCAAGACTGCTTTCAAGCTCATGCAGTCACCTGGAGAAAAGCGTACAACAGAAAAACATCTGGACACCAATAAACGCGGAAGAAATATAGCAAAATCAGCATCAACTGTCAATCCGGCCTTGACCCTTCCTGCAACCCCGCGCGTATCCGCGTATGTCTCTGCGATGCAAAAGCCTCACCGATGAGCGGGACCATGTACGATCTCCAGCCCATTCACTGCACGTACCCGGAAAAGGCCTCAAGGAGGCGGGCCTTGAAATGCTCGAAGTCCGGGTACCGGTCCCTGTGGCCCTGATAGAAAGAGAGTTCCATCGTCAGGTCGCGCATCCACAAGAAGCCGAGCCCTTCGTTGCGGGCAATGTCCGCCTCGATCCGCTCACGATCCTCCCCCTTCGCTATGGCGTATTGAATGCTCACCGCTCGAACCAGAGATTCGTACAGCAAGTACCGCCAGTTACCATAGAACGTGTTCCTGACCTTTTCATGGACGGACGGCATCCGGAGCAATGCTGCGCCAACCGGCATCCACTGCATCGTATCATTGTCGATGATCTGATTGGCATAGCAGTGAATGTACTCATGTACCATCGCCCGCACATAGGACGTCGTGTCTATGCAACGGGGCAGGCCGTGCTCATCGTACTGATCACCGGAGAACAGAGTGTATGTGTGCCGTCTGTTGTCGCCTAAATTGACCCTCAGATAGGCCCCACCGGTTGGAAGCAGGCCCTGGATCGGAGAGTATGTCTCGGTCGGCTTCAGAGTGAAGAATCTATCGACCCACCCGGCGTCGATCTGCACTCCTGATGCCACAAAGACCCGCTCGACCGCATCGAAATATCCTCGTTGCGTTTCAAAGAACGAGCCGGCATTCGACTCTCTATAGAAGTCATTGATCAGGTCAACATACTCCCCACGCACGAGGGTCCTGTCGTCCCAGGCATCATGACCCGTGTTTTCCGGCGCAACGATGCGAAACGTCCCATCAAAAGTCAGATGGACGGCAAGTGAAGGCAGCCACCAATCCTTGATATCAACGCTATCCTGTTGAGCCTTCTCGATGAGGGACCGGGTGTAGGAAACCGCGGGGTGCCCCTTGCGACTTTCAAAGAACTGTTCGACGCTCTCGAAGTAGTGTGGGTTGATCCCACGGAGATGCGCCCGGGGACCGGCCATAAAATAGAGGATGTTCAGCAATTCCACCCTTGAATCGATCTTCGGATGGAGGTGGTTGCTCTGCGCCACGCCTGCACAAGGTACAGCAAGCAGAAGCACGCCGGTTACAAGACAATGCACCACCAACCGCCGTGTGCATGAGGTGAAGCGGGTGTATCCTGGTTCGCATCTCTTCGTTCGCATGACGCCTTCTCACTGTTTCTGCACTGCACTGCGATAGGTCTCTTCGAACACCTGCACGGCGTTCAGGACATTGACGTCTTCCCCGTACTGTTGCCTCAGCAGATCGAACACCTTCTGTCCGCGAGGATCACCAAGCGTGGCAATGAGGAGAACCTGATGGAAGATGTCATCCAGGTCCCCCCCGGCAAGAGCCTCGTGGAACCTTCGCTCGATCAGTGTGTGCGCTGCATCGACACTGTGGAGTGCATGCAATGTCTGGGCCGCGACAACGGGGTAGTCCCACCCATTGCCCAGGAGCCACCGGGGAGACGTGTTGTCGCGCAGAGCATCCAGCGCGATGGGCACGGCTCTCGCATCACCCAATGGCGCCAGACCCGCCAGGGCGTGCATCAGGCTCTGGTTCTTCCATGATGGCCTGTTCCGGAGAGCGGCCAGCGCCTGAAATGCCCCTGAGCTTCTGGTCGTTCCCAGGGCAACGGCCGCCGCATTTACCACCCTGTCGCTGCTGTCCGCCAGGCAAGAAAGGTAGAGCGGTGCATATGCCGAATCATTGCTCATGCCGAGACTCGTGAGGGCTGCTGCTCTCACCCATGACGATTCGCGACGGATCAGCGACACCAGGAGGTGTGCCGTTGCCGTGTCAGGTGTTGGTTGCAAAACACGCAATTGACCGATCGCATTGGCTCGTAACCGCCAGTAGACCTGACTCCGGATGAGTGTGCGCACGCCGCACATGATCTCTTCTCTGACGGCTGGCGACGCGGAATCCGACCCTGCGATCGCAGTCAGGGCCGTCATGGCGGCATTGCGCGCCGAAACGTCCCGACTCCGCATCATCTGGTTCATCAGTTCCTCCCGGGACCTGGCAAACTGGATCTCTGCGATCAACCTGTTCCCCACATCGATATGAACGAGACGTGGCCTCCGCGTTGCTTCAAAGACAAAGCGGTTCTCTTCGCGGGCTTCGAACTGGACGATCTCCATCGTGGAATCGATCTCCACCCCCATTCGCCCCCTGAACCAACGCGTGTGCGGATACGCATGGACAGTGTCGGCCTGTTGGATCTGTCTGATGACGAGATGGTACTTCTTCTCGCCGGCGTCATACCTGTCCGTCACGTGAAAGACCGGATGCCCGGTCCTGTATACCCATTGATCGAAGAACCAGTGCATGTCACGGCCAGAGACCAACCTGACGGCGTCCTCGAGATCTTCCGTAGTGACCGGTATGAATGCATACCGCTTGATGAAGTACTGAACGGTCTTCAGGAATAGCGTGTCCCCCAGTTCATCGCTCAGCATCCTCAGGACCAGAGCCCCACGGTATCTGGCGTAACTGTCGGCAGCAAAGCCTGCGCGGTCCGGTATGTGTGACGTGACGATAGGATGCCGATTCCCCTCGCTCCAGTCCCCCATCCAATTCGCTGTCTCCCAGGGATGGTACCAGAGCAGGTACTCATCGATGCCGTAGACCTCCGCTGCATACAAACCCTCGAAATACTGTGCGAACGATTTCGTGAGCCACAGGTCCTCCACACGCCACGGGGTGATCATATTGCCGAACCACTGACCCGCCAATGCGTTGAACTCCACGCCATCCCAGAGATACCGAAAATCCTGGTGGGTGCCGTGGTCATCGATCATGTTGTCGGACACGATGCCGAAGGCATGTTGTCCGGTCACACCGGGGAACGGGTACCCCTGAACAACGACCTGTGAATATTGCTTGAACGGATAGGTTACCCCGGTCTTCTCGCTAAGAAACCGGATCATGTCAGGGAGACGCACGGTGGTAGCTTCAGCAGCCTTCCGCTCGTCGGGATAGCAGAACGTATGCAGGGGAATTCCGCGATAGTGTTGCACCAGATCGATGTACTCACCGGCGACAACCGCGATCAGATAGGGGGGGTGTTCATGCTCGGTGACATAGCGGAATGTCCGTGTGCCATCGGCATTCTCCTGCAGGCCAGCGAGAGTCCCGTTGGACACGACGGTGAACCCTTTCTCGACCGTTCCAACGAACTCGCTCGTACTGATATCCCCCAGATCGGGGTTACACGGGAACCAGTACGAAGCATTGTCCAGCTCACTATGAGACCACACCTGTTTGCGCTTGACAGGCATCGTGGCGGTCGGTTCAAGGAAGCGAAGGCCCCTTCCGAAGCTTCCTCCGAGGAAGTTCGGATCCGGATCATTGTGGTGCCGGGTCTCGTACGCGATCGTGAGTTCGATCGTTTCACCCGGGCGGTAGGGCCGGTCCAGGAGTATCTCAACCTCTCCCGGTGTGCATCGCTGGGAGAGACTCCGTCGTTGTGCATCATGGACGCTTGTGATGCTCAGGTCGTGCGCGGCGAGTGTCAACGACTGCGCTGGACGGATGAACGTGAGCGAGATACGGACATCGCCCATCACCGCTTTTCGGGACCAATCGAAACGGAGGTTGATCCGGTAATGGGTGACATCGATCGCAGAAGGGTCTCCTGCTTCTCGAGGACGCGACGAGCAGAGTGTTGCAACAGAAACCAAACCACAGAGGACGAGTATCTTTGCACGCATGGCATACCCTGGATGGTGGGAGTGAGCGCAATGCTGCACAAAGATACGAGAGGATAGGGTCACGTTGCGGCCAGAAACTGGACGTTTTCAGCCGATCTTGCGCAATAGCCTTTCCAGTTGTTTCGAGCTGCCCAAACCGACCTTCCGGGCCATCTGACTCCGTGAGAGGTCCGGGTCTTTCAGGAGTTCCTTGATCTTTTCGAGGCGGATCTGCGTGATATATTCCTTGACGGTGACCCCTGTTTCCTTCTTGAATAGTCGTGTGAAGTTCCGCTCGCTCATGCACGCAATGGACGCCAACTCATGAAGCTGATGCTTCTTCGCCACATGTTCAATGATGCGGTCCTGCACCGTGTGAATGCCGTGGTGAACATGATTCCGATGATTGAAGTAGGCGGAGATCTGTCCGGACATGCCAGTCCGCCGGTTGTACACGACCAGCTCGCGGGCAACCTTGTGGGCAAAATAACTGTCCGTCAGTTGCTCCAACAGAGAGAGCATCAGATCGATGCCCGATGCGATGCCCGCGCTGGTGTGAACCGTACCTTCCGAGACAAAGAGTACGTTCTCTTTGACCTTGAGGAGTGGAAATTGGCGCTGCAGACTTTCCGTAAGTTTGAAGTGGGTGGTACAGGGCAGGCCATCGAGTATCCCCGCCTCAGCCAGAGTGAACGCGCCAACACAGATGCTGACCAGATTCACACGGTTCGCATGGGCCAACCTCAACCATCTGAACAGTTCGGTGTTTTGCCTGAAAGCTGCCGAACGTATATAACCCACTCTGGACCCGGGGATGACAAGAAAATCACCTTCCCGAATGTCGACGTTGGTGAACGGCTTCAGCCCGGTGATGCCCAGGCCTGCCGATGTCCTGATGCTCTCCCGGACCCCGGCATGCTCGATCTCGAGATCGGCTCCGAGATCGATCGCTTCACTGATCACCTGAGCGGGACCGGCCAGATCCAACAGATGGACTTCCGGCAGGATCAGGAAAACGAATTTGACCTTTGGCAAAGGAAGTTCTCCGATGAGTGCTCACGCATCAGCAGTGATGGATGAGCGTCTGGAACCTGTCACGCCACCCCAATACTAGCACCGGTTTTGGATCCACGATAGGGGCAAGTCCCCACCGTATTTGCGCCAAAAACTCGGCAAAGTCAAGAAAACAGACGAAAGTAGGCGAACGAAGATGAAGGTGTAACTCTATGACCAATAACGTGTTATTGGGATCTTCGACGAGAAGAGCGAAAAGCGGTAAACGCCGAATTATTCTACCACTGCGTTACTCCCGCGAACCGGCACGGCTCTTGCCAGAGCGCTGGGACATGGTCCGCGAATTCACCATCATTTTCAACTGCGTGGGACCCCGCCGGAAACGGCGGGGTCCTATCGCATGCGCGCCACCGCAAGATACCGCAGGATCTGCTCCTTTTCTTCGGAGCTCACCTTCGCCCTGACCTGCATCTGTTCGACCGCCTTCCTCCATTGGGCGTCCGTGCGTTCCGAGGGGAGGTGCAGACTGTGACAGCTTCCACACCGGTCAACGTACACTTGCCGGCCCGCGTCCAGATCCGCTTTCGTGGTCCCGGGCCAGCGGTCCTCCGCCCTGTGCACATCGTCCGGCGTCACCACCGGTAACAGCGACGCACATCCACCCAGCACGATGAGCATCGCACACACCATCCGCTTCATGATCCTCTCCTTGCTCACAGATGGAACGACAGGAGCAATCGCACCTGCGCCCGCTCGAACTCCTCGACATCCAGCCCGTTCTCCGTGGCGCCCTTGAACGCGGCGACCTGCGGCAGTGCCGTCAGCGTCGCCCACCAGTCGTCGGTGGCGTACGACAGGACCGGCCCCGCGAACAATGCCGCATGCTCGATCCGCCCTTCTTTCAGGACGTTCTGCTCTACCACCTCTACGCCCAGCGAGAACCGGTCCGACACCCCGAACGACACCCCCCCACGGGCAGTGAGTTTCATCTCCCGCTCGGTCTCCGTGACCCCATCCACCAATTCATCCTCCCACTCATGCTCTCCCACCAGATTCCCGGCAAAGAGGAACCGCCCGAGCTGCTTGTCGAGGATCACCTGAAGTTCCAGCTCACGCTCGTGCAGACCGAGCGTATACTCGGCATAGCCGGCGATGCCCACCGGATCCGCGACGCGGTCAGCGATCTTATATTTCCACTCATTGGAGATGCTCGCTGTCTGTTCCTGCACGATCCCCCCACCCGGCGCAGCACCGTTCTCATCGGCGGCAAGCCACTCATAGTTCAGGTAGAATGCGGTCATGAGCCGGTTCGCCACCCCGAACTCCAGCTCGATCCGCTGGTCGATCCTCCGGAAGAAGAACGGCTTGCCGGTCCGGTACGTGTTCCAGACCTCCAGTTCCCGCGCACCCGGCGACAGGACCGGGCTCTCATAGACATACGCGAACCGGCGTTCATTCGCCGACCCGCGTTCCACACCAAGCACACCCACCGCACACACGATCAGCACTACCCACGCCATCCGCGCATTTCCCCGCACACCACGCTTCCCATCTCCTGCTGTCATCACTTGCTCCATTGTTGATCCTCCATCATGAATTACCCATGAAGAATCTCGACAATGGAACGTGGTCGGAGCAATCCCTATTTATGGGGATATTCCGCGCGGGGATGACCGGAGAGAGGGAGTGCCCAGGAAGGGGCGGGCGGGTCAGCCGATGTCCCTGGACGATACGAGACCGTTGAGAACGGCATACATCGTGAGGCCGGCGATCGTCTTGATGCCGGTCTTGGCGGCAATGTTTTTCCGGTGGGAGATCACGGTGTGCAGGCTGATCGAAAGCGCATCGGCGATCTCTTTGTTGATGCGCCCCTTTGCCACGAGTTTCAGGACCTCGATCTCGCGCGACGTGAGGGCCGCCACCCGGGGCCCCGGCGTGGAACGCCGCCGTCGCTGCATCCGTTCCAGGTCCTCGATGATCCGCGATTCGTCATGGGCGGTACAGAGGATGAGCAGAGAGCCGTGATCGTCATACTCATGCGTCTCCCGGGTGAGCACGATGACGGGCATCTTCACCGACGCGAGCACCTCATGATACCGCAGGTGCGCCTCGGTGGAGAGGAACACGTAACCGTACCGGTCCAGACGGGCAGGGTCCAGGTCCGTCTGGACATGAATAGCAGCCGGGGCAAAGTTGGTCTCGAGGACCGACCGCAGGCCGATCCCCACCAGGCGGTCCGGGGTCACGATGAGCACGGTGCTGCCAGCAAGCATGCGTCACCTCCTCCTGCCGCGCAACGTCCGCTCCATCGCGGCGACGCGTGGCATGAGGATCGTCTCTTCGATCCGCGTATGGTCCCGGATGTCCTGCTCCAGTCGGAACACTTCACAGATCACCGCATTGCCGATCGTCCCATCGATACTGTCCGGAAGATATTTGATGAGGATGTTCTTCAGGTCCCAGAGCTTCTCGTCGACGTTGTTGTGCTCCCTCCCGTAGGTCTCCATCGAGTAGGCACCGGCGGATGTGCGTGCCGGACGCCGCCGTCCATACCGTCGCGCCACGTTTCGGATGTGCGGAAAGGTGATGCGCTCCTCCCGGTCGAGGTGCGCGAGCAACTCACGCTTGTACTCCAGGAAGAACCGGCGCACGACGAGCAACTCGCGCCGATGCTTGCCGCCCCGGGAGATCAGTTGCCGCAACAGCCGCTCGATGACCGGGATCTGCGTATCGCGATAGTATGCATGGGTCTTCTGAAGATACGACAGGATCACCAGGGGACTGAAGGTGAGGAGTGTCCGCTCGGGGAAGTACTGCGGGTGCGAGAAGACGTTGATGATCGCCAGGAAGAAGTCGGGGTCGATGCGGTGTGACCGGCACACCTCCTTCACCGTCCTGTCGCC